>Ga0207649_10000006_pt1 | contig 349180 bp, 321 predicted proteins | sample KBSC43metaG_FD_184317 | JGI IMG/M metagenome (GOLD analysis project Ga0207649, IMG submission 184317) | Corn rhizosphere microbial communities from Kellogg Biological Station, Michigan, USA - KBS C4-3 metaG (SPAdes) (version 2) | ecosystem: Host-associated > Plants > Roots > Rhizosphere >... | reverse complement strand
GACGGGCTTTTAAGGATCGTCAGGCGCGACTCTCATCGTGGCGCTGGGGCAAGCCCCAAACAGACGCCGGATAGATTTAAGCAAGCCAACCACATCGCCCGTTAATCAGTATTGCAAAAATGGGGGGACCATAGATTTTTACGGGCGCAGGATAGACAGGCCATAAGCACGGGAACCCAACAACAGAATTCGCCACACAAGCGATAGGAGGAATGAACCTCTTAATCAAGTGTGAGGAATGACGATGGATCCGATATCGGGAGCAGGTGCAATCTCAATGATAATGGGCCTTCTGGGGACGGGGATGGATCTGGCAAAAGACGCAATGGACATGGCCAATAAAGCAATGGACACAGCCGGCGACGGCGCGAAGATCGGCGGCGAAGAGCAACAGCCACAGGGTCCGATTAGTTTTTAAGACACTCTGCGAATAATAAAGGCGCAGCTCCTCCGCTTTTTTCCCAGTGGGGCTTGCAGCGCCCGCCCCTCTCCTCGCCCACTTCAGACAAGCCATGAGATAACCTGCCATCTCTCGCGTTTATCCAGCCAAAACGTCGATTGGGCTCTTGCTCTTAATGTCCCTTTGACTGCCCTCACCAGATTGCCAATACTCATGGCATATTGAAGGCCACCCGCATGGAACAAGGAATGACCCTTTGAAGCTGGAACTCAAAAACAGCTTGTCGGTGAAGTTGTTACGGGTTGTGCTGCTGTCGGCATTGATCGTGGGTGTGGCGCTGAGCGTCGCGCAGATCGTCTTCGATGCCTACAAGACACGCCAGGCCGTGGCCAGTGATGCCCAGCGCATCCTCGATATGTTTCGCGACCCCTCGACCCAGGCCGTCTATAGCCTGGACCGCGAGATGGGCATGCAGGTGATCGAGGGGCTGTTTCAGGACGACGCGGTGCGCATGGCCTCCATCGGCCATCCCAACGAAACCATGCTCGCGGAAAAAAGCCGCGCCATGCAGCAATCCCCCAGCCGCTGGCTGACCGACTTGATCCTCGGCCAGGAACGCACATTCACCACCGCCCTGGTCGGCAAAGGCCCCTACAGCGAATATTACGGCGACCTGAGCATCACCCTCGACACAGCCACCTATGGCCAGGGGTTTATTGTCAATTCGGTGATCATCTTCATTTCCGGTGTGCTGCGCGCCCTGGCCATGGGCCTGGTGCTGTACCTGGTGTACCACTGGCTGCTGACCAAACCGTTGTCGCGGATTATCGAGCACCTGACGTCGATCAACCCCGACCGGCCCAGCGAACACAAGATCCCTCAGCTCAAGGGCCACGAACGCAACGAACTGGGGCTGTGGATCAACACCGCCAATCAGTTGCTCGAATCCATCGAACGCAATACCCACCTGCGCCACGAAGCTGAATCCAGCCTGCTGCGCATGGCCCAATACGACTTTCTCACCGGCCTGCCGAACCGCCAGAAACTGCAGGAGCAACTGGACAAGATCCTGATCGACGCCGGCCGCCGACAACGCCGCGTGGCCGTGTTGTGCGTGGGCCTGGACGACTTTAAAAGCGTCAACGAGCAGTTCACCTACCAGGCCGGCGACAAATTATTGCTCGCCCTGGCCGACCGCCTGCGCGCCCACAGTGGCCGCCTCGGTGCGCTTGCCCGCCTCGGCGGCGACCAGTTTGCCCTGGTGCAGGCCGATATCGACCAGCCGTACGAAGCCGCTGAACTGGCGCAAAGCATCCTCGATGACCTGGAAGCGGAATTCGCCCTCGACCATGAGCTGATCCGCCTGCGCGCCACCATTGGCATCACGTTGTTCCCGGAAGACGGCGACAGCACCGAAAAGCTGCTGCAAAAAGCCGAACAAACCATGACCCTGGCCAAGAGCCGCTCGCGCAACCGGTACCAGTTCTATATCGCCAGCGTCGACAGCGAAATGCGCCGTCGCCGCGAACTGGAAAAAGACCTGCGCGACGCCCTGAGCCGCGACCAGTTCCACCTGGTGTACCAGCCACAGATCAGCTATCGCGACCACCGTGTGGTCGGCGTCGAGGCATTGATCCGCTGGCAGCACCCGGAGCATGGCCTGGTACCGCCAGACTTGTTTATCCCGCTGGCGGAACAGAACGGCACCATCATCCCCATTGGCGAATGGGTGCTCGACCAGGCCTGCCGGCAACTGCGCGAATGGCATGACCAGGGCTTCACCGGCCTGCGCATGGCGGTCAACTTGTCCACCGTGCAGTTGCACCACGCCGAGCTGCCGCGAGTGGTCAATAACCTCATGCAGATCTACCGCTTGCCGCCCCGCAGCCTGGAACTGGAAGTGACCGAGACCGGCTTGATGGAAGACATCAGCACCGCCGCCCAGCACCTGCTGAGCCTGCGCCGTTCCGGTGCGCTGATCGCCATCGATGACTTCGGGACCGGTTATTCATCCTTGAGCTACCTGAAAAGCCTGCCCCTGGACAAGATCAAGATCGACAAGAGCTTCGTTCAGGACCTGCTGGACGACGATGACGATGCAACCATCGTGCGCGCCATCATCCAGTTGGGCAAAAGCCTGGGCATGCAGGTGATCGCCGAGGGCGTGGAAACCGCGGAGCAAGAGGCCTATATCATCTCCGAAGGCTGCCATGAGGGTCAGGGCTATCACTACAGCAAACCGCTGCCAGCGCGGGAATTGGCAGCTTATTTGAAGCAGTCCGAGCGCAATAACGCAGCCATTCTTTGAGCCGATAAAACAATACTGAATATTTCCCTCGTTTAAGCCTTTACACAAAATGCAAATCTTTCGCATTATGTTGCAGTTTTGCGCGGCCCCGCGCGCCCTATTAACAACCGAAGCAGGATGTTCGCCATGATTCGTATGCCCCTGGCCACCGCCAGTCTGCTGGCCATTGCCATTTCTCTCGCCGGTTGCGGCGAAGGTAAAGACAAAGCCGCTGCGCCCCAGGCGCCGACCCCGGCTGCCAGCACTACCGCTCCAGCGGCTGCCACCCCTGCCGGCCAGGTCGACGAAGCAGCCGCCAAGGCTGTGGTCGCGCATTACGCCGACATGGTATTCGCGGTCTACAGCGACGCCGAATCCACCGCGAAAACCCTGCAGACCGCGATCGACACCTTCCTCGCCAATCCGAACGACCAGACCCTGAAAGCCGCCCGTGCCGCCTGGGTCGCTGCACGCGTACCGTACCTGCAGAGCGAAGTGTTCCGCTTCGGCAATACCATCATCGACGACTGGGAAGGCCAAGTGAACGCCTGGCCCCTGGACGAAGGCCTGATCGACTACACCGACAAATCCTACGAACACGCCCTGGGTAACCCAGGCGCCAACGCCAACATCATTGCCAATACCGAGATCCAGGTGGGCGAAGACAAGGTCGACGTGAAGGACATCACCCCGGAAAAACTCGCCAGCCTCAATGAGCTCGGCGGTTCCGAAGCCAACGTCGCCACCGGCTACCACGCCATCGAATTCCTGCTGTGGGGCCAAGACCTGAACGGCACCGGCCCAGGTGCCGGCAACCGCCCTGCATCGGACTACATGACGGGCGACGGCGCCACGGGCGGCCACAACGAGCGTCGCCGCACTTACCTGCGCGCCGTGACCCAACTGTTGGTCAGCGACCTGGAAGAAATGGTCGGCAACTGGAAACCCAACGTCGAAGACAACTACCGCGCCACCCTGGAGGCAGAACCTGCCACCGACGGCCTGCGCAAAATGCTGTTCGGCATGGGCAGCCTGTCCTTGGGCGAACTGGCTGGCGAGCGCATGAAGGTTTCCCTGGAGGCCAACTCGCCGGAAGACGAGCAGGACTGCTTCAGCGACAACACCCACAACTCGCACTTCTATGACGCCAAGGGCATCCGCAACGTCTACCTGGGCGAATACACCCGAGTCGACGGCACCAAGATGACGGGCGCCAGCCTGTCGTCGCTGGTGGCCAAGGTCGATCCGGCGGCCGATAGCGCCCTGAAGGCCGACCTGGCCGCGACCGAAGCGAAGATCCAGGTCATGGTTGATCATGCCAACAAGGGTGAACATTACGACCAGTTGATCGCTGCCGGTAACGACGCGGGCAACCAGATCGTGCGTGACGCCATCGCCGCGCTGGTCAAGCAGACCGGCTCGATCGAAGCCGCTGCAGGCAAGCTGGGCATCAGCGACCTGAACCCGGATAACGCTGATCACGAGTTCTGATCCGTGCCGTGTTGAATGAGGCGACCTTCGGGTCGCCTTTTTTTGCGCTATCTCTTCTACCACAGACCCCATGTGTGAGGGGCTTGCCCACGATGGCGGTGGGTCAGCAGGTACTTCCTTCACTGACAGGCCGCTATCGGGGGCAAGCCCCCTCCCACAGTTGACCTGCATCGTCTCGACGGCCCGGTTTACATGCCCTGCACCCCAGGTAGAATGGCGCCTCTCTCCTTTCACCCGAGTTCACTTCATGGCGTTGCCGACCCTACGCATCATCGGTTTCATCATCGGCATCTTCCTGATCACCCTCGCGATCGCCATGGTTGTGCCCATGGCCACCCTGGTGCTGTTCGAGCGCACCCAAGACCTGCCCTCGTTCCTGTGGGCCAGCCTGATCACCTTTGTCGCCGGCCTGGTGCTGGTAATCCCCGGGCGCCCGGAGCATGTGCACTTGCGGCCCCGAGACATGTACCTGCTGACCGTCAGCAGTTGGGTGGTGGTGTGCATCTTCGCCGCGCTGCCCTTTTTGCTGACCCAACACATCAGCTACACCGACTCCTTCTTCGAAAGCATGTCCGGTATCACCGCCACCGGTTCCACGGTCCTGAGCGGGCTGGACAGCATGTCGCCGGGCATCCTGATATGGCGCTCGCTGCTGCACTGGCTCGGCGGTATCGGCTTTATCGGCATGGCGGTGGCGATCCTGCCGCTGCTGCGCATCGGTGGCATGCGCCTGTTCCAGACCGAATCCTCGGACCGCTCGGAGAAGGTCATGCCGCGTTCGCACATGGTGGCGCGGCTGATCGTGGCGGCATACGTAGGCATCACCATCCTCGGCAGCCTGGCGTTCTGGTGGGCCGGGATGGGCTTGTTCGATGCGATCAACCATGCGATGTCGGCGATTTCCACCGGCGGTTTTTCCACCTCCGATGAGTCCCTGGCCCACTGGAAACAGCCGGCCGTGCACTGGGTGGCGGTGGTGGTGATGATCCTCGGCAGCCTGCCGTTCACCCTGTATGTCGCCACGTTGCGCGGCAACCGCCGGGCGTTGATCAAGGATCAGCAGGTGCAGGGGCTGCTCGCCTTGTTGTTGGTGACCTGGCTGGTGCTCGGCACCTGGTACTGGTGGACCACCAACCTGCATTGGCTGGATGCCCTGCGCCATGTGGCGCTGAACGTGACGTCGGTGGTTACGACGACGGGCTTTGCACTGGGGGACTACAGCCTGTGGGGCAACTTCTCACTGATGCTGTTTTTCTACCTGGGCTTTATCGGCGGCTGCTCGGGGTCCACGGCGGGCGGAATCAAGATCTTCCGTTTCCAGGTCGCCTATATCCTGCTCAAGGCCAACTTGAACCAACTGATTCACCCGCGCGCGGTGATCAAGCAGAAGTACAACGGCCACCGCCTCGACGAAGAAATCGTACGCTCGATCCTCACGTTCTCGTTCTTCTTCGCGATCACCATCTGCATGATCGCCCTGGCCTTGTCGCTGCTGGGCCTGGATTGGATGACCGCCCTGACCGGCGCCGCCAGCACCGTGTCCGGCGTAGGCCCGGGCCTGGGAGAAACCATCGGCCCGGCCGGCAACTTCGCCAGCCTGCCGGATGCGGCCAAGTGGATTTTGTCGCTGGGCATGCTACTGGGCCGGCTGGAGATCATTACAGTCTTTGTTCTGTGTATTCCTGCGTTCTGGCGTCACTGACCGTCGAGGTTTCCAACAGACGCGCCCGGTACTCGCCGGGCGTGCTATCGAACCAGCGGCGAAACGCGCGAAAGAAGTTGCTCGGGTCAGCAAACCCCAACAGGTAGGCAATTTCCAGCAGGGTCATGCTCGGCTGCGCCAGGTATTGCTCGGCCAGTTCGCGACGGGTGTCGTCGAGCAAGGTCTGGAAACTGGTGCCCTCCTCCTGCAAACGCCGTTGCAAGGTGCGCTGGGACAGGTGCAGGGTCTGGGCCACCACTTCGCGCTTGGGCTCACCCTGGGGCAACAGGCGGCACAGTACCTGCCGAGCCTTGTGGGTCACACGGCTTTCCGAGAAGCGCGCCAGGTATTCACCGGCAAACCGATCGTGCAACAGCGCCATGGCCTCGTTAGCGGTGGGCAGCGGCGCGTCCATGTCGGCGCGCTCGAAGATCAACGCGTCGTAGGGCGCATCGAACTCCAGTGGGGCATGGAACGCTTGCCTGTAGGGCGCCAGGTTCGCGGGCTGCTCGCCTTGCAACAGCACCTTGCGCGGTTGCAGGGTGCGACCGGTCAGCCAGCCGCACAACGCCAATGCACAGGCCAGCGACGCTTCGGCGCTTTGCCGGGTCGGTGGCAGGTGATCGCCATGAACCGTGAGGATCAGCGCATAACCTTCGGGTAAAAGGCGGAAACTCAGGTCGGCACTTTCGGCAATGATGCGCTGGTAACGCACCAGGCGCATAAAACCTTCGGCCAGGGTGTTACTGGACATCAGCGCATAGCCGGCCACATGGAACGACGCCGGGCGCACCACCTTGCCCATGTTCAGGCCGATCGCGGGGTTGCCCGATAACTCAACCGCGCGCTGCCAGAGCCGCGTCATGGAGTCTTGCGGAAAACGCGCATCGGGATCGTTGAGGGCGGCGTAGTCCAGGCCCAGTTGCTGGAACAAGGCACGGCAATCCAGGCCGTCCATTTCCAATGCCTTGACTATCCCCATCGCCCAGCTTGCAGAAGTTGTTCGTTCGCTCATGGCGTCTTCTTAAAAAAGCAGGCTCAACCAGCAGCCAGGAAGCCAAGGATACTAAAGTGGCATCTATTGTCACTGGCTGTTACCACTGATCACTCTAGACTCAAATAAGCTCCCCGCCGAACATCTGTTGGGCGGCATAACAATCAAAGGGCCGCCCGTCGTGGAAAACATCAAGCGATTCAACAGCTTTGCCGAGTTCTACCCCTATTACCTGGCGGAGCACGCCAACAGCACGTGCCGGCGCCTGCACTTCATCGGGACCACGCTGGTGATTGGCTTTTTGGCGTATGCGGTGGGCAAGGGCTCCCTGGGCCTGTTGCTGGCGGTGCCCATCGCCGGCTATGGCTTCGCCTGGGTGGGCCACTTCTTCTTCGAAAAGAATCGGCCGGCGACCTTCCAGCACCCGTTCTACAGCCTGCTGGGGGATTTCGTGATGTACCGCGACATGATCCTCGGCAAGGTGCCGTTCTAGCCGTGCGGCCTCTTGTCACTTGCGTAAAAAAATCAAGGCTCGCACATCCGTCGATATAAAAGTCTTTTTGTCATTTACAGTGCTGTATCCTGCCAAGGCTTTTTGAGAGCGCGGAATCACCTGCGATTGAAAACCACAGACCTTGCGAGGAGCGACGACGATGCACGAGATACCTAATCTCCCCTTCCCAAGCCTGCACGAAACTGAGCAGCCAACCCCGCAGCAGGCCAGCGCGAAGCAGCCTGAGGCCAAAGAAGCAAAACCAGTCGACAGCAAAAGCCAGGACTGACGCCGTACCAGACCGTGTGGAAAGCGCACCTTTGAGCGCTTTCCACACTGCCTGAATTGCCCGAGATCCCCACCATGACCGATACCCCTCCCGACAGCCGCGATACCGCCGTGCTTGATACGGCCTTGCAGATGGTCGACGTCTGGAACCGCCTCAGCGCAGACAAACAAGCCGTTTTGCTCAAGCGCTTCGGTACCCAGGAAAATGCGCTGGCCGCCCTGGTCACCACCCAATTGCTGGCCCCCGCTCGATCCTGAGGTCTTTTTGATCTGAGGTTTTTGCGTTTTACCGCCCTGCGCGGACCAAAGCCCCGGTATCATTAGCAGCCTATCTTTACCTGCTGCGACAGTGGACCTCTCCCATGCCAGATACCCAGCGCCCCATGGCGGTCACGCTGCAAGTTGTTTCCATCGTGTTGTTCACCTTCATCGGCTACCTGAACATCGGCATCCCCCTCGCCGTATTGCCCGGCTATGTCCACAGTGAACTGGGCTATGGCGCGGTGATCGCCGGGCTGGTGATCAGCGTGCAATACCTGGCCACCTTACTGAGCCGCCCCTACGCCGGGCGCATCATCGACAACCTGGGCAGCAAGCGTGCGGTATTGATCGGGCTGGTGGGCTGCGGCCTGAGCGGCGTGTTCATGTTGCTCGCAGCCTGGTTTTCCAGCCTGCCGGCCTTGAGCCTGGGCAGCCTGCTGATCGGCCGCCTGGTCTTGGGCAGTGCTGAAAGCCTGGTCGGTTCGGGCGCCATCGGCTGGGGCATTGGCCGTGTGGGCGCGACAAATACCGCCAAGGTGATCTCATGGAACGGCATCGCCAGCTACGGCGCGCTGGCGGTCGGCGCACCGTTGGGGGTGCTGCTGGTCAGTCATCTCGGGTTGTGGAGCATGGGGGTCAGCATCATTCTGCTGGCGGTCATCGGCGTCGCCCTGGCCTGGCCCAAGGAAGCGGCGCCGATTGTGGCCGGGGTGCGCCTGCCGTTCATGAACGTGCTGGGTCGGGTCCTGCCCCACGGTTGCGCGCTGGCCCTGGGCTCCATCGGCTTTGGCACCATCGCCACCTTTATCACCCTGTACTACACCACCCAGCACTGGGATAACGCGGTGTGGGCCTTGAGCCTGTTCGGTGCCAGCTTTATCGGCGCCCGCCTGTTGTTCGGCAATTTGATCAACCGGATTGGCGGCTTTCGCGTGGCGATCGCCTGCCTGTCAGTGGAGATCCTTGGCCTGTTGTTGCTGTGGCTGGCGCCGGATGCCCACCTGGCCCTGGCTGGGGCAGCGTTGAGCGGCTTCGGCTTTTCCCTGGTGTTCCCGGCGCTTGGCGTGGAGGCGGTCAACCTGGTGCCCGCGTCCAGCCGGGGTTCGGCGGTAGGGGCTTACTCGTTGTTTATCGACTTGTCGCTGGGGATTACCGGCCCGCTGGCCGGGGCCGTGGCGGCAGGCTTCGGCTTCGCCTCGATCTTCCTGTTCGCCGCCCTTGCCGCCCTGGGAGGGTTGCTGCTGAGTGTCTACCTGTACCGGCAAGCGCCCAAGGCCCGTGAGTCGCGCGGTGCCTAGAAATCGACCTTGCCGCGCCCGGCCTTGATGCTGCCGCGTTTGGTCTTGGATTCCAGGCGGCGCTTCTTCGAACCCAGCGTGGGCTTGGTGGGGCGGCGCTTCTTCTCGACCTTGGTGGCGCTGAGGATCAACTCCACCAGGCGCTCCAGCGCATCGGCGCGGTTCTGCTCCTGGGTCCGATATTGCTGGGCCTTGAGCACCAGCACCCCTTCGCTGGTGATCCGACTGTCACGCAGCGCCAGCAACCGCTCCTTATAGAAATCCGGCAACGACGATGCTGGAATATCAAACCGCAGGTGCACTGCGCTCGACACCTTATTGACGTTCTGACCACCGGCGCCCTGGGCGCGGATGGCAGTCAGCTCGATCTCGGCATCGGGTAGCTGCACATTATTGGATATCACCAGCATCGATCAAAAACCTTAGGCAACGGACACGCCCAACTCGGACAACAACATCAACAACAAGGACGCATGAACATGAAAATACTATTGATCATTTTGCTCGGCACCTTATCACTCATTCAAACGCCACTGTCCCTTGCAGACAATACCAATGGCAAAAACCTCTATTCACTGCGATGCGCCATGTGCCACGGGCCAGACCTCAAGGCAACGGGGCCGTTGGCCAAGAAAAGCAACCCGCCCACACCTGACCTTACAACCCCGGCCTTCAAAAAACGGCTGGCGGCTTATCCGGGCGTTATTGTGTCTTCGGTCATACTCCGCCCGAATGGAGACCTGATCCCAAAAACGCTGCGCGAGAATGGGGTGAAGGTCGCGCCGCATGCCTGGAGCGTCAAGGACTTGCGCGACTTGAACGAATACATGAGCGGTGTGATTTCAAAAAGTTGACGACTTCAACATTCAAAAACCCCGCGCCCTGAGTTCCCGACGAGGAACACAGGGTGCGGGGTTTTCTTTAGACGTGCGCCTGTTTACTTCAGTGTCGCACTCGCTGCGCTCAACGCGGCTTCAGCACTGCGCTTGTTCTTGATCCCGTAACACACCGCCATGAACGCGACCCACACCGGGATCGCGTACACCGACACCTGGATCCCCGGAATCATCAGCATGATCACCAGGATAAACACCACGAACGCCAGGCAGACGTAGTTGCCATACGGGTACCACAACGCCTTGAACAGCGGCACCTGGCCGGTGCGGTTCATGTGCTGGCGGAACTTGAAGTGCGAGAAGCTGATCATCGCCCAGTTGATCACCAGCGTGGCCACCACCAGGGACATCAGCAGCTCCAACGCGTGTTGCGGGATCAAGTAGTTCATCAACACTGCCACCAGCGTGACCGCCGCCGAAGCGAGGATCGAACGCACTGGCACGCCGCGCTTGTCGATCTTCGCTAACACCTTGGGCGCATCGCCCTGCTCGGCCATGCCCAGCAGCATGCGGCTGTTGCAGTAGGTGCCGCTGTTGTACACCGACAGCGCCGCCGTCAGCACCACGAAATTGAGGATATGCGCGGCGGTGTTGCTGCCCAGCATCGAGAACACCTGCACGAACGGGCTGCCGCTGTAGGCATCGCCGGACGCGTTGAGGGTCGCCAGCAGGCTGTCCCACGGCGTCAGCGACAACAGCACCACCAGGGCGCCGATGTAGAAGATCAGGATGCGGTAGATCACCTGGTTGATTGCCTTGGGGATCACGGTGCGTGGCTGGTCGGCTTCGGCAGCGGTGAAGCCGAGCATTTCCAGGCCGCCGAAGGAGAACATGATAATCGCCATGGCCATCACCAACCCGCCGACGCCATGGGGGAAGAAGCCGCCATGTTCCCACAGGTTGCTCACCGAGGCTTGTGGGCCGCCGCTGCCGCTGACCAGCAAGTAACTGCCCAGGGCGATCATGCCGACGATGGCCACCACCTTGATGATGGCAAACCAGAACTCGGCCTCACCGAAGACTTTGACGTTGGCCAGGTTGATCAAATTGATCAGCACGAAAAACGCTGCCGCCGACACCCAGGTCGGGATCTCCGGCCACCAGTAATGCACGTACTTGCCGACAGCCGTCAGCTCCGACATGCCCACCAGAATGTACAGGATCCAACAGTTCCAGCCCGACAGGAAGCCGGCGAAACCGCCCCAGTACTTGTGGGCAAAGTGGCTGAAAGAACCGGCGACCGGCTCTTCGACAATCATTTCGCCGAGCTGGCGCATGATCATGAACGCGATAAAGCCGCAGATGGCATAGCCGAGGATCATCGACGGGCCGGCGGATTTGAGCACCCCGGCCGAGCCCAGGAACAGGCCGGTACCGATGGCACCACCGAGGGCGATCAACTGGATATGCCGATTTTTCAGGCCGCGTTTCAGCTCGCCTGAAGAAGAATGGGGTCCACTCATGAAAAGGGTCTCACGCAAGGTTTGATGATGTTGAATGCACGTTGCTGGCTTGAATTACCGACTCAAGCAGCACCGCTCAAACCCCAGCGCAGGCACCAGGAGTACAGCGTCGTTCTAACGGTCATGCGTCACCTGTTTGTTTTTATCTGTGACGAAATAGAACCCGACTGGCTCGTGGCCAGGCGGAATGATCAGGGCGAGTCACCCTGAGGTCTTGGCCATTTGCGTGGTTACGCAAGGGGGTCACAGTAAAACGCGGCGCATTGTACACCGCTCGACAGCTTCGGGAGGCCGTCGCAGAGCGTGCGCGACAATCTGTCAGGTATTCCTTACAGCTTGGCGAGGCTGAGAAATGCCCGGCCAATATCGTAAATTTATTGTTACACCGCGGAAACCCAGCGTTACAGGCACGCTTATCCGTCATTCAGCAGAAAATTGTCGCCAGGAAATTGCTGACCTGTCGTGTCAGCTAGCCAACTGTTTTTTCTGAATAAATCGACGCCCTGAAAAAACAGAACAAAAAATGCAAATGAAACCGTGTCAATAAATTTTTTGCATTACCAAACACTCTCACCTAGGTTCTTTCACTTGCCCAGCGAAGCCGCTGGCAAGCCGTTCTCAAACAACGTCCTCTAGGAGATACACCATGCAAGCACTGGAAAAAGACCTGGAAACCGAACTGCAACTTGACGATTGGTTTGAAGCACCGACCCACGAGGCAGCCGTTGAAATGATGCAAGCCGACGCCGTTGTGCCCTTTGGCACCGCGATGTGGCCTTTCTAACACGCGGCAGGCATCCGGCAGGTGCTGTGCACGGCACCTGCCCCCTTACCCAAGGCACAGAAGGACATACGTCATGGACAAGGCCCGCGCCGTCGAACACTTTCTCTACTACCTCGCGCATCACCCGGCCCTTATCGGCCTGAGCCGCCCGACCGTGTTACTGGGCCATACCGAACGCTACGACGCCATTGCCCAGGCCATCACCCACGGCAGTGCCGCCCGTTTTAACTTCCAGCTACAACGCCTGGACCTGGCGCCCAGCCACCACCTGGCCCAGGCCATCGAAGCCTGCGACCTGTACCTGTTTCTGTACGACTCCTCGACCTTGCCCAACCCACGCGCCGAAGGCCCGGACTTTATTCGTGCCTTGCATGAGGTCATGGCTGAACACTGGAAGAAATCCCTGCTGTTCAAGGATTACGGCGACTATTTCTACGACACCTTCAGCGTCGAACCGCAGCGTATCGCCGACCTCAATGCCACGCTGATCCGGCGCATGTCCCAGGCCACGGTGCTGAGCTTTACCGACGAACACGGCTCGCGCCTGGAAGCGCCGCTGAGCAGCATCAAGAAGTGGACCAATATCAACGGTATCGGCAACCACGACCTGGCTCCCGGCGAGATCGCTACCCACAGCGAGGCGATCAATGGCCAAGTGCGGTTCATGGGGACCTTCCTCAGCACCATCCCCTTTGCGCGCAAATACGGTGTACTGCAATCACCCTTGGAGTTGTGGATCGAGAACTCGACCATCTGCAGCGTGGCCAGTGACGTGCCGGGGCTCGCGGAGGATTTCAACAAATACCTGAATGCCAACCCCTCCAACCGCCGGGTGGAAGAGCTGGGGATCGGCACCAATGAGGGGGTCAAGGATCTGTACGCCCGCAATGCCGGGTTCGAGGAGCGTCATTGCGGCTTGCACCTGGGCTTGGGCGGCGGGCAGAAAGGCAGCCATCACCTGGATCTGATCTTTGCCAGTGGGGTCTTGGCCCTGGATGACAAACCGGTGTTTGACGGCACGTTCGCGTTCTGAGCACCGACCTTGAAAAGGATGAAGATCCAAATGTGGGAGGGGGCTTGCCCCCGATAGCGGTGCATCAGTCGCCGGATTGGCAAGCTGATACACCACTATCGGGGGCAAGCCCCCTCCCACATTTTTTGCCTGTATTCCAAGGCAAAAAAAAACGCCAACCCTAGGGTTGGCGTTGGTGTGCAGCGCTTACATCACTGCGGCTTCTTGCGACCAAACCCCGGACGCTGACCAGAACCCGCCGGAGCGCCACGGCGCTTGCCCGACGGCTCGTCTGCGACCAGTTTCAGGCCAGGGCGCTTTTTCGGCGCTGGCTTGGCTGGGCGTTTGGTGTTGGCGCTGTCGGCCGGACGATCCGATGGCGCACCGCGACCGGCCTCACCGCGATTACTGCGACCACCAGCAGGTGCTTCACCACGGCCTGCCGGGCGCGGTGCGCGTGGTGCACGCTCGCCTTCCTGGCGCGACGGAGCCGTTGGGCGGCGCTCGCCTTCGATCTGCGGCTCACGGGAAATACGCCCGCCGGTTGCCGGTGCGTTCAGTGCCGGGCGCAGGGTGCGCGCAACGCGCTCGGTACGGGCCACAGGGCGCGACGATTTACGCTGCATACGCTCGAGCTTGTCTTTGCTCTTGGCGTTCATCTGCGGCATGGCGACCGGCGTCAGGCCAACTTCGGCGCTGAGGATGTCGACTTCGTACTGGCTCATTTCGCGCCAGCGGCCCATTGGCAGGTCGGAGTTGAGGAACACCGGGCCAAAACGCACGCGCTTCAGGCGGCTGACCACCAGGCCCTGGGATTCCCACAGGCGACGGACTTCACGGTTACGACCTTCCATCACCACGCAGTGGTACCAGTGGTTAAAGCCTTCGCCGCCTGGAGCCTGCTTGATGTCGGTGAACTTGGCCGGGCCGTCTTCCAGTACCACGCCAGCCTTGAGGCGTTCGATCATCTCGTCGTCGACTTCACCGCGTACACGCACTGCGTATTCACGGTCCATCTCGTAAGACGGGTGCATCAGGCGGTTGGCCAGTTCACCGTCGGTGGTGAACATCAGCAAGCCGGTGGTGTTGATGTCGAGACGGCCGATATTGATCCAGCGGCCTTCTTTGGGCTTTGGCATCTTGTCGAACACGGTCGGACGGCCTTCCGGGTCGTCACGGGTGCAGATTTCGCCATCGGGCTTGTTGTACATGATGACGCGGCGTACCGATTCGGCAGCCTCTTCACGCTTGATGACCTTGCCATCAATGGTGATTGCATCGTGCAGGTCGACGCGCTGGCCAAGGGTGGCCTCTACGCCGTTGACCTTGATGCGCTTCTGGGTGATCCAGGCTTCGACGTCGCGGCGCGAGCCCACGCCGATACGTGCCAGCACCTTTTGCAGTTTTTCGCCTGCTGGGCCGATTTCCTGGCTGTCGTTCTGGTCTTTGTCGTTCATCTTAAGCACCTCCCGGTGGGTCGATTCAGGCGTGGCCTGAAGAGTGTTGAAAGCGGGGCTTTGGCCGAATACGTCGGCAAAGGGTCGCGAATCATACGCGCATGCTGCGCGTTGCGCATCAGAGACTAGTCGATAAGCGCCTGGTCAGTGGTCTTTCCGCCGACCGGTGGTGCACATCCTGTAGGAGCGAGCTTGCTCGCGAAAAACGCAAGAACACCGCCCCCCCAGATTCCCCGCGTTTTCGTTGACGATCTTCGCGAGCAAGCTCGCTCCTACAGGGGGATCGCGTCAGTCTTCTAGCTGGCGTCGCTCGTTCTCGATGGCTTCGGCCAGCGCGCGGGCTTCGTCTTCTTCATCGCTCAACGGCGGTTGTTCGAGGGCGGCGACGGCGGCCAGGAGTTTTTCCCGGGCTTCGGCGACGCCGAGGATGTCTTCCTCGGCCTCTGCTTCAGGTTCAGGTTCAATTTCGACTTCGACTTCGACCACCGGCTCGGTTTCGCCGTTTACCTGGGCGTCCGGTTCGGATGCGCCGTCACGCAACAAGTCGTCGAAGTCGGTCTTGATGCCCTGCTCCATGTCGTCCAGTTCCAGCAACAGGGTGTGGAAGCTGGTTTCGTCCTTTGGCTCCTCCGACTCGGCGGTGGCATCGGCCAGTTCCTGCAGGCTGGCCGGAACCGGCACGTCGTCGAAGTCGAGCACCGGCTCGGCTTCCATCTCGCGCAGTTCGGCGAGCGGCGGCAAGTCGTCGAGGTTTTTCAGGTTGAAGTGGTCGAGGAATGCCTTGGTAGTGGCGAACATCGCCGGCTTGCCGGGCACATCGCGGTAGCCAACGATGCGAATCCACTCGCGCTCCAGCAGCGTCTTGACGATATGGCTGTTGACCGCCACGCCGCGCACGTCTTCGATTTCGCCCCGGGTAATCGGCTGGCGATAGGCAATCAGCGCCATGGTCTCGAGCATCGCGCGGGAATAGCGCTGCGGGCGTTCTTCCCACAAGCGGCCGACCCACGGGGAAAACTGCTCACGGATCTGCAGGCGGTAACCCGACGCCACTTCGCGCAGTTCAAAGGCGCGGCCATCGCAGGACTTGCGCAAAATCTCCAGCGCCTTTTTAAAGACCGGGGGCTCAGGGCGTTCGGCTTCTTCAAAGAGTTCGAACAGGCGCTCCAGGGATTGCGGCTTACCCGAGGCCAGGAGAAAGGCCTCCAGCAACGGGGCCAGTTCGCGGGGTTCAGTCAGATTCATCGATTCAGCTCTTTATTCGGCTCGCGCCCGCACGTGGATAGCCGCAAAAGGCTCATTCTGGACCAACTCGACCAAGGACTCCTTGACCAGTTCGAGGATCGCCATAAAGGTCACCACCACCCCCAGGCGCCCTTCTTCGGCTGTGAACAGCTCGACAAACGGCACGAAGCCACCGCCCTTGAGGCGTTCGAGCACGTCGCTCATGCGCTCGCGGGTCGACAGGGCCTCGCGGCTGACCTGGTGGTGTTCAAACATATCGCCACGGCGCAGCACCTCGGCCATGGACATCAGTAACTCTTCCAGGCTCACGTCCGGCAGCAATTTGCGCGCTCGGGCCTCGGGGGCGTCGAGCTTGGGCACCAGCACATCGCGGCCCACGCGGCTGAGGCCGTCGATGCCTTCGGCGGCGGCCTTGAAGCGTTCGTACTCCTGCAAGCGGCGGATCAGTTCGGCACGCGGGTCGTCTTCTTCAGCCTCGACGGTTTCCGAGCGCGGCAGCAGCATGCGCGACTTGATCTCGGCGAGCATGGCAGCCATCACCAGGTACTCGGCGGCCAACTCCAGGCGCACCGACTGCATCAGCTCGACATAGCCCATGTACTGGCGGGTGATTTCCGCCACCGGAATGTCGAGGATGTTGATGTTCTGCTTGCGGATCAGGTACAGCAGCAAGTCCAGCGGGCCTTCGAAGGCGTCAAGGAAGACTTCCAGGGCGTCCGGCGGGATGTACAGGTCCAGCGGCATTTCCATGACCGCCTGGCCGTACACCATGGCGAACGGCAGTTCCTGTTGGGCGCCGGCCTGGCTGTCGACGGTTTCCACGGCCGACATTCAGGCCTCGACCATAAACGGAGTCGGGTCACCGCAGCCGACACGCACCACTTCCGGCTCGCCGTCGGCCAGGTTGATCACGGTGGAGGCTTTGTTGCCGCCATAACCACCGTCAATGATCAGGTCGACGTGTTTTTCCAACAGGCGGCGCATTTCGTAGGGGTCGTATAGCGGCTCGGCTTCGCCGGGCAGGATCAACGACACGCTCATCAACGGCTCACCCAGCTCGGCCAGCAGGGCCAGGGCAATGGGATGTTCCGGCACGCGCAGGCCGATGGTGCGCTTCTTGGGGTGCAGCAGCAGGCGCGGCACTTCGCGGGTGGCGTTGAGGATAAAGGTGTAGGGCCCCGGCGTGTGGGCCTTGAGCAGGCGGAAGGTGCCGGTGTCGACCTTGGCGAACAGGCCCAATTGGGACAGGTCGCTGCAAATCAGTGCGAAGTTGTGGTTCTTGTCCAGGCCCCGCAGGCGCCGGACACGCTCGACCGCGTTCTTGTCGCCAATCTGGCAACCAATGGCGTAGGACGAATCCGTTGGATAGATCACCACGCCGCCGGCGCGGATGATCTCCACAGCCTGCTTGATCAGGCGCGCCTGGGGATTTTCCGGATGAATCTGGAAGAATTGACTCACGTGTTCTACCTGTTCAGACGGTGGCAGTAATGGGGTCATGCTTGAATCGCCCCCACAAGAGCGGCAAGTCTTCCGGGACGGGGCGATACTCGCCAATCTCGGACCAGCCGCCTGGGCCATGAAAGTCACTGCCGGCACTGACCAGCAGACCAAATTCGCGGGCAAGAATCGCCAGGCTGCCAACCTGTTCGGCGGGTTGATGCCCGTTGACCACTTCAATCGCGTGGCCGCCCGCACCAATATAGTCGCCAATCAGCTTGCGGCGCTTGCTGCGGGTGAAATCGTAATGCCAGGGATGTGCCAGGCTGACCCAGGCCCCGGAGGCCCGCAGGGTCTCGACGGTGTCTTCCAGGGTTGGCCAGTGTTGCTTGACGTCGCCCAACTTGCCGGCGCCCAGCCATTTGCGAAAAGCTTCGGCGCGATCCCTGACAAACCCTTCACGCACCATCCAGTCGGCAAAATGCGGACGGGCCGGCGCGTTGCCGCTGTCACCCAGTTCCTGCTGGATGGCCCGGGCGCCGTCGAGGGCGTTGGCCATGCCTTTAAGGCCGAGCTTGCGACTTATTTCTTCGGACCGCAGCCAACGGCCATCGTGCAATTGGGCGATGGCCTCGACCAGCGCAGGGGCTTTTTGATCGAAGCCATAGCCCAGCACATGAATGGTGGCGCCCCCCCAGGTGCAGGACAATTCCACGCCGTTGACCAGTTGCATGCCCAGGGCATGCGCCGCCTCGCGGGCTTCATCGAGGCCTTCGAGGGTGTCGTGGTCGGTCAACGATAGGACTCGCACGCCTTTTTCAAACGCACGCGCAACCAGTACCGCGGGCGCCAGGGCGCCGTCGGAGGCCGTGCTGTGGCAGTGCAAATCAACATTCACGGGGGAGTGTAACCTCAAGTCAGCTGGCGCTTTCGCTACCAAGGATGTTTGTTATTATGCCGCCACATCCAGCTTCTGGCTCTTACTGTGAAACAATTCATCGACTTCATCCCGCTGTTGCTGTTTTTCATCGTTTACAAACTCGACCCCAGGGTCATCGATCTCGCCGGCCATGAGCTGACCGTCGGAGGCATCTACAGCGCCACCGCGGTGCTGATCATCAGCTCCATTGTGGTCTACGGCGCCATCTTCATCTCCCAGCGCAAGCTGGAAAAAAGCCAATGGCTGACCCTGGTGGCGTGCCTGGTCTTCGGTAGCCTGACCCTGGCCTTCCACAGCGAAACCTTCCTTAAATGGAAAGCCCCGGTGGTGAACTGGCTGTTTGCCCTCGCATTCATCGGCAGCCACTTCATCGGGGATCGCCTGCTGATCAAGCGGATCATGGGCCATGCATTGACCCTGCCGGAGCCGGTCTGGACCCGCTTGAACGTGGCCTGGATCGTGTTTTTCCTGTTCTGCGGCGCCGCCAACCTGTTCGTGGCCTTTACCTTCCAGGACTACTGGGTCGACTTCAAAGTGTTCGGCAGCCTGGGCATGACCGTGCTGTTCCTGGTCGGTCAGGGCATCTACCTGTCGCGTCACCTGCATGACACCGACCCCACCACGCCGAAAACCGAGGATTGACATGCTCTACGCCATCATTGCTACCGATGTTGCCAACTCGCTGGAAAAACGCCTGTCCGTGCGCCCGGCCCATGTCGAGCGCCTGAAAGTGCTGCAAGCCGAAGGCCGCATCGTGCTGGCCGGCCCGCACCCGGCCGTTGACAGCAACGACCCGGGCGACGCCGGTTTCACCGGCAGCCTGATCGTCGCCGAGTTCGCTTCCCTGGCCGACGCCCAGGCCTGGGCCAAGGCCGACCCCTATGTCGCAGCCGGCGTCTACGCCGACGTCGTGGTCAAACCGTTCAAGCAAGTCCTGCCTTGATTCGGGTCGCGCCGAACCTAATCGGTTCGGCGCACTCCTATTTGCTCATTATTCTCGGTAACCTGCCGACAACGTTCTGAATATTCGTGTGGAATCAGGAGTTCCGATGCGCTTACGTCAGTTGTGTCTGTTGGCAGTGTTAATGATCGGGGCTACGGCCCACGCTGAAGAAACCTCGAACACCGGCAGTTCTACGCCCCTGTCCTTGAGTGCCGGCAGCCAGATCACCGAATTGCAGCAACGTTTGAAAGAAAGCGAACGACTGCGCGAAGAACTGAGCAAGCAACTGCAAACGGCCGATGCGGCCCGCGAAAGCGCTCAACTGAGTCGCTTGCGCCAAGAGAACCAACGCCTGGTCCAGCAACTCAAAGAAACAGAGGGTGGCGGCTTGACCCGATGGCTGACCGAGCAACAGCAATGGTTCGTCACCGGTGGGGCCGTCGCGCTGATCGCCTTGCTGTGCGGGATCTTCGCCAGCGGTGGACACCGTCGTCGTCGACAATGGCTAAATTGAGTGAGTCATGAGCGAGCTGCTACTGATAGATGATGACCAGGAGCTCTGTGAGCTGCTGACCAGTTGGTTGGGCCAGGAAGGCTTCCAGGTACGCGCCTGCCACGACGGCTTGAGCGCCCGTAAAGCATTGGCCGACCGCGCCCCAGCGGCGGTGGTGCTCGATGTGATGCTGCCCGACGGCAGCGGCCTGGAGCTGCTCAAGCAATTGCGCAACGACCACCCGGAGCTGCCGGTGTTGATGCTCTCGGCCCGGGGCGAACCGCTGGACCGTATCCTCGGCCTGGAACTGGGTGCCGACGATTACCTGGCCAAGCCCTGTGACCCCCGCGAATTGACTGCCCGCCTGCGCGCGGTATTACGCCGCAGCCACCCGGCCGCCGTGTCGACCCAGCTTGAACTGGGCGACCTGTGCTTCAGCCCAGTGCGCGGCGTGGTCAGCATTGATGAACAGGAATTCACCCTCACCGTCTCCGAAAGCCGCCTGCTGGAAGCCTTGCTGCGCCAGCCCGGCGAACCGCTGGATAAGCAGGAACTGGCGCAGATCGCCCTCGGCCGCAAGCTGACCCTTTACGATCGCAGCCTGGACATGCACGTAAGCAACCTGCGCAAAAAGATCGGCCCGCACCCGGACGGACGGCCACGGATCGTGGCGCTGCGCAGTCGCGGTTACTACTACAGCCTCTAACCCCCCCGCCCCTGTAGGAGCGAGCTTGCTCGCGAAAAACGTCAACGATAATACGGGCGGCCTGAATGCCCGCGCTTATCTTGCGTTTTTCGCGAGCAGGCTCGCTCCTACAGGGTTTTGTCAGTTCGCGACAAAACCCTCTTTACCCAAGCTTTACCCACACCTGACCGCCGCTGACCTTGATCTCCGTAATCTACTCACATCCGGACTCACCGGAATAGAGACAGGAGAATCACCATGCGCAAGACCCTAATCGCTCTGATGTTCGCCGCCGCCCTGCCGACCGTTGCCATGGCCGCGATGCCCGAAGGTCCAGGCCCGATGGGCGGCCCTGAAGGCCACATGATGGGTGGCCCGGGCCACGGCGGTGAACACGGCCCGCGTGGCAAGGGTGGCCCATTCAGCCAGTTGGATTTGAGCAAGGAACAGCGCGAGCAGATCGGCAGGCTGATGGGTGACCAATGGCACGCTCGCAAAGACCTGGTCAAGAAGTACCTGGACAAACTCCCGGCCGCTGACCAGAAAGCCATGCAGGATGAAATCGCAGCCGGCAGACAGAAAACCCAGGCCGACATCCGTGCCGTGCTCAAGCCCGACCAGCAGAAAAAATTCGACGAAATCGTCAAGAAGCAAGAACAGCGCCGTGCCGAGTGGAAGGAATTCCAGGCCTGGAAGGCGCAACAGCCGCAAAAAGCGCAATAATGCGTTAGCGTCACTCCCCCAGCCCAGTGGCTCACGCCACTGGGCTTTTCCTGTTTGAGGGTTTCCTGTGCGTTCATTGTTCTGGCGCATCCTGGCCAGTTTCTGGCTGGCCATCGCCTTGGTTGCCGGGCTGTCGATCCTGCTTGGGCATATGCTCAACCAGGACGCCTGGATTCTCAGCCGCCATCCCGGCCTCAATAACCTGGCCGAAGAGTGGACCCAACTCTACGAAACCCAGGGCGAGGACGCCGCCCAAGACCTGCTGCAACAGCGCAAGCGCCAGTACCACATCGACGTGCAAGTGCTCAACGAAAGCGGCGAGCCCGTGGTGCGCGGCACCTTCCCGCGACGCGCCGCCGCCTTCGAGGCCCGGCAGAACGACAGCAAGGACGGCCACCTGCCCTGGCGGCGCCTGACCGCCGAGTACACCAGCGAAAAAACCGGTGACACCTACCTGCTGATCTACCGCATCCCCCACCCGGAGTTGGATGCCTGGCACCGTAACAGCCTGTTGTGGCCGTTGAGCGCACTGGCGATCGCGCTGGTGGTGCTCACGCTGTTCAGCCTGTTGGTGACACTGTCCATTACCCGCCCCTTAAGCCGCCTGCGCGGTGCGGTGCATGACCTCGGCCAGGCCACCTACCAGCAAAACAGCCTGGCGCAACTGGCCAACCGCCGCGATGAATTCGGCGTGCTCGCCACCGACTTCAACCGCATGGGCGCACGCCTGCAAAGCTTGATCGGCAGCCAGCGCCAATTGCTGCGCGACGTGTCTCACGAACTGCGCTCGCCCCTGGCCCGCTTGCGGATCGCCCTCGCGCTGGCTGAACGTGCCAGCCCTGAGGAACGGGAAAAGCTCTGGCCGCGCCTGACGCGTGAATGCGACCGCCTGGAAGCGCTGATCAGTGAGATTCTGGTGCTGGCCCGGGTCGATGCCGACAACGCCAGCGCCGAGGAGGTCGACCTTATCCCGCTGCTCAAGACCCTGCAAAAAGACGCCCAGCTCAGCGCACCGGACCAGGTGGTGCAACTGACGGCTGACGCCGACCTGCATCTCAAAGGCTGGCCGACCATGATCGAACGCGCGGTGGATAACCTGCTGCGCAATGCCCAGCGCTTCAACCCACAGGGACTGCCCATCGAGTTGCAGGCCCAACACCAGGGCGAACGCATTCTGATCAGCGTGCGTGACCATGGCCCAGGCGTCGATGCCGAACACCTGAGCCAGTTGGGCGAACCGTTCTACCGCGCGCCCGGCCAGACTGCGCAGGGCCATGGCCTGGGCCTGGCCATTGCCCGTCGCGCCGCTGAACGCCACGGCGGCAGCCTGATCCTGGCCAATCACCCCGACGGTGGTTTTATCGCCAGCATTGACCTGCCGCTGGAACCGGGAGTTGTCACACCGATGTGAGGATCTTCTATAGTGGCCCTTCTCTTACGGAGGGCCTTTGATGACTGACCTGCTGACTCCCATCCAAGCCGCACTCGATCTGCCGCAAACCCCGCTGCCCCTGACCGAGGCCGGCGCCCTGCCCTCGACCTTCGCCGTGACCGACCTGGCCAGCGCCAGCATCGGTGCCGCCGGCCAGGCCGTCGCCCAACTGATCCAGCAACAGACCGGGCGCCTGCCCAGTGTGAGCGTGGACCGACGCCTGGCCTCCTTCTGGTTCTCTTCCTCGATTCGCCCAGTGGGCTGGCAAGTGCCGCCACTGTGGGACCCGGTGGCCGGCGACTATGCCAGCGCCGATGGCTGGATTCGCTTGCACACCAACGCGCCCCATCACCGTGCCGCCGCCGAACGCATACTGGGCAAGGTCGCTGACCGCACCGAAATGGCGAGCAAGGTCGCCGCGTGGAACGCCGCCGAACTGGAACAGGCGATTGTCGAGGCTGGCGGTTGTGCGGCGCAGATGCGCACCCGTCAAGCCTGGCAAACCCATCCGCAGGGGATGGCGGTGAATGCCGAGCAGTTGGTGCAGCGCCAGACCTTCGCAAGCCCCCACGCCAGCCCCTGGCTCGGCTCGGTAGCGCGCCCGCTGGGCGGGATCAAGGTGCTGGACCTGACCCGCGTCCTCGCGGGCCCCGTGGCCAGTCGTTTTCTCGCGGGCCTGGGCGCCGATGTGCTGCGCATCGACTCACCCACATGGAACGAACCCGGCGTGGTGCCGGAAATGACCCTGGGTAAACGCTGTACACGCCTCGACCTGAAAAGCCTCGAAGGCCGGCAGGTGTTCGAAAACCTGCTCAAACAAGCCGACATCCTGATCCACGGCTACCGTGCCGATGCCTTGGAGCAACTGGGTTACACCGCTGTTGAGCTGCAAACCATCGCGCCCGGCCTGATCGATGTGAGCCTCAACGCCTACGGCTGGAGCGGCCCATGGCGCAATCGTCGCGGTTTCGACAGCCTGGTCCAGATGAGCAGCGGCATTGCCGAGGCGGGCATGGCCTGGAAACAGGCGGATAAACCAGTGCCGCTGCCGTTGCAGGCGCTGGACCATGCCACCGGGTATTTGATGGCGGCCAGTGCGATCCAGGCATTGCGCGAGCGCTTGAGCACGGGCCATGGCGGTTCGGCGCGGTTATCGTTGGCGCGGACAGCGAAGTTGCTGGTCGATGCGGGACAGGTGCCAGAGCAGCCGGCGTTGCGAGCCGAAGAACCGGACGATCAGGGTCAGGTGGTGGAACAAACAGCCTGGGGTCAGGCCCACCGTTTGCTGGCGCCACTGAGCATCAGCGGCACGCCGTTGCAGTGGGATTTGCCGGCTGGGGAACTGGGTTCACACCGGCCTCGGTGGTGACTTGAAGATCGCCATCGGGCAAGCCCCCTCCCACGTTCGAGCCTCAGTCATCCTGTGGGAGGGGGCTTGCCCCCGATGAGGCCAGCACAGCCACTATCAATCCCCCGACCCAGCGATGTCTGCAAATACCACGCCGATAGAAAACCCACCATGGCCGCCTTGTCATCGGGCGGCTGATACGCCAGCCTCACAACGACAACACCCCACTATACAGCCCATACGCCGCCAACCCCGCACCGGCGATCACGCAGCCGAAAATGCCTTTTTCCACATGGCTGAACAAGGGCTGGCCCTGCTCACGCTTGGCCAGCGCGAACAGAATCACCCCAGGGGCATACAGCAACGCCGAGAGCAGCAGGTATTTCAAGCCTCCGGCGTAGAGCAGCCACACGGCATAGCCCAAAGCGATCAAGCCAATCAGCAGGTCCTTGATGCGATGGTGCGGGGCGCCTTCATAGGTTTCGCCGCGCCCGCTCAGTAGCACCGCGTAGGCCGCCGACCACAGGTACGGCACCAGGATCATCGACGAGGCCAGGTAAATCAGGGTGGTGTAGGTGCTGTGGGAAAACAGCGTAATCACCAAGAACAGCTGGATCATCACATTGGTCAGCCACAGCGCATTGACCGGCACCTGGTTGGCGTTTTCCTTTTTCAGGAAGGCCGGCATGGTCTTGTCATGGGCAGTGGCGTAGAGGATTTCCGCACAGAGCAACGCCCACGACAGCAACGCGCCCACCAGCGATACCGCCAGGCCGATGCTGATCAGCAATGCGCCCCAGGGGCCGACAATATGCTCCAGCACGCCGGCCAGGGATGGGTTCTGCAATTGCGCCAGTTCCGGCTGGCTCATGATGCCCAGGGACAGCAGGTTCACCAGCACCAGCAGCGCCAGCACGCCAAGAAACCCGATCACGGTCGCGCGGCCCACGTCCGAGCGTTTCTCCGCCCGCGCCGAATACACGCTGGCGCCTTCGATACCGATAAACACGAACACCGTCACCAGCATCATGTTGCGCACCTGGTCCACCACGCTGCCGAATTGCGGATTGCCCAGGCCCCAGATATCACGGGTGAAAATATCCGCCTTGAATGCCACGGCAGCGATCACGATAAACAGCAGCAGCGGCACGATCTTCGCCACGGTGGTGATCTGGTTGATGAACGCTGCCTCCTTGATCCCACGCAGTACCAGGAAATGCACAGCCCATAGCAGCACCGACGCGCAACCGATGGCCACCGGCGTGTTGCCCTCTCCGAACACCGGAAAAAAGTAACCGAGGGTGCTGAACAGCAACACGAAGTAGCCGACGTTGCCCATCCACGCACTGATCCAGTACCCCCAGGCGGACGAGAACCCCATGTAGTCGCCGAAACCGGCCTTGGCATAGGCATACACCCCGGAATCCAATCCCGGTTTGCGATTGGCCAGGGTCTGGAACACGAACGCCAGGGTCAACATGCCCACGGCGGTGATGCCCCAGCCGATCAATATCGCGCCCACTTCGGCGCGGGCGGCCATGTTCTGTGGCAGGGAGAAGATCCCGCCCCCCACCATCGACCCCACCACCAGGGCAATCAGGGCACCCAGCCGAAGTTTTTGGACCGGTTGAGACATGCAGACTCCTGAATCAATAACGTTTGAGCTGACAACCGTGCACTCAACTAATTAACTCAGCGAGTGTAGCGTTTATTAGAGACCGCGATAAAACTGCCACGCTCATAACTCAAGGGCATGACAGTTTTCATAGTTTAGGCTTATTTAGAATTTAAATACGACGAATACTTTGTCGCCTCCAAGCTACTTATCGTCGCCTTTTGGAAAAGTTTGCACATTCAGAAAAAAGGACTAGCTTCAAACGTCCACGCATTGCACTAAAAGATTGACGATACCGCACAGATCGCTCTGGAAAGCGCCTTTGCGAAGAAAAGTGCTGCCCGCGGCTTTTCAGCCTAAGTCATTAATTCACAATGGAATGTGCCAATGATGTGATCTGAGTCAGCTGTTTGAATAGCGCACGGAATTATTCTGTGGTCTCTCTTCTCCTGCATTGGAGTTATGCAATGTCTGAATCTGCCGGAAAACTTCGACTCGGTGCACTGGTTGCACTTGTCGTGGGTTCAATGATTGGCGGCGGGATCTTCTCCCTGCCGCAAAACATGGCGGCCAGTGCCGATGTTGGCGCTGTCCTGATTGGTTGGGTCATCACGGCCGTGGGTATGTTGACCCTCGCCTTCGTGTTTCAGACGTTGGCCAACCGCAAACCCGACCTCGACGGCGGCGTATATGCCTACGCCAAGGCCGGGTTTGGCGACTACATGGGGTTCTCGTCCGCCTGGGGGTACTGGATCAGCGCCTGGCTGGGTAACGTCGGCTATTTCGTGCTGCTGTTCAGCACCCTCGGTTACTTCTTCCCGATCTTTGGCGAGGGCAACACCCCGGCCGCGGTGATCGGCGCCTCGGTCCTGCTCTGGGCCGTGCATTTCCTGGTACTGCGCGGGATCAAGGAGGCGGCGTTCGTCAACCTGGTGACCACCGTCGCCAAGATCGTGCCGCTGGTGCTGTTCGTGTTGATCGCCGTGTTCGCGTTCAAGCTGGACATCTTCACCGCTGACATCTGGGGCCTGAAAAACCCGGACCTGGGCAGCGTGATGAACCAGGTGCGCAACATGATGCTGGTCACCGTGTGGGTGTTCATCGGCATCGAAGGCGCGAGCATCTTCTCGGCGCGTGCCGAAAAACGTTCGGATGTGGGCAAGGCCACGGTGATCGGCTTTATCACCGTGCTGCTGTTCCTGATGCTGGTGAACGTGCTGTCCCTCGGGATCATGACCCAACCGGAACTGGCCAAGTTGCAGAACCCATCGATGGCTGCCGTGCTGGAGCATGTCGTGGGCCACTGGGGCGCCGTGTTGATCAGTGTCGGCCTGGTTATCTCGCTGCTCGGTGCGTTGCTGTCGTGGGTGCTGCTGTGTGCGGAGATCATGTTCGCCGCCGCCAAGGACCACACCATGCCGGAGTTTTTGCGCCGCGAAAACGCCAACCATGTGCCGGCCAACGCCCTGTGGCTGACCAACGCGCTGGTCCAGGTATTCCTGGTGATCACGCTGTTTTCCGCCAGCACCTACCTGTCGCTGATCTACCTCGCCACCTCGATGATCCTGGTGCCTTACCTGTGGTCCGCTGCCTATGCGCTGCTGCTGGCGGTACGTGGCGAGACTTACGAAAACGCCGCGGGCGAACGCAGGAAAGACCTGGTCATCGGCGCGATCGCGCTGATCTATGCGGTCTGGCTGCTGTATGCCGGCGGCACCAAATACCTGCTGCTCTCCGCCCTGCTCTATGCCCCCGGCGCGATCCTGTTCGCCAAGGCCAAGCATGAACTGGGCAAACCGATTTTCACCAACGTCGAGAAGCTGATTTTCGTCGCAGTGGTCATTGGCGCCCTGGTGGCCGCCTATGGGCTCTACGCCGGCTTCCTGACTATGTAATTGTTGCTCACTGGAGGATCTGTAATGACCACGGAAAAAGTGAAGTACGGCGTACATTCCGAAGCCGGCAAACTGCGCAAAGTCATGGTGTGCTCCCCAGGTTTGGCCCACCAGCGGCTGACCCCCAACAACTGTGATGAATTGCTGTTCGATGACGTGTTGTGGGTGGCGCAGGCCAAGCGCGACCATTTCGATTTCGTCACCAAGATGCGCGAGCGGGACATTGATGTGCTGGAAATGCACAACCTGCTGACCGACATCGTTGCCAACCCCGAAGCCCTGGACTGGATCCTGGAGCGCAAGATCACCTCCAACACCGTCGGTCTGGGCCTGGTCGATGAAGTCGGTTCCTGGCTGCGTAGCCTGGAGCCACGCAAGATCGCCGAGTTCCTGATTGGTGGCGTGTCGGCCGATGACCTGCCGAGCAGCTTCGGTGGCAAAACCATCGAGATGTTCCGCGACTTCCTCGGCCACGCCAGCTTCATTCTGCCGCCGCTGCCCAACACCCAGTTCACCCGCGACACCACTTGCTGGATCTACGGCGGCGTGACGCTCAACCCGATGTACTGGCCGGCGCGACGTCAGGAAACCCTGCTGGCCAGCGCCATCTACAAATTCCACCCCGAGTTCACCAACGCCGACTTCCAAATCTGGTATGGCGACCCCGACCAGGAACACGGTGCCGCCACGCTGGAAGGTGGCGACGTCATGCCGATTGGCAATGGCGTGGTGTTGATCGGCATGGGCGAGCGCTCATCCCACCAGGCCATCGGCCAGTTGGCGCGCAACCTGTTCAAGAACAAAGCCGTGGAACGGGTGATCGTTGCCGGCCTGCCAAAATCCCGCGCGGCGATGCACTTGGACACCGTGTTCAGTTTCTGCGACCGCGACCTGGTCACCATCTTCCCCGAAGTGGTCAGCCAGATCGTGCCCTTCACCCTGCGCCCTGACGAGAGCAAGCCACACGGCATCGATATTCAACGGGAGAAAACCAACTTCCTCGAAACCGTGGCCGCAGCACTCAACCTCAAGGCCCTGCGGGTCGTCGAAACCGGTGGCAACAGCTTCGCTGCCGAGCGCGAGCAGTGGGACGACGGCAACAACGTGGTCGCCGTGGAACCGGGCGTGGTCATCGGCTACGACCGCAATACCTACACCAACACCCTGCTGCGCAAGGCCGGCGTGGAAGTCATCACCATCAGCGCCGGTGAACTCGGCCGGGGCCGTGGCGGCGGCCACTGCATGACCTGCCCGATCATCCGCGACCCTATCGACTACTAACTTTCAAACCTTGGCCGCCGCTCATAAGGCGTCGGCCCAGGGGATAACCTGAACAGAAGGAGATCCACCATGGCTTTCAATATGCGCAACCGCAGCCTGCTGTCGCTGATGCACCACACCACCCGCGAACTGCATTACCTGCTGGACCTGTCCCGCGACCTCAAGCGCGCCAAATACACCGGCACCGAGCGTCCACACCTGCAAGGCAAGAACATCGCGCTGATCTTTGAAAAAACCTCGACCCGCACCCGCTGCGCGTTCGAAGTGGCAGCCCACGACCAGGGCGCTCACGTCACCTATATCGACCCGGTGTCGTCGCAGATCGGCCACAAAGAAAGCATGAAAGACACCGCCCGCGTGCTCGGCCGCATGTTCGATGCCATTGAATACCGTGGCTTCGAGCAGGAAATCGTCGAAGAGCTGGCCAAGTTTGCCGGCGTGCCGGTGTTCAACGGCCTGACCGCTGAATTCCACCCGACCCAGATGATCGCCGACACCCTGACCATGCGCGAACACAGCGACAAGCCGCTGCATGACATCAGCTACGCCTACCTGGGTGACGCACGCTACAACATGGGCAATTCGCTGCTGATGATCGGCGCCAAGCTGGGCATGGACGTGCGCATCGGCGCGCCAAAAGCCCTGTGGCCCCATGAAGATTTCATCAAGCAATGCCAGGCCTTTGCCGAAGAAAGCGGCGCGCGTATCACCATCACCGAAGACCCAAAAGAAGCGGTCAAAGGCGTGGACTTTATCCACACCGATATCTGGGTCTCCATGGGTGAGCCGGTGGAGGCGTGGGACGAACGTATCGAGCAGCTGCTGCCGTACCAGGTCAACACCAAGATGATGAAAGCCTCGGGCAACCCGCGCGTGAAGTTCATGCACTGCCTGCCGGCGTTCCATAACAGCGAGACCAAGGTCGGCAAGGACATCGCCGCGCGTTATCCGAACCTGGCCAATGGTGTGGAAGTGACTGAAGAAGTGTTCGAGTCGCCGGCCAACATTGCCTTTGAGCAGGCGGAAAACCGCATGCACACCATCAAGGCGATCCTGGTGTCGGCGCTGGCGGATATCTAAACCCTGCTGCGATCCCACTGTAGGAGCGAGCTTGCTCGCGAAAAATTCAAGGGCACCGCGTTCATTCAGGATGGGCGCGTTATCGTTGACCTCCTTCGCGAGCAAGCTCGCTCCTACAAAGGATTACGAGCTCTAGAAGGATTGCATTATGCGCATCGTCGTAGCCCTGGGCGGCAACGCCCTCCTGCGCCGTGGTGAACCCATGACCGCAGACAACCAACGCGCCAATATCCGCATTGCCACCGAACAGATCGCCAAGATCCACCCCGGCAACGAGCTGGTCATCGCCCACGGCAATGGCCCGCAGGTCGGCCTGCTGTCGTTGCAGGCTGCGGCCTACACCAGCGTATCGCCCTACCCGCTGGACGTGCTCGGTGCGGAAACCGAAGGCATGATCGGCTACATCATCGAACAGGAACTGGGCAACCTGCTGGACTTCGAAGTGCCCTTCGCCACCCTGCTCACCCAGGTCGAAGTGGACGCCAACGACCCGGCCTTCCAGCACCCCAGCAAGCCCATAGGCCCGGTGTACTCCAAGGCCGAAGCCGAGCAACTGGCCGCTGAAAAAGGCTGGGCGATCGCCCCGGATGGCGATAAATACCGCCGCGTCGTGGCCAGCCCGCGGCCGAAACGCATCTTTGAAATTCGCCCGATCCAATGGCTGCTGGAAAAGGGCAGCATCGTGATCTGCGCCGGCGGCGGCGGTATTCCAACGATGTATGGCGAAGACGGCAAGCTCAAGGGTATTGAAGCGGTCATCGACAAAGACCTGTGCTCATCGCTGCTGGCATCGCAACTGGAAGCCGATTTGCTGGTGATCGCCACCGACGTCAACGCGGCGTATATCGACTTTGGCAAACCGACCCAGAAGCCTATCGGCCAGGCCCACCCGGATGAAATGGAAAGACTCGGTTTCGCCGCCGGCTCCATGGGGCCCAAGGTGCAAGCAGCCTGCGAGTTCGCCCGCCAGACTGGCAAAACCGCAGTGATCGGTTCACTCTCCGACATCGAAGCCATCGTCCAGGGCAGTGCCGGCACACGCATCAGCACGGCAACACCTGGCATCACCTATCTGTGAAGTAGAGGAGATACGCCTATGGCCACCTTTGAACCCGGTCACTTGCACGTTGAACGTCACGCGCTGAATACCCAGGACTACAGCTACAACCTGTGTATCGACTACGAAATCAGCCAGGACCCAAAGGAAGGCAAGGGCATGCTGTTCAAGCTGCACGGCTCGGTGCAGGGCAAGGACCTCAAGGAAGAGTTCTTCCTGCCCAAGGACCAGGCCTTCGACTTTGCGCGGCATGCGATGAACATCGCGCAGAAATACGGCATGCCGAAGATCGCCGTGTTGAATGGATCGATGCACAAACAGTACGACCAGATGTTCGAGGATGTACGGCATCAACTGGATGTGAAATCCGGCGACCCGATCAAGCCTGAACACTTGGAATAACCCGGTTGCACTGACACAACACTGCTCAAAATGTGGGAGGGGGCTTGCTCCCGATGGCGGTGGATCAGCTGACTGACACACCGCCATCGGGAGCATGTTGAATCGTCGCACCGCCCCTCCCATATTTTGATCTCCATCCGCGCCAAGGCATACTTGCCGCCTCTCGCTCCCCAGAATTGTTAGCGCCCCATGCGTATCCACGTCAGCTTCATCGACCGCGTCGGCATCACCCAGGAAGTCCTGGCCTTGCTCGGTGGGCGCAATCTCAACCTGGATGCCGTGGAAATGGTGCCGCCCAACGTCTACATCGACGCGCCGACCCTGAGTGCCGAAGTCCTCGAAGAGTTGCGCGATGCGCTGTTCAGCGTGCACGGCGTCCAGTCGGTCACCGTGGTCGACATCCTCCCCGGCCAACGTCGCCACCTGCAACTCGACGCCCTGCTGGCGGCCATGACCGACCCGGTACTGGCCCTGGACAGCGCCGGCACGATCCTGCTGGCCAACCCGGCGTTGATCGCCCTGTACGGCCGCGAGCCGGCCGGGGAAAGCATTGCCGAGCTGTTCAATGACCCCGCGTTGCTGGACACCTTGCTGGAACAGGGCTTTCGTTTGCCGTTGCGCGAAATCAACGTCAACGGCCAGACCCTGTTGCTGGATGCCACCCCGATCACCGATGCCGGCGCCCTGCTCACGCTCTATCAGCCCAACCGCATCGGCGAGCAATTGTCTGCGCTGCACCACGACCATGCCGAAGGCTTCGATGCACTGTTGGGCGAGTCCCCGGTGATCCGCACCCTCAAGGCGCGCGCGCAGCGGGTGGCCGCACTGGATGCACCGCTGTTGATCCAGGGCGAGACCGGTACCGGCAAGGAACTGGTGGCACGCGCCTGCCATGCCATCAGTGCGCGGTACAGCTCACCGTTCCTGGCGCTGAACTGCGCGGCGCTGCCGGAGAACCTCGCCGAAAGCGAACTGTTCGGCTATGCCCCCGGTGCGTTTACCGGCGCCCAGCGCGGTGGCAAGCCGGGGCTGATGGAGCTGGCCAACCAGGGCACGGTGTTCCTGGATGAGATCGGTGAGATGTCGCCGTACCTGCAGGCCAAGTTGCTGCGCTTTCTCAACGACGGCAGCTTTCGCCGGGTCGGCGGTGATCGCGAAGTGAAGGTCAATGTGCGCATCCTCAGCGCGACCCACCGCGACCTGGAAAAGATGGTCAGCGAGGGGACTTTTCGCGAAGACCTGTTCTATCGGCTCAACGTGCTCAACGTCGAAGTGCCGCCCCTGCGCGAGCGCGGCCAGGACATCCTGCTGCTGGCGCGCTACTTCATGCAGCAGGCCTGTGCCCAGATCCAGCGACCGGTGTGCCGCCTGGCGCCCGGCACGTATCCGGCGCTGCTCGGCAACCGCTGGCCGGGCAATGTGCGGCAGTTGCAGAACGTGATCTTCCGCGCAGCTGCCATCTGCGAAAGCAGCCTGGTGGACATTGGTGACCTGGATATCGCCGGCACCTCGGTCGCCCGCCAAAGCGATGGCGAGATCGACAGCCTGGAACAGGCTATGGACGATTTCGAGCGCAACCTGCTGGAGAAGCTCTACACCAGCTACCCCTCGACCCGTCAACTGGCGAGCCGCCTGCAAACCTCCCACACCGCTATCGCCCATCGCCTGCGCAAGTACGGCATTCCGAACAAGCCCTGAGATGGGCTCTGCTTACTGCAGGCGCAAGCTTGCTGGCGAAAACCCCAGGGTGCTGCGTTCATCCAGGCTGCTTGCGTCATCGTTGACGATCTTCGCGAGCAAGCTCGCGCCTACAGGGTCGCGTTTCAAAAAAGGGTCTGAGAACGACATCCACTGTACTGAAAGCGCTACAGTGGAACGATATCGCTACAACCCTGTTTTTTACGCGCCATGCAAGGCTTTGATCCACATAGGCTTTTTTTAGACCGCCGGACTGTAGCGAAATCGCTACAGGCAAAACGCATAACGTCATAACCCATTTCATTAACCTATTGATTTGTAACGAATTAATAACATTGGCCGCAATATTGCTAAGCAACTCCCCATTATTCCAATCCCGTCCACCAGACGAATCTGGCCCCGAGGAGTTTCCATGAGCGAGTTGCGTTTCACTGAGTTGCGTTTCACTGAAGATCACGAATGGCTGCGCGCCGAAGCTGACGGCAGCGTCACCGTGGGTATCACCGCTTTCGCGCAGGACGCGCTGGGTGATGTGGTTTTCGTGCAACTGCCAGAGTTGCAGGCCTACGCCAAGGGCGCCGAAGCGTCCACCGTTGAGTCGGTCAAGGCCGCCAGCGGCGTGTACATGCCATTGGACGGTGAAGTGCTGGAAGTGAACGACAAGCTCGACGGCAGCCCGGAACTGGTCAACGAAGACCCGATGGGCGAAGGCTGGTTCTTCCGCTTTAAACCGGCCGATGCCGAGGCTATCGCTAAACTGTTGGATCAGGACGCGTACGACCGTCTGATCAAAGCCAACGCCGAAGCCTGAGGAGCGCGCCATGAGTATCAACCTGAGCACCGCCAACGAATTCATCGCCCGCCATATCGGCCCGCGCCAGGACGATGAGCAGCAGATGCTCGCCAGCCTGGGTTTTGACTCCCTGGAAGCCTTGAGCGCCAGCGTGATCCCGGAAAGCATCAAGGGCACCAGCGTGCTTGGCTTGGAAGACGGCCTGAGCGAAGCCGAGGCACTGGCCAGGATCAAGGCGATCGCAGGCAAGAACCAACTGTTCAAGACCTATATCGGCCAGGGCTACTACAACTGCCATACGCCGTCGCCGATCCTGCGCAACCTCCTGGAAAACCCGGCCTGGTACACCGCCTACACCCCGTACCAGCCAGAAATCTCCCAAGGCCGCCTGGAAGCGCTGCTGAACTTCCAGACCCTGATCAGCGACCTCACCGGCCTGCCGATCGCCAACGCCTCCTTGCTCGACGAAGCCACCGCGGCCGCCGAAGCCATGACCTTCTGCAAGCGCCTGAGCAAGAACAAAGGCAGCAATGCCTTCTTTGCCTCGATCCACAGCCACCCGCAAACCCTCGATGTGCTGCGCACCCGTGCCGAGCCATTGGGCATCGATGTGGTGGTGGGCGATGAGCGCGAACTGACCGACGTCAGCCCGTTCTTCGGGGCACTGCTGCAATACCCGGCCAGCAACGGTGACGTGTTCGACTACCGTGAACTGGCTGAACGCTTCCATGCCGCCCATGCGCTGGTGGCGGTAGCCGCCGACCTGCTGGCCCTGACCCTGCTGACCCCACCGGGTGAGTTCGGCGCCGACGTGGCCATTGGCAGCGCGCAACGCTTCGGCGTGCCGCTGGGCTTCGGTGGCCCGCACGCGGCGTACTTCTCCACCAAGGATGCGTTCAAGCGCGATATGCCGGGGCGTCTGGTCGGTGTATCGGTCGACCGCTTCGGCAAGCCGGCCCTGCGCCTGGCCATGCAGACCCGCGAGCAACATATCCGACGCGAGAAAGCCACCAGCAACATCTGCACCGCCCAAGTGCTGCTGGCCAACATAGCCAGCATGTACGCCGTGTACCACGGCCCTAAAGGCCTGACCCAGATCGCCCAGCGCATTCACCACCTGACCGCGATCCTGGCCAAGGGCTTGACCACCTTGGGCCTTCAGGTTGAACAAGCCACCTTCTTCGACACGCTGACACTGGCCACCGGCACTCACACCGCCGCGCTGCACGACAAAGCCCGCGCCCAACGCATCAACCTGCGGGTCGTGGACGCTGCGCGACTGGGCCTGTCGCTGGATGAAACCACCACCCAGGCCGATATCGAGACCCTGTGGAGCGTATTGGCCGACGGTAAAGCCCTGCCGGACTTCGCCGCCCTGGCGGCCAGCGTCGACAGCACCCTGCCCGCCGCGCTGCTGCGCCAGTCGCCGATCCTCAGCCACCCGGTATTCAACCGTTATCACTCGGAAACCGAGCTGATGCGCTACCTGCGCAAGCTGGCCGACAAGGACCTGGCACTGGACCGCACCATGATCCCGCTGGGTTCATGCACCATGAAGCTCAACGCCGCCAGCGAAATGATCCCGGTGACCTGGGCTGAATTCGGTGCCCTGCACCCCTTCGCCCCAGCCGAGCAAAGCGCCGGCTACCTGCAATTGACCTCTGAGCTGGAAGCCATGCTCTGCGCGGCCACCGGTTACGACGCAATCTCCCTGCAACCGAACGCCGGTTCCCAGGGTGAGTACGCCGGTCTGTTGGCCATTCGCGCCTATCACCAGAGCCGTGGCGAAGCGCGTCGCGACATCTGCCTGATCCCATCGTCGGCACACGGCACCAACCCGGCCACCGCCAACATGGCCGGCATGCGCGTGGTCGTCACCGCCTGCGATGCCCGGGGCAACGTGGATATCGAAGACCTGCGTGCCAAGGCCATCGAGCACCGCGAACACCTCGCCGCGCTGATGATCACCTACCCGTCCACCCACGGTGTGTTCGAGGAAGGCATCCGCGAAATCTGCGGGATCATCCACGACAACGGCGGCCAGGTGTACATCGACGGCGCGAACATGAACGCCATGGTCGGCCTGTGCGCACCGGGCAAGTTTGGTGGCGACGTGTCCCACCTGAACCTGCACAAGACCTTCTGCATCCCCCACGGCGGTGGCGGCCCGGGCGTCGGCCCGATTGGCGTCAAATCGCACCTCACGCCATTCCTGCCGGGCCACGCGGCCATGGCGCGCAAGGAAGGCGCGGTGTGCGCAGCGCCTTTTGGCAGCGCAAGCATCCTGCCGATTACCTGGATGTACATCAGCATGATGGGCGGTGCGGGCCTCAAGCGTGCGTCGCAACTGGCGATCCTGAATGCCAACTACATCTCCCGTCGCCTGGAAGAGCACTACCCCGTGCTGTACACCGGCAGCAACGGCCTGGTAGCGCATGAATGCATCCTGGACTTGCGCCCGCTGAAAGACAGCAGCGGCATCAGCGTGGATGACGTGGCCAAGCGCCTGATCGACTTCGGTTTCCATGCACCGACCATGTCGTTCCCGGTCGCCGGCACCTTGATGATCGAGCCCACCGAAAGTGAATCCAAGGAAGAACTGGACCGCTTCTGCGACGCGATGATCGCCATCCGCGAAGAAATCCGAGCGGTGGAAAACGGCACCCTGGACAAGGACGACAACCCACTGAAAAACGCCCCGCACACCGCGGCGGAACTGGTGGGCGAATGGAGCCACCCATACAGCCGTGAACAGGCGGTGTACCCGGTGGCTTCGTTGATCGAAGGCAAATACTGGCCACCGGTTGGCCGGGTCGACAACGTGTTTGGCGATCGCAACCTCGTATGCGCGTGCCCTTCGATCGAGAGCTACGCGTAATCAAATGTGGGAGGGGGCTTGCCCCCGATGGCAGAGTGTCAGTCACCAGAACTTTCTACTGACCCACCGCTATCGGGGGCAAGCCCTCTCCCACACTTGACCGCGTATGACCTCAAGAACAATAAGAAACCGGAGAACAACTCATGTCGTTAAGCGTGTTCGACCTGTTCAAGATTGGCATCGGACCCTCCAGCTCCCACACCGTCGGCCCTATGCGCGCGGCCGCTCGATTCGTCGAGGGCCTCAAGCGGGACAACCTGCTGAGCGCCACCGCCGGCATCAAGGTGGAACTCTATGGCTCCCTCGGCGCCACCGGTAAAGGCCACGGCAGCGACAAGGCCGTGCTGCTGGGCCTGGAAGGCGAACACCCGGACACCGTGAACACCGAAACCGTGGCCGCACGCCTGGCGCAGATGCGCAGCGACGGTCGCTTGAACCTGCTCGGCGAACACAGCATTGCGTTCAACGAGAAAGAACACCTGGCAATGATTCGCAAACCCCTGGCCTACCACCCCAACGGCATGATCTTTCGGGCCTTTGACGCCGCGGGTATCCAGATTCGCAGCCGCGAGTACTACTCGGTCGGCGGCGGGTTCGTGGTGGATGAAGACGCCGCCGGCGCCGACCGGATCGTCGAAGACACCACCCCCCTGACCTTCCCCTTCAAGCACGCCAAGGACTTGCTTGGCCATTGCGCCACCTACGGGCTGTCCATCAGCCAGGTGATGCTGACCAACGAAAGTGCCTGGCGCCCTGAGGCAGAAACCCGCGCCGGCTTGCTGAAGATCTGGCAAGTGATGCAGGACTGTGTGAGCGCCGGTTGTCGCAACGAAGGCATCTTGCCGGGCGGCTTGAAGGTCAAGCGCCGCGCCGCCGCCCTGCATCGCCAACTGTGCAAGAACCCCGAATCGGCCCTGCGCGACCCGCTGTCGGTACTCGACTGGGTCAACCTGTACGCCCTGGCGGTCAACGAAGAAAACGCCAACGGCGGCCGCGTGGTCACAGCGCCCACCAATGGTGCCGCCGGGATCGTGCCGGCAGTGCTGCATTACTACATGCGCTTTATCCCGGGCGCGAATGAAGACGGCGTGGTGCGCTTCCTGCTCACCGCCGCCGCCATCGGCATTTTGTACAAGGAAAACGCGTCGATCTCCGGGGCCGAAGTTGGCTGCCAGGGCGAAGTCGGCGTGGCGTGCTCCATGGCGGCCGGCGCACTGTGCGAAGTGTTGGGCGGCAGCGTTTCCCAAGTGGAAAACGCCGCCGAGATCGGCATGGAACACAACCTCGGCCTGACCTGCGACCCGATTGGCGGCTTGGTACAGGTACCGTGTATCGAGCGCAATGCCATGGGTTCGGTCAAGGCGATCAATGCCGTGCGCATGGCCCTGCGCGGCGATGGGCAGCACTTTGTATCCCTCGACAAGGTCATCCGCACCATGCGCCAGACCGGCGCCGACATGAAAAGCAAATACAAGGAAACCGCCCGTGGCGGTTTGGCGGTCAACATTATCGAGTGCTGACGCCCAACTGCGCGCCAGTACGTTTTTCAGGAGCTGAATATGTCCACCGAAACCCTGTTGAAAACCCCATTGCACGCCCTGCATATCGAGCTGGGCGCGCGCATGGTGCCTTTCGCCGGCTATGACATGCCGGTGCAATACCCACTGGGCGTGATGAAGGAACACCTGCACACCCGTGAACAGGCCGGGTTGTTCGACGTGTCCCACATGGGCCAGATCCGCCTCACCGGCGCCAATGCCGCCAAGGCCCTGGAAACCCTGGTACCGGTCGACATCATTGACCTGCCAGTGGGCATGCAGCGCTATGCCATGTTCACCAATGACCAGGGCGGCATCCTCGATGACCTGATGGTCGCCAACCTGGGTAACGACGAGCTGTTCCTGGTGGTCAACGCCGCCTGCAAGGACCAGGACCTGGCGCACCTGCGTGCGCGGATCGGCGACCAATGCAGCATTGAGCCGCTGTTCGAAGAACGCGCCCTGCTGGCCCTGCAAGGCCCGGCTGCGGTGAAGGTACTGGCTCGCCTGGCACCTGAAGTCACGCAGATGACCTTCATGCAGTTCGCCTCCCTGCGCCTGCTGGGCGTGGACTGCTACGTGAGCCGCTCGGGCTACACCGGCGAAGACGGCTTTGAAATCTCGGTGCCGGCCGCCAACGCCGAAAGCCTCGCACGCAGCCTGCTCGCCGAAACCGAAGTACAGGCGATCGGCCTGGGTGCGCGTGACTCGCTGCGCCTGGAAGCCGGCCTGTGCCTGTACGGTCATGACATGAATACCGACACCACGCCGATCGAGGCCAGCCTGCTGTGGGCGATCTCCAAGGCCCGTCGGGCTGACGGCGCACGTGCCGGCGGCTTCCCGGGCGCCGATCGCATCTTCACCCAGCAGCAGGCCGGCGTCAGCCGCAAGCGCGTAGGTCTGCTGCCCCAGGAGCGCACCCCCGTACGTGAAGGCGCAGAGATCGTCGATGAACACGGCACCGTGATCGGCAGCGTATGCAGCGGTGGCTTTGGCCCGAGCCTGGGCGGCCCACTGGCCATGGGTTACCTGGACAGTGCATTCATCGCGCTGGATACCCAAGTCTCTGCGCTGGTGCGTGGGAAAAAGGTACCTCTTCGTGTAAGTAAAATGCCATTTGTGCCGCAGCGTTACTATCGTGGCTGATTGACTGTTCCTATAAGTAACGCGGTTGCGTTAATGTGCACTAATCTGTAACGCAACCGCCATAAAACAGTGCAGCAACGATAGTCTTTGTTAAAGGAATTAACCTATAACAAGTGACCCATTCTATCGAATAAGTCGCTTCCACATTATTCAACGAAGTGTCATGAGGCCAAGCAAAACCTGGGCTTTTGGCAGGGCTTGTTTTTTCTGCATTAGTTGTCGTAGAGTTTGTCCACTGTGTTTGCATGGGTCGCTTGGAACCTGACCTGGGCAGTAGCCAAAGCTTGCTACAACCCGTTCGACGTCTCTTACTTTCCTGCAACCCAGCCCAGTACTCTTTCATGCGAAGGGGCTGTCATCAATTTTTAGCGTCAAGGAAATAAGAAAATGTCTGAACGTAAGAGCGGTACCGTCAAGTGGTTTAACGACGAAAAAGGGTTTGGTTTTATCACTCCAGAAAGCGGTCCGGATCTGTTCGTACACTTCCGCGCTATTCAGGGCAACGGCTTCAAGAGCCTGAAAGAAGGCCAGAAAGTGACTTTCGTTGCTGTGCAAGGGCAAAAAGGCATGCAAGCTGATGAAGTGATCGCCGAAGGCTGATACTTCCCTGCGACAAAAAGCCCCTGATGTCACCATCAGGGGCTTTTTTATGGGCGCCGCAGGGGCATTGCCCCGTAAAATGCATTTTTTCTCCAGAGAGCCCTGCCATGTCAAAACCCCTGCTGAGCCCCCAAGGCGAGTTCCCCGCCGTTGGCCTGGGCCGTCGCCTGGCAGCGATGTTCTATGACTTCCTGTTGTGCACCGCACTGCTGATCGTCACCGCCTTCCTTTACAAACTGGTGTGGATCGCATTCGTGGGCGAAGCGAAAATGCGCACTCTCACCGAGTCCGGCGCGCTGGACGGCGACCCGCTACTGTCGACCATTCTGTTCTTTGTGCTGTTTGGCTTCTTCGCCAAATTCTGGACCCATTCCGGGCAGACCCTGGGCATGCAGGTGTGGGGCGTGCGCGTACAGAACGCCGACGGCTCGCGGATCAGCCTGTGGCAGGCGCTGTTACGCTTTGTGGTGTCGATTGCGTCGTGGTTGTGCGTGGGGCTGGGGTTTATCTGGTCGTTGTTCGACAAGCAGAAACGCAGCTGGCATGACATCTACTCGGATACGCAGTTGGTGAGAATTCCGAAGCAAAAGAAATAACTCCCTGCCTGCTGAAATCAAAATGTGGGAGGGGTTTGCCCCCGATAGCGGCTCTACATTCAATATTTCTATTGACTGACACACCGTCATCGGGGGCAAGCCCCCTCCCACATTTTTAACCGAGCTCGCTTCGTTTCAGGCGTTACCGGCCAGCTTCAGGCGCGCAGCCTGAGTGAAATCCAGCATGCGCTTGAGCGGCCGCACCGCCTGCGGGATCACCGAAGGCTCGACGAAGATCTCGTTACTGCCCTCACGCAGGCACTGCAAGGTGCGCTCCAGCGTATTCATCGCCATCCACGGGCAGTGCGCGCAGCTGCGGCATGCCGCGCCGTTACCGGCGGTAGGCGCTTCGACAAAGACCTTGTCCGGGCACAACTGCTGCATCTTGTAGAAGATGCCGCGGTCGGTGGCGACGATGAAGGTCTTGTTGGGCAGACGCTGCGCCGCGGCAATCAACTGGCTGGTGGAACCCACCGCATCCGCCAACTCGATCACCGACGTCGGCGACTCCGGGTGCACCAGGATCGCGGCGTCCGGGTACAGCGCCTTCATATCTTCCAACTGCTTGGACTTGAACTCTTCATGGACAATGCAGGCACCGTCCCACAACAACATGTCGGCTCCGGTCTGGCGCTGGATGTAGGTACCCAGGTGCTTGTCCGGGCCCCAGATGATGGTTTCGCCGTTATCCATCAGGCTTTCGACGATTTCCAGCGCACAACTGGAGGTCACCACCCAATCCGCCCGCGCCTTGACCGCCGCCGAGGTGTTGGCATACACCACCACAGTGCGCTCGGGGTGCTGATCGCAGAACGCCGAAAACTCATCCACTGGGCAACCCAGGTCGAGGGAGCACGTGGCTTCCAGGGTCGGCATCAGGATGCGTTTTTCAGGGGTAAGGATTTTGGCGGTCTCGCCCATGAAACGCACACCGGCGACCAGCACGGTCTTGGCCGGGTGGGCGGCGCCGAAGCGTGCCATTTCCAGGGAATCGGAGACACAGCCGCCGGTTTCTTCGGCCAGGGCCTGAATCACCGGGTCGCAGTAGAAGTGAGCGACCAGCACCGCGTCCTGAGCTTTCAGCTCGGCGGCGATGGCGGTACGCAGGCTAGCATCTTCATCGGCACTGAGGACCTTGGGCTGCTTGGCGTCGAGGTGGGCTTGAACCAGTAGGCGTTCGGAAATTTGCGTCATGTTCGCAAGACCTGCAGGCGCAGTTGCGCGAAAGTCGAGTGTACCACCGGCTCTGGAGCCCTTCGGGCGCCGCCGGACGAAGTGAGGGTGTTCATCAAGCACGGGTTAAAGTGAAGCTGGGCAAGGCTACAGAATATCGAATGGTTTCAAAAGCCTAATCTGGCGTTCGAGGCCGTGATAAGCGGGTAAAAAAACGGGAAACACCATCGCTGGTGTTTCCCGTTTTTTTATCTCGCTCAACGCCGACAGGGTTGATTCAGGCCAGGCGACAAACGTCAGAAGCGGTACGCGACCGAGACACTGGCCTTGCTGTTACAAAAACTCGTCAAGGGCCGCATAAGCCGACCGCAGGAGGGCGAGAATCGCCTCCTCCACGGGGGCGTATGACTCGGCATCTCACGGACGGCGCATGACACATCGACTTTTTCACAAGACAAAAAAAAACCCGGAAATCCTCACTTGCGTGGGCCTTCCGGATTTTCTAAACCGCCAAAAATGGTGGGTCGTGTGGGATTCGAACCTACGACCAATTGGTTAAAAGCCAACTGCTCTACCAACTGAGCTAACGACCCGCTGTGTGGTGGCGCGTATAATACTGATTTCTAAGGATTATTCAACACCTTATTTGAAATAAATCAGAAATAACGCGTTGGGTCCGTAATTCCGGCCGCTTGGAAGCCCTCAGCACGCAGTCGGCAGCTGTCACATTTCCCGCAAGCACGGCCGTCATCGTCTGCCTGGTAGCAGGAAACAGTCAGCGAATAATCGACGCCTAGTCCTACCCCAGCCTTCACAATATCGGCCTTGCTCAGGTTTTGCAGCGGCGCCAGGATGCGAAAGCCCTGCCCTTCGACACCGGCCTTGGTGGCCAGGTTGGCCATGCGCTCGAACGACTCCACGAACTCCGGGCGGCAATCCGGGTAACCGGAGTAATCCACCGCGTTGACGCCAATAAAGATGTCGCGGGCATTCAGTACCTCTGCCCAGCCAAGAGCCAGGGATAGGAATACGGTGTTGCGTGCTGGCACGTAAGTCACCGGGATACCTTCACTCGGCGCTTCCGGCACATCGATGCTGCTGTCGGTCAGGGCTGAGCCACCAATGCCGTTGAGGTTCAGGCCAATCACCTTGTGCTCGGCCACACCCATCTCACGGGCAACACGGGCAGCAGCGTTCAGCTCGGCGCGATGGCGCTGGCCGTAGTCGAAGCTCATGGTGTAGCAGGTGTAACCTTCAGCCTGTGCCATGGCGACCACGGTGGCGGAGTCCAGGCCACCGGACAACAGGATGACAGCGCGTTTTTGAGCAATCGTAGGTTCAGTCATTTCAGCGTCCTGGCTCGTCGTTCCAAAGATATTTATGCAGCTGCAATTGCAGGCGCACTGGCAGGTTATCAGCCACCACCCAGTCGGCGAGGTCGCGTGCGTTCAGGTCGTGGTGGCTCGGCGAGAACAGCACCTCGCCCGCGCGACGGTCCAGGCCATACTGGATCAGCTTGGAGCTCGCCCAATCGTAGTCGTCGCGGGAACAGATCACGAACTTGACCTGGTCGTTGGCCGTCAGCAGATCGATGTTCTCGTAGAGGTTGCGATGCGCCTCTTTGGAGCCTGGGGTCTTCAGGTCGACCACGCGGCTTACGCGCGGGTCTACCGCGGAAATGTCCAGGGCACCACTGGTCTCCAGGGACACTTCGTAACCGGCGTCACACAGCTGCTTGAGCAGGGGAATGGCATTTGGCTGCGCCAGCGGCTCGCCACCCGTCACACAAACGTAGCGCGGTCGATAGCTGGCAACCTGCTCGAGGATGTCATCGAGGGTGCGCACGGTGCCGCCACTGAAGGCGTAGGCGCTGTCACAGTATTGGCAACGCAATGGGCAGCCGGTCAGGCGCACAAATACTGTGGGCAGGCCAGCGGTGCGCGTTTCACCCTGTAACGAGTAAAAAACTTCGGTGATACGTAATGTGTCTTGCATAGTCGCCACGGGCGTAACAGCTAAACAGGCTGTCCGCCTCCGTCAGGCACTTCAAGGAATTCCGCCAACGCGTAAACCCCAGGAAGCGTGTTTCATAAAAGGGCGTGGATTCTAACGAAAAAACCCGCGCCAGGCGCGGGTTTCTTCCAAACGGGCTGCATCGCTTACAAGCGTTGCAGATCGCGCTGGGCCAACTGGGCAGCGGAAGTACCCGGATACTGGGCAACCACCTGCTGCAGAATGCCTTTGACCTTGTCGGTATGACCCAGGCGGCGTTCTACGTCAGCGAGTTTGTACAGCGAGTCCGGCACCTTGGCGTGCTTAGGGTAGAGTTGGCTGACCTTGGCAAATGCCTGGCCTGCCCCCTGCAAATCACCCTTTGCCAGGTTTACCTCACCCAACCAGTACTGGGCATTGCCTGCGTACTGACTGTTTGGGTAACGACCGAGGAATGCGGTGAAAGCCTTGCTGGCCTTGTCGAAATCCTTGGCTTTGATCAGATCGAAGGCGGCATCGTAATACAGCTTTTCCTTCGCCGGATCACCCGGTTCGCTGCTGGCGGCAGGGGCTTGGCTGGCGGCCGAGGCCCCTGCTGCTGCACCACCGGCGGCGGCACTGGGTGCGCCACCGGTAGAAGAATTATCAGGAGTTGCGGCAGGTGTAACGCCGGCTCCAATACGTCGGTCAAGATCCTGATATCGCTCCAGGCCTTCTTGCTTCAGCTGGTTCACTTGGTTCTGCAAAACCTCAATGGCGCCTTGTTGCTGCGACAATTGATCCTGCATGCGTTGCAGCTGGTTGAACAGTTCGCCCTGTGCCGAGGGGGCTGACGTAGCCGCCCCCCCAGCATAGGCGCCGTTCGTGCCATAACCCGCTGGCGGATAAGCACTTCCGCTATTGTTATAGCCAGAGTTGCTATCGACCACAGGAGCCGCAGCCCACACCGAGAGCGGCGCGAGGCTGAGAGTCAGTACAGTTAGAGCACGACGGCACGTTCGCATGACGAATTACTTACGCAGTTCGACGCGACGGTTTTGAGCCCAGGACTGCTCGTCGTGGCCAGTAGCAACTGGACGCTCTTTACCGTAGGAAACCAGTTCCAGTTGGCCTGGAGCAACACCTTGCAGTACCAGGTAGCGCTGAACGGCTTTCGCACGACGCTCGCCCAGAGCCATGTTGTACTCACGAGTACCACGTTCGTCAGTGTTACCTTCCAGAACAACGCGAGCGCCGTTAGCTTTCAGGTCTTTCGCGTGAACGTCCAGAGCGCGCATGGCTTCTGGTTTCAGGTCCGAACTGTCGTATTCGAAGTAGAAAGTAGTGATTGCGCGCAGAGCAGCTTCTTCGCTCAGGGAGCCGTCAACTGCACCAGTGTTAGCACCGTAACCAGCGTTTGGATCAACAGCTGCGCCTTCACCGGCATTGTCGCCGCCTTTAGACGAGCAACCAACGGCTACGGACAGAGCCAGAGCCAGAGCAGCAAACTTACCAAACTTCAGCATTTCCATCGTGAAACTCCTAATGAACCCCAGTGTGTTAAGCAAATCTTTTTGTAGCGCCGCGTCAGTTCAGGTAAGGGGACCAGGATGGTTCTCTGACTTCGCCTTGTGCGGTAGGAAGCGGGAGCCTTACGCGTCCATTAATGGACACGAGCATCAAGACTCCCCGGCCCTGCTGGCGGGTGGCGTAGATTACCATGGTGCCGTTGGGCGCAACAGTGGCTGACTCATCAAGGTTGGTATCTGTAAGGATTTTTACGGTTCCGCGCTGCAAATCCTGGGCCGCAACCCGGAAATTAGTGAAACCATCCTGACGGTGAATCATCACCAACGTCTTTTCATCAGCCGAAAGCTTCGGATTGGCGTTGTAGTTACCGATAAAGGTCACGCGTTCCGCGCCCCCACCGCCAATGCTCGATTTGTAGATTTGTGGCTTGCCACCGCGGTCGGAGGTGAAATAGATGGTCGAGCCATCTTTACCCCAGAACGGTTCGGTGTTGATACCTGGGCCGCTGGTGACGCGAGTGATCTGGCGCGAAGCCATGTTCATCACGTAGATATCCGGGTTACCGTCCTTGGACAGTACGAATGCCAGGCGCGAACCATCCGGCGACCAGGCAGGTGCACCGTTGAGGCCTTCGAAGTTGGTGATCTGCTCACGACGGCCAGTATCGATGTGCTGGACGAAGATACGCGGACGCTTCTGTTCGAAAGACACATAGGCAATACGCTTGCCGTCCGGCGCAAAGCGCGGCGACAGGATCGGCTCCCGGGACTGCAGCAAGGTCACGGCGCGCGCACCGTCGTAGTCCGAACGCTGCAACGTGTAGCGAGTGTTGTCTACAGAGAAACGTTCAGCAGTGACATAGAGCATGCGCGTCGAGAAAGCACCCTTGATACCGGTGAGCTTTTCAAACGACTGGTCCGAGATGTAGTGGGCCATGTCCCGCAGTTGTTCGGCGGTGCCCGACACGCTGCCGGTCAATACCTGCTGCTCGGTGGCCACGTTGAACAATGTGTACTGGATCTGCAGGCGACCGCCGGCAGGCTGGATGTTGCCGACCATCAGGTACTGGGCACCCACGGCCTTCCAGTCACGGAAGATGACTTCGCTGGCCTGGGTAGGCTGGCTGATCATGTTGCCTTTCGGAATCGGCGCGTAGTAACCGGAGTTGCGCAGGTCGTCGCTGACGATCTGGGCCATGTCATCCGGCAGCACGCTGCCGCCCTGCCAGCCGAACGGCACAACCGCGATCGGGGTGGCCCGATCGCTACCGCTGGTGACCAGGATGTTCTTTTCATCCGCCGCCGCTATCCCTGCCATACAGCAAATAACGACAAGCATTCCTCGAAGAAGGTTTCTCACAAGGCTAGATCCTCAGGTGTGAATGTCATCTTGAATGAACGATAGGGAGCGAAGTCGCTTGGTTTCATTCCCTGCATCTCGGTCAACCGGCCAATGTTCTTGACCGCGGCAACCGCCGAACTGTCGAACGAACCGTCACCACTGGACTTGGCCACGCTGACCGAAGTCACCGTACCGTCCGGCAACATGCCGATCTGCAGCACTACTGTCATGCCTTTGCGTGCCGAAGGTGGACGTGTCCAGCCTTCTGCTGCTCGTGCCCGAATCAGGTCGTCGAAACTGCCCGCGACTTCATCACCACGTTCATCGGCCAATGCTTGCTGACGCTGAGGCGTGTCGGAAAGCAAATCTGCCAAGGCCTGGGCCTTTTTGTCTTCGGCGGATTTACGCGCTGCTTCCTGGGCCTTTTTCTTGCTGGCGTCGGCGGCAGCTTTCTTCTTCGCGTCGTCGGCGATTTTCTTCTTCGCCTCGTCTGCTTCAGCTTTTTTCTTGGCGTCTTCGGCGGCTTTCTTCTTCGCGTCCTCGACTATCTTTTTCTTGGCGTCTTCAGCGGCCTTTTTCTTGGCCTCTTCTTCGGCTGCTTTTTTGGCTTCTTCTTCAGATTTTTTCTTGGCTATATCAGCCAATTGTTTCTCTTCAGCTTTTTTAGCTTCGGCAGCTTTCTCGGCTTTCTTGGCTTCATCAGCCTTTTTCGCCTCGTCGGCCTTCTTCGCCTCGTCGGCCTTCTTCGCTTCGTCAGCCTTTTTCGATTCCTCGGCCTTTTGAGCCGCCTCTTCTTTCTTTTGTTCCGCAGCAGCCTTCACCGCTTCCTGCTCGACCTTCTTCTGTTCCATCTGCTCGACTTCAGTCTGGCGCGCAGCCGACTTCTGGGCCTCACCCGCAATCTTCTGATTGGTCTGGGTAGTGGCCTGACTTTTCGATTTCAGCTGATACAGGGTCGCCTGCACGATCGGCTTGGCTGGCGGCAGGTCCGGGGTCATGGCAAAGCTGACGAACAACATGCCAAACACCAGGACATGCAGGGCAATTGCCCAGACGCTAGGCCAGAAGTAGCTTTCCGAGGCGGACGGCTCTCGCTGTTGGTGCATCAGGGCGCCTCGGTAATCAAGCCAACGTTGCCGACGCCGGCCTTCTGCAGCCCGCCCATGGCGCCCATGACGGAGCCGTAGTCGACCGATTTGTCACCGCGGATGAAGACTTGGGTGTGCTTGCCGCCTTCGTTGCCGGAGCGAATGATCTTGGTCACTGCGTCGGTCATCGCCGGCAAGGTCAGGGCCTTGTCCTGCTGCTTCTGGGTATCGACTTCGCTGCCAAGGTTCCAGTAGTAGGTCTTGTCAGCCTTGATCGAAATGGTCAGCACCTGGGTGTTGTTGTCCTGGGGCAAGGCTTCGCTGGAAACCTTGGGCAGATCAACTTTCACACCCTGGTTGAGCATCGGCGCGGTCACCATGAAGATCACCAGCAGCACCAGCATCACGTCGATGTAAGGCACTACGTTCATCTCGGCGACCGGCTTGCGCTTGGTTCGAGCTCGAGTGATTAAAGCCATCGGGGAGTACCTGCTTATTCTTCGCTGGTGTGCACTTTACGGTGCAGGATCGCCTGGAATTCATCGGCGAAGGTATAGTAACGGCTGATCAAGGTCTCGCCGCGCGCGGCAAAACGGTTGTAGGCAATTACTGCGGGGATAGCGGCGAACAGGCCGATCGCGGTGGCGACCAGGGCTTCGGCGATACCCGGGGCCACGGTGGCCAGGGTCGCTTGCTGGGCCTGGGCCAGGCCACGGAACGAGTTCATGATCCCCCACACGGTACCGAACAGGCCGATGTACGGGCTGACGGAACCGACGGTGGCGAGAAACGGCAGGCTCTGCTCCAGCTTCTCTTCTTCGCGGGAGATGGCCACGCGCATGGCACGGGCCACGCCTTCCATGACCGCTTCCGGGTCAACGCCTGGCTGCTGGCGCAGACGGGAGAATTCCTTGAAGCCGGCGCGGAAGATCTGCTCGACGCCCGAATCCGGGTCTGGGTTGCTGCCGGCCTGGCGGTAGAGCTTGGACAGGTCGATACCCGACCAGAAGCGCTCTTCGAAGCTCTCCAGGGCACGTCGACCGGCACGCAGCAGGTTGCTGCGCTGAAAAATCATGACCCAAGAGGTAACCGATGCGGCTACCAGGATCAGCATCACCAGTTGAACCACGACACTGGCATTACTGACCAGGCTCCACATGGAGGAATGGTCGACGACGGTAGGTTCCACGCTAAATCTCCTGCTTTGATTGTTTACCCGCGCCGCTCACGGCGGCAAAGGCCGCACGTAGAGTTTCGGGAATGGCCCGAGGTTTCAAACTGTTGGTGCGTACACACGCCACCAGGAACTGCCCCTCGCAGAGCAGCGTTGCATCCGTAGCCCGCCTGACCTGCTGCTTGAATCGCAGGCTGGCACGGTTCAATTCGATTACTTCAGCGCTGACCAGCAGTTCGTCGTCCAGTCGCGCCGGCGCGTGATAGCGAGCCTCGCTGGAATGCACGACGAATAACAGGTCCTCCCCTGCCAGCTGGGATTGGGCAAAGCCCAGCTCCCGTAGCCGCTCGGTTCGAGCCCGCTCCATGAACTTGAGGTAATTGACGTAATACACGATACCGCCGGCATCGGTGTCCTCGTAATAAACGCGACAGCGATGTGCGAACGACTGATCCCCGTTTTGCGCGCGCATACTCTAGTGCTTACTCCTCAGGTTGCCAATCCGGCTTAGCAACTGTTTTTTCATTCTCGCTTTTTGCGTTCGAGAATATTTCCAGTGACTGAATGACGACACCAGCCACTAGGACAGCACAAACCTTGAATAAATCGATCCACGTGGTCTTTTTAATCGTCCACTGCATCCAGGAATTCGTCTACCACGGGCATCTCACCCAATCGTGACGGAATGTTTAACCCGAAGTGCAAATAGGCATGGCGCGTGACCACCCGCCCCCTTGGCGTGCGCATGATGTAGCCCTGCTGGATCAGGTACGGTTCCAGCACATCTTCAATGGTATGGCGCTCTTCACTGATGGCCGCGGCCAGGCTGTCTACCCCCACCGGGCCACCGTCGAACTTCTCGATCATGGTCAAGAGTAGACGTCGATCCTGGTGATCGAAGCCATGCTCGTCCACATCCAGCAGGTTCAAGGCCAGGTCGGCCACCGGCTTGGTGATATGCCCCTTGGCCCGCACCTCGGCAAAATCACGCACGCGGCGCAGCAGACGGTTGGCAATACGTGGCGTGCCCCGGGCCCGACGGGCGATTTCAAACGCGCCTTCCGGATCCAGGGGCAGGCCGAGAATGCCGGCCGAACGGCTGACGATGGTCGCCAGGTCTGCGGTGCTATAGAACTCCAGACGTTGAACGATACCGAAACGGTCTCGCAGCGGGTTGGTCAGCATGCCCGCACGCGTGGTCGCCCCCACCAGGGTGAACGGCGGCAGGTCGAGCTTGATCGATCGGGCCGCGGGGCCTTCGCCGATCATGATGTCGAGCTGGAAGTCTTCCATGGCGGGGTACAGCACTTCCTCGACGATCGGCGACAACCGATGGATTTCGTCGATAAACAACACGTCATGGGGTTCAAGATTGGTCAGCAGCGCCGCCAGGTCGCCAGGACGCTCCAGCACCGGGCCGGAAGTCGACTTGATCGACACGCCCATTTCCTGGGCAATGATGTTGGCCAGGGTGGTTTTACCCAGCCCCGGCGGGCCAAAGATCAGGGTGTGATCCAGGGACTCGCTGCGCCCGCGCGCGGCCTGGATGAACAACTCCATCTGCTCGCGCACGGTAGGCTGGCCGATGTAGTCGGCCAGGCTCAGGGGCCGGATGGCACGGTCCTGGATTTCTTCGCGGTCACGGGGGCCCGTGGCCGCGATCAGACGATCAGCTTCAATCACTTAAATCATTCCCTTCAGGGCTCGGCGGATCATGTCTTCGCTGCTCAGGTTCTTGTCCTTGATGGCCGACACCGCCTTGCTCGCCTCCTGCGGCTTGTAGCCCAGGGAGATCAGCGCGCTGACGGCATCGCTTTCAGCGCTGGCCACCTGGCCTGCCGGCATATCCGGCTGGTTCGGCACCAGGGCGAACATGCTCGGCACCACTTCCCAGGCCTTGAAGCGGTCCTTGAGCTCCACCAGCAGGCGCTCGGCGGTTTTCTTGCCCACGCCCGGCACCTTGGTCAACGCCGAGGTGTCCTGGGCCGAAACGGCACGCACCAGTTCGTCCACTTCCAGGCTCGACATCAACGCCAGGGCCAACTTCGGCCCCACGCCATTAAGGCGAATCAGCTCGCGGAAGAAGTCGCGGTCGCGCTTGCCGATGAAACCATAGAGTAGTTGCGCGTCTTCGCGCACCACCAGGTGGGTGTGCAGCGTTATGGGTTCACCGACCGACGGTAGGCGATACAGGGTAGTCATGGGCACTTCCAGCTCATACCCCAACCCGTTGACATCCAGAATCAGGTGCGGCGGCTGTTTCTCAGCCAGGGTGCCGCGCAAGCGTCCAATCACGGTTCAGATCCTTAAAGCGTGGGGTCAGATCGAGGCCTGACCGGAAATAACGATTGCGCTGATGCTATCAGAGACGCAGGCGCCCGCCACGACTGCGTGCCGTCCCCAAGCCGTGCGGTAGCAGGCTGGAGCGCGTGTGCGCATGGCAAATGGCAATGGCCAGGGCGTCGGAGGCATCGATCTGCGGTTTTGAGGTGAGCTTGAGCATGTGCATCACCATCATCTGCACCTGCTCTTTATTCGCCGCCCCCGTGCCAACCACTGCTTGCTTGACCTGGGTCGCGGTGTATTCGGCGATTTCCATGCCTTCCTCGGCACCGGCCACGATGGCAGCGCCACGGGCCTGGCCGAGCTTGAGGGCCGAGTCGGCATTCTTGGCCATGAACACCTTTTCGATGCCCATGGTCACTGGCCCGTAGGTCTGGATCACTTCACGCACGCCGCGATAGACGATCTGCAAGCGCTCAGCCAACTCGCCCGCGCCGGTACGAATACAGCCCGAGGCGACATAGACGCAGCCGCGCGGGGTGTGTTGCACCACGCCAAAGCCGGTAATGCGCGAACCGGGGTCGATACCTAGGATTAAAGTCATAAGGCCTGCAGGTCGGGTAAACACAATTTTTGATACAGGGAGGCCCAATGTGGGAGGGGACTTGCCCCCGATGGCAGTGTGTCAGTTATCTCTCAATCGACTGAACCACCGCTATCGGGGGCAAGCCCCCTCCCACATTTAAAACTACATCGCCCTTCAGCCTAGCTGTTCGGCTACAGATTCAGGGATGTCGGCATTCGAATACACGTTCTGCACGTCATCCAGGTCTTCGAGCATATCCAGCATCTTCAGTACTTTCTGCGCGCCGTCCAGGTCCAGCTCGGCGCTGGTGGTTGGCAGCATCACGATTTCCGCGTCGGTACCTTTGAAACCGGCCGCTTCCAGCGCGTTACGCACGGCGTAGAACCCGGCGAACGAGGTGAACACGTCAATGGAGCCGTCTTCATTGGTCACCACGTCGTCGGCATCCGCCTCCATTGCCGCTTCCATCAGCGCATCTTCATCCACACCCGGTGCGAAGGAGATCTGCCCCTTGCGCTCGAACAGGTAGGCTACCGAACCGTCTGTGCCGAGGTTACCCCCGCACTTGCTGAACGCATGGCGCACCGCCGCCGCGGTACGGTTGCGGTTATCGGTCATGCACTCGACCATCACCGCCACGCCACCCGGGCCGTAGCCTTCGTAGGTAAGCTCGACCATGTCGTCGGTATCGGCCGCCCCGGCACCACGGGCCACGGCGCGGTCGATGATGTCGCGGCTCATGTTGGCGCCGAGGGCTTTATCCAGCGCCAGGCGCAGACGCGGGTTGGAGCCTGGGTCACCACCGCCCTGGCGGGCAGCGACCGTCAGTTCGCGAATCCACTTGGTGAAGATCTTGCCTTTCTTGGCATCCTGACGCTCTTTGCGGTGCTTGATGTTCGCCCACTTGGAATGGCCAGCCATAACACAACTCCGAAATTCTCTAGAAACCTTATCAACCCCGCCCCAGGCGGGATGCAACCCTTGTAACGCAAAGGCGCATCCGAAGATGCGCCTTTTTGACCGCGTAAAACCTTATCGCGCTTTCACGCAGCAGCCTTACTCAGCCTTCGGCGTCTCGCGCAGGCGAATGTGCAACTCGCGCAGTGCCTTGGCATCCACCACACCCGGCGCCTGGGTCATGACGTCCGCAGCGCTCTGGGTTTTCGGGAACGCGATCACTTCACGGATCGACTGGGCGCCAGTCATCAGCATCACCAGGCGATCCAGGCCGAAGGCCAGGCCACCGTGCGGCGGCGCGCCGTATTTCAGGGCGTCGAGCAGGAAGCCGAACTTCTCTTCCTGTTCCGCTTCGTTGATGCCCAGCAGGCGGAATACCGCTTGCTGCATCTCTTTGCGATGGATACGGATCGAACCGCCACCCAGCTCGGTGCCGTTCAGCACCATGTCGTAGGCACGGGACAGAGCGCCCGCCGGGTTGGCTTCCAGCTCTTCAGGAGAGCACTTCGGCGCAGTGAACGGGTGGTGCAAGGCGCTGAAGCTGCCGTCGTCGTTCTCTTCGAACATCGGGAAGTCGACGACCCACATCGGTGCCCACTTGCAGGTCAGCAGGTCGAGGTCGTGGCCCAGCTTGATCCGCAGCGCGCCGAGGGCTTCACTGACGATCTTGGCCTTGTCGGCGCCGAAGAACACGATGTCGCCGTCGACCGCACCAACGCGATCCAGGATCACATTGAGGTTGGCTTCCGGGATGTTCTTCACGATAGGCGACTGCAGGCCTTCAACACCTTTGGCGCGCTCGTTGACCTTGATGTACGCCAGGCCCTTGGCACCGTAGATGCCGACAAACTTGGTGTAGTCGTCGATCTGCTTGCGCGGCATGCTCGCGCCACCAGGCACACGCAGGGCGGCGATGCGGCATTTCGGGTCGTTGGCCGGGCCGCTGAACACCTTGAAATCGACATCTTTAAGCTGGTCGGCCACGTCCACCAGTTCCAGCGGGTTACGCAGGTCTGGCTTGTCGGAACCGTAGCGGCGCATGGCTTCTTCGAAAGTCATGTGCGGGAATTCGCCGAATTCCAGGTCCAGCACTTCCTTGAACAGGTTGCGGATCATTTGTTCGGTGATACCCATGATCTCTTTTTCATCGAGGAAGCTGGTCTCGATGTCGATCTGGGTGAATTCAGGTTGGCGATCGGCGCGCAGGTCTTCGTCACGGAAGCACTTGGCGATCTGGTAGTAACGGTCAAACCCGGCCACCATCAGCAGTTGCTTGAACAACTGCGGCGATTGCGGCAGGGCGAAGAAGCTGCCGGCGTGGGTGCGGCTTGGCACCAGGTAGTCACGCGCGCCTTCCGGGGTAGCCCGGGTGAGGATCGGCGTTTCGACGTCGAGAAAGCCGTTCTCGTCCAGGAAGCGACGGATGCTGGTGGTCATGCGCGAACGCAGGCGCAGCTTCTCGGCCATTTCCGGACGACGCAGGTCCAGGAAGCGGTAGCGCAGGCGGGTTTCTTCGCCGACGTCGGAGTATTCGTTAAGCGGGAACGGCGGGGTTTCCGATTCGTTCAGCACTTCCAGCTCGTAGCCCAGCACTTCGATTGCGCCGGACGCCATGTTCGGGTTCACAGCCCCGGCCGGACGCAGGCGTACCTTGCCGGTGATCTTCACGACGTATTCGCTGCGCACGCGGTCGGCGGCGGCGAAGCTCTCGGCGCGGTCCGGGTCGAACACCACCTGGGCCAGACCATCACGATCACGGATATCGAGGAAGATCACCCCGCCGTGGTCGCGGCGACGGTGAACCCATCCGCAAAGGGTGATTTCCTGACCATCCAGGGTCTCGTTCAGTTGGCCGCAATAGTGGCTGCGCATCATGGTAGTGGTTTCACTTCTCGTAATTCGAAATTCGGTGGAGGCCTGCCTCGTCACCGCACAGTTAAGCAGGGGACGGATAATGCAGGAGCCCGCGCGTAGAGTTCAACTCAGTCTGCTTTGTCGCCGCCGGCCAGATTCTTCTTCGAGCCGGTCTTGAAATCGGTCTCGTACCAGCCGCTGCCACTCAGGCGGAAGCCCGGCATGGACAACATCTTCTTGAGTTCAGGCGCCTGGCAGGCCGGGCAATCGACCAACGGCGCTGCGCTGATCTTTTGAATGGCTTCCAACTGATGACCACAGGAAGCACATTGATAGTCGTACATGGGCATGGAGATGTCTCGGCGATCAGATCGTTACGCGCTACGCCTGCCCAACGGATCAAGCCCCGGCATTCGCAGCAAAGCGCGGGATTATATCTGGTAAATCGAGGCAGCGCAGCCGGCTTTCTGCCCGAAGCCAGGCCCGCCCTGGGGCAGGCCTGGCCACGGAACCGCAAGATTACTCAGGACTCAACGGTGCGCTGCAGCCTTTTAACAGGTGAACCACGCACACGACCCTGACCAGTCCACTGAAGTTTTTTACGCCTCCATACCGCAAATGCACTTCCCGATCGACGTAAGACAGCAATGCACTGACCGAACAGGCATTGAGCCTGGCAATCTCCGTGAGGATATTCCAATAGATCTGCTCGAGCCGCAGACAGGTGGAAAAACCGTTGAGCCTGACCGATCGGGACAACGGCCTGGCCAATCCCATATCGAACCCCCTGGAGAAGGGATCGACCTTTATCTTCTGAAAACCACCCGTTTCCATCACTCCACTCACCGCTCCACGTGACATACACCTGACACTCCGTTGCCAAACAACAGCCCATGGGTTTCTCCCATTGGGCGATAGGCCTATAAAACAGCAGGAAGACAGGGGCAGCCAGAAGACGGAGAGTCGATCATCGTAGGAGAACGCCAGGAAGCGCGGGGAAACCCGCGAGCGGCGCCGGGGCGACGCCACTCGAGGTCGATGGTTACTGGTTTTCGAGCAGGGAACGCAGCATCCACGCGGTTTTCTCGTGAACCTGCATGCGTTGGGTCAACAAGTCGGCCGTTGGCTCGTCACTGACCTTGTCGAGCAGCGGGAAAATGCCACGCGCGGTCCGCGTGACCGCTTCCTGGCCCGCAACCAATTGCTTGATCATCTCTTCTGCGCTCGGTACGCCTTCTTCTTCCTTGATCGAAGAAAGACGGGCATAGATCGAATAGGCACCCGGCGCCGGAAAGCCCAGGGCACGGATACGTTCGGCAATGGAGTCCACCGCCAGCGCCAGCTCGTTGTACTGCTCCTCGAACATCAGGTGCAGCGTGCGGAACATGGGGCCCGTGACGTTCCAATGGAAATTGTGGGTCTTCAGGTACAGTACATAGGTATCGGAAAGCAGTCGCGAAAGCCCATCGACGATGGATTTACGATCTTCTTCACTGATACCGATATCGATTGCCATGTTTATCCCCTTCAATTGACAAGCATTCATTGATCAGGTGCAGGACCACTCTAGCAAGAGTCCCCACCTTGTGCAGCCCGGCAGCACCAGGCGACGTGCGGCAATTCGCCCCGCGCGGGCGCACCGGCCTGTGACAAGCAAGGCTTTGCGCCCGACAGGCGATTTGCCTGATAGCGATAAAAAAGCCTGCAAACGTCTAGGACAAGCGTTTGACGCAGAAATGCCACACCCCTTGCAATGCCTGGAAATGCTTGATTTGAGTAGGCACAGCCTTTGCTGTTAAATAGGCAGCGTGTCGCTGCCGTTATTTTCTTCGGCCAGCGCATAGGCTGATACCCGTGCACGTGCTCAACGCCTCCCATTGTTCAGAAGCGAACCGTGCCAGTCAGCTCTTCCTTGTGATCCGTCTTAACGTGAGTTAATCAAAATGTTGAAAATCGTCCACCTGCTAACGGGCGTTGCAGCTTTGCTGCTGTCCTTTATCCCGAGCCTGCAGCCTGAAAGCCTGCCCTACCTGCAACAACATGACGCTCTGTACCTGGCCTTGTTCGGCCTTCTTAACCTGACGCTGGCGCCCGTGATTCCGTACTGGAACAAAGGCATGCGTCATCAACTGCAAAACCTCGTCAGTGCGCTGTTGGTGCTGACCGTTGTGGTCCAAACTCTCACCCTCCTGGCACCCATGCCTGAAGTCGGCGGCCACCCGGCCATCCTGCTCAGCCTGGTCATTGCGCTGGTCGCCATCGTTCTTCACCTGGCCATCAGCTTCTACCGTTCGTCCCCTGCGGCCGCGTCGCAAAACTACGACATGACCAATCGGGATACCGGGACCGTCAAGTGGTTCAACACGTCCAAAGGCTTCGGCTTTATTTCCCGCGATTCGGGCGACGATATCTTCGTCCACTTCCGGGCCATCCGTGGCGAAGGCCATCGCGTTCTGGTCGAAGGTCAGCGTGTGGAATTCTCCGTCATGAATCGCGACAAAGGCCTGCAAGCCGAAGACGTGATCGCTGCCCTGCCACGTCGCTGATTTCAGCCCGCGCTGCAAAAAAAAAACCGCGATCCAGCTAGGCTGGATCGCGGTTTTTTATGCGCGACTATTAAGGGTGGGCCAATTAATAGTGAGGCGGTGGAGCCTCCTCTTCGGAGGTTTCGAACTGGCCGCCCATTTCTTCCTGGCGCTTGAGCAGCGCCGCCATCTGAAGCTGCAGGCGTTCAACCGCGCGCTGCTGGGTCACCAGGATATCGTTGAGCGTCTCGATGGTGTCGTCCTGGAAGGCCAAGCGGCTTTCCAGGTCCGTCACACGGTCTTGCAGATCCATGGTTCAGTCCTGCGCAAAAATAAAGTCGGCAGGCAACAACTCACGCATGCGCGCGCGAATAGCCGCTACCTGTTGTTCAGTGTACGGCTGCGCCGGATGCTTGCCCCAAACCGGAGCCGGCCATGCCGCGTCATCGCGCCTGCGTACGATCACATGCACATGCAACTGGCTGACGACGTTGCCCAGCGCACCAATATTCATCTTGTCGGCCATCAAGCCTTCGTTGAGCAACTGCGCCAGGGCCGTGGTTTCTTCCCATAGGATTCGTTGATCTGCGACATCCAGCTGAAACACTTCGCTGATACCGTTGATACGCGGTACCAGAATGAACCATGGGTAGTTCGAGTCATTGGACAGCAGCAGGCGGCACAGCGGGAAGTCCCCGAGGGCCAGTGTGTCTTGTTGCAAGCGTTGGTCTAAGGCGAACACCACGGGCACTCCGTTCGGCAGGTCAAGTTCAGGTACCCAGCATACCGTTGATTGTTCGCGGCTTCACGGCGAATGCAGGAAGCGTCGGCACGGTCCGACAAAAAAACCTGCACCTTTTCGAAGCAAGCGAATATATGAGCTACGCTAGAACGGGCCTCACCGGAACGCACCAAAATGACCCACTTGTGCCTCAAAGAGATCCGCCAAGTACCCACTCATCGGGGTGAACCGGTAACGTTTTGCGCAGGCACAGGTTTTTTGTACCACCGCACTGATGTCATGCGCGGCCGTCAAGACCAAACCAAAGGGCGTAAAAAGCCCGTGCTTATGCGGTTTTTACAGGGCAGTAACGATTTTCACGAAAAAATGACATTCAGTTACCGATTTGGGCGCGCTTGTTGCATTCACACCCATATCGTCGGCAACGACACCCGTTCGGAAGCAGGTGTTTCGCGAAAAGAACAACAGCGTTTCAATGCGAATCAAGGAAGACTCCAAACTATTGAAGGGTTTGAAAACAGCATTGAAGTTGTCAGTCCAGTTACATTCGGACTGTGAATTTGCGACATGGAGCTAGCAATTTACGACAGCCTCGTAAAGAAGCTGAAAGGATAGTTGGACAAGTATCGTCAATACGGTCTGCGTGATATAACTTTACGCCGACACAAAAAAGAAAGAGCCGCCCAGATAAAAATACAGGTGGGACGGCAGTACTCTTCCTAAACCAAAGGAGCAAATCACGATGCGCGTGATGAAGTGGAGCATGATCGCCCTGGCTGTTTCAGCAGGCACCTCGCAGTTCGCAATGGCGTCCGCCCAGGACGATTCCAAGGGCTTTATCGAGGACAGCACAGCCAGTATCCTGACTCGTACCCTGTACTTCAGCCGTGACTTCCGTAACAACGCGCCAGGCACTCAAAGCCGTCGCGAAGAAACCGGTCTCGGCTTCCACGGTCTGTTCAGCTCGGGTTACACCCAAGGCACCATCGGTGTCGGTGTCGATGCCATTGGTTTGCTGGGCATCAAACTCGACAGCGGCAAGGGCCGTGCCGGTACCGGCCTGTTCCCTAACGGCTCCGACGGTCGTGCGCAGGATGATTACTCCAAGGGTGGCGCAGCCATCAAGTTCCGTATTTCCGATACGGTCCTGAAAGTGGGCGACCAGTACACCACCGCCCCGGTATTCGCATCCGATGACAGCCGCCTCCTGCCAGAACTGCCACAAGGTATCTCGCTCACCAGCAACGAGATCAAGGGCCTGAAACTGGAAGCCGGTCACTTCACCTCGATCGTTGCCCAGGACCACACCTACAAGGACAGTATCGCAAGCTCCGAGCCGGGTACCGGTACTGGCCTGCGCGACGCCAACTTCGTAGGCGGCGTGTACTCCTGGACCCCAGAGTTCACTACCAGCCTCTACTACTCGAAAGTGGAAGACTACTGGAAGAAACTCTACGCCAACGTGAACTGGACCCACGCGCTTAGCGATGATCAGTCCCTGGCTGTCGACTTCAACATCTACAGCACCAAAAGCGACGGCGCCGGCCTGCAACGCGCAGAAAAAGACGGCACCACCAAGCTGGATAACCGTGCCTACAGCTTGCAGGGCGCCTATACCCTCGGCGCTCACACCTTTACCCTCGCCTACCAGAAAGTTAGCGGTGACGGCGACTACGGTTACGGCGTAGACGGCGGCGGCACGATTTTCCTGGCCAACTCCATCGCCCGTTCCGACTTCAACGCTGAAGACGAGAAATCCTGGCAAGCTCGCTACGACCTGAACATGGCCACCTTCGGCGTGCCAGGCCTGAGCTTCATGACTCGTTACGTCAACGGCAGCGGCGCCAACACTGGCACCACATCGAACGGTAAAGAGTGGGAACGCGACATCGAAGCCAAATACGTGATCCAGAGCGGCCCAGCCAAAGACCTGAGCCTGCGCGTCCGTCAAGCGACCTATCGTTCGTCTGACGGCGTGTACTACGGTTCGGCGTCGATCGACGAACTGCGTCTGATCGCGCAATACCCGCTGAACATCTTGTAATTAAGCGTTTGATTACAACGATGACTTAAGGCTTCGGCCTTAAACAAAAAAAGCCGCCCCTCTGCTAGCCAGGGGGGCGGCTTTTTTATTGCAGTTTTACTTCAGCGAATAAATAACTAGCAAGCTAACTAACGAGATTAAGCTGACACGTTTAACCTGACCTTTCGGCCAAGTTAAACATGACGCTTTCGCTTACTTCGGCGCAGCCTCTTGCATGACTCGTATAACTCGCTGCGGAAATGGAATATCAATCCCGGCTGCCTTTAAACGGTCACGGGACAGTTCATTAAGCATGAACACTACATCCCAATAATCCGGGGTATTGGTCCAGCAACGCAGAGAAACAGTGATCGAGCTGTCACCCAGGGTCGACACCACGGCAACAGGCGCAGGGTCAGCCAGCACGCGCGGATCTTTCGCCAGATCCAGCAGCACTTCGCGGGCTTTTTGCAGATCGGCTTCATAGTCCACCCCCACATCGAACACCACCTTGCGGGTCGGCTGACGGTTGGTGTTGGTGATAATGCCATTGGACAGGATGCCGTTCGGCACGATCACGGTCTTGTTGTCGCCGGTGCGCAGCACGGTGTGGAAGATCTGGATGCTGTCGACGGTACCGGCGGTGCCCTGGGCTTCGATCCAGTCGCCGATACGGAACGGACGGAACAACAGAATCAGCACCCCGCCGGCGAAGTTGGCCAGGCTGCCTTGCAATGCCAGGCCGATGGCCAGGGTAGCCGCACCGATAGCCGCGACGAACGAGGTGGTTGCCACGCCGATCATCGAGGCCACGCTGACGATCAGCATGACTTTCAGTGCAATGTTCGCAAGGCTGGTGATGAAGTGCTGCAGCGCCAGGTCCGCGTTACGCATGGCCAGCAGGCGGCCCACGCGGTGGGTCAATACGTTGATCAGCCACCAGCCAATGGCCAGGGTGATCACCGCCAGCAACACCCGGCTGCCGTATTCCATGATCATCGGGATCCACGACTGCGACGTCTTGATCAAGTGATCCATTTCAGCGTTTAAATCCATGTAGCTTCTCCTGTGTGGCGGATGTGCGGCTTATTGACGGCCTAGAAACACAAATGAGCCCCGTAGGGCTCAAGTGCAGGCGTGGGTTCTGGGGCGTGGGACGTCGAAAACGCCCGCAGGTTCCCCGAAGTGCCATCAGTCGCGGAAGTTATTGAACTGCAGCGGCATGTCGAATGTCTTGGCGCGCAGGGCCGCGATTGCCTCTTGCAGGTCGTCACGCTTCTTGCCGGTGACACGTACCTGCTCACCCTGGATGGCAGCCTGGACTTTCAGCTTGGCATCCTTGATATGGGCGACGATCTTCTTCGCCAGCTCCTTGTCGATGCCTTCCTTGAGCACGGCTTCCTGCTTCATCAGCTTGCCGGAGGCGTAGGCGTCCTTGACTTCAAGGCACTGCACGTCGATCTTGCGCTTGACCAGGGCCAGCTTGAGGATCTCGATCATCGCTTCCAGCTGGAAATCGGCTTCAGCGGTCAAGTTGACAGTCAGTTCCTTTTCCTTGAATTCGAAGCTGCCCTTGCCTTTCAAGTCATAGCGGCGGTCCAGTTCCTTGACGGCGTTCTCGACGGCGTTGGTGACTTCGTGTTTGTCCAGTTCGGATACCACGTCGAACGAAGGCATGTCATTTCTCCAATATAAAGGGCGGGCTCAGTAAAGATGGAGCGCGCCGAGCTAAAATGCCGGGGCATTATAGCGGTTCTTTCGCCCCATTCACCGTGGGCGCCCCTACGGAGCACAAACTGATGTCGACCCCTTGGCACATTCTCGGCGCCGGCAGCCTCGGCACACTCTGGGCCACCCGCCTGACGCGCGCCGGCGTGCCCGTGAGGCTGATCCTGCGCGATGAGGCGCGCCTGGCCAGCTACCAGGCGGGGCCAGGGCTGACCCTGGTGGAGCAAGGCGTAGCACACACCTACCCTGTGATCGGCGAAACACCTGACAGCCCCGGCCCGATTCATCGTCTGCTGGTGGCGTGCAAAGCCTACGACGCCCAGGGTGCCATCGCCCGGTTGCAGCATCGACTGGTACCGGACGCCGAACTGATCCTCTTGCAAAACGGCCTGGGCAGCCAGGACGCCGTCGCGGCGCAACTGCCCCAGGCGCGCTGCATCTTCGCCTCCAGCACCGAAGGCGCGTTTCGCGACGGCGACTGGCGCGTGGTATTCGCCGGGCATGGCTACACCTGGCTGGGCGACGCTCAGCACCCCACTCCACCGCTATGGCTGGATGACCTGCAAGCTGCGGGCATCCCCCACGAATGGAGCACCGACATCCTCACCCGCCTGTGGCGCAAACTCGCGCTCAATTGCGCGATCAACCCGCTGACGGTGCTGTACCAATGCCGAAATGGCGGCCTGCAGGCACATCAGTGTGAAGTCGCGACCCTGTGCGCCGAACTGAGCGAGCTGCTCGAATGCTGCGGCCAGCCTGCCGCCGCGCAAGATCTGCACAGTGAGGTAGAGCGAGTGATCCAGGCCACGGCCGCCAATTACTCCTCGATGTACCAGGACGTGGCCAACGCGCGGCGCACCGAAATCAGCTACCTGCTGGGCTATGCGTGCCAGGCGGCCAACCGTCATCAATTGGTCCTGCCGCACTTGCAACAGGTGCAGATGCGCCTGGTCGAGCAGTTGATTGCACGCGGATTGCCCAGCGACTGAGGCACGCGCTACCCTGCCCACTTGTCTATTACCTGTGGAAAACTGATGCCACTGCGCCAGCGTCTCGAAAATCTCCCGGTGGGGCAAAAGCTGCTGGCCGCCCTACTGGTGCTGCTGACCACTGTATTGCTGGTGGCCAACCTGACCTTTATCAGCGCCGCCTACTGGATTTCCCAGGAAAGCATGGCGCCCCAGGCCTTGCAGGCCATCGGTCGGCTGGTGTCCAACCCGGCACTCGCCGCCGAAGCCCTGGAATCTCCAGCCAAGGCCGACGCCCTGCTCAATGAACTGACCAGCTATTCGCCGCTGCGCGCCGCCGCACTGTACGACGGCGAAGGCAACCGCCTGGCGCAGATGCAACATGGCGACCGCCTGCACTTGCCGGACAGCTACCGGCATATCGAGGCCTGGCGGGTCACTGAATTCCGCAGCAACCAGGTGATCACCCTGCCTCGCGCGGGCCAGCCATCCGGGCATTTGCTGCTGGTGGCCAGCAGTGAGCTGCCGGTGGCGTTCTACACCGGTACGCTGACCGCCAGCCTGGGTATCCTGATTTTCAGCGTACTGCTGTGGCTGGTCATCGCCCGGCAGATCAAACGCTTGATCACGCGCCCCATCCATGAGCTGGAAGAGCTGTCCCGCCAGGTCACCCGCGAAGAGAACTACGCCCTGCGCGCCGGCCGCGGCAACCGCGATGAAATCGGCAGCCTGGCCGAGGCCTTCAATACCATGCTGTCGCGTATCGAAGCCCGCGAACAGCAGCTCAAGCGCGCGCGGGACGACTCCCAGGCCGCCTATTCCCAGGCCCAGGGCCTGGCCGAGGAGACGCGCCACACCAACCGCAAGCTGGAACTGGAAGTCCAGGTGCGCAGCAAGATCGAGAAAAAACTCACCGGTTTCCAGAATTACCTGAACAGTATCATCGACTCCATGCCGTCGGCGCTGATCGCCCTGGATGAGCAGCTCTATGTCACCCAGTGGAACCAGGAAGCCAGCGCGCTTTCCGGTACGCGCCTCGACGAAGCCTTGAACCAGCCGATCTACCTCGCCTTCCAACCCCTCAAGCCATACCTGCCGCAAATCAAGGCTACCGTCGAGCAACACACGGTGGAACGCATCGAGCGGGTCACCTGGATCAAGGACGATGAGCCCAAGCATTACGCCCTGACCTTCTACCCGCTGACGGGCGGTGCCGGGCGCGGCGTGGTGATCCGCATCGATGACATCACCCAGCGCCTGTCCCTGGAAGAAATGATGGTGCAGTCGGAAAAAATGCTTTCCGTCGGCGGGCTCGCGGCCGGCATGGCCCATGAGATCAACAACCCGCTGGGAGCGATCCTGCATAACGTGCAAAACATCCGCCGCCGCTTGTCGCCCGACCTGCCCAAGAACCTGGAACAGGCCGAGCAGGTTGGCATCGACCTGGACACGGTCAACCGCTACCTGCAAAGCCGCGAAGTGCCGCAGCTGCTCGACGGCATCCAGCAAGCCGGCGCGCGGGCGGCGAAGATCGTGACCCATATGCTCAGTTTCAGCCGCCGCAGCAATCGGCAAATGGCGCCTTGCGACTTGCCGGCCCTGATCGACCAGGCCGTGGAAATTGCCGGTAATGACTTCGACCTCGCCATCGGCTTCGACTTCAAGGGCCAGGCGATCATCCGCCAATTCGACCCGCAACTGGGCCCGGTGCCCGGCACCGCCAACGAGCTGGAGCAGGTGTTGCTCAACCTGCTGAAAAACGCAGCCCAGGCCATTCACCTGCGCGGGGACGATCGCGAGCCGGGACGCATCATCCTGCGCACTCGGCTTAATCCGCCCTGGGCCGAAATCCAGGTGGAAGACAACGGTATCGGCATGAGCGAAAACGTGCGCAAACGCACGTTCGAGCCATTCTTCACCACCAAGGAGATCGGCCAGGGCACCGGGCTTGGGCTGTCGGTGTCGTACTTCATCATCACCAACAACCATAAGGGCCAGATGGAGGTGCACTCCACCTTGGGCCAAGGTACCTGCTTCACCTTGCGCCTGCCCCTGGCGGGCAGCCAATTGTCCCCCGCTGAACTTACCCAACTGGAGCACTGACCATGGGCTTTCGCCTGTCGAAGATTTACACCCGTACCGGCGACCAGGGTGAAACCGGCCTCGGCGACGGTCGCCGCGTGCCCAAGGACCACCCACGGGTGGAAGCCATTGGCGAAGTCGATACGCTGAACAGTCAGTTGGGGTTGCTGCTGGCGTATCTCGAAGCACTCGGCGGGCAGCATCCAGGCTTACAAGACGTGATCGAGGTGCTTACGCCTTGCCAGCATCGATTGTTCGATCTGGGCGGCGAGTTGGCGATGCCGGAGTACAAGGCACTGAATGCGGCGGAAGTTGATCGGCTGGAAGCAGCGATTGATCGCTGGAACGAGGAAGTCGGACCGCTGGAAAACTTTATCTTGCCTGGTGGTTCAGCGCTGATTGCCCAGGCCCATGTATGCCGCAGCCTGGCGCGCAGTGCCGAGCGGCGCTGTCAGCATCTGAATGCTGTAGAGCCGTTGGAAGGGGTGGGGTTGGCGTATATCAATCGGCTGTCGGATTTGCTGTTTGTGGCGGCGCGGGTGATTGCCAAGCGCCAGGGTGTTGCAGAAGTGTTGTGGCAGGCGGCGGCGAAGCCGCACTGATGATGATTCGGTGACTGATTGGGCCTCATCGGGGGTGCCCCCTCCCACATGTTGATCACATTCCAAAGTTGGAACTCGGTCGAATGTGGGAGGGGGCTTGCCCCCGATAGGGCCCTTCAGAGCACCATCAAAGCTCAGGCCAGAACGCCCGAATCCCTGCGACACCTTGAGCGCCGGCTTCCCACGCCTGCTCCCGCTGCGCAGGCCCAACCCCGCCTAACAGAAACACCGGTTTGCTGAACCCACGGATCAACTCTGCCGCCAGTTCCCAGCCCAACGGTTGGGCATCAGGATGGGTCTGGGTCGGCTGCACGGGCGACAGCGTGACAAAATCCACGTCCATCATTTCCGCCAGCGCCAGTTCTTCGGCGTTGTGGCAGGAAGCCGCCAGCCAACGATCCTTGGGCAGCGGGCGGCCCTTGCTCGCGTATTTGCGCAGTTGCGCGGCGGTCATGTGCCAGCCGGCCGCCGGAAAATCCCCCAGCCATTCAAACGGCCCCTTGAGCATCAACTGCGCCTTACCGGCGCACAGCCCCACTGCGTCCACCGCAAGGTCACGGTACTTGGGGTCATAACCGTTGGGGGCACGCAACTGAACCAGTTTGACGCCACCGGCAATGGCTTTCTGGATACCACGCAACAATGTCGGAGTTTCCAGCTCGCCCGGGGTGATCAGGTATTCGGCGGGCAGGCGTGCGGCGGCAACGATCGGCGCATTGGCTGCCGGAAACTCATAGTTGAGCAAATCCCGTTGGGCCACCCACGCCAGCGGCTGCCCTTCAGCACCATGGGGCTCGCCGGTAAAGGCCGAGACTTCCCAGACATCCAGCAACACCTGCTTGTCCGGGTAGTCATGCTGCACCTTGATCAGTGGCCGCGCCGTGGTGACCTGGATACCCAGCTCTTCCTGCAACTCGCGGGACAGCGCGGTGGCGACCGACTCGTCGGCCTCCACCTTGCCGCCAGGAAACTCCCAGAGACCGCCCTGATGCTGGGTATCGGCGCGGCGCGCCAGCAGGATCCTGCCATCGACGCCGCGGATCACCGCTGCTGCTACATGCACTCGTTTCACGCCACTGTCTCCCTTACAAGCTTTGAGCTGCCCTTTGCAGGAGCGAGCCTACTCGCGAAAAACGCCCAGGCACCGCGTGCATCCAGAATGTCCGCGTTATCGTTGACGTTCTTCACGAGCAAGCTCGCGCCTACAAGGTAACGTTCGTTTTCAGGTGCGGTATTCCGCATTGATCTTCACGTATTCGTGGGACAGGTCGGTGGTCCAGATGGTTTCGCTGCAGTTACCACGCCCCAGTTCGATGCGGATGGTGATTTCTTCCTGCTGCATCACCGCCGAGCCCTGGGCTTCGGTGTAGGTCTCGGCGCGCGCGCCACCGCTGGCGATGCATACGTCGCCGAGGAACACGTCGATCTTGCTCACATCCAGGTCCGGCACGCCGGCACGACCGACGGCGGCGAGGATACGCCCCCAGTTCGGGTCGGAGGCGAACAGTGCAGTCTTGATCAGTGGCGAATGGGCCACGGTATAACCGACATCCAGGCATTCCTGGTGGTTGCCGCCGCCGTTGACTTCAACCGTGACGAACTTGGTTGCGCCTTCGCCGTCACGCACGATGGCCTGGGCCACGTCCATGCACACTTCGAACACCGCCTGCTTCAATGCAGTAAACAGCGGCCCGTTGGCTTCGGTGATTTGCGGCAGGTTGGCTTGGCCAGTGGCGATCAGCATGCAGCAATCGTTGGTGGAGGTATCGCCATCAATGGTGATGCGGTTGAACGACTTGTTGGCGCCATCCAGGATCAGGCGTTGCAGCACATCGCGGGAAACTTTGGCGTCGGTGGCAATGTAGCCGAGCATGGTGGCCATGTTCGGGCGAATCATGCCCGCACCTTTGCTGATGCCGGTCACGGTGACCGTCACGCCTTCGTGCACGAATTGGCGGCTCGCACCTTTGGGCAGGGTGTCGGTGGTCATGATGCCAGTGGCGGCGGCCGCCCAGTTATCCACAGACAGGTCATCCAACGCGGCTTGCAGGGCCGCTTCGATTTTTTCCACGGGCAGCGGCTCGCCGATCACGCCGGTGGAGTACGGCAGTACCTGGCTGGCGTCCACGCCGGTCAGTTGCGCCAGCTTGGCGCAAGTGCGGGCGGCGGCGACCAGGCCAGGTTCACCGGTGCCGGCGTTGGCATTGCCGGTGTTGGTCAACAGGTAACGAATCGGGCCGGCCACGCGCTGCTTGGCCAGGATCACCGGCGCGGCGCAGAAGGCGTTGAGGGTGAACACACCAGCGACGGTCGAGCCTTCGGCACAGCGCATCACCACCACATCCTTGCGCCCCGGGCGTTTGATGCCGGCCGAAGCGATACCGAGTTCAAAACCGGCAACCGGGTGCAAAGTGGGCAAAGGACCAAGACCAACAGCCATGAATGCGCTCCTTAAAAATAGGTGATGTCTGTGCCGTCGCGTTCGACGGTAGGAATTAATGGCAAAACGCCGCGACGGCTGATGCCGGTCGCGGCGCGGGGTGTTGCAGCGTCAGGCGAAAATCTTAGTTGATTTCGCCGTGGCAGTGTTTGTACTTCTTGCCCGAACCGCACCAGCACAGCTCGTTACGGCCCAGCTTCTGCTCGTTGCGCACGGGGGTCTGGGCCAGGGCCACATCGACCTCCTCGCCCAACACCTCAGGAGCCTCGAGACCTGGCGCTTCGTCATGCTGGAATTGCATGCGCGCAGCCAAGGCCTCCGCTTCCTGGCGCAGGCGAGCTTCTTCCTCGACAGGATCTTCGCGACGCACCTGGACGTGGGACAACACGCGAATCGAATCGCGCTTGATCGAATCCAGCAGCTCGGAGAACAGCGTGAACGACTCGCGCTTGTACTCCTGCTTAGGGTTCTTCTGGGCATAGCCACGCAGGTGGATGCCATGACGCAGGTGGTCCATGGTCGACAGGTGGTCTTTCCACAGGTCATCCAGTACGCGCAGTACGATTTGTTTTTCGAAAGTACGCAGGGCTTCGGCGCTCGCCTGCTCTTCTTTCTCGTTGTACGCGGCCAGCAGCTCGGTCATGAGCTTCTCGCGCAGGGTTTCCTCGTACAGGTGGTCGTCTTCGTCGAGCCATTGCTGGACCGGCAAGTCAACACCGAAGTCGCTCTTCAACGCAGCTTCCAGACCGGCAACATCCCACTGCTCAGGCAGGGACTGTGGCGGAATGTGCGCGCTGACGGTGGCGTTGAGCACGTCCTGGCGGAAATCGGCAATGGTCTCGCCAATGTTGTCGGCGGCCAGCAACGTGTTACGCATGTGATAGATCACTTTACGCTGTTCGTTGTTGACGTCATCGAACTCGAGCAGTTGCTTACGAATGTCGAAGTTACGACCTTCTACCTTGCGCTGGGCCTTCTCGATGGCGTTGGTCACCATGCGGTGCTCGATCGCTTCACCGGACTGCATGCCCAGGGCCTTCATGAAGTTCTTCACCCGATCCGAGGCGAAGATACGCATCAGGCTGTCTTCCAGCGACAGGTAGAAACGGCTGGAACCGGCGTCACCCTGACGACCGGCACGACCACGCAGCTGGTTGTCGATACGGCGCGACTCGTGGCGCTCGGAAGCGATCACCTGCAGGCCACCGGACTCCAGCACCGCCTGGTGGCGTTTCTGCCAGTCGGCCTTGATCTGGGCGATCTGCTCAGGGGTCGGGTTGTCCAGGGACGCGACTTCCACTTCCCAGTTGCCGCCCAACAGGATGTCGGTACCACGACCGGCCATGTTGGTGGCGATGGTCAGCGCGCCTGGGCGGCCGGCCTGGGCGATGATCTCGGCTTCTTTTTCGTGGAACTTGGCGTTGAGGACCTTGTGCTCGATGCCTTCCTTGTTGAGCAGGTTGGACACATGCTCGGAAGTCTCGATGGTGGCGGTACCCACCAGGATAGGACGACCCTGGGCCATGCCGTCCTTGATGTCATTGATGATCGCCGCGTATTTCTCTTCGGCGGTCAGGAACACCAGGTCGTTGAAGTCTTTACGCGCCAATGGCTTGTTCGGCGGAATGACCACCACCGACAGACCGTAGATCTGGTGGAACTCGAACGCTTCGGTGTCGGCGGTACCGGTCATGCCGGACAGCTTGTTGTACAGACGGAAGTAGTTCTGGAAAGTCGTGGACGCCAACGTCTGGCTTTCAGCCTGGATGTTGAGCATTTCCTTGGCTTCGATGGCCTGGTGCAGGCCTTCGGACAGACGACGACCCGGCATGGTACGGCCGGTGTGTTCGTCAACCAGTACGACCTGGCCGTCCTGGACGATGTATTCGACGTTGCGATGGAACAGCTTGTGGGCGCGCAGGCCAGCATACACGTGGGTCAACAGGCCCAGGTTGTGTGCCGAGTACAGGCTTTCGCCCTCGGCCAGCAGGCCGATCTGGGTCAGCATGTCTTCGACGAACTGGTGGCCGGCTTCGTTGAGTTCGACCTGGCGGGTCTTCTCGTCGATGGTGAAGTGACCTTCTTTGGTCACCACGCCTTCCACTTCCTCGATGTGCTGCTCCAGGCGCGGGATCAACTTGTTGATCTCGGTGTACAGGCGCGAGCTGTCTTCGGCCTGGCCGGAGATGATCAGCGGGGTACGGGCTTCGTCGATGAGGATGGAGTCGACTTCGTCGATGACGGCAAAGTTGAGTTCACGCTGGAATTTTTCTTCCATGCTGAACGCCATGTTGTCGCGCAGGTAGTCGAAGCCGAATTCGTTGTTGGTACCGTAGGTGATGTCGGCAGCGTAGGCCGCGCGTTTTTCTTCCGGCGGTTGGAACGGCGTCACGACACCGACGGTCAGGCCGAGGAATTCATACAGCGGGCGCATCCAGTTGGCGTCCCGGCGGGCCAGGTAGTCGTTCACCGTCACAACATGCACGCCCTTGCCGGACAGTGCGTTGAGGTAAACACCCAGGGTCGCCACCAGGGTCTTGCCTTCACCGGTACGCATTTCGGCAATCATGCCTTCATGCAAGGTCATGCCGCCGATCAACTGGACGTCGAAGTGGCGCATGCCCATGACGCGCTTACCGGCTTCACGGGCAACCGCAAAGGCTTCGGGGAGCAGCTTGTCGAGGGTTTCACCTTTGGCTATGCGGGCCTTGAACTCTTCGGTCTTGGCGCGCAATTGCTCGTCCGAAAGGGCAACCATCTGCTCTTCGAAGGCATTGACCAGCTGCACCGTCTTGAGCATGCGTTTGACTTCGCGCTCATTCTTGCTTCCAAAAAGTTTCTTTAACAAAGGCGCAAACATATCGGCAGGTTCTTCCACACATAGGGATGGAGGGCGCACCGTGAGTGGCCCGAGCAGCCCTCACGGCCGCATGCGAACGCGCATTCTACCCGGAATCGTGGGTGAGGAAAGTGGCGTTGTTCCCCGATGCTGGCATGGTGCTGTGAGAGGGCTTGTTTAAAATAAGGGCTTTTGCTGGAACTTCAACCCATGGAGCCCAGAAGTTATCTATTGATTTCACGGGTAAAGCCTCGCCAATGCATTGCCTGGGGGTGCCTGGGCGGATTCTGCTAAGATGGCCGCTCTGTTACTTTAGGTGTCTGATCATGGCATTTCGCCCTCTTACAGCCCGCGCGCCCAGCGTGTTGCTTCGCGAAGCCAAGCCGTTGAAAGCCATCTTTGGCCATGCGCAACGCTTGGGCCATTTGCAACGCCTGCTTGAAACCCAACTGCAACCTGCCGCGCGGGAACACTGTCATGTGGCCTCCTGGCGCGAAGGCAACCTGCTGCTAATTGTCACAGATGGCCATTGGGCGACACGCCTGCGCTATCAGCAAAAACGCCTGCAACGGCAATTGATGGCCTTCGATGAGTTCGCCAGCCTGACGCGGATCCAGTTCAAGGTGCAACCGCCAACCGTGCAGCAAGGCGCGGTCGGGCACACAATCAATTTATCGGTGAACGCGGCCGAGACCATTCAAGCCACGGCCGACGGCATCAGCGACCCGGGCTTGCGCGCGGCACTGGAGCGCCTGGCCGCGCATGCCAAGCCCAAGCCCTGATCCGTTATTTGCGCTTGCTCCCCCCCAGTAAAGACCCCAACAAGCCCCGCACCAATTGCCGCCCCATCTGATTGGCGGCTTGCTGCATGGCGGACTTGAGCGCCTTGCCCGCCGCAGTCCCCAGGAACGCACCGGCCTTATCGGTAAAGCTCGGCTCCTGGGCTGCAGGCGTGGACGCCTCGGCAGGCCCCAATTCCTTGCGCGCCATCAGTACTTCATAGGCCGACTCTCGATCAATCGGCTTGTCATAACGGCCTTGCAACGGCGAACTGGCGACCAAGGCGGCACGTTCACCGTCACTGAGCGGCCCGATCCGCGATTGTGGCGGTGCGACCAACACGCGCTGGACGACTTCCGGTGTGCCTTTTTCCTGCAAGGTGCCCACCAATGCCTCGCCCGTACCCAACTCCGTCAGGACCGCCAAGGCATCGAACGCCGGGTTGGGGCGAAAGCCGTCCGCCACCGCTCGCAGGGATTTCTGCTCCTTAGTGGTGAACGCACGCAACCCATGCTGGATACGCAGGCCCAGTTGCGCCAGCACCGCATCAGGCAAATCGCCAGGGGATTGGGTGACGAAATACACCCCCACCCCCTTGGAGCGAATCAATCGAACCACTTGTTCCAGGCGGTCCTGCAAGGCCTTGGGCGTGTCGGCGAATAATAAGTGGGCCTCGTCAAAAAACAGCGCCAGCAGCGGTTTGTCCGCATCGCCGCGCTCCGGCAGCTGCTCAAACAACTCAGCGAGCAGCCACAGCAGAAAGGTCGCATAGACCTTCGGCGCGTCATGCACCAGGCGGCTGGCGTCCAGCAAGTGGATGCGTCCGCGTCCGTCGCTGGCAGGCTGCAAAATATCCTCAAGCTGCAGGGCCGGCTCGCCAAACAAGGCTTCGGCCCCCTGCTGCTCCAGCACCGCCAGGCGCCGCAACAATGCCTGGCTGGAACCCGTGGTCATCAGCGCGGCATCTTCCCCCAGCAGTTCCGGGTGATAGCGCAGGTGGTTGAGCAGTGCCTTGAGGTCCTTGAGGTCCAGCAGCAACAGGCCTTCGCGATCTGCCACCTTGAATGCCGCGTAGAGCGCCGACTGCTGGCTGTCCGTCAACTCCAGCAGGCTGCCGAGCAACAGCGGGCCCATTTCGCTGATCGTGGTGCGCAAGGGATGACCAGACTGGCCATGAATGTCCCACAGCGTGACCGGATACGCTTTGCTCGTGTAATGAAGAAAGGGCATGCCGGCGATGCGTTCGGCCACCTTGCCCTGCGGGTTCGCCGCAGCGCCCAGGCCACAGAGGTCACCCTTTATATCGGCGGCAAATACCGCCACGCCCGCATCACTGAACGCCTCGGCCAGGCGTTGCAGCGTGACGGTCTTGCCCGTGCCGGTGGCGCCAGCAATCAACCCGTGGCGGTTGGCCAGGCGCATGGCCTGGGCGATGGGCTGGTCGTCGGGACCGGCACCAATAAGGAGTTGCGAGGAATCAGGCATTTCGTCACCTATGGTTAATCTTTCGTGCCGCCAGTCGATACAGACAGATGTGAGACCCACAAAGTCTAAAAATAGGTCAGATAGTTCCTACAGGGACCCACAGAGCTATCGCCAAGAAGTATCACACCTTTTTTGACACTGCCATTTTGCGCCTCCCACAAGGACGCGCTTCGGATATAAAGACCTTAGCGGACCCTTCAAGCCATGAATAAAAATCTGCGTTTCAGCCATAAAATCCTGCTTGCAGCCTCCCTTATCGTCATTGCCGCCTTCGCGCTGTTTACCCTCTACAACGACTACCTGCAACGCAACGCGATTCGCGACGACCTGAATAACTACCTGCATGAAATGGGCGATGTCACCGCCAGCAACATTCAAACCTGGCTCACCGGGCGCATTGCGTTGGTGGAAAACGCTGCGCAAAACATCGCCATCAATCCCGAACCAAGCGTGGTTGCCAGCCTGCTGGAACAGAAAGCCCTGACCTCTGCATTCATGGCGACCTACGTGGGCGACAGCAAAGGCGCCTTCACCATCCGTCCCGACACCAAGATGCCGGACGGCTTCGACCCGCGCGTTCGCCCCTGGTACAAAGGCGCCCAGAACAGCAACGGCTCGACCCTGACCGAACCCTACATCGATGCCGCAACCGGGCAATTGATCATCTCCATCGCCACCCCCAGCGCCAAGGGCAGCCAGAGCATCGGCGTGGTCGGCGGCGACCTGAGCCTGCAAACCCTGGTGGACAACATCGCAGCCTTGAACTTCGGCGGCATGGGCTATGCGTTCCTGGTCAGCGCCGACGGCAAAGTGTTGGTGCACCCGGATAAAAACCTGGTGATGAAGACCCTGGCGGACGTCTACCCGACACACACACCCAAAATCAGCGGTGATTTCAGTGAGGTCCAAGCCAATGGCAAAGACAACATCGTGACCTTCACGCCAATCAAAGGGCTGCCATCGGTGAACTGGTACCTGGGTATTTCGGTGGATAAAGACAAATCCTTCGCCATGCTCAGCGAATTCCGTACCTCGGCCGTCATCGCTACCGTCATTGCCGTGGTGATCATCATCGCCCTGCTGGGCATGCTGATTCGCGTCTTGATGCAACCGCTGCACGTGATGACCCGTGCCATGCAGGACATCGCCGACGGTGAGGGTGACCTGACCCGCCGGCTGACCATCCAGAACCACGACGAGTTCGGCATCCTGGGGAATGCGTTCAACCGCTTCGTGGAACGCATTCATACATCGATTCGCGAAGTGTCCTCGGCCACCGAGCACGTCAACGAAGTGGCCCTGCGGGTGGTCAGCGCCTCCAACTCGTCAATGGTCAACTCCGACGAGCAGGCCAACCGTACCAACAGCGTTGCCGCCGCCATCAACGAGCTAGGGGCCGCAGCCCAGGAAATCGCCCGCAACGCTGCGCAAGCATCCAACCAGGCCAGCGATGCGCGGCAGTTGGCCGAAGACGGTCAACAGGTGGTTGATCGCAACATCAAGGCGATGACCCAGCTGTCCGCGATGATCAGCACTTCAAGCAGCAATATCGAAGCACTTAACAGCAAGACGGTGAATATCGGCCAGATTCTTGAGGTAATCACCAGTATTTCCCAGCAAACCAACCTGCTGGCACTCAACGCCGCCATTGAAGCGGCGCGTGCCGGGGAAGCCGGACGCGGGTTTGCGGTGGTCGCCGATGAGGTGCGCAACCTCGCGCATCGCACCCAAGAGTCGGCGCAGCAGGTGCAGACCATGATCGAGGAGCTGCAAATCGGCGCCCGAGACTCGGTCAGCACCATGAGCGAAAGCCAGCGCCACAGCCTCGACAGTGTGGAAATCGCCAACCTGGCCGGCGAACGCTTGAACAGCGTGACCCAGCGCATCGGTGAGATCGACGGGATGAACCAGTCCGTCGCCACCGCCACCGAGGAGCAGACGTCGGTCGTGGAGTCGATCAACATGGACATCACCGAGATCAATACGCTTAACCAGGAAGGCGTGGAAAACCTGCAATCAACCCTGCGCGCGTGCTCGGACCTGGAACAGCAGGCGGCACGGCTGAAGCAACTGGTGGGTAGTTTCCGCATCTGACAGGCAGCCCTCTCGCTCGCGATAGCGCAGTATCAGCCGGTGATGTATTGACTGAACCACGGCTATCGCGAGTGAACCCGCTCCCACACTGACGCTGTTCAAACTCGATCGCACCGTGCATCCCCAATCTCGATCGAACATCTATCCTTACCTCAGGTCCACGTTAGGAGAGCAACGGATAGGAGGGATGTTCATCGTGCACATTGCGGACATAACCATGTTCTACGCCCCTGCCAGCGGTGGCGTACGCACTTATCTCGACGCCAAGCATCGGCGTCTGGCGCTCAAGCCCGGCATTCGCCACAGCCTGTTGATCCCCGGTGCGCACTTGAGCGAACAGGATGGGATCTTCAAGGTGCCGGCGCCTGCCCTGCCCTTCGGCAAAGGCTATCGCTTCCCCCTTCGGCTCGCGCCCTGGCGAAATGTCCTGCATGACTTACAGCCCGATCTGATCGAAGTTGGCGATCCCTACCTGACCGCCTGGGCGGCACTGGATGCGCGGCGCCAGCTGGATGTGCCGGTCATCGGCTTCTACCATTCCGATTTACCGCTGCTGGTGAGCAACCGCATGGGGCCTTGGTTTACCCCTAATGTCGAGGCGTATGTCAGCAAGCTCTACGGCAATTTCGATCGGGTATTGGCGCCGAGCCAAGTGATGGCCGACAAGCTCATCGGGCTTGGGGTCAGGAATGTGTTCGTGCAGCCGCTGGGTGTCGACCTGCAGACCTTCACGCCGGCCGTGCGCGACCCCGGCTTGCGCGCCGAACTGGGGATTGATGAAGACACCCGCCTGCTGATCTTCGCCGGGCGAGGTTCCAAGGAAAAAAACCTGCCGGTGCTGCTCAAGTGCATGAAGCGCCTGGGGGATGGCTACCACTTACTGTTAGTGGGCTCTGGCATGCCGGCCAGCGTACCGGACAACGTCACGGTGATCGACGGGTTCCGCCCCGCCCTCCATGTCGCCCGGTTGATGGCCAGTGCCGACGCGCTGCTGCATGCCGGAGACCAGGAAACCTTCGGCCTGGTGATCCTGGAGGCCATGGCCTGCGGTATCCCGGTCGTTGCCGTGGCGGCCGGTGCGTTCACTGAGATTGTCGACGAGCGCTGCGGCCTGCTCTGCGCGCCCAACCACCCCAAAGCGATGGCCGATGCCGTGCGCGAGTTGTTCGGCACCGATAGTCGGCGCCTGGGGGAGCAGGCACGACGCCATGTCGAACAGCATTACGCCTGGGACACGGTGGTCGATAGCCTGCTGGGTCATTACTACGCGGTGCTGGGCCGCCACAAACCGATGCTCGCCCATGGTTGAGCGCTCGGTTTTACTGGTGCTGCACGATGTCGCGCCGCACACCTGGACCGACTATCGCCCATTCGTCGAAGCTGTCGACGCCTTGGGCGCCGTGCCGATGACCTGGCTGGTGGTGCCGGACTTTCATCATCGTGACGCCCTGGCCGCCCACACTGATTTCCGACGATTGCTCGACACCCGCGTCGCCAAGGGCGATGAACTGACGTTGCACGGCTACTACCATTGCGACGATCAACCGCCACCGCGCTCGCCAAAAGAGTGGTTCATGCGCCGGGTCTATACCCATGAAGGCGAGTTCTACCAACTGTCCCAGGTCCAGGCCTTGCAGCGTATTACCGATGGCATCGAGGTGTTCCGACGCAATGGCTGGCCGCTGCAGGGTTTCGTCGCCCCTGCCTGGCTGATGAGCCAGGGCACTCGCCAGGCACTACGCCAATTACCCCTGAGCTACACCAGCGACCCGCAGCACCTGTATCGCCTGCCCGACTTCACCGCGCTCAATGCGCCGGGGCTGGTGTGGAGCGCGCGCAGCGCCTGGCGCCGTGGCTTGTCCAAAGTCCTCAGCGACCGACGTGAGCAACACTGGCAAACAGCCCCGGTCATTCGCCTGGGGTTACACCCGGTGGACATGCGCCATGAGTTTTCCCGCCGTTATTGGCTGGACACCCTGCAACGCCTGTTGAACGCCGGACGCACCCCACTGACCAAGGCCGCGTGGCTGGCGATGCAGCCGTGAGCCGATTGATCTGGCTGTTGCTCGCCCTGCTGGTCGCGCTGGTGATTCCCGTGGGATTGGGGGGCAGCGAAACCATAACGCGCCTTCGGCAATTCCCCTTGCCGCTGCTGTTGCTGATGTTCGCCATGATTGTCCTGTGCTGGCTGATCAACAGCCTGCGCATCCGCTTATTGCTGGGCATGCACCGTAGCCGGTTGGGGCGACTTAAATGCCTTGGGGTGGTGATCTCGACTGAGTTCGCCATGTGCGCCACACCCGGTGGCAGCGGTGGACCGCTGACCTTGATGGCCTTGCTGGCACGCCACGGTATACGCCCGGCCCACGGCAGCGCGGTATTCGCCATGGACCAGTTGAGCGACTTGCTGTTTTTTCTTTGTGCACTGGTGGGGATCGCGTTGTACGCGCTGTTCCACAGCCTCAATCCACGCCTGGAATGGTTGCTGGGGCTCAGCGCCGTATCGATGACCGGGGGCGTTGTCAGTTGCCTGCTCATGGTGCGATTTCATCGGCGCCTGATTCGCCTGATAGGCCTGGCACTCAAGGCCCTAAAGGTTCGGGCCACGACACGGCGGCGCTGGGCACGCCGGCTGCTGCATTTTCTAGCGGCATTCAGTGACACGCTGAAACTGCCTTGGCACACACTGGTGGCAGTGTTCGCGCTGACCAGTCTGCATTGGCTATTGCGTTACAGCGTGCTGTACCTGGCGCTACGCGGGCTGGGCGGCGATGTGCAGTGGGCCTGGAGCTTCCTGATCCAGATGCTGTCTTTGACGGCGGGGCAATTCAGCCTGTTACCGGGCGGTGCCGGCGCGGCGGAACTGACGTCGGCGGCCTTGCTGGCGCCCATGGTGGGCAAATCCACCGCCGCGGCGGCAATTTTGATCTGGCGGGCGGTGACCTATTACTTCTATCTGTTGGCCGGTGGGCCGGTGTTTGTGCTGATGGTTGGCAAACCACTGCTCAAGCGTCTTTTTCAGGGTAAGCAGGTTGCTCCTGCAACTGCTCCCATAACTGGGCAGCCCCTGGGAAGTCCGTACCATCCTCGGCATCCAGCGCATCCGGGTCATAGCGACTCAGACACCCCTCGCCCAACGTAGCGGGCGCCTTGGATGTGGCTTTATCGAGCGGGTCGGTCATGGGCTTGTCCTCTTATGCCCATCAATAAAAAGGGCCTGCGACGATTTAACGCCCAGGCCCTTCTTTGTTCAATCAAAACACGATGATCAGAACACGACCGTCTTGTTGCCGTGCACCAGCACGCGGTCTTCCAAGTGATAACGCAGGCCACGGGCCAGCACCATCTTCTCGACGTCGCGGCCGAAACGCACCATGTCTTCAATGCTGTCGCTATGGCTGACACGCACCACGTCCTGCTCAATGATCGGGCCGGCGTCCAGCTCCTCGGTCACGTAGTGGCAGGTTGCGCCAATCAACTTCACACCACGCAGGGAAGCCTGGTGATAAGGCTTGGCACCGACGAACGACGGCAGGAAGCTGTGGTGGATATTGATGACCTTGCCGGCGTATTCGCGGCACAGGTCCGGTGGCAGGATCTGCATATAGCGCGCCAGTACCACCACATCAGCGTCATGCTGCTTGACCAGGCGGGAGACCTCAGCGAACGCGGGCTCCTTGTCCTGTGGGTTGACCGGTACGTGGTAGTACGGGATGCCATGCCACTCGACCATGCTGCGCAGGTCGTCATGGTTGGAGATCACACAGGCAATCTCACAGTCCAGTTCATCGCTGTGCCAGCGGTGCAGCAAGTCAGCCAGGCAGTGGGATTCGCGGCTGGCCATCAGCACCACGCGTTTTTTCTGCTCGGTGTCGGTGATGCGCCAGGTCATCGAAAACTCTTCGGCGATCGGCGCAAACGCCTCACGAAAAGCTTCAAGACCAAAGGGCAGCGTATCGGCACGAATTTCGTGACGCATGAAGAACCAACCGCTGAGATTGTCCGAGTGATGGCTCGCCTCGGTGATCCAGCCGTTGTGGGAAGCCAGAAAGTTACTGACTTTGGCAACGATGCCAACCCGGTCCGGGCAAGCTATCACCAGCCGAAAAGTGCGCATTAGGGGGGAACTCCAGAACTTCGCAAAGGCCGCTATTCTAGCGATTACGCAGAAAAACTGTAGTATTCCTTGAGGCTTATTCTGACAGCCCGGCCTGGCCACAGCCCTTAATAGCGTAAGGTTTTAGCACTGCTATATGAAGATGCATGGGCAAGCACGTGCAGTTGCGAGGGAAATTAACGAGATTATCTATAGCCGTACCCTCTACTAATTAACTCAATTGCATCGCTTTGCCACAAACATTCAAAGTAATTCACATAAATGCGTTCTTAAATGTTTACTTGATGAAATTGCCTGACTATTATTGGGCCACTATCCCTGTCAATCAGCGCTCTACATAAGGTAGTCCACATGTCTCTGATCAACGAATACCGTGCCACCGAAGAAGCTATCAAAGAACTGCAAGCCCGTTTGAAGAACCTGTCCCAAGACGACAAGCTGCAAACCGAGCTGGAATTCGAAGGCAAACTGCGCACCCTGATGGGCGAATACTCCAAATCCCTGCGTGACATCATTGCGCTGCTGGATCCAGAATCGAAAGTTAAAGCACCACGTGGCGCCGTAAAAACTACCGGCACCAAGCGTGCTCGTAAGGTCAAGCAATACAAAAACCCACACAACGGCGAAGTGATTGAAACCAAAGGCGGCAATCACAAGACGCTGAAAGAGTGGAAAGCCAAGTGGGGCGCTGACGTGGTTGAAGGTTGGGCTACCCTGCTGGGCTAAGCCTTGCCAGGCTTGCGCCTGATACGCGACACATTAAAAACGCCAGCTTGCTGGCGTTTTTTATTGCCTGCAGATTCTGCAATTAGCTGACTACAGCTTCAAGCGCGCCGCTAATGCATTGGCAAACTCCTGCCATTGATCGAGCACCTGGCATTGAAACGGCGTAGCACTAACAGCCAACTCCTGGCGCGCCTGATTAAATGCTTCCAGGGTATTGGGGGCGCCCCATTGTGGATCGCTCAAACGTTGCTGACAGAAGAATTGCCAGCGTTGCTGCTCCTCACTGTTCAAGGTGTCAGGAAAGTTACGCGCTCGGTAGCGGAATAATAATTCCGGCAAACGCTGATCATCAAATGGCCACTGCTGGCTCGCTAATTGCGCAGGCTCTGCCGCTCGCACTTGCTCGCATAAACGACGATCACGATCACCGATAAAACCATCGTAGAGCTGCTGCTCCGGGTCGGTCACCGGTGCAAACTCTTCATCCGCGTAAATCGCCGCCAACTTGTCGCGCCAAACTTCCTGTGCGTCAGTTAGCCGCAGCGCACGCGCCTGATAAGCGTCCATATCCAATTGCAGCCGCGCACGGTCTTGGGCACGCAGCACGTTCAACGGTGCGACCACTGGACAGCGGTTGATATGCAACAACTTGAGCGGCACCGGCAACTCGCCTTCGGCCAGTTCATCACGGCGAGTATAGAGGCGTTGGCGCAAGGTCTCGGCGTCCACGTCCAACAGGCCCTGCGGGTCGAGCCCGAGGTCGCAGACGATCAGCGCATTGCGATTGCGCGGGTGCCAAGCCAGGGGCAATACAACCCCCAGATAATGGCGTTCGGCAGAAAAACGCCCGGAGATATGCACCATCGGTTGCAGCAGGCGCACCTGGTCCATCACCCGCTGCTTGCTGCGCAGCTGGAACAGCCAGTCGTACAACTTGGGCTGTTTCTCGCGCACCAGCCGGGCCAGGGCAATGGTGGCGCGCACATCGGACAAGGCATCATGGGCCTGGCCATGCTCGATGCCATTGGCCTCGGTCAAACGCTCAAGCTTGAGCGTGACACGCCCATCCTGCTGGGGCCAGGTGATCCCTTCCGGGCGCAGCGCATAGGCGGTTCGCACCACATCGATCAAATCCCAGCGACTGTTCCCGCCCTGCCATTCACGCGCATAGGGGTCGAAAAAGTTGCGATAGAGGCTGTAGCGCGTCATCTCATCGTCAAAGCGCAGGGTGTTGTAACCAGCGCCACAGGTGCCGGGAGCCGCCAGTTCTGCATGCACCCGAGTCATGAAGTCGGCTTCGGCCAAGCCCTTTTGCGCCAGGATGCCCGGGGTAATGCCGGTAATGGCGCAGGCCGCCGGGTGAGGCAGGATATCGTCACTGGGTCGGCAATACAGGTTGACCGGTGCGCCAACCTCATTGAGGTCGAGGTCAGTGCGGATACCCGCTACCTGAAGGGGGCGATCGCTGCGCGGGTTGATGCCGGTGGTTTCATAGTCGTACCAGAAAATGGAGGTCACGGGCTGTTCCTGTGCTGAAGATCGACAAAGTCTAGGCGCTGCAAGGCGTTCGGGGCCAGCGCTACCTTAACGGTACAAACACCCAGAAAAACCTTGAATGGTTGCTTCCACCGCCGACACTGCTAGCATCCGTGTCTTCCAACTGCCCTGCACTGCCAAGGATCGCGATGCCATCAGCCCCATTGGATACCCGTTACCAGATCGAGACCCCGGAGGGCATCGACCTGCCCTTGCGCCCGGCCGGCCTGCTGCCACGCGCGCTGGCCTTTGCCTTCGACCTGGGCGTGCGCGGGCTGTTCATGGGCATCCTGCTGGTGCCTTTGGCCCTGCTCGGCAATATCGGCATAGGCCTGGGTTCGCTGCTGCTGTTCCTGGTCAGTTGGTGGTACATGGTGCTGTTTGAAGTTCTCAACCAGGGCTGCTCCCCCGGCAAGCAAGTCATGGGCCTGCGCGTGGTACAGGACGACGGCACGCCTGTTGGCTGGTCCGCTTCGCTTATCCGCAACCTGCTGCGCTTTGTCGACATGCTGCCTTTCGGTTACTTTCTCGGCGCCATCAGTTGCCTGCAACATCCTCATTTCAAACGACTGGGCGACCTGGCCGGCGGCACGCTGGTGATCTACCGTGAACACCCCCTGGCTCGTCCACAGGTGCCCCCGGCGGCGGCCCTGCGCCTGCCCTTCGCCCTGGAGCTCAGCGAACAACGTGCGATCCTGGGTTTCGCGGAACGCCAGGGCCAACTGTCGGCTGAGCGGGTACACGAACTGGCCTCAATCCTTGCAACGCCCCTGCAAGTATCCCCGGCTCGCGCCGTGGAGCAGCTCAATGGCGTGGCGCGTGGCTTACTGGGGCCGACATGAAGCAGAGCCTGTTCGAAAGTCGTCATCAAGCGCAATGGCAAGCCTTCGCCGAGCAACTGAAGCAGTTGGAGCAAGGCAACGCCAAGGCCGGTGATGTGGCCGACTTCCCTCATCAATATCGACGCTTGTGCCAACATCTCGCCCTGGCCCAGGAGCGTGGCTACAGCAGCTACCTGGTGGACCCGTTGCAACAGCTGGCACTGCGCGGCCACCAACAGTTGTACCGCCATCGCAGCCAGTTGGGGGCTAACCTGTTGAGTTTCGTCCTGGCCGACTTCCCTCGGCTGGTGCGTGAACAATGGCGTTTCGTATTGATCGCCAGCCTGCTGTTTTTCGGCAGCCTGGTGGGTATCGCGCTGCTGGTGTACCTGTTCCCCGAGCTGATCTACAGCATCGTCAGCCCCCAGCAGGTGGCCGAGATGCAAAGCATGTACGACCCCGATGCCAGTCGCCTGGGCCGCGTCGCCGACCGTGCCTCCAGTGAAGACTGGATGATGTTCGGCTACTACGTGATGCATAACATCGGCATCGCCTTCCAGACCTTTGCCGCCGGCTTGCTGTTCGGGCTGGGCAGCGTGTTTTTCCTGATTTTCAACGGCCTGATCATCGGCGCCGTCTCCGGGCACCTCACTGAAATCGGCTATGGCCAGACTTTCTGGTCATTTGTCATCGGCCATGGCGCATTCGAACTCAGCGCCATTGCCCTGGCCGGCGCGGCGGGCTTGCAGTTGGGCTGGGCGCTGATCGCTCCCGGCCGGTTGACCCGTGGCGAGGCCCTGCGGCTGGCAGCGCACAAAAGCGTGCAGATGCTCTGCGGTGTCATGGCCTTCCTGCTGATCGCAGCCTTTATCGAAGCCTACTGGTCATCCATCACCTCGGTCGCTCACTGGGTGAAGTACCTGGTAGGCGCCGGGCTCTGGCTACTGGTAGCCGCCTACCTGATCCTTGCCGGACGGACTCGCCATGCGCCTGAGTGATGCCAGCGTCGTGATTCGTCCCCGTACGACCTGGGAAGCCATGGACCTTGGCGTATTAATGGCCCGGGAACACCGCCTGTTGTTGATGGCCAGTTGGGCCATCGTCACCCTCCCGGTGTTCATCCTGTTGACCGCACTACTGTGGCAATCCCCGTCCACGGCCATATTCCTGTTCTGGTGGTTAAAGCCCGCCTTCGACCGCCTGCCATTGCATATCCTGTCCAAAACCTTGTTTGGCGAGACGCCCAGCCTCAAGCAGGCGGTGCGCCAATGGCCGCGACTGCTCAAGGGCCAGTTGCTGGCCAGCCTGACCTGGCGGCGGTTCAGCCTGAGCCGCAGCTTTGTGATGCCGGTTAGCCAACTCGAAGGCCTGGATGGCCCGGCACGCCAAAAACGCCTGGGTGTATTGCAGCAACACAACGCCGGGGCCGCACGCTGGTTGACCATCCTAGGCGTGCATCTGGAGATTGGTCTCTGGTTTGGCTGCATGGCGCTGTTCTATCTATTGATTCCACAGCAGCTTGAACTGGCCTGGGACTGGCAACGCCTGGCGCTGGCGGGCGATTCAGAAGGGCTATGGCTGGAGCACCTGGGCAACGCCTTCTATGCGCTGATCCTGGTGTTCTGGGAACCGATCTACATCGCTTGCGGCTTCAGCCTCTATCTCAACCGCCGCACCGTGCTGGAGGCCTGGGACCTGGAGCTGGTATTCCGCCGCCTGCGCCAACGCTTGAGCAGTGTCGCGCCATTGCTGTTGCTGGTGGCCGGGCTGATGTTGCTGCCGTTCAGCCCACAGGCGCTGGCAGACAACCCCATATCACCCAAGCCACTGACGCCCCAGGCCTCCAGCCAATCGATCAAGGCGCTGCTGGACGTGCCCCCCTTCAAGAACCCGGAAACCGTCACCCACTACCGTTTTGGCGAGGATAAACCCGTCGTCAAAAACAAAGAGCACGGCGACGGCAAGCTGCCGGCCTGGCTCCAGGCGCTGCTGGACAATCTCAACAGCGATACCTTCAAGCCCGTCGCCCAAGCCCTGGAAGTGCTGCTATGGAGCTTGCTGGCAGGTAGCGTGGCCCTGCTGATCTGGCGCTATCGCGATTGGCTGCGCACGTTTGTCAGCCGGCAAGTGCCACCCAAGCCTGAAATCACCAGGCCGGTGCCGTCGCAATTATTCGGCCTGGAACTGGCCACCGAAACCTTGCCAGACGATATCGCCGCTACCGCCGAACAACTCTGGGCCACCCAACCACGGGAAGCCCTTGGCCTGCTGTATCGCGGCCTGCTCAGTCGGTTATTGCACGACTTCGACCTGCCGCTGAAAAGCGCAGACACCGAGGGCCAGGTCCTGGCTCGCATTCATCTTTTGCAACAACCGCAACTGCTGGCCTTCAGCGATGATCTGACCCGTCATTGGCAGAACCTCGCCTATGGTCATCGCCTCCCACCGGCCTTGGCACAACAGCAACTGTGCCGAGATTGGCGCGCCCTGTTCAACGCGGGGGCCGCATGATGAAACAACCGTTATTGTGGGTGGGGCTGCTGCTGGCATGCCTGTTGGGAGCGGGCGGCTTGTACGCGTGGCAGAAGGCTATCCCGTATGAGCAAGTAGTGGATCGCGGCCCATCGCCGGAGGCGCTGGCCAATCCCTACCTGGCAGCCGAGCATTTCCTGCGCCAGCAAGGCCTGTCGGTGGGGCATGCCAACGGCCTTGATCGGCTTGACGACCTGCCAGCCAAGGGCCACAGCCTGTTGTTGCTAGGTGAGCGCAGCAACATGACCCCACGCCAGGTGGATCAACTGCTGGCGTGGGCCAGGTCCGGCGGGCACCTGTTGGTGGTCGCCGAAGCACTGTGGGATGAAGAGACCGGTAAGAGCGGTGACTGGCTGCTCGATCGCCTGCACATCCACCAGACATTGAGTGATGACCCTGAAGCCCCCTCCCCGGCCCCCAAGAAGAAAACACCGGACCTGACCAAGCTCTATGTCGACAATGAAACCGCTCCGGCCTATTTCAGCTTCGATACCGACTTCAATCTCACCGACCCCAAGCATGTCGCGCAGTTTTCCGCCAACAGCGCCAGGTCCAGCCACCTGATGCAACTCGACCTCGGACAAGGCAATGTGACGGTGGTCACTGACAGTGACCTGTGGAACAACGCGAACATCGGCAAGCACGATAACGCCTGGCTGCTGTGGTACCTGAACCAGGGCACTGACGTGACCTTGCTGTTCAACAGCGACGTGGACGATCTGTTCACCCTGCTGCTGCGCCATTTCCCCCAGGCCCTGGTCGCACTCGCCGCGCTGCTTATCCTGGCACTCTGGCACGCCGGCATGCGCCAGGGGCCGATCCAGGCGCCCGCCCCCAAGGCTCGCCGGCAATTGCAGGAGCACTTGAAGGCCAGCGCCGATTTCCTCATGCGGCGCAACGGCCAAGGCACGCTGCTCCGTGCCTTGCAGCGCGATATCCTGCGCGCCGCCCGGCACCGCCACCCCGGTTTTGAACACCTCGACACCGAAGAACAGTGGCGGGTCCTTGAACACCTGACACGCCAACCCTCCCACGTCATCAATCAGGCCCTCGGCCCACTTTCGGCAAAACGGCTTTCCAGCGCCGATTTCAGCCGTCAGGTGGCATGCCTGCAAACTCTCAGGAATGCCCTATGAGCGACTTTCCAACGGCCACGGCCCTGACCAGCGAAACCCTGCAACTCGCCAGCCAGCAGGCCCAGTCCCTGCGCATTGAACTGCGCAAGGCGGTCATCGGCCAGGATCAGGTAATCGATGACGTACTCACTGCGCTGATCGCCGGTGGCCATGTGCTGCTTGAAGGCGTACCCGGACTGGGCAAGACCTTGCTGGTGCGGGCCCTGGCCCGTTGCTTTGGCGGCGATTTCGCACGTATCCAGTTCACGCCGGACCTGATGCCCAGCGATGTCACCGGCCATGCCGTGTACGACCTGCACACCGAACAATTCAAACTGCGCAAGGGGCCGCTGTTTACCCACTTGCTGCTGGCCGATGAAATCAACCGCGCGCCAGCCAAGACCCAGGCAGCGCTGCTCGAAGCCATGCAGGAACGCCAAGTCACCCTTGAGGGCGAGGCCTTGCCGATCGGCCAGCCGTTCATGGTGTTGGCGACCCAGAACCCCATCGAGCAGGAAGGCACCTACCCGCTGCCCGAGGCCGAACTGGATCGCTTCATGCTCAAGGTACGCATGGACTATCCCGACTCCCGGCAGGAACTGGACATGGTGCGCGAAGTCACGCGTTCGTCCCGGGCCGACATGCTGGATGTCCAACCGCTGCGAGTCGTGCTGCAAGCCGGGGATGTACTGAAGTTGCAGCAGATAGCCAGTGAGCTGGCGCTGGACGAGCAAGTGCTGGACTACGCCGTGCGCCTGGCCCGGGCCACCCGCAGTTGGCCGGGGCTGACCATCGGTGCAGGTCCGCGCGCCTCCATTGCCCTGGTACGCGGTGCCCGTGCCCGGGCCCTGCTGCGCGGGGGCGAGTTCGTCACCCCGGACGACATCAAGGGCTGCGCCTTGGCGGTGCTGCGCCACCGGGTTCGTATCGCTCCCGAACTGGATATCGACGGACTGGAGGTGGACCAGGTGCTCAAGCAATTGCTGGACCAGATTCCGGCGCCTCGCCAATGAGCCGTCCATGAAGCCGACTCGTCTGCTGTTGAGCTGGCTCGGCGTGCTGCTGGGCTTGAATATCCTGCTGGGTACGGCGGCAGCGTTGCAGCTCAAGCTACCCACCAGCCTGCATTCAGTCGCCTGGGGCCTGCTGCTGGCGCTGTTGCTGCTGGCACTACTGGACGCAGCTCGCCTGCACCGCCGCCCCTCCGTGCGGGTACAACGGCAGATGCCAGGCAGCCTGGCGCTGGGCCGCTGGGGAGAAGTACGCCTGAAACTCGAACATGATTACCCACAGCCGCTGACCGTACAGGTGTTCGATCACGTCCCCGACGGCTTGAGTGTGGAGAATATGCCCCAGTCCATCGAACTGCGCCCGGGCGAATGCAGCGAATTGGGCTATCGCCTACGCCCTTTGCGGCGCGGCCATTTCAGTTTCAGTCAATGCGAGATACAGCTGCCCAGCCCCTTGGGGCTGTGGGCCGCACGACGCTTTACCCAAGCCAGCGATGCCACCCGCGTCTACCCGGATTTCGCCCGCCTGTATGGCGCCCAGCTATTGGGTGTGGATAACTGGCTGAGCCAACTGGGAGTGCGTCAACGCCAGCGACGGGGGTTGGGCCTGGAGTTTCACCAGTTGCGCGAGTTCCGCGAGGGCGACAGCCTGCGGCAGATCGACTGGAAGGCCACCGCGCGCCAACGCACGCCGATTGCCCGGGAATACCAGGACGAGCGCGACCAGCAGATCGTGTTCATGCTCGATTGTGGCCGACGCATGCGCAGCCAGGATGCCGAACTGTCCCACTTCGATCACGCACTCAACGCCTGCCTGCTGCTCAGTTATGTCGCCTTGCGCCAGGGCGATGCGGTGGGCCTGTGTACCTTTGCCTGCGACCAGCCGCGCTACTTGGCCCCCGTCAAGGGCACCGGCCAGTTGAACCTGTTGCTCAACGCCGTATACGACCTGGACACCACCCGACGCACAGCCGATTACGAGGCCGCAGCCAGTCAGTTACTGGCGCGGCAAAAACGTCGGGCATTGGTCATTGTGGTGACCAACCTGCGGGATGAGGACGATGAGGCATTACTGACAGCGGTCAAGCGCATCGGCCGACAGCACCGGGTGATGGTCGCCAGCCTGCGCGAAGACGTACTCGACCAATTGCGCCAGTCGCCGGTGCAAACCTTGCCCGAAGCGCTGGCCTACAGCGGCACCGTCGACTACCTGAATAAAAGGGACGAACTGCACGAACGCTTGAGCGCCCATGGGTTGTCGGTACTGGATACACCACCCTCAGGGCTGGGGCCGGCCTTGGTGACACGTTACCTGGGCTGGAAAAAAGCCGGCGTCCTGTGAAGGTCACACACGCCCCAACGTGGATAGCCCGACCTAAGCCGGGCGCGCAGCAAGTAGTGTCTAGGCAGAAGCCTGCAAGGGATCGAAGCTGAAGTAATGCAATAAGGCGTTGATCAGAAGACTGTACTCTGGCGACGCATCAACCACCCTGAACCCGGAATCATAGTGCTGCGGGTTGACGTCCTCATGGCTCCATAAACAGGCAGCTGTAAGGTCAATGGCCTGAAAATCGCCGTCGGCCGCAGGAATCTTCAAGCGCAGCTCGAACTCTACGTCGACCATCATCGGCAATTGGCTGATCAACATCAGCCCATCTTCGGACACGTTACCCAAGTAGCCAATGGGTTTGTCCGTCAGCCGGTTGAACACTTGCAGGAAACAAGACAACTGATGTCGCTCAATCCGTCGATCAGTAAACATGATGAAATCGCCATCCATTGGCCATGACTCTGGCCTTACCAGTGATTCGGAACGGCTAATGCAAGGCCGCTCTCCCTGGGAATCGGTGCGACAACAGCAAGCGCCTTGTCACTCTACGGCTGCCAATCCCAAGCATTCCATCCGTATGAGTACAAACTTGTACAAACGGACACTCAAAGAATAGCCCAAGACTGGCGACGGGCCAGCTATAGAATGACAAATATCATCACAACGAGGCCGGACGTGGCTGCGCAACGCTCGCGCCGGGGTAATGCCCGAGTTGCTGCAGGGTATCGAGCCGGGCACGGGCCCGATAAGCGTACTCACTGGACGGGTACTGATTAATGATGAACTGATAGGTCTGCACCGCATCGACAAACAGCTTCTGCCGCTCCAGGCATTGCCCGCGCAACATCGAGACCTCAGGTTGCACATAGCGGCGGGTACGGCTTTCACGGTCGACCTGGGACAATTCCAGGGTCACGCGTTCGCAGTCACCGACCCCGTACGCACGGTAGGCGTTGTTCAAATGGTGGTCCATCGACCAGCGGGTGCAGCCGGTAACGCTGACGGCCAGGGCAGCAATGAGCAAAATTCGCATGGGGGTTCTCCTGTCTTGTGCAGTGTATCGACCCCTGGTCGAAAATCTTCAAGGATGTTCATTTATTCAATCGAAGCGAAAACAAGCGAATGGCCGATAAGTAGTGCAAACGAACAATGACTACAACCAAAGAGCATAGTAGCCTTCCTCAGCGCTTGAACTCAGGAGTCTGTGCATGTCCGTCCGTCGTACCAAAATCGTCGCCACCCTTGGCCCGGCCAGCAACTCGCCGGAAGTCCTCGAACAGCTGATTCTGGCTGGTTTGGACGTTGCCCGTCTGAACTTCTCCCACGGCACTCCGGACGAGCACAAGGCTCGCGCCAAGCTGGTGCGAGACCTGGCCGCCAAGCATGGCCGCTTCGTCGCATTGCTGGGTGACCTGCAAGGCCCGAAAATTCGTATCGCCAAATTCGCCAACAAGCGGATCGAGCTGAAGATCGGTGACAAGTTCACCTTCTCCACCAGCCACCCGCTGACCGAAGGTACCCAGGAAGTCGTCGGTATCGACTACCCGGACCTGGTCAAGGACTGCGGCGTCGGCGACGAACTGCTGCTGGATGACGGCCGTGTGGTCATGCGCGTCGACACCGCTTCCGTCACCGAGCTGAACTGCACCGTGATCATCGGCGGCCCGCTGTCCGACCACAAGGGCATCAACCGTCGCGGCGGTGGCCTGACCGCCCCGGCCCTGACTGAAAAAGACAAGGCCGACATCAAGCTCGCCGCCGAAATGGAAGTGGATTACCTCGCCGTATCCTTCCCGCGCGACGCCGCCGACATGGAATACGCCCGTAAGCTGCGCGACGAAGCCGGCGGTACCGCCTGGCTGGTGGCGAAGATCGAACGCGCCGAAGCCGTGGCCGACGACGAAACCCTCGACGGCCTGATCAAGGCGTCGGACGCCGTAATGGTTGCCCGTGGCGACCTGGGCGTGGAAATCGGTGACGCCGAGCTGATCGGTATCCAGAAGAAGATCATCCTGCACGCACGCCGCCACAACAAAGCGGTGATCGTGGCGACCCAGATGATGGAGTCGATGATCCAGAACCCGATGCCGACCCGCGCCGAAGTGTCCGACGTAGCCAACGCCGTGCTCGACTACACCGACGCGGTGATGCTTTCTGCAGAAAGCGCCGCAGGCCCGTACCCGCTGGAAGCCGTCCAGGCCATGGCGCGTATCTGCGTCGGTGCTGAAAAGCACCCGACCAGCAAGACCTCCAGCCATCGCATCGGCAAGGTCTTCGAAAGCTGCGACCAGAGCATCGCCCTGGCGGCCATGTACACCGCCAACCACTTCCCAGGTGTTAAAGCGATCATCGCCCTGACCGAAAGTGGGTACACGCCGTTGATCATGTCGCGCATCCGTTCCTCGGTGCCGATCTACGCGTTCACCCCCCACCGTGAAGCCCAGGCTCGCACGGCGCTGTTTCGTGGCGTGTATACCATTCCGTTCGATCCGGCTTCGCTGGCACCCAACGAAGTCAGCCAAAAGGCCATCGACGAGCTGGTCAAACGCGGCGTCGTAGAGAAAGGCGACTGGGTCATCCTGACCAAGGGCGACAGCTACCACACCACCGGTGGCACCAATGGCATGAAGATCCTGCACGTTGGCGACCCAATGGTCTGAGTGATCGGTTGAAAAACGAAAGCCCCGCCATGTGAATGGCGGGGCTTTTTTGTCAGTTAAAAAAACATTCACGGCCCATTGTCTACTGTCAGCTCTACCCGTAGACGCCACCCACGAACAGGCGCCCAATCGTGTGTGCGGTCAGACCTAAGGCATATACCGCACCTGCCGCTCTATTCAATTCATGCCGTGTGGAAAGAGCTGAAGTACCCAATAGCAGGCTGGTGGTGGCCGGCGTCTCGGGAGTTGCTGGCAATCGCGTTGCCAGCATGGTGAGAATTTTCGGCTACTGATGTTCTCGTTTTTCCAGAAAGGGCTCCTCCAGGCAGGCACGGCTGAGGTCGTGCCTGCTCTGCCTGATGAGCCTTACTTCCTTGAAATAACCTCCGACAAGGCTGCGATCGCTTCAGAGGATTTCAGGCGCTGGACAAACAACGCGCCCTCCTCCTCGATCACTCGCCGCAACTGCTCACGGTCCACACTTTTCATCAATTGCTTGGTGACTTGCACCGCACCCGACGCCAGGGTGTCAAAGCGTTCGGCGATTTCTCGCGCCTTGGCCAAGGCGGCTTCGCCACTGCCCAGCGCCTCGGTGGCAATGCCCCAAAGGGCCGCCTGTTCGCCTGTGAACTCCTCCCCCAGCAGCAACAATTCAGCCGCCTTCGCGTGCCCCAGCAAACGCGGCAGGATCAGGCTTGACCCAAATTCGGGACACAGCCCCAGATTAACGAACGGCATGCGCAAACGAGCATCGCGACTGACGTACACCAGGTCGCAGTGCAGCAGCAGCGTCGTACCAATGCCCACCGCTGCGCCCGCCACCGCGGCGATCACTGGTTTGCGGCAATTGAGCAGGCTTTTCATAAAGTGGAACGGTGGGCTGTCGAGGTCGCTGGGCGGCTGTTCAAGAAAGTCGCCGATGTCGTTGCCGGCGGTAAAACACGCGTGGCTGCCCTGAATCAGCACGGCGCTGATGGCGGGGTCCGCGTCAGCCTGCTCCAGGGTTTCGGCCAGCTGCGTGTACATGGCGCGGGTCAGGGCGTTTTTCTTGTCGGGGCGGTTGAACTGCAGGGTCAGCAACCCACGTTCGCGCTGCTGCAGGATGGCGTCGGTCATGGTCAGTCTCGCGGCTGTAGAATTCAGCGCTCAACCACGGGGCAGGAACACATCGGCCAGCAGTTGATTGCGCGGCAATCCCGCCAGGAACAGGCGCTTGGAGAAGGCCTCGACGTTGGCGGGGTGCCCGCAGAGTAAGGCCAGAGTTTGCCGCGAAACAAGCCGCAGTTGCGCCAATGCCTGGGCTTGCTCCGCCGCGGTCCATAGCTCCACCGTCAGGTTCGCATGCTGCGCGGCCAGCGCGGCCAGGGGTTCGGCCAGGTAATGGCCACTGGCATCATGGGCGAGATGAATCACGCGGATAGCCCCCTGGTGATTCTGGCGCAACGCCTCGCGCAGCACGCCCCACAACGGGCCCATACCGGTACCGGATGCCAGCAGCCACAGCGGCTGGGTTTGCCAGGCGGGGTCGTATTGCAACGCGCCGCCGCGCAGTTCGCCCAGGCGCAGGCGGTCTCCGACACGCAGCTGCCGAGCGGCATCGCTGAACGCGCCAGGCTGGCGACACTCGAGATGAAACTCCAGGAATGGATCTTCCTGGGGCAGGCTGGCCAGGGAGTAGGGCCGCGCCACCTGCCCCGCCCACAACACCAGATGCTGCCCGGCCCGGTAGCGCAGGCCGCGCTCCGGTTGCAGGCGCAAGCGCAGTACAGTCGTGTTCAGCCAGTCGGCGCCTACCACTTCGGCCGACAGACCGTCGCGTGTCGGATCGTACGCTTCGACCCGCAAGTCCGCCGTCACCTGGCACTGACAGGCCAGGCGCCAGCCATCCTGGCGCTGTGCCGGGCTGAGGGCGTCGGGTTGCTTGTCCTCGACGTCGCCCTGGCATCGCACCAGGCATGCATGGCAACTGCCGGCGCGGCAACTGTAGGGCACGGCGACGCCGGCCTGGTTCAGGGCATCCAACAGGTTGCTGCCGGTGGAGACCGACCAGTGGCGTTCGCCGACGTGCAGTTCAGGCATACAAGGACTCAAACATTGCGAAGATTGCTAACGATAACGCGGGCAGCATGACGAAACGCATTTTTGTGGCAAGCGGGCTTGCCATAATGCCTGTCAGCCAAGGAGGAACACTGTAACTGTGGCGAGCGGGCTTGCCACAACAAGCCCGCTACTGTTTGCTCGTTCTATCTCTTAACTGACAGGCATTCGGGCTTGCCACAGAGTTTGACCATCGTCGGGTGTATCGGCCACCACGCCGGGTTATACTGCCGCGCCTTTTTAGCGTCGCGCCAACAATACCTGCTCTTCTTGGCGACGCGCCTTGGAAAGGTGGTTTCAGCCGACCGATGCACTTCACTGAAGCCACCTTTATTGAATGTTCCCTTATAGAGGAGCGCGACTCATGACCGTGATCAAGCAAGACGACCTGATTCAGAGCGTTGCCGACGCCCTGCAATTCATTTCCTACTACCACCCCGTTGACTTCATCCAAGCGATGCACGAAGCCTATCTGCGCGAAGAATCGCCAGCGGCCCGCGACTCCATCGCGCAGATCCTGATCAACTCGCGCATGTGCGCCACCGGCCATCGCCCGATCTGCCAGGACACCGGTATTGTCACCGTGTTCGTGCGCGTGGGCATGGATGTACGTTGGGATGGCGCCACCATGGGCCTGGACGACATGATCAACGAAGGTGTGCGTCGCGCCTACAACCTGCCGGAAAACGTCCTGCGTGCATCGATCCTCGCCGACCCGGCAGGCGCGCGCAAGAACACCAAGGACAACACCCCCGCAGTCATCCACTACTCCATCGTCCCGGGTAACACCGTGGAAGTGGACGTGGCGGCCAAAGGCGGTGGTTCCGAGAACAAGTCGAAGATGGCCATGCTCAACCCGTCCGACTCGATCGTCGACTGGGTGCTCAAGACCGTTCCGACCATGGGCGCCGGCTGGTGCCCACCGGGCATGCTCGGCATCGGCATTGGCGGCACCGCCGAGAAAGCCGCGGTGATGGCCAAGGAAGTGTTGATGGAATCCATCGACATCCACGAGCTGAAAAAGCGCGGCCCGTCCAATCGTATCGAAGAGATGCGCCTGGAGCTGTTCGAGAAGGTCAACCAACTGGGCATCGGCGCCCAGGGCCTGGGCGGCCTGACCACCGTGCTCGACGTGAAGATCATGGACTACCCGACCCACGCCGCTTCGCTGCCGGTGTGCATGATCCCCAACTGCGCCGCCACCCGTCACGCGCACTTCGTGCTCGACGGTTCGGGCCCGGCGTCGCTGGAGGCGCCACCGCTGGACGCCTACCCGGAAATCGTCTGGGAAGCCGGCCCTTCGGCCCGTCGCGTCAACCTCGACACCCTGACCCCGGAAGACGTGCAGAGCTGGAAGCCGGGCGAAACCGTGTTGCTCAACGGCAAGATGCTCACCGGTCGCGATGCCGCGCACAAGCGCATGGTCGAGATGCTGAACAAGGGCGAAGCCCTGCCGGTGGACCTCAAGGGTCGCTTCATCTATTACGTCGGCCCGGTTGATCCCGTGCGCGAAGAAGTGGTTGGCCCTGCCGGCCCGACCACCGCAACGCGGATGGATAAGTTCACCCGCCAGATCCTCGAGCAAACCGGCCTGCTGGGCATGATCGGCAAATCCGAACGCGGCCCGGCCGCCATCGAAGCGATCAAGGACCACAAGGCCGTGTACCTGATGGCCGTCGGCGGCGCTGCTTACCTGGTAGCGCAAGCCATCAAGAAGTCGCGTGTGGTGGCTTTCGCCGAACTGGGCATGGAAGCGATCTACGAGTTCGACGTGAAAGACATGCCGGTCACCGTGGCGGTGGACAGCAAGGGCGAATCCGTCCATATCACCGGTCCTGCCATCTGGCAGAAAAAGATCAGTGAAAGCCTGGCGGTGGAAGTGCAGTAAGCACTTTCCCCGCAAGGATAAAGGCGACTGCGGCGATAAGCCCGGTCGCCTTTTTTTCTGACTGCCGATTGCCCTTTGGCAATCGAGGCGGTCACGGGCGACCAGGCGTCCTGTGGCAAGCGGGCTTGCCACAACAAGCCCTCTAGCCACCGTAGCCTCTCCCACCACAAGATCCAGGCAGCTCATGCTATGGTGCTCCCCCTTACTGTGCCTGTTCATCATCGTATGATCGCGATCCCTCGCCCACTGCGCCTGACCTTCTATTCCCTGCTCATCATCGCCGGTGCACTGCTGGCCGCGGCCCTGGCCACGCGCCACGCCGAACGCGTGGCCCTGGTGGACGATGCCGCCCGCGCCAACCAGCAACTCGCGTTGTACGCCAACTCCCTGCACACCTTGATCGAACGCTACCGCGCCCTGCCCGCCGTACTGGCCTTGGACTCGGAAATGATCAGCGCCTTGAAAGGTCCGCTGGATGCCACCACCCAGGACATGCTCAACCGCAAACTGGAACGCATCAACGGTGCCGCCCAGTCTTCCACCCTGGAGTTGATGGACCGCACCGGCCTGGCCGTGGCCGCCAGTAACTGGAACCTGCCCAGCAGTTATGTCGGGCACAACTACGCGTTTCGACCTTACTTCAGCCAAACCCAGAGCCAGGGCGCCGGGCGCTTTTATGCGGTCGGGGTGACCACCGGGGTGCCGGGGTACTTCCTCTCCAGCGCGGTGCTCGATGAACATGAGCAGTTCCTCGGCGCCATGGTGGTCAAGCTGGAATTCCCCGAGCTTGAACGCGAGTGGGCCCAGGGCAATGACCTGCTGCTGGTCAGCGACGCGCGCGGTATCGTGTTTATCGCCAACCAGCCCGGCTGGCGTTATCGCAACCTGAGCCCGCTGTCGGCCAGCGACCTGGCCGAACTCAAGGCCACCCGCCAATACGACAAAAAACAATTGCAGCCCCTGGAAACCCAGGCGTTGCAACGCTTCGACGACAACAGTCACCTGATGCGCGTCAACGGACCTGACGGCAACGCCAACTACATCTGGGAATCCTTGCCGCTGAAGGCCGAGGGCTGGACCCTGCACCTGCTGCGCAAGCCCCAATTCGCCTTTGAAGACCAACGCAACGCCGGCCTGGCCGCCGCTGGCTCCTGGCTGGCGCTGGTGTTTCTGGTGCTGTTCCTGACCCAGCGCTGGCGCCTGGCCCGCTTGCGGCAGCGCAGCCGCGAAGAGCTCGAACAGCTTGTGGAGGAGCGTACCCAGGCGCTGCGCACCGCTCAGGACGGCCTGGTGCAATCGGCCAAATTGGCGGCGCTGGGGCAGATGTCTGCCGCCCTCGCCCATGAAATCAACCAACCGCTGACCGCCCAGCGCATGCAGTTGGCGACCCTGCGCCTGCTGCTTGACCACGGCCGTATAGACGATGCCTACAAGGCCCTGACCCCACTGGACGATATGCTCACACGCATGGCCGCGCTGACCGGCCACCTCAAGACCTTCGCGCGCAAGAGCCCCAGCGGCCTGCGCGAACGCCTGGACCTGGCCACCGTAGTCGATCAGTCCCTGCAGTTGCTCGACGCGCGCCTGCGCGATGAAGGCATCGGCACCCTCCTGGACCTGACCCGCCCCGCCTGGGTACGCGGCGATGCGATCCGCTTGGAACAGGTACTGATCAACCTGCTGCGCAACGCCCTGGATGCGATGGCGAACAAGCCGCGCAAACGCCTCGAAATCCACCTGCACGCTGATGAGCAGCTGTGGCGACTGACCGTCAGCGACAGCGGTGGCGGCATTGCCGAAGAACACCTGAACAGCGTGTTCGACCCCTTCTTCACCACCAAGCCGGTGGGAGACGGCCTCGGGTTGGGGTTGGCGGTTTCCTACGCTATCGTGCACGAACTGGGCGGGCGCCTGATCGCCGGCAACCGTGGCGACGGCGCCGTCTTCACCCTGACCCTGCCTATCGCACTGGAGACACCCGACCTATGTTGAATGCGGTGATTGTGGTCGATGACGAAACCAGCATTCGCACGGCCATCGAGCAATGGTTGAGCCTGTCGGGATTTGAAGTGCAGCTTTTCAGCCGTGCCGAAACGTGCCTGGCGCAGTTGCCCAAGGACTTTCCCGGGGTGATTCTGAGCGACGTGCGCATGCCCGGGCTCAGCGGCCTGGAGCTGCTGGCCGAAGTGCAGCGCCGTGATGCCGACTTGCCGGTGATATTGCTCACTGGCCATGGCGACGTACCGATGGCCGTCGAAGCGATGCGCGACGGTGCCTACGATTTCCTGGAAAAACCCTTCAGCCCCGATGCGCTGCTCAACAGCCTGCGCCGCGCGCTGGACAAACGTGGGCTGATTCTCGAAAACCGTCGCCTGCATCAACAGGCCGACCACCGGGAGAAACTGGAGAACAGCCTGCTGGGGGTGTCCCGAAGTTTGCAAAACCTGCGACGCCAGGTGCTGGACCTGGCGACGTTGCCGGTCAATGTGCTGATCCGTGGCGAAACCGGTAGCGGCAAGGAACTGGTCGCCCGCTGCCTGCATGATTTTGGTCCTCGGGCGAAGAAGCCGTTTGTGGCGCTCAATTGCGCGGCGATCCCAGAGCAGCTGTTTGAAGCCGAGTTGTTCGGCCACGAAAGCGGTGCATTCACCGGCGCCCAGGGCAAGCGCATCGGCAAGCTGGAATACGCCCACGGCGGCACCCTGTTCCTGGATGAAATCGAAAGCATGCCCCTGGCCCAGCAAGTGAAATTGCTACGGGTGCTGCAGGAGCAAAAGCTGGAGCGGCTCGGCTCCAACCAAAGCATCCACGTCGATTTGCGCATCATCGCCGCCACCAAGCCGGACCTGCTGGAAGAGGCTCGCGCCGGGCGCTTTCGCGAAGACCTGGCCTACCGGTTGAACGTCGCACAACTGCGCCTGCCACCGCTGCGTGAGCGCCGCGAAGATATTCCCTTGCTGTACGAGCACTTTGCCCAGAGCGCCGCCGAACGCCTGGGCCGCAGTGCCGAGCCATTGAGCGGCCCGCAACTGGGACGCCTGCTCAGCCATGACTGGCCGGGCAATGTGCGCGAACTGGCCAACGTCGCCGAACGTCAGGTCCTGGGGCTGGGCGATCCGGAACCCGAGGGCATCGAGGTCGGGCAATCGCTGGCGGCGCAGCAGGAGGCGTTCGAGGCGCACTGCCTGAAAGCCGCGCTGGCGCGGCACAAGGGCGATATCAAGGCGGTGCTGGCCGAGTTGCAACTGCCGCGCCGTACCTTCAATGAAAAGATGCAGCGCCATGGGTTGGTGCGGGAGATGTTTCTCTAGGCGAATCCTTGTGTTGACTCGCAGGCCGCTATCGGGGGCAAGCCCCCTCCCACACTTGAGCGTGTTCACAGATCAAAATGTGGGAGGGGGCTTGCCCCCGATGAGGCCTGCAGCGATAAGCGGATTTCCGCTCACCCCCCTTAAAACCATCAGCGACTTTCCGCTCAAAAAATCCGCCAACCCCCTCTAGACCGGGCGTTCATCCAGCTGGCACAGCTCCTGCTATAGCTCGAGCCAGGCTGCGTTCGCTTTGCTCACGCCGCTCCATAAAAACAACTAGATGAAGGATCCTTCAATGGATAACTCCAACGCCCTGCCTCTGGGGTCGGCGGCCGCGCCGACAAAAGAGCGCACAACTTCCAGCCGGATCAAGTCGATTTTCAGCGGCTCTGTCGGCAACATGGTCGAGTGGTACGACTGGTACGTCTACGCCGCTTTCTCGTTGTACTTCGCAAAAACCTTTTTCCCGAAAGGCGACACCACCGCCCAACTGCTCAATACCGCCGCGATCTTCGCCGTGGGCTTCCTGATGCGCCCGATCGGCGGCTGGCTGATGGGCCTGTACGCCGACAAAGTGGGGCGTAAAAAGGCCTTGATGGCCTCGGTGTACCTGATGTGTTTCGGCTCGCTGCTGATTGCCCTGAGCCCGAGCTATGAAGTCATCGGTATCGGCGCGCCGATCCTGCTGGTATTTGCCCGTTTGCTGCAGGGCCTGTCGGTCGGGGGCGAATACGGCACCTCCGCCACCTACCTCAGCGAGATGGCAACCAAGGAGCGTCGTGGTTTCTACTCCAGCTTCCAATACGTGACCCTGATCTCTGGCCAGCTCATCGCTCTGGCCGTACTGATCGTGCTGCAACAATTGCTGACCACCGAGCAGTTGTATGCCTGGGGCTGGCGCATCCCGTTCGCCATCGGCGCCCTGTGCGCGGTCGTGGCGCTGTACCTGCGTCGTGGCATGGAGGAAACCGAGTCGTTCACCAAGAAGGAAAAAGCCAAGGAAAGCGCAATGCGCACCTTGATGCGCCACCCCAAGGAACTGATGACCGTGGTCGGCCTGACCATGGGCGGTACCCTGGCCTTCTACACCTACACCACCTACATGCAGAAGTACCTGGTGAACACCGTCGGCATGAGCATCTCCGACTCCACCACCATCTCGGCGGCCACGCTGTTTCTGTTCATGTGCCTGCAACCCCTGGTCGGTGGGCTGTCGGACAAGATCGGCCGTCGGCCGATCCTGATCGCATTCGGTATCCTCGGCACCCTGTTCACCGTGCCGATCCTCACCACCCTGCACACCATCCAGACCTGGTGGGGCGCGTTCTTCCTGATCATGGCGGCGCTGATCATCGTCAGCGGCTACACCTCGATCAACGCGGTGGTGAAGGCCGAGCTGTTCCCGACTGAAATCCGCGCGCTGGGCGTGGGCCTGCCGTATGCACTGACCGTGTCGATCTTCGGCGGTACCGCTGAATACATCGCGCTGTGGTTCAAGAGCATTGGCATGGAAACCGGTTATTACTGGTACGTGACGGCCTGTATCGCGGTGTCTCTGGCGGTCTATGTGACCATGAAGGACACCCGCAAACATTCGCGGATTACCACGGACTAACCGCTGGATGCAGTAAAAAATGTGGGAGGGCGCTTGCCCCCTCCCACATTTGGCATCAGGACAACTCTGCCACTTCGCGCCGCACATAGCGCCGCTGTGCGTACGACGCCCCGACAATCATCACCACCAGCACCGCCGCCAACACCGCCGACGAACCGATGGTGCCGAAGTCCAACCCGCCCTTTTCGTGGGGCTTGGTCAGGAAATCGCCCAGGGTCGCACCAAATGGCCGAGTCAGCACGAAGGCCACCCAGAACAACAACACCGACGAAATCCGCGTGAAGTATTTGAGCGCCACCACCGCTGCGATGGTGGAGCCAATCAACAACGCGCCACCGGCGAAGCCGAGCCCGGAATCATCCGCCAGAAAGTCGCCCAGCGCGGTCCCCAGGGTGTTGGAGAACAGGATCGCCATCCAGTAGAACAACTCTCCCCGGAAGGTCTGCACCTTGTTCACGTTCAGCGAGTCGCCACTGAGGTGCCACAACGCAAAGATGATCATCAAAATCACGATCAGGATCATCGACCCCGTGGCATAACCCAGGCCCAGGCTGCGGTCCATGAAGTCCGACATGGTGGTGCCGGCAGTGCTGGTGGACAGGATCACAATCCAGTACAGCACCGGGTTGTAGGCTTTCGACCAGAGTTGCGTCACCAGGGTAACCAGGAACACGCTGATCAGGATCATCGAGCTGATGGCGTAGCCAACGTTCAGGGTCATCGACAGCAAGTCCCCGGCGGTTTCGCCCAGGGTGGTTGCGCAGATTTTCATGACCCAGAACGCCAGGGTGATCTGAGGAAGTTTGTTCATTGGGGGGCAAGGCTCCGAAGCTCAGTCTGTCAAATAGCCGACTTATAGGGGGTGTCGACGTTGCGCGCAGACTGAACGGGGCGCTGTGAAAAATAGGTGGGCGTTGAATGAAAATTCCATAGGGCCAATGGAAATTCACTGCCGTGGATTGCACTATGGCTACCTTCCCGAACCCCGCAGCAGGAACCCCGGCCATGCCTGACGATATCTATTTCTACGAACCCGCCAACGGCCACGGCCTGCCCCATGACCCGTTCAATGCCATCGTCGGTCCACGGCCGATTGGCTGGATCTCCTCACACGACAGCAACGGCCGCCTGAACCTGGCGCCCTACAGTTTCTTCAACGCGTTCAACTACATTCCGCCGATCATTGGTTTTTCCAGTGTCGGGCGCAAAGACAGCCTGAACAATATCGAACAGACCGGCGAGTTTGTCTGGAACCTGGCCACCCGCCCGTTGGCCGAGCAGATGAACCAGAGTTGCGCGGCGGTAGGACCAGAGGTGAACGAATTCGAGTTGTCCGGGCTGACACCGGTGGCTTCGAAGATCGTGAGCGTTCCGCGGGTGGGCGAGAGCCCGGTATCGTTCGAGTGCAAGGTCACGCAGATCATCCAGCTGCAACGTGCGGACAAGCAACCGGTGCCAAGCTGGCTGGTGCTGGGCGAGGTGGTCGCGGTGCACATTGCCAAGTGGCTGCTCAAGGACGGGATCTACGACACCGCCGCCGCCGAGCCGATCCTGCGGGGCGGCGGCCCGGCGGATTACTTCCAATTGGGCCCTGAGGCGCTGTTCAAGATGTATCGCCCAGGCGCCACCAAACCCTGACTGAAATACAGTCAAAAAAAGGGGGGGGCTTGCCCCGATGGCAATGGCACATTCAACATCTTTGTTGACTGTCACACTGCTATCGGGGGCAAGCCCCCTCCCACATTAGATTGTCGGCGTTGTTCAGCTGGCGGCGCTCGCCCAGGTCAGTTGACCCTCTTCATCAACATCGATCAACCGCTCAAGCTGCACGGTGGCCGCATCATCGGCGTCGGAGGCCGTCTTGAACGTCTGCCCATCCAGGATCTTGTGAAATTTCGGGGCGCCCATGCCATCCAGTGCCTTGACGGCGACGGCAGCGCTGTAGGCCCCTTCACCCGGTACTACGGCGGAAACGGCTTCGTGGTGGGCAAATTGTTTACGTGCCATGTTGCAGGTCCTGGCCAATGGAAAAGTTGGCCATTCTAACCATTAACCGGCCAGTTGCAGGTACTCACCGTAGGCGTTGGCGGCGGATGCATCGGTGAAGGTCTGGAAGTCCATGCTGCGCACCACCATGTCGTTCAACAATTCGGTGAAGAGCATCAGGGCCGGCGAACTGAAGTAAGCGCTCATTGCCTGCTCGCTGCTCCAGAAGCCGGAGACCAACCAGACATCGGGGTCGACCTGGGAATGCTGCAACGAAAATTGCAAGCAACCCTGAGCCTGGCGGCCCGGTTCGATCAAACTGCTCAAGCGTGCACCGAGTTCGGTGCTGCACCCGCTGCGGGCGCGGATAAAGGCCATATGGCTCGCGGGAATGGGGGTGGACATATTCGACTCTCCCGTTGAGAAGTGATGCTCGGCAAGCACTGTGACGGTGTGTTGCCACAGGATCAAAGATAGCGGCGCAATGGTGAGCGCGGTTAGTCGATTCCTGCCGGCTTATTGCACAATCCTGCGAAAAGCGTAGAGAAGGACGCTCGGCCCGCCGGTTTATTCCGTGGGCAAACGCCTTGTTTCAGGGAGATGACAGCCCCTACGCTTGCCTGATTCACGAAAGGTCGCAGGATCAGGCAAGGATTGTGCAGAATCGTCGTAACACTGTTTGAAAAGCGGCCGCTAAGCTGAGCCCATCAAAAAAGCATACAGAGGACGCCTCATGTCGTCGCCCGAACATCAGTCCATGCCCCTCGATGCCGAGACGGAAAAACAGCGCGCCGAGCTGGCGAGTATCGTGCATCGTCATACCTGGGAAGACGGCTCCTATGGCACGGCGATTACGTCACTGTTCCTGAACCGCCACAACACGCCGCGTGACTTCATGCCGGTGCTGGTGGAACCGGCGTTGTGCATCCTCGCCAACGGCAGCAAGGAAGTGCGCCTGGCCGACGAAATCTTTGCCTACGACCCGCTCAACTACCTGGTGTTCTCGGTGGCGATGCCGGTGGCCGGGCGGATCATCGATGCCACGCCGGAAGATCCGAACCTGTCGGTGCGCATCAATATCGACCCGGCGCAGCTCACGGCCTTGATCGCCGAAGCCGGCCCCATGGGCGTGCCCACGCGTCCGACATCGCGCGGGATGTATGTGGACCGCATCGACCCCCAGTTGCTCGACGCCGTGCTGCGCCTGGCGCGCCTGCTGGATACCCCGAAAGACATCGCCATGCTCGCGCCGTTGATCAACCGTGAAATCCTCTACCGCTTGCTGCGTGGGCCGCAAGGTTATCGGTTGTATGAAATTGCCGTGGCCAACAGCCAAAGCCATCGGGTCAGCCAGGCGATCAAGTGGCTCAACGGCAATTACGAACAACCGCTGCGCATTGATGACTTGGCCAAGGAAGTGAACCTGAGCGTCTCGACCTTGCACCACCGCTTCAAGGCAATCACCGCCATGAGCCCGCTGCAATACCAGAAACAGTTGCGCTTGCAGGAGGCGCGGCGCCTGATGATCGCCGAAGGGCTGGAAGCGTCGGCGGCCGGGTATCGGGTGGGGTATGAAAGCCCGTCGCAGTTCAGCCGGGAGTACAGCCGGTTGTTTGGGGCGCCGCCGCTGAGGGATTTGGCAAGACTGCGCCAGAGCGTCTGAGCCAATGAAGATCAAAATGTGGGAGGGGCTTGCTCCCTCCCACATTTGATCGGCGCTGTTTGCTAATCCAGGGTTCGGGGGAGTTGTAACGTGACTCGCAAGCCGCCTTCGCGCAAGTTCTGCAAACTCACCTCGCCGCCATGGCTATGGGCGATATTGCGCGCAATGCCCAGGCCCAAGCCGTAGCCCTGCTGCTGGCCGGCAAGGCGGAAGTGCGGTTCGAAGACTTGCTCCAGACGTTGTTCCGGTACGCCGGGACCTTCGTCATCCACGTGCAGGATGAACTCCGCGCCATCGTCCTCGATGTGCAAATGCGCGTTCTGCCCATACTTCAAGGCATTGTCGATCAGGTTGCCGATGCAGCGCTTGAGCGCCAGCGGCTTGCCCGGGTACGGCGCCAAGGCATAGCCGTCCAACGTGACGCGGCCGTTGCCGTTGGGCGCCACATAGGGCTCCACCAGGCATTCGAGCACATGATTGAGGTCCACCGGCTCGATGTTTTCGTGGATGTCGGTGTCTTTCACACATTGCAGCGCGCCTTTGACCAACAACTCCAACTCATCCAGGTCGCGGCCGAACTTGGTTTGCAGGTTCTCATCTTCAAGCAATTCAACCCGCAGGCGCAGGCGGGTAATTGGCGTGCGCAGGTCGTGGGAAATGGCGCTGAACAACTGGCTGCGTTCGGTCAGGTAACGGCTGATGCGTTCGCGCATGGCGTTGAACGCGCGGCCTACCTCCACCACTTCACTGCCGCCGCCTTCGGCCACCGGCTCCACGTCGGCGCCCAGGGACATATCCCGCGCTGCCCGTGCCAGGCGCTTGAGTGGCCGGCTCTGCCAGTGCACCAGCAGGCCGATGAACAGCAGTAAAAAGCCACTGGTCAGCACGATAAACCACACCTGCTGGGACGGCAGGCCCTGTTCTTCGAGACTGGTGTAGGGCTCGGGCAACAGCGACGCAATGTACAACCATTCGCCGGGGGCGAGTTGGATCTGGGTGACCAGTACCGGTGGATTCACCGGCTCCAGGGTCAGCGCGTAATGCGCCCAGGAGCGGGGCAGTTCATCGAGCTTCAAACCGGCGTTGAAGATGCGCAGGTCTTCGGCGCTGACGAACTCCACCGAGATATGCACGTCGGCGCCCAGGGTCTGGCGCAGCACTTCGTCGACCGCTTCCAGCACCGCTTGCTTGCGCGGGGTCTGCGGCAATATCGCCATGTCCAGCGGGCGATCGTTGAGGGTGACCACAAACCGGGTGCCGCCCATGCTGCGCAACTGGTCGAGCACCAAGGGGCGGTAAGCCACCGGCAGCGAACGGAAATAACTCACGCTCGCGGTCATCGAGTGCGCCAGGCTGCGGGCGCTGGTGACCAAGCCTTCGAGCTGGGTGGCGCGCAATTGCGAAACCCAGATCACGCTGGACAGCGCCTGGGCGAACAACACCGCGAGCAAAGTCAGCAGCAGCATGCGCCCCAGCAACGAACGCGGTACCGGGAAGCGCCGGCGACGCTCGGTCAGGTGTTCAGTGGGCATTGCCGGCAACCACGCTGGCTGCCAGTTGATAACCGCTGCCACGCACAGTGCGGATCAGCCTCGGGGGTTTTTCGGTATCGCGCAGGCGTTGGCGCAGGCGGCTGACGGCCATGTCGACGATGCGGTCCAGCGGCATCAGGTCACGGCCACGGGTGGCGTTGCCGATGGTGTCGCGGTCGAGGATCTGTTGCGGGTGATCGAGAAACAACTTGAGCAAGGCAAAGTCGGCACCGGAGAGAATCACCTCTTCACCGTCCACATGAAACAGGCGGTGGCTGATCATGTCCAGGCGCCATTCATCGAACACCAGCACGTCGCCATTGCCGCTGCGCTCCTGGCCAAACTGGCAGCGGCGCAACAGGGCCTTGATGCGCGCTTGCAACTCGCGGGGGCTGAAGGGTTTGCCGATGTAGTCATCGGCGCCCAGCTCCAGGCCGATCACGCGGTCGGCTTCGTCGGAACTGGCCGTGAGCATAATGATGGGCACCTGCGCCTGGCGCGGGTGCTGGCGAATCCAGCGGCAAAGGCTGAAACCGTCTTCGTCCGGCAGCATCACATCAAGGATAACCAGGTCGCACGGCGCTTCGTTCATCGCCTGGCGGAACCCCGCGCCATCCGGCACGCCACGCACCTGGAAGCCGGCACGACTGAGGTAGGTTTGCAGCAATTCGCGGATTTCCTGGTCGTCATCGACGAGGAGAATCGATTTACTGATTACGCTCACGGGGTCCTCCTTGTTGTTATGGGGGTGTTATTGATGGCCTCATCGGGGGCAAGTCGAATCGTCGCACCACCCCTCCTACATTGGAATACGTTCCAAATGTGGGAGGGGCTTGCCCCGATGAGGCCATCAGTCCCTATGCAAACGCCTGTTCCAGTGCGACGCCAGCCCCGGTCAACCCGGAATACGGCGCGGTCACCAACCACACCGGAATACCTTTGAAGTAGTCGCTCATGCAGCCTTTGTCGCTGAAGCTTTTGGCAAAACCGCTGTGGATAAAGAAGTCGGCAAACCTCGGTATCACACCGCCCACGATGTAGACGCCACCGCGACCACCCGTGGTCAGCACGTTGTTACCCGCGACCCTGCCCAGCCAGATGCTGAACTGATCCAAGACTTCCATCGCCACCGGGTCGCCGGCCAGGCCTGCCGCCGTCACGGCTTCAGGAGTTTCCAGCACCGGGGTGTGGCCGTCCACGGCACAGATCGCCCGGTACAGACGCGGCAAACCGGCGCCACTCAAGACGCTTTCGGCGCTGACATGGCCGATCTCATTGTAAATGTGCTGCCACAGCTGGGCTTCCCGCGGGCTGCTCAGGGGCAGGTCGACATGACCACCCTCCCCCGGCAACGCGGCCCAACGGCCGCCGCCCAAGTCCAGCAAGGTGCCGACACCCAGGCCGGTGCCCGGGCCGATCACCACCGCCGGGCGCAACGGCTCCGGCGTGCCTTCGCAGACCACGCGGAACTCGTCGGGCTTAAGGCGGGTCATGCCCAGGGCCATGGCCGAGAAATCATTCACCAGCAACAGCTCATCCACCTGCAAAGCCCGGCAAAACGCAGTCTTGCTCAAACGCCAGTGATTGTTGGTGAATTTAAATTCATCCCCGCTCACCGGACCGGCCACCGACAGGCACACCGCACCGATGTCGCCAATTTTCAGGCCTTCTTCCTGGAGATAGACCTTGATCGCGTCTTCAGGGCTCTTGTGATCCGCCGTGGCATGCACACGAATCGAATGCAGGGCCTGATCCCGCCACAACGCAAAACGGGCGTTGGTACCCCCGATATCACCGACCAGCGCAAGCTTCACTTAAGCGTCTCCAGGGCAGAGGTAAAGGCGCTGGCGCCTTGCTCTGCGGAGCTTGCGGCCAAGCGCATAAATGCAAACAGCTCGCGACCGGCCCCCACGTTATTGCCCAACAGGCCCGTGGCTGGCGCGCGCGCTGCAAATTCTTCGGCGTCCACCTTAAGCTCCAAGGTGCCTTTCACGCCATCCACACGAATGATATCGCCATCGCGCACCCGTGCCAGCGGCCCGCCGCTCTGGGCTTCGGGGTTGACATGAATCGCGGCGGGGATCTTACCCGACGCGCCCGACATACGCCCGTCTGTCACCAACGCCACCTTGAAGCCACGGTCCTGCAATACGCCAAGGAACGGCGTCATCTTGTGCAGTTCCGGCATGCCGTTGGAGCGTGGCCCCTGGAAGCGCATCACCGCGACGAAGTCTTTTTCCAACTGGCCGGCCTTGAACGCATCGGCCAGGTCCTGCTGGTCCTGGAACACCACCGCCGGAGCTTCGACGATCTGGTGCTCCGGCGCCACGGCGGAGACTTTCATCACGCCACGGCCCAGGTTGCCTTCCATCACGCGCAAGCCGCCTTCCGGGGAGAACGCACGGGCCACCGGGCGCAGGATGGCTTCATCGAGGCTTTCGATCGGGCCATCGCGCCAGATCAGCTCGCCGTCGACCAGGAACGGTTCCTGGGTGTAGCGGCTCAGGCCCTTGCCGGCCACGGTATTGACGTCTTCGTGGAGCAGGCCGGCTTCCAGCAGTTCGCGGATCAGGAACGACATGCCGCCCGCCGCCTGGAAGTGGTTGATGTCGGCCTTGCCGTTTGGATACACGTGGGACAGGGTGGGCACCACCTCGGAGAGGTCGGCCATGTCTTGCCAGGTCAGGATGATCCCCGCCGACATGGCGATGGCCGGCATATGCAGGGTGTGGTTGGTGGAACCACCCGTGGCGTTGAGGGCGACGATGGAGTTGACGATGGATTTCTCGTCGACGATCTCACCGATTGGCGTGAAGTTGCCGTTCGCCTTGGTCAAGCGCGTGACCTGATGGGCGGCTTCGCGGGTCAGCGCATCGCGCAGCGGCGTGTACGGGTTGACGAACGAGGCGCCGGGCAAGTGCAGGCCCATCACTTCCATCAACAGCTGGTTGGTGTTGGCAGTGCCGTAGAAGGTGCACGTGCCAGGGCTGTGGTAGGACTTCATCTCCGATTCCAGCAGCTCTTCGCGACTGGCCTTGCCTTCGGCGTAGCGCTGGCGCACATCGGCTTTCTGCTTGTTGGAGATGCCCGACGGCATGGGCCCGCCAGGAACGAAGATCATCGGCAGGTGGCCATAGCGCAGTGCGCCCATCATCAGGCCGGGCACGATCTTGTCGCAGATGCCCAGCATCAGCGCCGCGTCGAACATGTTGTGGGACAGCGCTACCGCCGTGGACATGGCGATCACTTCACGGCTGAGCAGGCTCAGTTCCATGCCGGGCTCGCCTTGGGTCACGCCGTCGCACATGGCCGGGGTGCCGCCGGCGAACTGGCCGACCGAGCCGACTTCGCGCAGGGCTTTCTTGATCTGTTCAGGGAAATGTTCATACGGCTGGTGCGCCGAGAGCATGTCGTTATATGACGAAACAATTGCCACGTTGGCGGCGTTCATCATGCGCAGGCTATTTTTATCTTCGGTGCCGCAACCGGCCACGCCATGGGCAAAGTTGGCGCATTGCAGCTTGCCGCGCATCGGGCCGTCGCTGGCTGCGCCGCGAATGAGCGCAAGGTATGCCTCACGGGTTGCACGACTGCGGGCGATAAGCCGTTCGGTGACCTCAAGAACGCGGGGATGCATGTGTAGAACTCCAGGCTAACGGATGTGGCGACCTGAGTGTCTATGCTGATCAAACGCCCGCAGCACATGGGATGGCAGGGAGTCGTTTAAATCATCGGACCAGTTGATTCAGGTCACTCGTTGTAGATTGAACAAAATATTGCCACTAAAAAGGCTTGTTTTCTATTTTTATGCGAATAATCTTGTAATTCTTACAACAAATCGACGACAGGCACTTTCCAATGACTCTTCGAATCGCAATCAATGGTTTTGGCCGTATCGGCCGCAATGTCCTGCGCGCACTGTATACCCAAGGCTACCGCCAGGATTTGCAGATCGTCGCCATCAATGATTTGGGCGACAGTTCGATCAATGCCCACCTGCTCAAATACGACACCGTACACGGTACTTTCGAGGCAGAGGTCGCCCACGATCAGGAAAGCCTGACCGTCAACGGTGACCGGATCGCCGTCAGTGCCATTCGCAACCCGGCCGACCTGCCATGGGCCGCGCACAAGATCGACGTGGTGTTCGAATGCACCGGCCTGTTCACCGACCGCGACAAGGCGGCCGCCCATATTACCGCTGGCGCGCGCAAGGTAATCATCTCGGCCCCGGCCAAGGGCGCGGACGCTACCGTGGTCTACGGCGTGAACCATGACATTCTGCGTCAATCCCACCAGATCATCTCCAACGCCTCCTGCACCACCAACTGCCTGGCGCCGGTGGCCCAAGTGCTGCATCGCGAGCTGGGCATCGAAAGCGGCTTGATGACCACGATTCACGCCTACACCAACGACCAGAACCTGACCGACGTCTACCATACCGACCCGTACCGGGCGCGTTCGGCCACCCAGAACATGATCCCGAGCAAGACCGGCGCCGCCGAAGCGGTTGGCCTGGTACTGCCGGAACTGGCGGGCAAACTGACCGGCATGGCCGTGCGGGTACCCGTGATCAACGTGTCGCTGGTGGACCTCACCGTACAACTGAAGAAAGAAGCTACCGCGGAAGAAGTCAACGCGCTGCTCAAGGAAGCCAGCCAGCACTCGAAAATCCTCGGCTACAACACCCTGCCGCTGGTATCCAGTGACTTCAACCATAACCCGTTGTCGTCGATCTTCGACGCCAATCACACCAAGGTCAGCGGCAAATTGCTGAAGGTGCTGGCCTGGTACGACAACGAATGGGGCTTCTCCAACCGCATGCTGGATAACTGCCTGGCGCTGTGCAACGCCGAATAACGCCTGTGTTCAGGCGGGGCTTGTTGTGGCAAGCGGGCTTATTTTGGTGAGCGGGCTTACTGTGGCAAGCGGGCTTGTTGTGGCGAGCGGGCTTGCCCCGCGTTGGGCTGCGTAGCAGCCCCAAAAACTGCCGCCGCGTTTTGCCTGGAAAAACGCGGTGTTCTTATTAGGGCTGCTACGCAGCCCAACGCGGGGCAAGCCCGCTCGCCACAAAAGCGCGCGTCTGCCGAGTTCACCGTGTTGCAGCAAAGTGCCACTTGCCATTCGCATTGATGATAAGCATTATCATTAACTGCCAATCGGTCAGGTATCACTGTGAGCCTATCTCGCTTCAACCATGTCTTTCTCAGCCAACGGCTGATTCTGCTACGCACCTTGCAGCGGATGGTGAATAACCCCAGCACCGCCGAAGACCTGGTGCAGGAAACCTACCTGCGCGTCACCCGGGCCCTGAGCGAGCGGCCGATCGACCACCTTGAACCCTTCGTCTACCAGACCGCCCGTAACCTGGCGCTGGATCACTTGCGCTCGCGCAGGGTCCAGGCCCGCACGCTGCAGGAAGATGTGCCACTGGACATCCTGCAAAGCGTCGCTGCCCCCATCAGCACCCCCGAAGACGCCACCCAGGCCGAACAATTGCTCGAACACTTGAGTGTCAGCCTTGGCCGGTTGAGCGCGCGCCAGCAACAGATTTTCATCCTCAGCCGCCTGCACGGTTGCAGCTACCAGGAGATTGCCGATCAGTTGAACGTGTCCTTGAGCACCGTGCAAAAGGAACTGAAATTGATCATGGCCATCTGCGTAGGTGTGGCCGAACGGCTGGATCAGCCTTAAGCTTCATCCGACAGAAATGTCGACCAAGGCTGTAGAAAAGATAAATAAAACGTGGCGAAGACCCGAGGCACACCGTGATGGACCCGAATAACCTGCGCCCCCATGAGCTGGCGGATGAGGTGTTGCAAGACCCGGCTATGGACCAGGCACTGGACTGGCTGATCGCCTTGCAGTGCCCGCGGGCCGGGCAGCAGGCCGAGTTTGAAGCGTGGCTGGCCCGCGACCCGGCGCACGTCCACGCGTTCGGGAAGGCGCAGGCTGCCTGGGGTGGCGCTCCCGTACACAGTGCCGCGGTGGCCCTGGCGGCGCCACGCAAACCCAGCGCCTGGCGTCGCCTGCAGCCGCATTGGAAACCCTTGGCCACCGCTGCCGTGTTGCTGCTGGGGTTGTTCAGTTTCAGCAACCTGCCCGTGCGCCTGCAGGCGGACCATCTCACCGTGGTAGGTGAGCGCCAGCGCCTGCAATTGGACGATGGGTCGAAAGTACTGCTGAATACCAATTCGGCGTTTTCCAGCCGCATCGAGGACCATCAGCGCATCGCCCGCCTGTACCAGGGCGAGGCGTTTTTCGAAGTGGTACCCAGCCGCGGCCTGCCCCTGGAAATCGACGCAGGCCCCGTCCGCGCCAGCGTGCGCGACACGGCCTTCGCCGTGCGCTACCTCAATGGCGAAGCCCAGGTGCAAGTGCAGCGCGGCGATGTCGACCTGAGCACTACCTTCGACGACGCCCGTGTGCGCTTGAGCGCGGGCGAAAGCATCCGTATCGGCCCCAAGGGCTTTGGGCCGCCCGCCAAACTCGATGCCAACAAAGACCTGGCCTGGGTCCAGGGCCGGCTGATTTTCGAAAACTGCCCGATGAGCGAAGTGCTTGCCGAATTGCGCCGCTATTACCCGGGCTGGATCGTCAACACCAACGACAAGCTCGCCAGCATCGCCGTCACCGGCAATTACCGCCTCGACCAACCGCTGGACGTGGTGCGTTCCCTGGCGCACATCACCTCGGCCAAGCTGTCGGAATATCCGGCGCTGGTGATCCTGAACTAAATGAGAATTATTTTTACTCGATAGCCTGCAGCAGTACGTCTCGTCTTAGCCAATGCAACTGATTCCTATTTGGAACGGTTCGCAACTATAAGACTCGTACCTCCGGAGCGCTCTCGATGTCCTCTCGTTTCAACCGCCGGTCTTCTTCGCCCGTGCTGTCCTTGCTGACCGTCGCCATCCTGCTGGCCGGTGCGCCCGTGATGGCCGCCACGACCACCGAGCCCGTTGCCCGCAGCCACGGCAACTACCGTTTCAGCATTGAGCAGCAGCCGCTGGTCTCGGCCCTGAATGCCTTCACCAGCGTGACCGGCTGGCAAATCGGCCTGCCGGCGGAGCTGGGCCAGGGTGTATCGTCCCCTGGCGTACACGGTGCGCTGTCACCGGAAAAAGCCCTGGAGCGCTTGTTGGTGGGGACCAACCTGAGCTACCGCAAATTGGGCAATAACAACATCGTGCTGGAAAAGCGCGTGGCGGGCAGCACGTTGAATCTGCAACAGGTGACCATCAGCGCCACCCGTAATGAGCAGGACATCAACAGCGTACCGAGCACCGTCAGCGTGCATGGCCGCGAAGAGCTGGACCGCCAGAACGTCAACACCATTCGCGAACTGGCGCGCTACGAGCCCGGCGTCTCGGTGGGCGGCGCAGGCACCCGTTCCGGCAACGCGGGCTACAACATCCGTGGCATCGACGGCGACCGCATCCTCACCCAGGTGGATGGTGTCGAAGTGCCGGACAACTTCTTCAACGGCCCCTACGCCAAGACCCGTCGCAACTACGTCGACCCGGAAATCGTCAAGCGCGTGGAGATCCTGCGCGGACCGGCCTCGGCCCTGTACGGCAGCAGTGCCATCGGCGGCGCGGTGAGTTACTTCACCCTTGACCCGGATGACATCATCAAGCCCGGCCAGGACGTCGGCGCCCGTCTGAAAACCGGCTACAGCTCCGCCGACGAAAGCTGGCTGACCTCCGCCACGGTCGCCGGCCGTATGCAGGACTTCGACGGCCTGTTGCACCTGAGCCAGCGCAATGGCCATGAAACCGAATCCTACGACGGCAACAACGCTACCGGCCTGGCCCGCACGGGCGCCAACCCGGAGGACGCGCGCACCACCAACGTGCTGGCCAAGTTGGGCTGGAATTATGGCGATGACAACCGCCTGGGCGTGACGTATGAGAAGTACAAGGATGATCGCGACGTCAACCTGAAGAACGCGGTGGGCGGCCCGTTCATCGGCGGCCGAGGCTTCAACCTCTACCGTGATCGTCGCGGTAACGACACCATTACCCGTGAACGTTTCGGCCTGGAAAACAGCGTTGCCCTTGAGTCGCCGATTGCCGACCGCATCAAGACCAGCCTCAACTACCAGATCGCCAAGACCGACCAGACCACCGCCGAAATCTATCAATCGGGCCGTCGCGTCTTGCGCACCCGCGACACGCTTTACGAAGAAAAACAGTGGGTTTTCGACGCGCAGTTGGACAAAGCGTTCAGCCTCGGTGAGACCGATCACCAAGTGACCTATGGCACCACCCTCAAGCAGCAAAAAGTCACCGGCTCGCGCGAAGGCAGCGCCACCTGCCTGGTCGTCGGCAGTGGCTGCACGGCCGTGGGCGCGCCCAGCCCAATGGCCAGTGACAGCGTGAATAAATCCAGCGACTTCCCGGACCCGACCATCAACACCTATTCGCTGTTTGCACAAGACCAGGTCACCTGGGGCAAGTGGACCTTCCTGCCCGCCGTGCGCTACGACTACACCCAGCTCAAGCCCAAGCTGACCCAGGCGTTCCTCAATACCGTAAACCCCACGGGGGCCGACCCCGTGAGCGACCAGGAAAAGACCTGGCACCGCGTGACGCCCAAGTTTGGCCTGACCTACGCCCTGACCGATCAATACACCTGGTTCGGCCAATATGCCGAAGGTTTCCGTACACCCTCCGCCAAGGCGCTGTACGGCCGCTTTGAAAACCTGAACCTGGGCTACACCGTCGAGCCGAACCCGGACCTCAAGCCGGAAACCAGCAAGGGTCTCGAAACCGGGATTCGCGGCAAGTTCGACGCGGGCTCCTTCGAGATCACCGCGTTCTATAACAAGTACCGCGACTTCATCGACGAAGACAACGCCGTTGTCGGCGGCACCCTCGAACAGTTCCAGGCCATCAATATCAAGCGCGCCACCATCAAGGGCGCGGAAGCCAAAGGCCGCCTGAACCTGGATGCGTTCGGTGCACCTCAGGGCCTGTACACCCAAGGTTCGGTGTCCTATGCCTACGGTCGCAACGACGATAACGGCGAACCGCTGAACAGCGTCAACCCGCTCAAAGGCGTATTCGGCCTGGGCTACGAGCAGGACAACTACGGTGGCCTGCTGAGCTGGACCCTGGTGAAAAAGCAGGATCGCGTCGACAGCAGTACCTTCCACGCACCGGACGGCGACACCAGCGGCCCCTTCAAGACCCCTGGTTTCGGTGTCGTCGACCTGACCGCCTTCTACAAAGTCACCAACGACGTGACCATCAACGGCGGCCTCTACAACCTCACCGACAAGAAGTACTGGAACTGGGATGACGTGCGCAGCTACGACAGCGTGGGTGAAGCCGCGGTGACCGGCCCTGCCAACCTCGACCGCCTGACCCAGCCCGGTCGCAACTTTGCGATCAACGTGATCTGGGATATCTGACAACACCCGACTCACCTCGTCGAAATGTCAGCGACGAGGTGAGGATTTTTTACTGTGCCGCGTCTTCTTGTTCGTCTAGTTGATAACAGCTCTCTTCAGGGCAACAGGCGCTCCCCTTCTCAAGGACTTTTTCATGACCGCTTCTCCTACCGCAGAACGCCCAAGCCTGCGCTCCCAACGCCTGAACCAGATCACCCACGCGCCACATACCCGGCTCGACGCGCTGGTGAAGGCACATGCACCGTTTGAATCCCAGGCCAACTTCGCGCGTTTCGTGGTCGCGCAGTACCTGTTCCAGTCGGAACTGGTGGCGCTGTACAACGATGCCGCGCTGATCAAGATCATCCCCGACCTGGCCGAACGCTGCCGCGCCGAAGCGGCCAAGCTGGACCTGGCCGACCTGGACACGCAAGTGCCTGCACCGGTTGCCGGCGCGGTGAACAACCCGAGCAAGGCCGAAGCCCTGGGCTGGCTGTTCGTGTCTGAAGGCTCCAAGCTGGGCGCGGCGTTCCTGATCAAGCGTGCCGTGGGCTTGGGCCTGAGCGAAACCTTCGGGGCTCGCCACCTCGGTGAGCCGGCCGGCGGTCGTGCCGAAGGCTGGAAGCGCTTCACCCGTACCCTCGACGCGCTCGAATTGAGCGCCGAAGAAGACGCCGCAGCGGAAAAAGGCGCGGTGGATGCGTTTGTGCGCTTCACCGTGCTGCTGGAACAGGCGTACGCTAGCGCCCCTGAACTGGCCTGATCCCCCAGATTGAAATGCGGTCGACATGTGGGAGGGGGCTTGCCCCCGATAGCAGTGCATCAGCCAACAAATAGGTAACTGACCCACCGCCATCGGGGGCAAGCCCCCTCCCACATGTTGATCGCATTTCAGTGCGGACTTCTTTGTAAACCTTCCCCCAGAAAAGCTTCACCATGACCGGCAAAACCCAATCCACCTCGAAAATCGCGCAGATTCTCTTCGGCCTGCTGGCCTACGTCAGCCTGGGCATCGGGCTGGTGGCGATTGTCGTGCCGGGTTTGCCCACCACCGAATTCATCCTCCTGGCCGCCTGGGCCGCGACCAAAAGCTCGCCACGCCTGAGTGCCTGGCTGGAAAACCACCGCCTGTTCGGACCGATCCTGTTCAACTGGCGCAACGGCAAGATCATCACGCGCCGGGCCAAGTTCAGCGCCACCGTCAGCATGCTGCTGTGCGCCGGGCTGATGCTGGTGATGCTGGATCACGGCTGGCCGGTCTACCTCGCAATCGCCGGGATGAGCCTGGGCAACCTGTGGATCTGGTCACGCCCCGAACGGCTCGCACAGCCCGTGTGACGCCGACTGTAGCCGTTTTCCTACCGCTTATCGCCTACCTCTCATGAATTGATTTGTTACGCCGATGTTTCAGACATAGCGCTGAATGGAATTGGCCTGAATTGCTTGCCCTCCAACACGTTCATTCGCGAGTAAGCCTATGTTCATCAGCCTCTCCATCCGCCTGAAAATCGTGCTGTTGTCCGGCCTTTGCCTGCTGGGGGTGATTGCGCTGGTCGTCAGTATCAATATCTACAACACCCACCAGAACGATCAGTTGGTCAGCGATTCAAGCTCACGAATGCTCACTGCCAGCGTGGAACAACTGCTGCAGGCCAAGGCCGGGGAGCAAGCGGTACAGTTGCAGAAGACCTTTGGCGATAGCCTGGTGGCCCTGACCGCCCTGGCCGACCAGATCAAAGACCTGCGCAACCTCGGGACCAAGCGCTCCCTTGAGGCCGGCGCCCTGCGTGAAGAACTCAACCAGAGCGTAAAAACCGCCTTCGAGCGCAACAACAAGGTGCTGGGTTTCTGGCTGTCGTTCGAACCCAACGGCCTGGATGGCAAGGACAGCGAATTCATCAATGACAAGGCCCGTGTGTCCAACGAAAAAGGCCGCTTCTCCAGCTACTGGAGCCGCGCCGGCGGCGAGGGCTTGAACACGATCATGGTCGAGGATGACCTGAACAAGACCACCCTCACCCTCAACGGTACGCCCTACAACATCTGGTACACCTGCCCACGGGACACCCGTAATACGTGCCTGCTGGACCCGTATGAAGATACGGTGGGCGGCAAACCCGTGCTGATGACCACCATCGCCCAGCCACTGATCGTGGACGGTAAAATGATCGGCGTGGTCGGTGTCGACATCGCCCTCAACACCCTGCAAGCCGCCACCGATGCCGCGCAGCACGACCTGTTCAACGGTGCGGCCCACCTGGAGATTCTCTCCAGCACCGGTCTGATTGCCGCCTACAGTGGCGAGCCGGCCAAGATCGGCAAGAACCTGATCGATACCCTTGGCGCCGAAGGCAAGGAAATCGTGCAACTGCTGGCCAGCGATAACCGCATGATCCGCGAACAGGACGGGACCATTCGCGCCGTGTACCCGGTCAAGCCGATTGCCGACGCCAAAGCCTGGGGCATCGTGATCAAGCTGCCCAAAAGCGTGATGCTGGCCGATAACGTCAAGCTGCAAGCGTTGCTCGACGACGCCCAGGCCAGCGGCACGCTCAAGGCCTTGCTGGTGGCGGCGGCTGCCGGTTTGCTGGGCCTGCTGCTGGTCTGGCTGACCGCCACCGGCGTGACCCGCCCGATCAACAGTGTGGCCGCCATGCTCAAGGACATCGCCAGCGGCGACGGTGACCTGACCCAGCGTCTGGCCTACGCCAAGAAAGATGAACTGGGCGAACTGGTGAACTGGTTCAACCGCTTCCTCGACAAGCTGCAACCGACCATCGCGCAAATCAAGCAAAGCATCACCGAAGCGCGCGGCACGGCTGACCAGTCCTCGGCCATTGCACGCCAGACCAGCGAAGGCATGCAGGTGCAATTCCGCGAAATCGACCAAGTGGCCACCGCCTCCAACGAAATGAGCGCCACCGCCCATGACGTCGCCAACAGCGCCTCGAATGCCGCCAGTGCCGCACGCGGGGCGGACCAGTCGGCGCGTGAAGGCATGTCGATCATCGAGCAAAGTACCCGCGACATCACCACCCTCGCTGAAGAAGTCAGCAAAGCCGTGAGCGAAGTCGAAGCCCTGGCCGTCAACAGCGAGCAGATCGGTTCCGTACTGGAAGTGATCCGCAGCATTGCCGAACAGACCAACCTGCTGGCCTTGAACGCCGCGATTGAAGCCGCACGTGCCGGGGAAAGCGGGCGAGGGTTTGCGGTGGTAGCCGATGAAGTGCGCAACCTGGCCAAACGCACCCAGGACTCGGTCGAGGAAATCCGCCTGGTGATCGAACGCATCCAGAGCGGCACCCGAGGAGTGGTGGCGACCATGCACTCCAGCCAGCACCAGGCCCAGAGCAACGCCGGGCAGATCCATCAGGCAGTGCAGGCCCTGGGCAAGATCAGCGACGCAGTGACGGTAATCAGCGACATGAACCTGCAAATCGCCAGCGCCGCCGAGCAGCAGAGCGCGGTGGCCGAAGAGGTCAATCGCAACGTCTCGGCGATCCGCAGCGTGACCGAGACCCTGACCGAACAGGCCACCGAGTCGGCGGCGGTCAGCAGCCAACTCAACGCATTGGCCAGCCAGCAGATGAAGTTGATGGATCAGTTCAGGGTTTAAAAAACACAACAGGACCCATGTGGGAGGGGGCTTGCCCCCGATGGCTGAGTGTCAGTCAACTTATCTATAAATGACACACCGCTATCGGGGGCAAGCCCCCTCCCACATTTGGATCACACTTGCCTTAAAGACCGGTCCAGGCGCTGACAAACTGCGTCAGGTCTTCTTTAGCTGCCGTACGCGGCGGATTCTGCGGTGTACCCAAATAGAGGAAGCCAATCACTTCCTCATCCGCCGTCAGCCCCAGGCCCTTGGCCACGTGGGCCGAGTACGACAACTCACCCGTGCGCCACACCGCACCAATCCCCTGGGCATAGGCCGCCAGCAGAATGCCGTGGGCTGCACAAGCCGCCGCCAGCAACTGCTCCGATTTCGGCACCTTGAAGTGTTCCTGCAGGCGAGCAATCACCACCACCACCAGCGGCGCGCGCAACGGGCCATTCTGGGCCTTGTCGATCAGCGCTTGCGGTGCGTCGGGGTCCTGCAGGCGCGCGGCTTCGGCCAGCAACGTGCCCATCTGCTCACGGGCGGCGCCTTCGACAGTCAGGAAACGCCAAGGGCGCAACTGGCCATGGTCGGGCGCACGCATGGCGGCGGCGAACAGCACATCGCGCTGCTCCTGGGTCGGTGCAGGCTCCAGCAAGCGCGGCACGGAAACACGGTTGAGCAAAGCGTCGAGAGCCTGCATTGGCCACCTCCAGAAAAAAATGTGCGGTCATTCTAACGGGAATGAATCGGGATGCCATCAAACGATAATTGCTCTTATTCAAACTGCCCCGCCCTGTTAGACTTTGCGACCTGATTTTCAGCCTTCGTCCGGGAAACTCGATGTTCCGTCCGCTATTCCGCCTGTCTGCCGCATTAATGGCCTTGAGCCTGACCGCGTGCGACGACGCCCCGCACTTCACCCAGGCCGAGCCCGGTGAAGCACGAGCCGGCGGCGCGACGACGGTGAATAAACGCGACCAGAACGCGTTCTCCCTGCCCTCGGCCAACCTGGCGCCGACCCGTCGCCTGGATTTCAGCGTCGGCAACAGTTTCTTCCGCAGCCCCTGGGTGATCGCGCCCTCCACCACCACCGCGCGCGATGGCCTGGGCCCGCTGTTCAATACCAACGCCTGCCAGAACTGCCATATCAAGGACGGCCGTGGCCACCCACCGTTGCCCGATGCGCCGAATGCGGTGTCGATGCTGGTGCGCCTGTCGATCCCGGATACGCCGCCTTACGCCAAGGTGATCGAGCAGCTCGGCGTCGTGCCCGAGCCGGTCTACGGCGGGCAATTGCAGGATATGGCCGTGCCGGGGGTGGTGCCGGAAGGCAAGGTACGGGTCGACTACACGCCGGTCAATGTGACGTTCAAGGACGGTACCGTGGTCGAGTTGCGCAAGCCGGACCTGCGCATCACCCAGCTCGGCTACGGGCCGATGCACCCCGATACGCGTGTTTCCGCGCGTATCGCCCCGCCGATGATCGGCCTGGGGTTGCTCGAAGCCATCCCTGATGCGGATATCCTGCGCAACACCGACCCGAAGACCGCCGCCAAAGGCGCCATCGTCGGCCGGGCCAATTGGGTCTGGGACGATGCCCAGCGCAAGACCGTCCTCGGGCGTTTCGGCTGGAAAGCCGGGCAACCCAATCTCAATCAACAAAATGTTCACGCATTTTCCGGTGATATGGGCCTCACGACCTCCCTGAGGCCCTTCGATGACTGCACCGACGCCCAAGTGGCTTGCAAACAGGCGCCCAACGGCAACGGCCCCGATGGCGAACCCGAAGTCAGCGACAATATCCTGCGCCTGGTGCTGTTCTACACCCGCAACCTTGCCGTGCCCGCACGCCGCGACGTCAATGCGCCGCAAGTCCTGGCCGGGAAAAACCTGTTTTACCAGGCCGGTTGCCAGGGCTGTCATGCTCCGGCCTTCACCACGGCGGCCAACGCCGCCGAACCTGAACTGGCCAACCAGGTGATCCGCCCCTACAGCGACCTGCTGTTGCACGACATGGGCGAAGGCCTGGCCGATCACCGTACCGAATTCAAGGCCAGCGGCCGCGACTGGCGCACCCCGCCGTTGTGGGGCATCGGCCTGACGCAAACCGTCAGTGGCCACACCCAGTTCTTGCATGACGGCCGCGCCCGCAACCTGCTGGAGGCCGTGCTCTGGCACGGCGGTGAAGCACAGGCGGCGCAGCAGCATGTGTTGTCCTTCAATGCCGAACAGCGCGCTGCGTTGCTGGCGTTCCTGAACTCTTTATAAGCGTCACCCCCATTACAGAAGGGAGCTCGACATGTTCCGTCCCAAGTTGTTGTTCACCAGCCTGGCCGCCCTCGCCCTCGGCGCCTGCTCGCCTCAAGACCCGCAAGCCGTGACCTCGGCGGCGATCGCCAAGCAAGTGATCCTGCCAACGTATAGCCGCTGGGTCGAAGCCGACCGTCAACTGGCCGTCAGCGCCCTGGCCTACTGCCAAGGCAAAGAAAGCCTGGATACCGCGCGCGCCGACTTCCTTCACGCGCAAAAGGCCTGGGCCGAGTTGCAACCGCTGCTGATCGGCCCACTGGCCGAGGGCAACCGTTCGTGGCAGGTGCAGTTCTGGCCAGACAAGAAAAACCTGGTGGGCCGCCAGGTCGAGCAACTGGTCAGCGCCCAGCCACAGATCGATGCAGCCACCCTGGCCAAGTCCAGCGTAGTGGTGCAGGGCCTGTCGGCCTATGAATACATCCTCTACGACGCCAAGACCGACCTCGCCGACGACGCGCAGAAAGCCCGTTACTGCCCGCTGCTGGTGGCGATTGGCGAGCGCCAGAAAGCCCTGGCCGAAGAGATCCTGGCGAGCTGGAACAGCACCGACGGCATGCTCGCGCAGATGAGCAAGTTTCCGAACCAGCGCTATGCCGACTCCCACGAAGCCATCGCCGACCTGTTGCGTGCCCAGGTTACCGCCCTGGACACCCTGAAGAAAAAACTTGGCACGCCGATGGGCCGCCAGACCAAGGGCATTGCGCAACCGTTCCAGGCCGATATGTGGCGCAGCCAATCCTCCCTGCAAAGCCTGGAAGCCAGCCTGGCCGCCGCCCAGACCGTATGGGTCGGGGTCGACAACAAGGGCCTGCGTGGCCTGTTGCCGTCAGCGCAGAAGCCCTTGGCCGACAAGATCGACGCCGCCTATGCCGCCGCCCTGAAACTGTTCGCCAGCAACCAGCGCACGCTGAACGAACTGCTGGCCGATGACGCCGGCCGCCAGCAGCTTAACGATATCTATGACAGCCTCAATGTCGTCCACCGCCTGCACGAAGGCGAACTGGCCAAGGCGCTGGGCATCCAACTGGGCTTCAACGCCAACGACGGTGACTGATGATGCTCAGGCGACAAGCTTTGGCGATGGGTAGCCTGCTGCTCAGCGCAGTGACGTTGGGTGGCTGGACGTTGTTCAAGCAGAAGGACAAGGGCCCACTGCTGCTGTCGGCACGCGATGATGCAGACGGCAAGCACTACGCCGTGGGCTATCGCCTGGACGGCCAGCGGGTGTTTGCCACCCAGGTCGGCCAGCGCTGCCACGACATCATCAACCACCCGACGCTGCCGATAGCGCTGTTCGTCGCCCGTCGCCCGGGCACCGAGAGTTACCTGATCGACCTGCGCAACGGCGCGCTGCTGCAAACTGTCACCTCCCATGCCAATCGCCACTTCTATGGCCATGCGGTGATCCACAAGAGCGGCGACTGGTTGTACGCCACCGAGAACGACACGTCCGACCCCGGCCGTGGCCTGCTCGGCGTGTACAGGTTCGAAGGCGAGCGCCTGGTGCACAGCGGTGAGCTATCCACCCACGGTATCGGCCCGCACCAGGTGTCGTGGATGCCCGACGGCGAAACCCTGGTCGTCGCCAACGGCGGCATTCGCACCGAAGCCGAAAGCCGCGTGGAGATGAACCTCAATGCCATGGAACCGAGCCTGGTGCTGATGCAGCGCGACGGTACGCTGATCAGCAAGGAAACCCTCGGGCAGACGATGAACAGCGTGCGCCATATGGGCATCGCCGGTGATGGCACCGTCCTTACCGGGCAACAGTTCATGGGGCCGTCCCAGGAGCGTTCCGAGTTGCTGGCGATCAAGCGCCCAGGGCAACCGTTCGTGGCGTTTCCAGTGGCGGATGAACAGTTGCAGGCAATGGGTCATTACACCGCCAGCGTCGCGGTGCACAGTGAGTTGCGCCTGGTGGCATTGACCGCCCCACGGGGCAACCGCTTCTTTATCTGGGACATCGACAGCGCTGAACTGCGCCTGGACGCTCCGTTGCCGGACTGCGCCGGTGTCGGGGCGGTGGCGGATGGGTTTGTCGTCACGTCAGGCCAAGGCCGTTGCCGCTTTTACGATTGCCGCCAGCAAGAGTTGCTAGCAAAACCGTTGGAGTTGCCGGCTGGGCTCTGGGATAACCATCTCCACCTGATCTGACGCCGCTCTCGGCAGAGTGCTCACATACCCGCTGGCGGCACTGCCTGGCGGGTATATTCCTACAAGAAGCAGAAAGGCTTCCTTCTTCTGATAGCTATATGCCCTTCATCCAAAGGGGATTTTTCGGCTTACCCGCCCCTACGGCCCTAATAACAATCGACGCCTTCGTCATTGTTACCCAAGGAGCCATCTATGCCTGGCCGCCGCATGTTCGCGATGCTTGGTGTCGTTCTCGTCGTGGTATCGATGCTAGCGGGCTACAAAGCGTTCTGGATCAACCAACAACTGGCACGTCTGAATGCCCCCAAGCCGCCCGCCAGCGTATCGGTGGCGCCGGTCGTCACGCAGCTCTGGCAGCGCCAACTGCCGGCGGCTGGCAGTCTCAAAGCGCTTAAGGGAATCGATCTGAGTATCGAAGTGCCTGGTGTCGTCACGCAGGTGCATTTCGAGTCCGGACAAGCCGTTACAGCCGGGCAATCCTTGTTGCAATTGGAAAACCAGATGGAGACGGCCCAGCGGGACATCGCCCTGGCAAACCGTAGCCTGGCCCGACAGAATTTCGAGCGCGGCCAGATGCTGGTGGACAGTCAGGCGATCTCAAAAGGTGAGTTTGATCGGCTGTCCTCCGAGTTCAATCGACACAATGCGCTGGTCAAGCAGTACACCGCGGCGCTGGAAAAGAAACATATCACCGCCCCTTTCAGTGGCACCATCGGCATTCGCCAGGTCAATATCGGCGACTACCTGCAAAGCACGGCAGTGATCGCAAGCCTGCAAGACACCAGCAGCCTTTACGTCGACTTCCACGTACCCGAGCAAGCGGTCCAGTTCATTGAAGTCGGCCAATCAGTACAGGTTGAAGTGTCTGCGCGCCCCGGGCAGCACACCCTTGGCCTGGTCAGCGCCATCAACCCCATCGTCGATGACAGTACCCGGAATGTCAGGGTCCGGGCGACCCTGCCCAACCCGCACAACCGTTTACTGCCGGGCATGTTCGCCAGTTTGCAGGTGCAACTGGCACAGCCAACGCCGCAGGTCGTCGTTCCAGAGGAGTCAATCAGCTATAGCCCTGCTGGCCAGTATGTCTATGTTGTATCGCCACACGAAGCTGCCCCAGAAACCGCCGGTACGGTACTGACCGCCGAACAACGCCCGGTAGAGACCGGCGAGCGGCGCAATGGCCAGGTGATCATCACCAGGGGGCTGGCGCCCGGTGAGCAGGTGGTCACGGCGGGCCAACTCAAGCTCAAACATGGCGCCCCCGTCATCGTCAGCGCCGACAGGAACCTGTCGCCGCACGCGCCGCTCTTCTCTGGCGACAACGGTGCCGCACCATGAGATTTACCGATCTGTTTATTCGCCGCCCGGTACTCGCCATGGTGGTCAGCCTGTTGATCCTGTTGCTGGGGCTGCAGGGCTACCACCAATTACCCCTGCGCCAATACCCGCAAATGGAAAATGCCCAGATCACCGTGACGACCCTGTACCCGGGAGCCAACGCCGAAACTATTCAGAGCCTTGTCACGCAGCCACTTCAGAAAAGCCTGGCAGGCGCTGAAGGCATCGACTACATGAAGTCCACGAGCCGCCAGAATGTCTCGGTGATTACTCTGCACAGCCGTACCGGCGCCGACAGCGATCGCTTGTTTACCGAGTTGCTGGCCAAGATCAACGAAGTGCGCAACCAACTGCCCCGCGAGGCACAAGACCCGGTACTGAGCAAAGTCGCGACGGATACGACCGCCTTGATGTACCTGAGCTTCTCCAGCAATACGATGAGTAGCGCCCAAGTCGCCGACTACCTGCAACGGGTGGTACAACCCCGACTGTCGACGCTGCCCGGCATGGCAGACGCAGAAATCATCGGCAATCAAACCCGCGCCATGCGCCTGTGGCTGGACCCCATCAGGCTCGCCGGCTTCGGCTTGAGCGCCAGCGATGTGAGCCAGGCCGTCAATAGCTACAACGTGCAGTCGACAGCCGGTGAGGTCACGGGCGCCTATGTCGTCACCGGCGTCCATGCCAATACGCTGCTGCGCACGGCCGAGGATTTCGAGGCGATCACCTTGAAAAGTACGAATGACAGCCAGGTTCGCCTCGGTGACGTGGCACGGGTGGAGATCGGGGCGGAAAACTACAACAGTTTCAGTTCATTCAATGGCATGCCTGCCACCTATATCAGCATCAAGCCTGCACCGGACGCCAACCCTCTTGAGCTCGGCGAGCAGGTGCGTGAGTTCATTCTCGCGCTGCAATCACAGCTGCCGCCCGATCTGGCGGCCGATATTGCCTTTGACTCCACGCAGTTTATCCAAGCCTCCCTCGACGAAGTCGTGACCACGCTGCTGGAGGCCGTACTGATCGTGGTGATCGTGGTGTTCCTGTTCCTGGGCACACTGCGCTCGGTGATTATTCCCATCGTCACCATCCCCTTATCCTTGATCGGGGTGATGTTTTTCATGCAACTGATGGGCTATTCCATCAACGGCCTGACGCTGTTGGCCATGGTCTTGGCCATCGGGCTGGTGGTGGATGACGCCATTGTGGTGATGGAAAACATTCATCGGCACATTGAAAATGGCTGGTCCCCCTTCAAGGCCGCGATCATAGGGGCTCGGGAAGTATGCGCCCCGGTCATCGCCATGACGATTACGCTCGCGGCGGTCTATGCCCCCATCGGTTTTTTGCAGGGGCTGACGGGCTCGCTGTTCAAGGAGTTCGCCTTGACCCTGGCCGGGGCCGTGGTGATATCCGGCATCGTGGCACTGACCCTGTCACCGATGATGTGCGCACTGTTGCTACGCAAGGGGAAGCCTTCCCAAGGGTTCGCACTGACGCTGGATCGCATTTTCGAACGCCTGAAACAGCGTTATCTACGCCTCCTGCAAGATGTGCTGAATGCACGCCCGGTTGTACTGGTGTTCGCTCTGATCGTTATGCTCCTGATCCCGGCGATGCTCATGTTCACGCCTTCACAGCTGGCGCCGGATGAGGACAAAGGCGTTGTCTTTATGCTCACCCAAGCGCCGCAAGCCTCCAACCTCGCCTATTTGAACGCCCACACCAAGGACTTCACGTCGCTGTTCGAGACACTCGCCGAGTATCAGGGGTCGTTCCAGATCAACGGCCTGAACGGCGTGCAATCGGGCATCGGCGGCTTCCTGCTCAAACCCTGGGGGGAACGTGAGCGTACTTCGATGCAGATACTGGAACAGTTGCGCGAGAAACTGGACAGCATTCCCGGCCTTCAGGTACTTGCCTTCAACCTGCCCGCCCTACCGGGCACCGGTGAAGGCCTGCCCTTCGGTTTCGTGATCAGTACGCCCGGCGATCATCAGTCACTGCTCGATGTAGCGGAACGGGTCAAACAACGCGCCATCGACTCAGGAAAATTCGCTTACGTCGACATCGACCTGGCCTTCGACCGGCCAGAAGTCGTGATCGACATTGACCGAAACAAGGCGTCACAGATGGGTGTTTCAATGCAAGACCTGGGGCTGACCTTGTCGACACTGCTGGCGGAGACAGAAATCAACCGATTCAGCATGGATGGCCGTCATTACAAAGTGATTGCCCAAGTCGAACAAGCGTTCCGAAACACGCCAGACTGGCTGAACCACTACTACGTCAAAAACGCCAAAGGACAGTTGCTGCCCCTGTCCACGCTGATCACGGTGTCCGAACAGAAAGCACGACCACGCCAGCTCAATCAGTTCCAACAAATGAACTCAGTACTGATCGCGGGTTTCCCGATTGTCAGCATGGGCGACGCCATCGACACCCTGCGCGACATTGCGCAAGAGGAAGCCCCACCCGGTTTTACCTTTGACTACAGCAACGCCACGCGTCAGTTCGTTCAGGAAGGCGGCGCGTTATGGGGCAGCTTTGGCCTGGCACTGGCAATCATCGGCCTGGTACTGGCCGCCCAGTTTGAGAGCTTTCGCGACCCACTGGTGATCCTGGTCAGCGTACCGCTGTCGGTCTGCGGGGCGTTGGTCGCCCTGTTCCTGGGATGGTCGAGCCTGAACATCTATACACAGATAGGCTTGGTCACGCTGATTGGCCTGATCAGCAAACATGGAATCCTGATCGTCGAATTCGCCAACCAGTTGCGCCGAGAGCAGGGGTTAACGATTCGCGAAGCCGTCGAACAAGCCGCCGCGACGCGTCTGCGTCCGATTCTGATGACCACCCTCGCCACCGTCCTGGGCGTCGTGCCGTTGATCCTGGCCAGCGGTGCCGGGGCGGTCAGCCGATTCGATATCGGCTTGGTGATTGCCACCGGCATGTCCGTGGGCACCCTGTTCACCTTATTTGTACTGCCCTGCATCTACACCCTGCTGGCAAAACCCGGAATGCTACCCGGCAGTATCTTGCCGCTGCCGGTGTATCCCTCACCCTTCGGGGGCTACGGCCGGCTTGAGATCCTTCCTCAAGCGCCGCTGCTACTCAGCCATGCGCTGCCGGCCCCCCTGCCAGGCCTGTCAACATTGCCAGCGGGCCCCCATGGGAAAGACGGAGTAACGTTTCGATTCGTCGGCCCCAATCCGTCCAAGGAACCGGAAGGTGCCATGCCGACGCAGGTTGATCGTAGGGGGTGTGGTGCGGCTGATCGCCCTGCCACGGGCGGATTACACGGCCTTTTCTATCTACCTGCTGATCCCGGTCTGTTCCAGGCCCAAACCGCCAGAGAGTGTCGTCGTGGCGATGGCCGTCGAGCAGCCCAGGCAACCACGCTAACCATCAGTGAGTACACGGAAGGCCTTGAAGGGCGTGAACCTGAGTCTGGTGATTGCGCGGGCAATCAAGGATATGCAGCTCGAGTCCGGGCAGATAGTGAAGAGCCGCCAACCGCGGGTACCACTCGATAGCGCCGTCGAAAGCACCGCCACAGCCAAGCTGGTTGTGCTTCGCGCAACGCGCCATGCCTGGTGCACACCCCAAAAAAAAGGGCCTCGCATCGCAAGGCCCTTTCCGGGGGTTTCAATCGTTTCAACTTTGCGGCCTCATCCCTTGAGACATTCCAAACATAAACAGCAGTAACTCGTGGTCAGGCTTGACCGCCACACTCGCCTTGGCGACGCGCGGCAACAGGCATTGCCCGCCGCTTTGCACCGCGCTGAGTACTTGTGTGCGAGGTTGTTCCCAGGCGACCAGGGCCAAGGCTGCAATGCCCAATGCCCCCACCAGGAACAGACCTCGTGCTATTTCTAGCTTCATTTGGTTAAACCCTTGATAGCGCTGCCAAACGCCGTCTCGTAAAAGTAGCTGAGTTTTTCCCAGTCGCTATCGCTCCACGACGAATGGCGGCGCAATTGCAGCATATCGTGGGACGCCGCCCGATAGGCGGTCAGGCGCTGGCGACACTTTTCAAAATCCAGCAATGCCACTTCCACGGTGGCCGAGTCGCCTTCGCCGGTGACCCGCGCAAAAATGTGCTTGATGTACAGGCAACCATGTTGCCAGCGCCCCTTGTGCATACGCGCCAGGGTAGTCGCGACTTCCTTGAGCAGGCGCTCATGGACTACTTCGCCGTACTGTTCACGGCCACCGGCGGCGTACCACTTTTCGATTTCATCGAAGCCATCCAGCGAAGCGGTCACCAACAATGCCTTCCATTGGTGCTCCGGATCACGACGTGCCTCGCAGAACACCATTTCCGGTACGCGCACATTCAGCAAGCGCAGGCCCTTGAGGGCATCGCGCTCGCGCAACACGGTGGGACGTCCAAAAGGATGCAGCCAACTGCGGTAGATATGCCCGGTCTGACGTTTGCTGTAGAGCAAGCGCCCATTGGGGCCCACCACTCGCTGCACACCACTTTCACCACCGCGCCGACGATTGGGCTCTTCGACCCATTCGCCCTGCTGGCGCCAAAAATAATCAAATCGCTCTTCGGGAGCTACGTGACTGCCTGCTACGCACTCAACTGCCATCCTGTTACCTCTTGCGCAATACGTACACCCGCCACATGGCGTAGAGCGGGATGAAGTCCAGGGATTCCTGAACACGGAAACCGGCCTGCTCAAACTCTGCCTCAACAGTAGCAGCCGGTAACACAAATCGGTTTTGGTAACCTTCCTGCTCACCTTTCTTACGACGTTTTACTTCGGCACGCTTACGTTTCCAGGCCTTGAAGTTGCCATCCACCCACAGCGAGATGATCACGCTGTCGCGGGTTACACGCTGAAATTCGCGCAGTATCGCCAGCCTGTGCTCAGGATCACCAATGTGATGCATCAAACGCATACAGAAGATGCTATCGACCGAGTTATCGGGTAAATCGATATCGAAGGCAGATGTCTGCAAGGGTCGTACCCGTTTGACCACGTCCGCCGGTTGCGCGTGCATCGCAACCTTCAACATCGACTCCGAATTGTCGGCACCGATAATCACGCGGTTGGGTTTTTCGGCCAGCAGCGGCCAGAAGCGCCCAGCCCCGCAAGGCAAGTCCAGAACCAGCCCCGGTTCACCGGCCATGGCCAGTGCGCCGCGCGCCAATTGCTCGTCACGTTTGTGGGACAACCGGCGAGCCAAATTGTCCTGATGCTTGAGCAAATAATTCTGCGCGTGCTGATCGTCGTATTTTTCAGAAAATTCGAGCTTGATCGGGGTAGGCATCGCTGATCTCCAGTTACTGATGCCTACAACCTTAGGCAGCTAACTGTGATCAACAGGTCAACCAAGTGTGAAAAACTTGTCCTGTCCAATCTCATACATTTCAAAATTTTACAGATACAGTCAGTAGCACGGGGCCATCTTCGCCGAACAGCGGGGAATCTGCCGCAGCATAGCGGCAGGATGGGCGGTCAAGGTTTGACCTGGCTCAACTCGACATGAAAGCGGCAACCGTTGGGTTCCATGGTGCTCAGGCTGACGCTCCAGCCCTGGTTCTCACAGATGCGCTGCACCAGGGACAAGCCCAGGCCAAGGCCTTCGCCGCGCTTCTCGCTGCCACGCACAAAAGGTTCGAACATCGCCTCGCGCTTGTCTTCGGGAATGCCGACACCGGAATCCTCCACCACGAAACCACTGGGCTCCAGCGTGAGGCGGATAAAGCCCCGTTCGGTGTAATGCAGGGCGTTGCGCAACAGGTTGCCCATCACCGCGTGCAGGAAGGTGGTGTTGTAGCGGGTGTCCAGGGGGTTGCCCGGTTGATAGATCAACTCCAGCCCCTTTTGCTCGATAGGTTCGCGCCAGATGCCCAGCAAATCGTCCGCCACCTGGGTGAGGGTCACCCGCGGCGACATGGTGGCATCGTTGTGCTGGGCGCGTGCCAGCATCAGGAAGGTCTGGACCAGCTCGCGCATTTCTTCACAGGCCCGTGCGATGCGCAGCACCTGGTTACGGCCGCGCTGGTCGATGGCCGGGTTTTCCAACAGCAGTTCGCAGGAACTGGCCAGTACCATCAAGGGTGTGCGCAACTCGTGGCTGACATCGCTGGTGAACAACTGCTCACGGGACAATGCCTGGCGCAGACGGCCCAACGTGGCATCAAAGGCCACTGCCAACTCGCCCACTTCATCGGCGGCATAATCCGGCGCCAAGGGCGGCGCCAGGCCGAGCAACTGGTCGCGATGGCGAACCTGGCGCGCCAGTCGCACCACCGGGGCCATGACCTTGCGGGCCAACACCCAGCCGAGGAAGACTGCCAGTGCCAGGCTGAGCACGAAGCCCACCAGCACCACGGCAAACAACACGCGCTCACGTTCCTCGAAGTCACTCTGGTCTTGCAGCAGCACATAGCGCCGGCCATCCACCACTTCGACCATGGCGTGATACGACAGCGCCTCGCGGAACACTTCATGGAACCCCGGCTCCAGGTGCCGCAGGTCCTTGGGTAGCTCAAAGTCCCCGCGCCCGCCGCTGAAATAGAACAGCTGGTCCGGCTCGGGTCGGTGGCTCCAGTCTTCGACGCTGTCCATCAGCAGCAGGCGCTGCAGATCGCCGCCCAGGCCAGCCGATATCAGCTTCTCTTCCACCAGGTGCACCGTCGCGACGATGCCCATGGCGAAGGCCCCCGCTACCAATGCGCTCATCAAGGCAAAGGCGATGATGATGCGCTGGGCAAGGCTCTGCTTAAACTCCATCACGACCCTCGGCCAGGCGGTAACCCACGCCGTGCACGGTTTGCAGCAATGGCTTGGCGAACGGTTTATCGATCACCTGGCGCAACTGGTGGACGTGACTGCGCAGGCTGTCACTGTCCGGGCAATCGTCGCCCCACAGCGCTTCTTCGAGAATTTCCCGACGCAGCACGTGAGGGCTCTTCTGCATCAATACCGCCAGCAGCTTCAGGCCCACCGGGTTGAGTTTGAGCAGGCGCCCTTCGCGGGTGACTTCCAGGGTATCGAGGTCGTAATGCAAGTCGGCCACCTGCAGGGCCCGCCGCCCACCACCCTGAGCACGGCGCAGCACGGCTTCAATGCGGGCAGCCAGCTCCGACAGGGCGAACGGCTTGAGCAGATAGTCATCGGCGCCGGACTTGAAGCCCTGCAGCCGGTCATCCAGCTGGTCACGGGCGGTGAGCATGATCACCGGCGTATCACGCCGCGCGTCTTCGCGCAGGCGTTTGCACAGGGTGTAGCCATCGATGCCAGGCAGCATGATGTCGAGCACGATCAGGTCGTAATGCTCGGTGGCGGCCAGGTGCAGGCCCGATAAACCGTCCTGCGCGCAGTCCACGGTGTAGCCCTTGAGGCCCAGGTAATCCGCCAGGTTGGCCAGAATATCGCGGTTGTCTTCAACCAATAAAATTCGCATGGGCAGTGTCTCCGTACTTTCGTGACGACCGTGTTGGCTCGCGCAGCTTAAGGCCAAGTGGGACGCAGGGATAGAGCTGAGGGGCGCGTCGATAAAGGTTTTCAACCGATTAAATAAACCAACGAGTTTTTCACTATAGCTTCACAAACTGACTACAGTGTCAGGCCGAAGATCGCCACCCATTGATATAAGGAAGATGACATGGGGTTTCTCAAAACAGCGCCTATGCGCTATCTGCTGCTGGTAACGGGTACCTGGCTGGTTATTTTCCTGCTCACACGCAGTGTGCTGCTCGTCACTCACCTGGATGAAGTCGGCGGCAATCTGCTGCCAGTGTTCGGCGTGGGTTTGCTGTACGACCTGGGTTTCCTGACCTACGCCGCCCTGCCCTTGGGCTTGTACCTGCTGCTGTGCCCACCGGCGCTGTGGCGTCGCCGCGGTCACCGTTGGTTCCTGCAAGCGGTGCTCACCATCAGCGTGTTTGCAATGCTGTTTACCTCAGTGGCCGAATGGCTGTTCTGGGATGAATTCGGCGTGCGCTTCAACTTTATCGCCGTCGACTACCTGGTGTATTCCAACGAGGTATTGAATAACCTGCTGGAGTCCTACCCGATCGGCAAGTTGCTCAGCTTGCTGGCAATGCTCGCCATCGTGCTGAGCCTGGCCTTGCGCAAACCGTTCAATGCCGCGCTGAACGCACCACTGCCGCCGATGCGTGGCCGCCTGCTGAATGCCCTGGCGTTGCTGGTCGTCGCCGGTCTGAGCCTGCAACTGATCAGCCAGGACAGCCCACGCGCCCAGGGCGGCAATGCCTACATGAACGAACTGGCGAGCAATGGCCCCTATCAGTTCTTCGCCGCGTTCCGTAACAACGAGCTGGATTACTCGCAGTTCTATAAAAGCCTGTCGACCGACGTGGTGGCCAAGCAATTGCGCGCCGAACTCAGCGAACCGAATGCCCGTTTTATCGGCCAGGACCCGCTGGATGTCCGCCGCGCCATCACCAACCCAGGCACGTTGCGCAAACCCAATATCGTGCTGGTGACCATTGAAAGCTTCAGCGCCAAGTACATGGGCAGCAATGGCGACGGGCGCAACCTTACGCCCAACCTCGATGCACTGCGCCAACAAAGCCTGTATTTCAATAACTTCTACGCCACCGGTACCCGTACCGACCGAGGCCTGGAGGCGATCACCCTGGCGATTCCACCGACGCCCGGGCGCTCTATCGTCAAGCGCATTGGCCGTGAAAGCGGTTTCGCCAGCCTGGGCCAGCAGCTCAGTGCCATCGGTTATGACAGCGTGTTTGTCTACGGCGGCCGTGGCTACTTCGACAACATGAACGCATTCTTCAGCGGTAACGGTTATCGCGTGGTCGACCAGAGCAGCGTGCCCGAATCGGAAATCTCCTTCAAAAACGCCTGGGGCATGGCGGACGAGGACCTCTACAAACAAACCTTGAAGCTGGCTGATGCCGACTACGCCAAGCAACAGCCGTTCTTGCTGCAACTGATGACCACTTCCAACCATCGCCCCTACACCTACCCGGACGGGCGCATCGATATCAAATCCGGCAATGGCCGCGACGGCGCAGTGAAGTACACCGACCACGCCATCGGCCAGTTCCTGGAAGCTGCACGCCAGAAACCCTGGTTCGATAACACCATCTTCGTGTTCGTCGCCGACCACACCGCCGGCAGCGCGGGCAAGGAAGACCTGCCCATCATCAACTACCAGATTCCGCTGTTCATCTATGCACCCAAGCTGATCGACGCCCGGGAAAACGCGCAACTGGCCAGCCAGATCGACCTCGCGCCAACCCTGCTGGGCCTGATCAACCTGAGCTACGAGTCAACCTTCTTCGGCCGTAACCTGTTGCAAGACAACCCATTGCCACCTCGGGTAGTGGTCGGCAACTACCAGCACCTGGGGTTATTCGACGGCAAGGACCTGGCGATCCTCAGCCCACGCCAGGGCCTGCGCCGCCACGACCAGGCCCTGGGTGAGAGCCAGGAACTGCGGGTCGGCAGTGATGATCCGCTGATCCAGCGCGCGATTACCTACTACCAGGCCGCGAGCTACGGTTTCAAACAACAGTTGCTGGGCTGGAGGGCACCCAAGGACGAGGCCCCGGCACTGAGCACGCGCTAACCAAAACGTCCCGTACCGCTGAGTACGGGACTTTTTCCAGGGTTCACCATGCCATCCACCTCTGCAGTGCCGGTTTCCAAACCTCTGAATTTCTGGCTGTGCCTGGGCATCCCCGCCGTGGCTGCGCTCCTGATGCTGTTACTGGAGCTGACATCGTTGGACATGGACCTCGCCAAGCGCTTCTACAACGCGGCGGACGGCGGCTTCATCGGCCGCTACAGCTTCTTCCTCGAAGACATCCTGCATGACCGCGCTAAACAGCTGGTGATCCTGTTTTCAGTGCTGGCAATTCTGGGGCTTATCGGCACGTTCATCCTGCAACGGCTCAAGCCGTACCGCCGCGAGCTGGTGTGCCTGGTGCTGTCCCTGGGCCTGGCCACCGCCTTCGTCTCGCCGTTGAAAACCATCACTGCCGTACAGTGCCCCTGGAGCCTCAAGGAATTCGGCGGCCAGGAAACCTATAGCGAACTGCTCAGCCCACGCCCACCCACCGACAAACCCGGGCGCTGCTGGCCGGGCGGTCACGCGGCTACCGGGTTTGCCCTGTTCGCCTGGTTCTTTGCACTACGGGATCGGCGGCCGCGGATGGCGCGCAAGGCGTTCATCTTTGCTGTTGCGCTGGGTAGCGTTTTTTCAGTGAGCCGCATGCTGCAAGGCGCGCACTTCTTTTCCCATAACGTATGGACGGCGATTTTCTGCTGGCTGATCTGCCTGGGGCTGTACTGCCTGTTGCTCTATCGGCCATCACGCGTTGAGGCGGCAAATACTCAGGCAGTGAATCCGTAGACCGGCTCATTCACTCAACCGCCGGCGTTTCCTGAGGGCCATAAAAAACCCCGCCTGCATCGCTGCAGGCGGGGTTTTTATTAGCCGGGTAAGGCTGGCTTACATCATGCCGCCCATGCCACCCATGCCGCCCATGTCTGGCATACCGCCGCCAGCCTGGCCTTCTTTCTTCGGTAGATCAGCGATCGCTGCTTCGGTGGTCAGGATCAGACCGCCGATGGAGGATGCCGCTTGCAGCGCGGAACGAGTCACCTTGGTAGGGTCCAGGATGCCCATTTCGATCATGTCGCCATACACGCCAGTCGCAGCGTTGTAACCGTAGTTACCTTTGCCGTTCTTGACTTCGTTGACCACTACGCTTGGCTCGTCGCCGGAGTTCGCAGCGATCTGACGCAGCGGTGCTTCAACAGCACGACGCAGCACAGCGATACCGACGTTCTGGTCAGCGTTGTCGCCGGTCAGGTCAGTCAGGGCTTCCAGAGCACGGATCAGCGCAACGCCACCGCCAGGTACCACGCCTTCTTCAACGGCTGCGCGGGTTGCGTGCAGGGCGTCTTCAACGCGGGCTTTCTTCTCTTTCATTTCAACTTCGGAACCCGCGCCAACCTTGATCACTGCAACGCCGCCGGACAGCTTGGCCAGACGCTCTTGCAGTTTTTCACGGTCGTAGTCGGAGGAAGTTTCGGCCACCTGGGCGCGGATCTGAGTGATACGCGACTGGATGTCCTGGTCTACGCCAGCACCGTCAACGATGATGGTGTTTTCCTTGGAGATGGTCACGCGCTTGGCGCTACCCAGGTTTTCCAGAGTGGCGCTTTCCAGGCTCAGGCCGATCTCTTCGGAGATAACGGTACCGCCGGTCAGGACGGCGATGTCCTGCAGCATGGCCTTGCGACGGTCGCCGAAGCCTGGAGCCTTGACGGCTGCAACTTTGACGATACCACGCATGTTGTTTACAACCAGCGTCGCCAGGGCTTCGCCTTCAACGTCTTCGGAAACGATCAGCAGTGGGCGGCCAGCTTTGGCAACGGCTTCCAGCACTGGCAGCATTTCGCGGATGTTGGAGATTTTCTTGTCGACCAGCAGGATCAGCGGGCTGTCCAGCTCGGCAACCATGGTTTCTGGCTTGTTGACGAAGTACGGGGACAGGTAGCCACGGTCGAACTGCATGCCTTCAACAACCGACAGTTCGTTTTCCAGGCCAGTGCCTTCTTCAACGGTGATCACGCCTTCTTTACCGACTTTTTCCATGGCTTCGGCAATGATGTCGCCGATGGAGCTGTCGGAGTTGGCGGAGATGGTGCCTACCTGAGCGATAGCCTTGGTGTCAGCGCAAGGCTTGGACAGTTTTTTCAGCTCGGCGACGATAGCGATGGTCGCCTTGTCGATGCCGCGCTTGAGGTCCATCGGGTTCATGCCGGCAGCGACGGCCTTGTAGCCTTCGTTGACGATTGCCTGAGCCAGAACGGTGGCGGTAGTGGTGCCGTCGCCTGCGTCATCGTTGGCACGGGAGGCAACGTCTTTGACCAGCTGCGCGCCCATGTTTTCGAAACGGTCTTCTAGTTCGATTTCTTTAGCGACGGAAACGCCGTCCTTGGTGATGGTCGGAGCGCCGAAGCTCTTCTCGATGATCACGTTACGGCCTTTCGGGCCCAGGGTCGCTTTTACTGCGTCAGACAGGACGTTGACACCAACGAGCATTTTCTTGCGGGCGGAATCGCCGAATTTAACTTCTTTAGCAGCCATGATCGATATTCCTTAAATACTTTGTAGTAACGGGAAAATGAGCGGGGAAATCAGTCTTCCAGAACGGCGAGAATCTCGTTCTCAGCCATAACCAGAAGGTCTTCGCCGTCGACTTTCACAGTGTTGCTGCCGGAGTAAGGGCCGAATACGACTTTGTCACCGACTTTAACGGCCAGCGCACGTACGTCACCGTTTTCCAGAGTCTTGCCTGGGCCTGCAGCGACGATCACACCGTGGTTGGCTTTTTCAGCAGCCGAACCTGGCAGAACGATACCGCCAGCGGTTTTCTTTTCTTCTTCGCTGCGACGGATAACGACGCGGTCGTGCAGAGGACGAAGCTTGCTCATTGTCGATCTCTCCTAATTGTGTTTTTCATCGGCCGGTGTCAGTACCGGCAGGTTAAATCCGGCGGTGCCGGTCGCGGTTCGCTGGGCGAAACGCGGAAGTCTGTCTGGTGTCGCCACCAGAAACCTTGCGGTGACCGTTACATAAGGGCGCATCAGCTGATTACAAGGGGCGTGGAATGATTTTTTTTGCGTTTGCCAGTCCAGAAAAGCAACACGGCACCCGAAGGTGCCGTGTCGGTGAAGCGGTTATTTGCTGTCGCGATGCTCGAACTCGCCTTCGATCACATCACCTTCGCGCCCCAACGGCTGGCGTGGAGCCGGGCCGCCACGGGGTTGCAGGTCGTCGGCAAACGCGCGCTGGCGAATCGCAGCCTCTTCGGCGCGCTGGCGCATCTTGCCGGCCAGCAGCTTGCGGGTGAAGGGCAGCAACATGACCAGGCCGGCCACATCGCTGATAAAGCCCGGCAGGATCAATAGGCCACCGGCCAAGGCCATCATCAGCCCTTCGAGCATGGTCTGGGCCGGCAATTCACCACGATTCAGGCTTTCACGGGCACGCAGCGCCGTGGCCAGGCCGGCGACGCGCAGTACCAGTACGCCGAGCATCGAGCCGAGAATGATCAGCAGCAGAGCCGGGAAAAACCCGATCGCACCGCTGACTTGAACGAATACGAACAGCTCCAACACCGGGAACAGCAGAAAGAGCAATAAAAAAGGGCGCATCAAATTGTTTCCTCAACGCAAGAATGCCTTGCCAGTCCACCTTAGATGACGTCGCCATTTCGTGAATTCAAGCTTCAGCGCTGGCTTTTTTCGGCCAGACCTCGGCGTGAGCCAATAAAACCAAGGCCTCGCGCACTTGTGTCGGCGTGTTGCAAGGCTCGGCAAAGGGCAACCAGTGCAGGGCATGGCCGATACGCAGGTGCATGCCCTCGCTGTCGATGCCGGCCAGTTGCGCAGGCTCGTGGTTCGGCAGGCCGGCCAGTTCGACGTAATGCGCGATAGCCTTGGCGTGATCGCTGTTCATGTGCTCGATCATGCTGCGCTCGGCCGCACCAAAGAACGGATTGGCCAAGGTCAGTTGGTCGACCCAGTGAATCGCGCCAAACCCGCCGATATAACGATGGCGTACCGGCTTGAGGACCCAGAAGTCGAAATCGTGGGCCTTATGGTAGTTGGCCGACTCGGGGAAGTAGCGGTAATAGCGTTCGGCCGCCGCTTCAATCGCAGCGCCCTCCTCCAGCTTCTCGGCTTCGGCCAGGCAGGTCAGGCGCCCCACCGCCTGCACATCATCCGCTTCGCGCTCGCCGACCAGCAGTGAACACTTGGGATCTTTCTGCAGGTTGTGGGTGTGCTGGGCAATCCGGCTGATCAGGATCAGCGGCCGGCCTTCTGAGTCCAGGCAATAGGGCACCACCGAACCAAAGGGAAAGCCGGGCATGGCCTTGGACAATGTGGAGAGAGCCCCACGGTATTCCTTGAGCAACAGCTCTCGGGCGTTCTTGGCAACGTGCGCGCTCAACGTATGACTCCTCGGGTATTCGGCCGCCCTGGCCTATGGGAATGGATCTCAACCCAAGGTAATCAATATCCGCACAGGTTGCCAGCGGCACCCCGGCGGGCGGGTTCAAGCTGATTACCAGGCGACGCCAAAGCCTGCGGTGTAGCGGGTCTTGCTCAAGCTGCTTTCCGACTCGCCGCTGATAATGTCGCGTTCAGCCTTGAGGTTGAGCGAGGCCCACTCGGTGACTTTGTAGCGCAGGCCCATTTCCGCATCGAGGGAATATTCGGACGGGCCGCCGATGGGCTTGCCGACTTCGCCGTTGGTGAAGAACTCGACCGTCTTGCCGACCAGATAGCGGTTGTAGTTCCACTTCATGGCCAGGGAATAGAAGTTGTCCTTGCCGCCATCGGAGTATTCGTAATCGGTGCGGTTGACCAGCGACCCCAGCGAGAACGCCCCCAGCTCATCATCCCAGAACTGGTAGCCCGGGCCGGTGCCCACGGTGCGTTGACGGGACAGGTCTTCAACCTTGTCGCGCTTGTAGGTCAGGCGCCCCTGCCAGAACCAGTGCTCGGTCAGGAAGCGGTCGAGGTCGTACTCCAGGGCCCAGTTGTCGGTGGTGGTGACGTCGTCCTGGAACTCGCGGTTGTATTCGCCCTGCCCCGTGTGGCGCCATTGACCATGGCGCGCGATGGTCTTGAAGTCGATGTCGTAGTCATTGGTGTCTTTCTCGGCACGCCTGTAGTCCAGTGCCATGTCGACATTGCCTTTCCATACCAGGTCTTCGATCACCGGCTTGGGCTTGATGATCTGCTGGATGCTCGCCAGTTCGACGGTCTTGGGCGCCTCGCCATTGGCCAGCACCACCTTGCCGTCATCGGCGGCCTTTAACGATTTGGCTTTCTCGCCGGTATAGGCATCCTGCTTGACCAGCAACTCCTGGTCACTCTCCAGGGTTTTCACCTGCTTCCAGTCCACCGGGATCGCACCCGCGTAGTCAGTCTGGATCAGCAGCTTGCCACCGTCGAAGACTTTGATCTTGCCAGTCAGGCGGTCACCGTTCTTCAACCAGACGGTATCAGCCAGCAAGGGCGCGGAAGCGCTGAGAACAGCAAGGCACAGCAGGGTTCTGGGCAACATAAGCGATTAAGGAGCTCAAGATTGGCGAAAAAGGACGATTATCGTATTAGATAGCTACGACTGACTCGGGGATCTATATTGAGTTCAATACTCATCCGCATACTTATCAGACGCTTCTTACAAAACGACCCAGGATCCGAACGGATATACCCCCAGTGAACCCACCCAATGAAACCCCGCAAAGCCCCGCCGAGATGCGCCGCACCGCGCTTTACCTGACACTGGCGCAAGTACCCGAAGGTTGTGTGGTGAGCTACGGTGAACTGGCCCACCTCGCCGGGTTGGGGCGTGCGGCACGCTGGGTCGGACGCACGCTCAGCCAGTTGCCGCAGGACACTCGCCTGCCCTGGCACCGGGTGCTGGGTGCCGGCGGTCGGATAAGCCTGCCAGTGGGCAGTGCCTCAGGCGACGAGCAACGTGCGCGTTTGCGCAGCGAAGGTGTCACTATCCTGAACAATCGCGTGGATATTCAGCGTCATGGCTGGCGCCCGGTAGAGCACAGCGGTTAGAGTGCGCGCTTTGTTTCCGTGAATCTGAGGCAGACTCCAGCCCATGCCCCGTAAAACCTGGCGCGCCGCGCTCGCCGCCTATGCCAGCCCCTCGACGTTAGTGCTGTTGTTGCTCGGCTTTGCCGCCGGCTTGCCTTACATGTTGGTGTTCTCGACGCTTTCAGTATGGTTGCGCGAGGCCGGTGTGGCCCGCGAGACCATCGGCTATGCGAGCCTGATCGGTTTGGCGTATGCCTTCAAATGGGTGTGGTCGCCGCTGCTCGACCAATGGCGCCTGCCGCTGCTCGGCAAACTCGGACGTCGTCGTTCCTGGCTGGTACTGGCCCAGTCGCTGGTGATCCTCGGATTGATCGGCATGGGGTTCTGCGACCCGCAGAAACACCTGTCCTGGCTGATTGCCATTGCGGTCGTGGTCGCCTTTGCATCGGCCACCCAGGATATCGCGGTCGACGCCTATCGCCTGGAAATCGCCGATGACAGCCGCCAGGCAGCCCTGGCGGCCAGCTATATGTCCGGTTATCGCATTGCCGCCCTGCTGGCCACGGCGGGTGCGCTGTTCTTCGCCGAAGGCTTCGGCTCCACCGGTTTCAACTATAAGCACTCGGCGTGGACCGGCACCTATGTCCTGTTCGGCGTGCTGATGATCCCGGCGCTGCTGACCACCCTGTTCATGCGCGAACCCAATGTGCCATTGCGCACCCAGTTGCAGGCGGGGCGCTACAGTTTCGTGCATCAATTGGTGTCGGTGTTCGTGCTGATCGTGCTGCTGGTGTCGGTACCGGCCATGTTCACCCAGCTGTACAACACCGATTTCGCCAGCGTGCTGTTTCACGGCGTGAGCCTGTGGGAATTGCTGATGGAAGACCGCGCCTTCCTGCGCGCCATCCTGTACATCACCCTCACCGCGTTGTGCCTGTCGGCCATGGGCCGTCGCGGCCTGGCGCCGGTGCTGACACCGGTCAACGACTTTATCCTGCGCTACCGCTGGCAGGCGTTGCTGCTGCTCGGGCTGATCGCCACCTACCGCATGTCCGACACGGTGATGGGCGTAATGGCCAACGTGTTCTACATCGACCAGGGCTTTACCAAGGACCAGATCGCCGGGGTCAGCAAGATCTTCGGCCTGATCATGACCCTGCTCGGCGCCGGCATGGGCGGCCTGCTGATCGTGCGCTTCGGTATCCTGCCGATCCTGTTTATCGGCGGCGTCGCCTCGGCCGGTACCAACCTGCTGTTCGTGATGCTCGCCGACATGGGCCCGGACCTGCAGATGCTGATCTTCACCATCTCGCTGGATAACTTCAGCTCGGGCCTGGCCACCTCGGCGTTTGTCGCCTACCTGTCGAGCCTGACCAACCTCAAGTTCTCCGCCACCCAATATGCGTTGCTCAGCTCGATCATGCTGTTGCTGCCACGCCTGATCGGCGGCTATTCGGGGGTGATGGTAGAGAAGTTCGGCTATCACAACTTCTTCCTGATCACCTGCGTGCTGGGTGTACCGACGCTGCTGCTGATTGCGCTGCACTGGTACCAGGAGAATCGGCGCATTCGGTTGAGTCCGCCCGCCGAAGACTGACAGAGCCACCCCCTGTAGGAGCGAGCTGGCTCGCGAAGAAGTCACAGACACCGCGTTTATCCCGGTTTCCCGCGTCATCGTTGACGATCTTCGCGAGCCAGCTCGCTCCTACAGGCAGCCCAACATTCTGATGCCTGTACGGCGGCAGTTTGCGCCCGTACAATCCCAAGTCATTTCAAGTTCAAGCAACCGACAACGGCCTACCATGCGTACCAGTCAATATTTGCTCGCCACACAGAAAGAAACGCCTTCCGATGCGGTCGTGATCAGCCATCAGTTGATGCTGCGCGCCGGTATGATCCGCAAGCTGGCCTCCGGCCTGTACACCTGGCTGCCCATGGGCTTGAAGGTGATGCGCAAGGTCGAAGCGATCGTTCGCGAAGAAATGAACGCCGCCGGCTCTCTGGAAGTGTTGATGCCGAGCACCCAACCGGCCGAGTTGTGGCAGGAATCCGGGCGCTGGGAAGAGTACGGCCCTGAGTTGCTGCGCTTCAAGGATCGGCATGGCCGCGACTTTTGTGCGGGCCCGACCCACGAAGAAGTGATCACCGACCTGATGCGCAACGAGTTGAGCAGCTACAAACAGCTGCCCCTCAACCTGTACCAGATCCAGACTAAATTCCGTGATGAAATCCGCCCACGCTTCGGCTTGATGCGCGGCCGCGAGTTCATCATGAAGGACGCGTATTCGTTCCACGCCGACCAGGCTTCCTTGCAGGTCACCTACGACCGCATGCATACCGCCTACTGCAACGTGTTTACGCGCCTGGGCCTGAAATTCCGCCCGGTTGAAGCGGACAACGGCTCCATCGGCGGCGCCGGCTCCCACGAGTTCCACGTACTGGCCGAGTCCGGCGAAGACGATATCGTGTTCAGCAACGGTTCCGACTACGCGGCGAACATCGAGAAAGCCGAAGCCGTGCCACGGGAAACGTCCCGTCCAGCCCCGGCAGAAGAGCTGCGCCTGGTCGACACCCCGGAGACCAAGACCATTGCGGCCCTGGTGGAAAAATTCAATCTGCCGATTGAAAAGACCATCAAGACCCTGATCGTGCATGCCGAAGAAAAAGGCAAGCTGATCGCCCTGGTCATCCGCGGCGACCACGAACTCAACGAAATCAAAGCCGCCCAGCAACCTGGCGTGGCCAGCCCGCTGGTCATGGCCTCCGATGCCGAACTGCGTGACGCCATTGGCGCCGGCGCCGGCTCCCTGGGCCCGCTGAACCTGCCACTGCCGATCATCATCGACCGCTCGGTCGAGCTGATGAGCGACTTCGGTATCGGCGCGAACATCGACGACAAGCACTACTTCGGCGTGAACTGGGAGCGCGACCTGCCAGTACCGACCGTGGCCGACCTGCGTAACGTGGTGGCCGGCGACCCAAGCCCGGATGGCAAGGGCACCCTGGAAATCAAACGCGGCATCGAAGTCGGGCATATCTTCCAGCTGGGTAACAAGTACAGCAAGGCGATGAAGTGCGAAGTGCTGGGCGAGAACGGCAAGCCGATCACCCTGGAGATGGGTTGCTACGGCATTGGCGTTTCGCGCGTGGTTGCCGCTGCGATCGAGCAGAACAACGACGAGAAAGGCATTATCTGGAGTGACGCCCTGGCGCCGTTCCAGGTGGCCCTGGTGCCGCTGCGCTATGAAACCGAGCAAGTCCGCGAAGCCACCGACAAACTGTATGCCGAACTGACGGCAGCCGGTTTTGAAGTGCTGCTGGACGACCGCGACAAGAAAACCAGCCCGGGCATCAAGTTCGCCGATATGGAACTGATTGGCATCCCGCACCGGATCGTGGTCAGTGACCGCGGCCTGGCCGATGGCAATCTCGAATACAAGAGCCGGACCGAAGCCGAAGCCCAACCGTTGCCGGTGGCTGACGTGCTGTCTTTCCTCCAGGCGCGTATTCGTCGCTAAAAACCAGATCAAGAGAAGTCATGTTCAAGCGAAACACCAGAGCCCTGGGGGGCGCCGCCTTGTGCGGCGCCCTGCTTGTCAGCGGCTGCGCCAACCAGATGTCGCAACGCAGTGAGCACGAGGAGCGGGTCGAGCGGAAATTGCTCGACCACAGCCTGCAGATCGATGTCGGCGAACCCAAAGTGCTGGAGCTGCCGCAACGCCGGGTTCGCATTCATGAGCAGAAGACCTTCGAGGTCACCGAGTTCGAAGTCACCCGTCGTTACGACCGCTACACCCCTTACCAACCCTGGCGCAAACTCTATGAGATGCCCTTGGGAGCAGTTGCCCTTGTGGCGGGCGCGGGCGCGAACGTGGCGAATATCTTTGCCCTGGGGCACTTGCCCACCAGCATGACCCATGACTGGCTGACCTACGGCGTGGACGGGCTCAACCCGTTCATGAACGTGCAATCCCATGGCCGTGCGCAACAGAACCTGGCGGGTATTGATGAAGTCCAGCGCGACAAGCGTGTGGAATATTCGAGCCTGCCCTGGAGCGAGCGTCCGGTACAGGTCACCGCCGGCCGGCAAGTGCATGAGCTGACCACCGACCGTAATGGCGTGCTGCGCCTGAACCTGTTGGACAGCCCGTTCGCCGAGCAGGACTTGAACCGCATCACGACCTTGAAGATCAGCGTGGAAGATGGCCAGGACGACGTGCATTCGGACTCGACCCTGGCGATCAGCAACACCCTGCGCGGCAAGCTGCTGGAAGCGCATGCCCTGATCTACGACGACCTGGAAGATGACGAAGTCAGCCAATGGGTGCATCGGGTCAAGCGCCTGTCGGAACTGGGCCTGGAAGAAGAAGCCAGCGAGCTGGAACAAAGCCTGATTGAACTGACCCGCAATGATCCGGAGTTGCAGCAGGAATTCCTGCAAGCGCTGACCAAGGATGCGGGGCGCTTGGTGGCGGATCCCGGCGCACGCTGATACTTCGGAAACGCTTAGATCTAAATGTGTGAGGGCAAGCCCGAATGCCATTCAGTTAAGGCTTTTTTGTAGGAGCGAGCTTGCTCGCGAAGAACCTCAACGATAACGCGTGTTTCCTGAATCAACGCGGGGCCTGTGAGTTCTTCGCGAGCAAGAACTAGGCGCCCCCTCGCTCCTACAGAAAGCGATGTACGCTTGACCCTCCCACATTTTGTTCCCGGTTTCTACCAAGAGAACTCTAACTGTTCGTTGCCACCACTCAGGTCGAGCAACCGCACCCCAATCCCCAGCAACCGCACCGGTTTGCCACCGCGATTGAATGCCTGGGTCATCAGCTGTTGATAACTCTCCAGGTCCCGCCCTGCCCCGGCCTGCTCCAGCGTCGTCTGGGTAAAGTCATGAAACTTCACCTTCACGAACGGCTTGCCCGCGCGGTAACTGCTGTCGATGCGCGCCATGCGCCCGGCCAGGGTTTCCATCAGTTCGGGGAGTTTCGCCAGGCAACTTGAGAGATCTGGCAGGTCAACATCATAGGTATTTTCCACACTGATCGATTGCCGGCGGCTGTCATTCTGCACCGCACGCTCATCAATCCCACGGGCCAGGCTCCACAGCCGTTCACCAAAACTGCCAAATTCGCGCACCAGTGCCAGCTTGTTCCACTCGCGCAACTGCAAGCAGTCTTCAATGCCCAGGCGCGCAAGCTTGTCCGCCGTCACCTTGCCAACGCCATGCAGCTTGCTCACGCGCAACTGGGAGACAAAGTCTTCGACCTGGTCGGGGGTGATCACGAACAGGCCGTTGGGTTTCTTCCAGTCGCTGGCGATCTTGGCCAGGAATTTATTCGGCGCCACCCCGGCGGACACGGTGATGTGCAGTTGGTTGGAAACCCTGCGGCGAATGTCCTGGGCGATACGCGTGGCACTGCCGCCAAAGTGCGGGCTGTCAGAGACATCCAGGTAGGCTTCATCCAGCGACAGCGGTTCGATCAGGTCGGTGTAGTCGCGAAAGATCGTCTGGATTTCCTTCGACGCTTCTTTATAGGCATCCATGCGCGGCTTGACGATGGTCAGGTCCGGGCAGAGCTTCAGGGCATGGTGAGAGGACATCGCCGAGCGCACGCCATAGGCCCGCGCTTCGTAGTTGCAGGTGGCAATCACACCACGCCGATCGGCCGCGCCCCCTACCGCCAGCGGCTTTTGCGCCAGGCTCGGGTCATCGCGCATCTCGATGGCGGCGTAGAAGCAATCACAGTCGACGTGGATGATTTTGCGCTGCGTCATATAAAGGGTGTAGTTCAACGGGTGGCCAGTATCGCACTCACCCCTGTATATAGCACCAGTAGTTTGATTCTTCCGTCTGAGCGGTAGGAAAAATCCAAGGTGAATTTATTTTTTCAATCGAAATTGTCCGCCCAATAGAGCTGAAACCCTCAGCCAGACTGGGCCCGAGCGTACCGAGCTACGCGCTTGGAGAGCTAAGCAATTGAACCACAAGCGCTTTTCTTCAATTCACAGGTTGACACACCCGCGTTCCTCTGTAGAATGCCGACACACAGACGCGGGATGGAGCAGTCTGGTAGCTCGTCGGGCTCATAACCCGAAGGTCGTCGGTTCAAATCCGGCTCCCGCAACCAAACATCAAAAAAGGCTACTCGAAAGAGTGGCCTTTTTTGTGCGCGTCTGTTTTGTGCTTGTACGAAAATTGTAAGACAAAAAATCTTTACCCATCGTGCACTTACCTTCCGCGGTCGACCTTTACCCCTCATTTCACACTTATTTGACCCATCGGCCCATTAACGGTTGACACCTCGCCGCTGGACTGTAGAATGCCGCCCACAGACGCGGGATGGAGCAGTCTGGTAGCTCGTCGGGCTCATAACCCGAAGGTCGTCGGTTCAAATCCGGCTCCCGCAACCAAACATCAAAGAAGGCTACTCGAAAGAGTGGCCTTTTTTGTATCCGGTGAAAAAGCTCTTCTGAAACAATGGCATGGCATCTTTCATGAAACCGTATAGGGTTTATAGAGTCCATTCCATTGCACACTATGCTTAATCCTCTACGACCAATGGCCGCAGTCGCCGCCCCCGGCGATACGCGTTAATATTTGTAATTATTTTGTCCATAGGGATTGGTAACTTGGCTGGATACCTCCATCCTGTCGCGCACAATCCACGAGGTGATTGATGCGCGCCAACTCGTCTGAACCACAAGACTCCGTCACAGCAGAACAACCGATCACTCCCACCCGTTTGCGCTGGCTGGATCTGTTGAGCAAATATCGCCAACCCATCGGGCTGGCAGTAACCTTGTTGCTGTTTGCAATCGCCCTCGTCGCCTGCCGCCACCTGCTGCTGGAGCTGGACCTCTACGCCCTCCACGACTCGATCCTGGAAGTGCCCAAGCCTTCACTGCTCGGCGCATTCGCCGCCGCCGTCGCCGGCTTCATCATTCTGTTGGGCTATGAGTTTTCCGGCGCGCGCTATGCCGGCGTAAAACTACCTGCCAAGACCCTGGCCCTCGGCGGCTTCACTGCCTTTGCGATCGGTAATGCCATTGGCCTGTCGATGCTCTCGGGCGGTTCGGTACGCTACCGTTTATATGCACGCCACGGTATCGGCGCTTCAGAAGTCGCTCATATGACCGTGTTCGCCAGCCTGGCCCTGGGCTGCGCCCTGCCGCCGCTGGCTGCATTGGCCACTTTGAGCAACTTGCCTGCTGCGTCCACCGCCCTGCATGTATCGCAAGGTTTGCTCGGCGCTATTGCCGGTGCCGTGCTGCTGTTGTCGGCCGCACTGTGCATCGGCATTTATCGCCGTCGCCTGCCGGAGCAACCCTACCCGGACAACCTGCTGGTCAAAGTGGGCCGCCGCACGCTGCGCCTGCCCGGCCGACGCCTGACGTTCCTGCAACTGATCATCACCGCGCTGGACGTCGCCGCCGCCGCCACCGTCCTTTATATGCTGCTGCCGGAAGCGCCGCCCTTCGGCCCGTTCCTGCTGGTGTACCTGCTGGCCCTGGCCGCTGGCGTGCTCAGCCATGTGCCGGGTGGCGTGGGGGTATTCGAGGCCATCCTGCTGGCCGCCTTCGCCGACAAACTGGGGGCCGCCCCCTTGGCCGCCGCCCTGCTGCTGTACCGCATGATCTACGTGGTGCTGCCGCTGCTGATCGCCTGTGTGTTCCTGCTGGTCAACGAGGCACAGCGCCTGTTCCAGACCCAACAGAGCCTGCGAGTGGCCTCGGGCCTGGCTGCGCCGGTGTTGGCCGTACTGGTTTTTTTGTCCGGCGTGGTCCTGCTGTTTTCCGGCGCCACGCCCGAAATCGACTCGCGCCTGGAAAACATCGGCTTCCTGATTCCCCACCGCCTGATTGACGCTTCGCACTTCGGTGCCAGCCTGATCGGCGTGCTGTGCCTGTTGCTGGCCCAAGGCCTGCGCCGCCGTTTGTCCGCAGCCTGGATGCTGACCATGGTGCTGTTGCTGACCGGCGCCCTGCTTTCACTGCTCAAGGGGTTCGACTGGGAAGAAGCCAGCCTGATGACCATGACCGCCGTGTTGCTGGCCATTTTCCGGCGCTCGTTCTACCGGGCCAGCCGCCTGACCGAGCTACCGTTCTCGCCGCTCTACCTGGTGGCCAGCGTATGCGTGCTGGGTGCGTCGATCTGGCTGCTGCTGTTCGCTTATCAAGACGTGCCTTACAGCCACCAACTGTGGTGGCAGTTCACCCTGGATGCCAACGCCCCACGCGGCCTGCGCTCGCTGCTGGGTGCCGCCGTGCTGCTGGTGATCGTGTCGCTGACCTGGCTGCTGCGCACGGCGCGCCCGGTGATCCACCTGCCGACCGCGGAGGAGCTGGAGCGTGCCACCAAAATCCTGATGGCCTCGTCGCAGCCCGACGGTGGCCTGGCACTGACCGGTGACAAGGCGCTACTGTTCCACCCCAACGACGAGGCCTTCCTGATGTATGCCCGTCGCGGGCGCAGCCTGGTGGCCCTGTACGACCCGATCGGCCCGACCCAACCCCGCGCCGAGATGATCTGGCAGTTCCGTGACCTGTGCGACATCCACCATGCGCGCCCGGTGTTCTATCAGGTGCGGGCGGAGAACCTGCCGTACTACATGGACATCGGCCTGACCGCGATCAAGCTGGGCGAAGAAGCCCGGGTCGACCTGAAACGCTTTGACCTGGAAGCCAAGGGCAAAGAGATGAAGGATTTGCGCTACACCTGGAACCGTGGCACCCGGGACGGCCTGTCCCTGGAAATCCATGAACCCGGTACCGCACCGATGGACGAACTCAAGGTCATTTCCGACGCCTGGCTGACCGGCAAGAACGTGCGGGAAAAAGGCTTTTCCCTGGGCCGCTTCAGCGACGACTACCTCAAGCACTTCCGTATCGCGATCATTCGCTTCGAAGGGCACCCGGTAGCCTTTGCCAACCTGCTCGAGACCTACAACCACGACCTGGCCAGTCTCGACCTGATGCGCGCCCACCCGGACGCGCCAAAGCTGACCATGGAGTTCATGATGGTCGGCCTGATTCAACACTATAAGAGCCACGGCTATGCCCGCTTCAGCCTCGGCATGGTGCCGTTGTCGGGCCTGCAACCGCGACGCGGTGCGCCGCTGACCCAACGCTTGGGCTCAATGGTGTTCCGTCGTGGCGAGCAACTGTATAACTTCCAAGGGTTACGCCGCTTCAAAGACAAGTTCCAGCCTGACTGGGAACCCCGTTACATGGCCGTGCCCGCGGGACTTGATCCGCTGGTTGCACTGGCCGATACCGCCGCCCTGATCGCGGGCGGCTTGACTGGATTGGTGAAACGCTGATGATTCGACGCTCCTGGCGGTATGTATTGGCCTTTGTAGTGCTGCTCGCCCTGGTCCTGGGTGGCGGCTATTGGTACTGGAACCGCCCTGCCCCGCAGCCAACCCTGGAACAACTGCCCCAGGCCGACGGCTCGGTGATGACCCGCGTGACCCCGGCCGGTACGGCGAAAGCCCGGGTCGCCGTGGCCGTGATGGCCGACGAAACCCTGACCGACAGCCAACTGATAGCCCTGAGCCAGGGCGGCAAGGCACAGATTGTCCAGGTGATCCTGCCCAAGGACGACTGCAAGCTGCAGGAACAAGCACTGCAAGGCGCCCTGGGCCAGCTCAATGGCCCGGCGACGCTGGTCAGCGGCATTGGCCCTGGCGCCGCCCTCGCCTGGCGCTGGCTGGCCACACAGAACGACGACAAGGCCAATGCCATTTCCGTCGGCTTCGCCCTGGTGCAGGAAGGCTGCAAGGACCCGCTGCCGAAAACATCCGCCCATGGCAACTGGCTGGTCGCATGGAACGACAACCCCGACGATGAAAGCGCCAGTTTCGTCCGCGACACACCGCGCGCCACCACCAGCATCAGCGACTACGACATTCACTACCCGCAAGTGCTGAACAACGAACTGCGCAAGCAACTGGTGGGCTCGGACAACGGCGGCCTGGCGATTCCCGTCGTGGAAGTGCCGGCAGGCCAGGCCAAGGACACCGTGACCCTGTTCCTGTCCGGCGATGGCGGCTGGCGTGACCTGGACCGCGACGTGGCCGGCGAGATGGCCAAGATCGGCTATCCGGTCGTAGGCATCGACACCCTGCGCTACTACTGGCAGCACAAGACCCCGGAACAAAGCGCCAAGGACCTCACCGAGCTGATGCAACACTACCGGCAGAAGTGGGGCACCAAGCGTTTCGTGCTTACCGGTTATTCGTTCGGTGCCGACGTACTGCCAGCGATCTACAACCGCATGCCGGAAAACGAACAGCAGCGCGTCGACGCAATCATCCTGCTGGCGTTCGCCCGCACCGGCAGCTTTGAAATCGAAGTAGAAGGCTGGCTGGGCAATGCCGGCAAGGAAGCCGCGACCGGCCCGGAAATGGCCAAGCTGCCGGCTGATAAAGTGGTGTGCATCTACGGTGCCGAAGAGGTCGACGAGAGCGGCTGTACCGACAAGACCGCCGTGGGCGAGGCTGTGAAGCTGCCAGGCGGGCATCACTTCGACGAAAACTACCCGGCGCTGGCCAAGCGTTTGGTGGATATCATCGTCAAGCACCAGGCCAAGGCCGAATAAACCCGAGCCTTACACAAATCAAACTGTGGGAGGGGGCTTGCCCCCGATAGCTGAGTGTCAGTCAATAATGCTGTGACTGACCTATCGCTATCGGGGGCAAGCCCCCTCCCACAGTTGTTTTGCGGTGTTAGTAAAATCTAGCGCGGCTCGATGTGGGCAATCATCAGTTGCACGGTTTCATTCCCCCGAAACTCGTTCACGTCCAGCTTGTAGGCCAACTCCACCCAACGCACCGTCGGGTTCGGCCACACTTCGCGGTCCACTCCAAACGCAATGCCATCAAGCTTCACCGACCCGCATTCGGTCTTGAGCACCACTTTCAGGTGTCGCTCCCCCACCACTCGTTGCTCCACCAACTGGAACACGCCGTGAAACAACGGCTCGGGAAAGTGCTGCCCCCACGGCCCGGCATGCCGCAGCGCGCGGGCCAGTTCGAGGTGAAACTCCTCAACCGCCAGGGTGCCATCGGACAGCAACCGGCCGGTGAGGTCTTCCTCGCGCAATTGCCGACGTACTTCAGCGTCAAAGGCTTCGGCAAACAGGGGAAAATTCGCCTCGGGCAGCGTCAGCCCCGCCGCCATGGCATGGCCGCCGTACTTGGCGATCAGGTTCGGATGCTGGCTGGCGACTACCGCCAGGGCATCACGGATGTGGAAGCCCGGCACAGAGCGCCCCGAGCCCTTGAGCAGGCCATCACCGGCGTCGGCGAAGGCAATGGTCGGGCGGAAATAACGCTCTTTCATGCGCGACGCCAGAATACCGATCACCCCTTGATGCCACTCCGGATCGAACAGGCACAAGCCATAGGGCATCGAGTCCACCGGCAAGTCCTTGAGCTGGGCCAGGGCCTCGCGCTGCATGCCTTGCTCGATGGATTTGCGGTCCTGGTTCATACCGTCCAATTGCGCAGCCATTTCCCGAGCCGCAGCAAAATCGCTGGTCAGCAGGCATTCGATACCCAGGCTCATATCATCCAGGCGCCCGGCAGCGTTCAACCGGGGGCCGAGGATAAAACCCAGGTCGGTGGACGTGATGCGCGCCGCATCGCGCTTGGCGACCTCGAGAATCGCCTTGATCCCTGGCCGCGCACGACCGGCGCGAATACGTTCCAGGCCCTGATGGACCAGGATGCGGTTGTTGGCGTCCAGCGGTACAACGTCAGCGACGCTGCCCAGGGCGACCAGGTCGAGCAACTCCCCAATGTTCGGCTGCGTTTTGTTCTCGTACCAGCCCAAACTGCGCAAGCGCGCACGCAGGGCCATCAGCACGTAGAAGATCACGCCTACGCCGGCCAATGCCTTGCTGGGGAACTCACAGCCTGGCTGGTTCGGGTTGACGATGGCGTCCGCCGCCGGCAATTCATCCCCCGGTAAGTGGTGGTCGGTGACCAGCACCTTGAGCCCCGCCGCTTTCGCCGCCGCCACGCCCTCGACACTGGAGATGCCGTTGTCCACCGTGATCAACAACTGCGGCTCGCGCTGCAGGGCGACGGCGACAATTTCCGGGGTCAGGCCATAGCCGTATTCGAAACGGTTGGGCACCAGGTAATCGACATGGGCCGCACCCAGCAGCCGCAGGCCCAGGGTGCCCACCGTACTGGCGGTAGCACCATCGGCGTCGAAGTCGCCGACGATCAGGATGCGCTGGCGTTGCTGCAATGCGGTCACCAACAGGTCTACCGCCGCGTCGATGCCCTTGAGCTGCTGGAAGGGAATCAACCGCGCCAGGCTTTTATCCAGCTCCGCCTCGGACTGCACCCCGCGTGCGGCATAGAGGCGGGTCAACAGCGGTGGCAGTTCACCCAGGAAGGGCATGACGGCGGGTAATGGGCGAGGATCGATACGCATGGGGTGACGGGAGCTTCTCTGCTGATACAACGGTTAAACAACACGGCTTAAAGCGGCACGGGTCAGCTGTGGGAGGGGCGGTGCGACAATTCGAATGGCTCTCGGTAGCCGACGCAACAGTGACTGCAACTTGACCGGCTCCAGCGTCATCGGGAGCACGCCGCCTCCCACATTTTTCAACCGCGCTCGCCGACCAGCCATTGCAGTTGCACTTCGTGCTGGCCGCGGTCATCAGTCACGAAGATCGTGCCTTCACTGATCATCACGTCCCACTTGATCACGCGCGGCATGTCCTTGGCCAAGGTCTCGAGGACTTCCTGCGGCACGGCAGCGATGTGCACGTTCTTCATACTTTTCGCCGCCGGCACCACCTTGCCTTCCCACACGCGCAGGCTGCCATAGGCGAGCAAACTGGTACGTTCGGCGCGGCGCGAGCACCAGGTCAGGCGGTCGATATCGGGCTGGCCGACTTCGATCCAGTGTAAAACCCGATCATCCAGGCTTTTTTCCCACAGGGCCGGCTCGTCTACATCCGAGAGGCCACGGCCGAACGACACCTGTTCGCTGTACCACAGCGCGTAGGCCAGCAGGCGCACGGTCATACGCTCTTCGGTTTCCGACGGGTGGCGGGCGATGGTCTGTTTGACGCTCTCGTACACCGAGCGATCGAGGTCGGTGAGGTTGAGTTCGAATTTATAGGTCGTGGACGGCTGGGCCATGAACGGGCTTCTAGAGACAGGGAAAGGCGGCCAGTCTAACCGATGGCGAGGGCATTCAACGAATCCTGCGCTGCATCATCCTTATCCCTGGGCCACTCGCCTATGTTAAAAGGCATCACACCACTGCCCTGCGCTTGAAAGGATCATCATGTCGTTTAATGCCAAACCGCTTGCCGGCCTGAAAGTCATCGAACTCGGCACCCTGATCGCCGGCCCCTTCGCTTCACGCATCTGCGCCGAGTTCGGCGCCGAAGTGATCAAGGTCGAGTCGCCGGATGGCGGCGACCCGCTGCGCAAGTGGCGCAAGCTGTATGAAGGCACCTCGTTGTGGTGGTTTGTGCAGGCGCGCAACAAGAAGTCACTGACGCTGAACCTCAAGCATCCGGACGGGCTGGCGGTCCTCAAACAGTTGCTGGCAGACGCCGACATCCTGATCGAAAACTTCCGTCCCGGCGTCCTGGAAAAACTCGGCCTGAGCTGGGAAACCCTGCACGCACTGAACCCGAAGCTGGTGATGGTGCGCCTCTCTGGCTTCGGCCAGACCGGGCCAATGAAAGACCAGCCAGGGTTTGGCGCGGTGGGCGAGTCCATGGGTGGGCTGCGCTATATCACCGGCTTCGAAGATCGCCCGCCGGTGCGTACCGGGATTTCCATCGGTGATTCGATTGCCGCCCTCTGGGCGGTGATCGGTGCGCTGATGGCACTGCGTCATCGCGAGGTCAACGGTGGGGTCGGCCAAGTGGTGGATGTGGCGCTGTACGAAGCGATTTTCGCCATGATGGAAAGCATGGTCCCCGAGTTCGACGTGTTCGGGTTTATCCGCGAGCGCACCGGCAACATCATGCCTGGCATCACGCCGTCTTCGATCCATACCAGTGCGGACGGCAAGCACGTGCAGATTGGCGCCAACGGCGATGCGATCTTCAAGCGCTTCATGTCGGCCATCGGCCGTGAGGACCTGGCCAACGACCCGGAACTGGCCAGCAATGATGGGCGTGATGGCCGCCGCGATGAGCTTTACGGGGTGATTGATCGTTGGGTCAACGCCTTGCCACTGGAGCAGGTGGTGGAGCAGTTGAACAAGGCCGAGGTCCCCGCCAGCCGCATCTACAGTGCTGAAGACATGCTCGCAGACCCGCAATTCCTGGCTCGGGAGATGTTCCTCAAGGCGCAACTGCCGGACGGCAAGGACTTCAAGATGCCCGGCATCGTGCCCAAGCTGTCGGACACGCCCGGCAGTTGTGAATGGGTCGGGCCGAAGCTGGGCGAACACAACAACGAGCTGCTCCAGGCGCTGGGCTACGATGCCCTGGCAATCACCCGTTTGCATGAGGATGGCGCGATCTGATGACACGTCGCGTCCAGCGCTGGTTCATTTGCCTGTGTCACGTCACCTTGATGGTCGGCGGCTGGCCGGTATCGGCCAACGCCCAGGATACGCTGGTCTGGTTGTTGCGCGACCTGCCACCGGTGACCATCTTCGAAGGCCCGCGCAAGGGGCAGGGAGCACTGGACCAGTTGCTGCCCATGCTCGCCGAGCGCCTGCCGGAATATCGCCATCAGATCCTGCACGTCAACCGCGCCCGGGGCACGCAAATGCTGCGCGAGCCGTCGTTCACCTGTGACCCGTCACTGCTGTGGACACCGGAGCGCGCCAAGTACGTTGTTTTTTCGACCCAGGCCTTCGTGACGGTGAGCAATGGCGTGATGATCCGCCGGAGCCAGCAGGAGGCCATGGCGCCCTTTATCAACGACGGTCAGTTCGACCTGCAGGCTTTTCTCGACGCTCCCAACACCCGGCTTGGCGCCACCGCAGAACGCAGCTATGGCGCCGTCATCGACGAGCGCCTCAAGCACGCCACCGCGCACAAATTGGCGCTGCACTACGGCAACGATGCATTGGGCAGCCTGTTGCAGATGCAACGTCTCGGCCGCCTGGAAGCGGTCCTGGGCTATTGGACGGAGATCCGCTACCACGCCATGCAACAGGGGATCGACCCACAGGAACTGATGTTTTTCCCGATCAAGGGCGCCGCGCCTTACCAACGCACGCACATCGGTTGCTCGAACACCGCCCTCGGCCGCGAGGCGATCGAACGCATCAACCAGGTACTGCGTGACATCCCTCTGGAACAGGTGCAGCAGTCCTACGCTTCATGGCTGGACCCGGTCACCCGGGAACACTACCTGCGCGACAACCCAAGCTTTTTCCAGGACTCGCCCATGCCCTGACAAATCGCAGGCAAAAAGAAACCCCGAGGAGTGGGGAGACAACTCGGGGTTAAACGTGGCCTACAAAAAGACCAGTACAACAAGACACAAACACCGGAGCACAATGTTTGCTCTTACTGTTACGAAATCTGACTCGCCAAAGCGTAGGAAGGTTCCGAAGAAAAATAATTCTTCATGCCAACACCCCACTACGGGTCTGGGCGGCGTTACGCAGGGCCGCGATCACCGACGGTTCAAGACGCCCCTCTGCGATTTTGAGATCGCGCAGCAGGCAATCCACCACATCCACCAGAGCGCGCTTGTCAGTCAGTTGCGCACGGTCGACTTCACGTTCGACCACGATGGCGCCAGCAGGATTCTTCACGGTCACCAGGCACTCGCCCTGCGCACCAGAGGCGGTCAGCGTAACCTGATAAGGGCTCAGTGCTTCTTCGAGCAATAGGCTGATACTTTCCATCTCGATCACCACTCAATAGTTCGGGAACAATCGGTTCAACGGGAGCTGCATCTATCCTAAGTGACTGGATGTAACGTAGGAAAGTTCGCTTTTTCGTCGTTATGGGGGTTTCGGGGAGTGACTAGAACCAGCATGCGCTTGCAACATGACAACCAAAAAACGGCGCACATGACTGCTTACGCAATGGGCGGCTGTTTTGGGGTTTCCGACGGCTGTGACCGGAGGTGAATCCTATACTCGGTGAGCGCTGGTCACGCTGCCACACAGGTAAAGCGCATGTCAAAAGGCCCTTATTCCGAAGGATAAATACGATGGCAGAACAAAATGAACAACAGACAGCGACAGACAGGATGCACGCCGAGGTATCCCGTATTTTTGCTGAGATAGCACGCATGAATGCAGAGCAAAACAAACTCCACGCAGAATCCCTGAAGATAACCTGTGAGACGTTCTGGTACCCGGTGGCTATCGCGACCGGCTTCTATGCCGCTGTCGGCACAGTCATAGTCGTCGCCCAGAAACTATTCTCGTAACACTTGAGCGGGCCGGCCAGAAACGAAAAACGCCGCTGACCCAAGGAAGGGAAAGCGGCGTTTTTGTCTTCGTGATTTGTATTACAAAGGCTTGCCACGATTACCATGCTGGCTGACAAACGCCTGCATCGCCTTCAAATCATTCGGCAGCACTGTGCAACGCTCTTCACGCTCGAACAGGTCGGCCAGATGCTCCGGCAGTTCCAAAGCCTTGCCAACGCCCGCCTTTTCCACCGCTTCCGGGAATTTGACCGGGTGGGCGGTGCCCAGGATCACCATCGGGATATCCAGGCTGCGACGGCATTCACGCGCAGCCTTTACACCGATGGCGGTGTGCGGGTCCAGCAGTTCGCCGGTCTGGGCATAGACTTCAGCGATGGTTTCGCAGGTCTGTGCATCGTCCACCGCAAGGGAGTCGAACAGCTTGCGGGTTTCGGTCCAGCGCTCTTGATCGACGCTGAAACCACCACCGCTCTTGAAGCTGTTCATCAACTCAGCCAGCGCAGCCCCGTTACGGCCGTGCATATCGAACAGCAGGCGTTCGAAGTTCGACGACACCATGATGTCCATCGACGGCGACAGGGTGGCGTGCAGGGTTTCCTTGACGTACTGGTTGCCGCTCATGAAGCGGTGCAGGATGTCGTTGCGGTTGGTGGCGACGATCAACTGGTTGATCGGCAGGCCCATGTTGCGCGCGAGGTAGCCGGCGAAGATATCGCCGAAGTTGCCGGTCGGCACCGAGAACGACACCGAACGCGCCGGGCCACCCAGCTGCAGGGCGGCGTGGAAGTAGTAGACGATCTGGGCCATGATCCGCGCCCAGTTGATCGAGTTCACTGCCACCAGGCGCGTGCCCTTGAGGAAGCTCTGGTCAGCGAAGCTGTTCTTGACCATTTCCTGGCAGTCATCAAAGTTGCCTTCGATGGCGATGTTGTGGATGTTCTCACCGAAGATGGTGGTCATCTGCCGACGCTGCACCTCCGACACACGCTTGTGCGGGTGCAGGATAAAGATATCGACGTTTTCGCAGTGTTTGCAGCCTTCAATGGCCGCCGAACCGGTGTCACCGGAAGTAGCGCCGATGATCACCACGCGCTCGCCGCGCTTTTCCAGCACGTAGTCCAACAGGCGACCCAGCAGTTGCAGGGCAAAGTCCTTGAACGCCAGGGTCGGGCCGTGGAACAGCTCAAGCACCCACTCGTTGCCATTCAGTTGGCGCAGCGGGGCGATGGCGCTGTGGGAAAACACGCCGTATGTCTCTTCCAGGATCTTTTTGAAATCCGCATCCGGGATGCTGCCGGTAACGAACGGGCGCATCACCCGGAATGCCAGTTCGTGGTACGGCAGGCCGGCCCAGGAAGCAATTTCTTCCTGGGTGAAGCGTGGCAGGTTCTCCGGCACGTACAGGCCGCCGTCGGTGGCAAGGCCTGCCAGCAAAACGTCTTCGAAATTCAGGGCCGGTGCCTGGCCGCGGGTGCTGATGTAACGCATGACTGGCTCCTCTAAAACATTCTCGAACAGGGGCCGCCGCACACACGGGGCCCCTGGAACAAATCGGTTAGTTCAAGTGTTCGACGCGAATCCGCACCACCGGGCCCACGACGCCCTGCAAGGCCTCCAGAGCGGTGATGGCATCGTTGATGCGCTGCTCAAGCACGCGGTGGGTCAACAGGATCATAGGCACCTGGCCGTTCTGTTCCTCGACTTCCTTCTGCATGATCGACTCGATGTTGATGCCGCGCTCCGACAGGATGCTGGCGACCTGGGCCAACACGCCCGGATGGTCCTTGGCCTGGATGCGCAGGTAGTAGGCGCTTTCGCATGCCTCGATCGGCAGGATCGGGTGGGCCGACAGCGAATCGGGCTGGAAGGCCAGGTGCGGCACACGGTTTTCCGGATCGCTGGTCATGGCGCGAACCACGTCCACCAGGTCGGCGATCACCGACGAAGCGGTCGGCTCCATGCCGGCGCCGGCGCCGTAGAACAAGGTGGAACCGGCGGCATCACCGTTGACCATCACGGCGTTCATCACACCGTTGACGTTGGCGATCAGGCGATCGGCCGGGATCAGCGTCGGGTGTACACGCAACTCGATACCGGCCGGTGTGCTGCGCGCCACGCCCAGGTGCTTGATACGGTAGCCCAGGGCTTCGGCGTAGTTCACGTCGGCCGTGGTCAGCTGGGTGATGCCTTCGGTGTAGGCCTTGTCGAATTGCAGCGGGATACCAAAGGCGATGGACGCCAGGATGGTCAACTTGTGCGCCGCGTCGATGCCCTCGACGTCGAAGGTCGGGTCGGCTTCGGCGTAGCCCAGGGCCTGGGCTTCAGCCAGCACGTCTTCGAAGGTACGACCCTTCTCGCGCATTTCGGTGAGGATGAAGTTACCGGTGCCGTTGATGATGCCGGCTACCCAGTTGATACGGTTGGCGGACAAGCCTTCACGAATGGCCTTGATCACCGGAATACCGCCGGCCACTGCGGCTTCGAACGCGACAATCACGCCCTTCTCGCGGGCCTTGGCGAAGATCTCGTTGCCGTGCACGGCGATCAGCGCCTTGTTGGCGGTGACCACGTGCTTGCCGTTCTCGATAGCCTTGAGCACCAGCTCGCGGGCCACGGTGTAGCCGCCGACCAGCTCGATGACGATATCGATTTCAGGGTTGGTGGCCACGGCGAAGACATCGTTGGTAATCGCAATACCGGTCGTTTGGAACTGAGGCTTTGGCGAACGCGTGGCAATTTGCGCCACTTCAATCCCACGCCCTGCACGGCGGGAAATTTCTTCAGCATTACGCTGAAGTACGTTGAAGGTACCGCCACCGACGGTCCCTAACCCACAGATGCCTACTTTGACCGGTTTCACTGAAGAACTCCCCATGAAACGGCCGACGCTAGGTCGGCCGTGGAAAACAGCCGCACAACTGCGGCTTTCAATTGATGACCCGCTGATCGTTCAACGGGCCATGATCGTCAAAGGTTCGACGATACTGGTTTACTTGGCACTCAGTGCCAGTTTGGCAACTTGCGGTGCCGGCTGGTAGCCCGGAATCACTTGACCGTCAGCCAAAACGATGGCCGGTGTACCGTTCACGCCAATGGATTGGCCGAGGGCGAATTGCTTGGAAACCGGGTTGGCGCATTTGTCCGCCTTGATTTCCTTGCCATCAACCATCTTGTCCATGGCCGCTTTCTTGTCGGCTGAACACCAGACGGCTTGTAACTGCTCGTCACCCGGCGAACCCAGGCCCTGGCGCGGGAACGCAACGTAGCGCACTTCCACACCCAGCTTGTTCAGCGCAGGCACTTCGGCGTGCAGCTTGTGGCAATAAGGGCAGGTGGTATCGGTAAACACGGTGATGTGGGTCTTGGTCTCGCCGATGGCTGGGTAAACCACGGTTTCAGCCACCGGAATCCCGTTGATCAGCTTGGATACACCCAGGCGCTCGGCTTTCTCGGTCAGGTTGACCGGCTTGCCATCCTTGAGCTGGAACAGGTAGCCCTGGACGATGTACTGGCCATCGGCACTGGCGTACAGCACACGGCTGCCCTTGAGCTTGACTTCGTACAGGCCGGCCATCGGGCTGGCGCTGATGCTTTCGATCGGCGTATCGAGCTGCAAGTTGGCCAGGCTCTTGCGAATGGTCTGCTCGGCAGCGTCATCGGCGACGACAAACGTGGAAACCAACGCAATGGCTGCGGCGGCAATAATCTGGGTCAAGCGCATGGGAACTCCTGAAGGCAGATGCAGGGACGGTGGGCAAGCACACCGATCTAAAAACACGGGCCTGCAAACACAGGTCTGGGCCGTCCCCTTTGCTAACCGGCAAAGCCTACCACAGTTGGGCCGCAGGGCAGCCCGTGGCCTGATAAATTGGCGGTTTTCAACCACGCGGATGGTGCTTGGCGTGCATATCCTGCAAACGTGCCCGCGCCACATGGGTATAGATCTGGGTTGTGGATAAGTCACTGTGCCCGAGCAGCATTTGCACCACGCGCAAATCCGCACCGTGGTTGAGCAAATGGGTGGCGAACGCATGGCGCAAGGTATGTGGCGACAAGGACTTACCGATGCCCGCCACCTTGGCCTGGTGCTTGATGCGGTGCCAGAAGGTCTGGCGGGTCATCTGTTCGCCGCGCTGGCTGGGGAACAGCACATCGCTGGGGCGCCCACCGAGCAGTTCGCCACGGGCATCGCGCATGTAGCGTTCAACCCACACAATTGCCTCCTCCCCCATCGGCACCAACCGTTCCTTGCTGCCCTTGCCCATCACCCGCAGCACGCCCTGGCGCAGGTTGACCTGCTCCAGGGTCAGGCTGATCAGCTCGGTCACCCGCAGGCCGCAGGCGTACAGCACCTCGAGCATGGCGCGGTCGCGCTGGCCGATGGCCTCGCTCAGGTCGGGCGCGGCGAGCAAGGCATCCACGTCGGCTTCAGACAGGGATTTGGGCAAAGGCCTACCGAGTTGTGGCATATCCACCTGCAACGTCGGGTCGAGGGCAATGAGCTTTTCCCGCAGCAAGTAGCGATAAAAACCACGCACACCGGAAAGGAAACGCGCAGTCGAACGGGGCTTGTAGTTCTGCTCCAGACGCCAGGCCAGATGGTCAAGGATCAGCTCGCGGCCAGCATTGATCAGCTCGAGGTTTTTTTCCTGCAACCAGCCGTTGAACAGCGCCAGGTCGCTGCGATAAGCCTGACGGGTGTTGTCCGAAAGGCCTTTCTCCAACCAGAGGGCGTCGAGGAAGCGGTCGATCAAGGGGTGGTCGATGGCAGGCATGGTGACTCAGGCAGGTGAAGGTGATGTCGGGTAGATCCTATCGCGCGCAAGCCCACTCCCACAGTTTTTTGTGTCTTACTCGATTGCGCGAACCGCAGCGATCAACTGTGGGGGCAGGTTTGCTCGCGATAGCCGCCACGTAGTCCCGGATTTTCAACAAATTCCAGGCACAAAAAAGCAGCCCGTAGGCTGCTTTTTTCTGCATCGGGAAGCTGGACTTAAGCCAGTTTTTCCTTGATGCGAGCTGCTTTACCGGACAGGTCACGCAGGTAGTACAGCTTGGCTTTACGTACGTCACCGCGACGCTTAACGGCCATGCTGTCGATTTGCGGGCTGTAGGTCTGGAAAGTACGCTCTACGCCAACACCGTTGGAGATTTTACGAACAGTGAAAGCACTGTTCACACCACGGTTACGCTTGGCGATTACCACGCCTTCGAACGCTTGCAGACGCGAACGGTCGCCTTCCTTCACTTTCACCTGAACGACAATGGTGTCGCCTGGGGCAAAGGTAGGGATCTCTTTGGTCATCTGCTCTGCTTCGAGTGCAAGGATGATTTTGTTAGTCATGCTGTGCTCCTAAGGTAAGTCGTCGGACCTACCATCGATACGTTGTTAACTATCGTCCCGCGCGAGGATGTATTCCTCGAGCAGCTTCTTCTCTTCTCCAGAAAGCGAGCGGCTTTCCAGAAGATCGGCGCGTCGTTCATAGGTCCGACCAAGGGACTGCTGTAAACGCCAACGCCGGATGTGTGCGTGATTGCCACTTAGCAATACGTCGGGAACACGCTGATCCGCATACACCTCCGGACGGGTGTAGTGCGGGCAATCCAGCAAACCATCCGTGAAGGAATCTTCCTCCGCAGAGTCCGCATGCCCTAAAGCTCCAGGCAGCAGTCGTGTAACCGCATCTATCAGGACCATCGCCGGCAGCTCACCGCCAGACAGGACATAGTCCCCAATCGACCACTCTTCATCGACATGAGCTTCAATAAAACGCTCGTCAATGCCTTCATAGCGACCGGCAATCAGGATCAGTGCTTCCTCATTCGCCAGTTCGCGTACCGCCGCCTGTTTCAGCTGACGGCCTTGAGGGGACAGGTAAATCACCTTCGCCTTCTCCCCGGCGGCGGCCTTGGCCTGAACCAACGCGTCTTCCAGGGGCTTGATCTTCATCACCATGCCCGGGCCACCGCCAAATGGGCGATCGTCCACAGTGTGATGTCGATCCGTCGTGTAGTCTCGCGGGTTCCAACAGGTCAGCTGCAACAGCCCCTGTTTCACCGCCCGACTGGTGATGCCGTACTCGCTGATGGCGGAGAACATCTCGGGAAACAAACTGATCACTTCAATGCGCAAATTAGCCACGCTTAGAAGTCCGCGTCCCATTCCACCTTCATCTCGCCCGCTACCAGGTCGACAGCCAACACGCATTGCTCGGTATAGGGCAACAGGCGTTCGCGATCATCCAGGCTGCCAGCGCAAGGCTTGACCACCATTACATCATTGGCGCCGGTTTCCAGAAGATGATCGATTTTCCCGAACAATTGCCCGAGTTGATCGATAACCTTCAGACCTTCCAGCTGGTACCAGTAGTACTCGCCATCGGTCAATTCAGGGAACAGGTTGCGCGGCACGCAGATCTCATAACCAGCCAGAAGACGAGCTTCTTCACGATCATCAAGACCCTTGAGCTTTGCGACCAGGAACTTATCGCTCCCGCGTCCACTGACCAGCTCGACCTGTTTCACACTACCTTCGCGCTTGAGCGTCCAGGTCTTGTACTGCAACAGGTTTTCAGTCGGATCAGTAAAGGAATACACCTTCACTTCGCCGCGAACGCCATGAACAGAATAAATCTTGCCGATAACGATCAAATCATCAGCAACAGCTGGCGTCGCGTTCATATTGCTCAGGCTGCGGCCTTAGCCGAGTCCTTCAACAACTTGGCAACACGCTCGGAAGGCTGTGCACCAACGCTCAGCCAGTAGGCTACGCGCTCTTGGTTCACGGACAGACGAACTTCTTGACCACGAGCAACAGGGTTGAAGAAACCAACCTGTTCCTTGTGCGAACCGTCGCGCGGGTTGCGGCTGTCGGTTACGGTCAAGTGGTAAAACGGGCGCTTTTTGGAGCCGCCAAGGGCAAGACGGATTGTTAGCATGTGAACATCGTTCCTGTAGTCGGTGCTGCAAATCTAAATGCACAGCGGGCATAGGTGCCCGAAAGGCCGCATATTCTAAGGAATATCCGGACTTTTGCAAATGTCTTTTTCTGGCGCCTATCAGCGTGCCATTCAGATCTGCTATAGAGCCGTCGGTTAAAACGGCGAGTCAGCGCCCGCCAATCGCGGGTTTGCTGGAGATCCCACGTCCCTGTGGGTCGGAGCAGGAGCTGGGCTCCCGCTCGAAATCTTTACATCTTGGGCATGCCGCCGCCGGGCAACATACCGCCCATGCCGCGCATCATCTTGGCCATTCCGCCCTTGGCGGAGAACTTCTTCATCATCTTCTGCATCTGCTTGTGCTGCTTGATCAAGCGACCGATGTCCTGCACCTGGGTGCCGGAACCCATGGCGATCCGACGCTTGCGCGAACCGCTGATCAGCTCAGGGTCGCGGCGCTCGGCCGGGGTCATGGAGTTGATGATGGCTTCCATCTGCTTGAACTGCTTCTCTGCCGCACCCTGGGCGTTGCCCATTTGCGCCAGGTTCACACCGCCGATATTCGGCAGCTTGTCCATCAAGCCGCCGAGGCCGCCCATGTTCTTCATCTGCTGCAGCTGGTCGCGGAAGTCTTCGAGGTCGAAGCCCTTGCCCTTCTTCAGCTTCTTGGCCAGTTTATCGGCCTTGTCTTTATCGAGGGTCGCTTCGGCCTGTTCAATCAGGCTGAGCACGTCGCCCATGCCGAGGATACGCGAAGCGATCCGCTCAGGGTGAAACGGCTCGAGCGCGTCGCTCTTCTCGCCCATACCGATGAACTTGATCGGCTTGCCGGTGATTGCGCGTACCGACAGAGCGGCACCACCACGGGCATCGCCGTCGACCTTGGTCAGGATCACGCCGGTCAGCGGCAGTGCATCACCAAAGGCCTTGGCGGTGTTGGCCGCATCCTGGCCGGTCATGGCGTCGACCACGAACAGGGTCTCGACCGGGTTGATCGCGGCATGCAGCGCCTTGATCTCGCCCATCATCTCTTCATCGATGTGCAGGCGACCAGCGGTATCGACGATGACCACGTCGATGAATTTCAGTCTTGCTTCTTTAATAGCCGCATTGGCGATGTCGACCGGCTTCTGGCTCAGGTCGGACGGGAAGAACGTCACGCCCACTTCGCCCGCGAGCATTTCCAACTGCTTGATGGCCGCCGGACGATAGACGTCAGCCGACACCACCATCACGGATTTCTTCTTGCGCTCTTTAAGGAAGCGCGCCAGCTTGCCGGCGGTGGTGGTCTTGCCCGCACCTTGCAGACCGGCCATCAACACGACGGCCGGTGGCACGGCGCTGAGGTTCAGGTCTTCATTGGCCGCGCCCATCAGGCTTTCGAGCTCGGCCTGGACGATCTTCACAAAGGCCTGGCCCGGCGTCAGGCTGCGGGACACTTCGGTGCCGACCGCACGCTCCTTGACCGAGTTGACGAAGTCCTTGACCACAGGCAAGGCGACGTCGGCTTCCAGCAACGCCATGCGCACTTCGCGCAGGGTGTCTTTAATATTGTCCTCGGTCAGCTTGGCCTTGCCGGTAACGTGGCGCAGCGTCTGCGAGAGACGGTCAGTCAAGTTTTCAAACATGCGCGATCCTTTCAGGCCCTATTCATCGAAATGCATTGGTAGACCGAGGTAATGACGGCCCAGGCTGTGGTAAATCGCTATTAAAAACAGCGCTCGGCGAGCCTGCGGCGTGGGCAGGTCGCGGATTATAGCGAAGACTGCGCCTGTGCACACCCGCTGTCTGGCCTTGGAGTCTTTCGTGGAACGCAGGGGTATGCCAAACTCAGCGCCTTTCGGGCTTGCCTAACAGGATTTATGCTCCCTTTGTCACCCAGTTTGCTACCCAGTCTCGCCGCCGCCTTCTTATATGCCGCTGCGACCCTCTATCAGGGCACCCGCCTGGCCAAATGCGCCAAGGCCGACAAGCGCCTGTTGTCCGGCCTTGGCGCCCTCGCCTTGGTGGCACACGCCGCGAGCCTGTTCACCCACCTGATGACGCCGGTCGGCCTGGGCCTGGACTTTTTCAGCGCCGCCAGCCTGATTGCCGCTGCCGTGATCGCCTTGACGCTGATCGCCTGCGCACGTATCCCGGTGGAAAACCTGCTGGTGCTGTTGTTCCCCCTGGGCCTGCTGACGGTGTTATTGGCGCAGTTCGCCCCCACCGGCACGGTGCAGGTGATCGACGAAGAGCCAGGCATCCTCGCGCATATCCTGTTGTCGATCCTCGCCTACGGCATGTTCACCATCGCGGTGTTCCAGGCTTTGCTCCTGCTGCTGCAGGACCACCAGCTCAAGCACAAGCACCCCTTGGGGCTGATCAAGAACTTCCCGCCGCTGCAAACCATGGAAAGCCTGCTGTTCGGTTTCCTGTGGGCCGGCTGGACCCTGCTCTCGCTGTCATTGATCTCTGGCTGGCTGTTCGTCGAAAACCTGTTTGCCCAGCACCTGGTACACAAGACCCTGCTGGCTTGCCTGGCCTGGGTAGTGTTCAGCGTGCTGCTGTGGGGCCGCAACCGCCTCGGCTGGCGCGGGCACAAGGCGATCCGTTGGACCCTGGCCGGTTTCTGCCTGCTGATGCTGGCCTATTTCGGCAGCAAGCTGGTCCGCGAATACATCCTGCATATCTGACGGGCAGCGATCATGGACAACTTGCCCCTGGGGCCGATGCTCGCGGTAATCGCCCTGCTGGTGTTATGGGCGGCGCTGTTTACCGCCATTGAAGCCGCACAGCAACACTTGCTGGCCCTGCGCCCCGGCACGCGCCAGGGTGACAAGGCCGCTGCCCGCCTGGGTTTTCCCCGCCACAGCCTGATCCTGTGCAACAGCCTGTGCCGCGCAGCAGTAGTGGTTCTGTGCACGCTGCTGGCGATGTATGCCTGGGCGCAAAACGGTCCCTGGCTCGGCTGGCTGATTTCCTGTGCCGTGCTGCTGATATTGGCCGACTACCTGCCCCGCGCGCTGGCCACCCGCCATCCGCAAGCAGTGCTGGGCTTCGGCAACACACTGCTGGGCGTGCCACTGAAAATCGTCTATCCCTTCGCCTGGCTGCTCAACGGCATCAGCCTGCTATTGCTGCGCCCCTTTGCGCGCAAGCCCGGCATCGTGAAGAAAAGCGACGAACCACTGCCCGACCATGATGACGAACCCGAGGCCGAGACCGAAGGCAACCGCACCCCAGGCCTGCCCGGCATCCACGCGCTGGACAACATCACGGTCAACGACATCCTGGTGCCGCGCAGCGAAGTGGAAGGCATCAACCTGGATGACTCGCTTGAAGCGATCATCGAGCAATTGCGCAACTCCCAACGCACCCGGCTGCCAGTGTTCCACAGCGATATCAACCAGGTCCAAGCCGTGCTCAACACCCGGCTGATCCAGCACCTGCTGCCGGATGCCAGCCTGACCAAGGAAGCCTTGCTTGCCGCCTGCTACGAACCCTACTTCGTCCCGGAAAGCACGCCGCTGCAACTGCAACTGCTGAACTTCCACAAGCAGCAACGACGCTTGGGCATGGTGGTGGACGAGTACGGCGAAGTGCTGGGCATCGTCACCCTGGAAGATATCCTCGAAGAAATTGTCGGCGAATTCGAAAGCGAACACAGTGTGGACAACCCGCATATCGAAGCGCAGGCGGATGGCCGCTATATCATCGACGGCGCCGCATCGATCCGCGAACTGAACAAGAGCCTGGCTTGGCACCTGCCCAGCGACGGTCCCAAGACCCTCAATGGCCTGGTGACTGAAGCACTGGAAACCATTCCAGATTGTGCCGTATGCCTGAAGATCGGCCGCTATCGCCTGGAAATCCTTGAGACCGAGGATAACCGGGTGAGCAAGGTGCTGATCTGGCACACCAGCCGCGTACCCGTCGCCGCATAGCGTCCTGACTCAACGCATTCGAATGTGGGAGCCCCCCCTCCCACAATTGATCTGCCGCGATTGGCAGATCGCGCGCCCCCTTGTTGTATCGCCGGCCCCATTCCTATAATCCCTGCGGCTTACCCAAGCCCCGCCCGACCGCGTGCTATCCGCACTGAGCGCGTCCGGCACCGCTGCATCGTGTCTGACCGGTGTTTGCTCCCATCCCGAGCCGCTCCGCGCACTACCCTGATCCAAGGGGGTTCGACCCAATAATAATCCGCGTCCAAACGCGCAACGACCGTCAGGGATACCTCCATGAGCACCACCTATAACGAGGCCGCAACCGCCGCCCCGACCAACTCGACCGCCCGCGTTGCCACCGCCAGCATCGTCGGCACCGCCATCGAGTTCTACGATTTCTATATCTACGCCACCGCGGCGGCACTGGTGATCGGCCCGGTCTTCTTCCCGCAGTCGTCCGGTACCGCGCAGATGCTGGCGTCGTTCCTGACCTTCGGTATCGCGTTTATCGCCCGCCCGCTGGGTTCGGCGCTGTTCGGCCACTTTGGTGACCGTATCGGCCGCAAATCGACCCTGGTGGCCTCGCTGCTGCTGATGGGGGTGTGCACCACGCTGATCGGTTTGCTGCCGGGCTATGACAGCATTGGCGCCTGGGCGCCGATCCTGCTGTGCGTGCTGCGTTTCGGCCAAGGCCTGGGCCTTGGCGGGGAATGGGGTGGCGCCGCATTGCTGGCCACCGAGAACGCGCCCAAGGGCAAGCGCGCCTGGTTTGGCATGTTCCCGCAACTGGGCCCATCGATCGGATTCCTGGCGGCCAACGGCTTATTCCTGATCCTGGCCATGAACCTGAACGACGAGCAGTTCCGCAGCTGGGGCTGGCGTATCCCGTTCATCCTCAGTGCAGCCCTGGTGATGGTCGGCCTGTATGCACGGCTGAAACTGCACGAAACCCCAGTGTTCGCCAATGCCGTGTCCAAGCAGGCGCCGGTGAAGGTGCCGTTGGTGGAGCTGTTCAGCCAGCATTGGCTGCCCGTCCTGCTGGGCGCCGCGTCGATGGTGGTGTGCTATGCACTGTTCTATATCACCACCGCGTTCTCCCTGAGCTATGGCGTTTCGACGCTGGGCTACAGCCGCGAAACGTTCCTTGGGTTGCTGTGCTTCGCGGTGCTGTTCATGGGGCTGGCGACACCGCTGGCGGCGCTGGCCAGTGATCGATTCGGGCGCAAGCCGGTGCTGATCGTCGGCGCGATCCTGGCCATCCTGTCGGGCTTCACCATGGAGCCGCTGTTGACCCACGGTTCGACCTGGGCCGTGGCGCTGTTCCTGGCGTTGGAGTTGTTCCTGATGGGGGTGACCTTCGCCCCAATGGGCGCGCTGCTGCCGGAATTGTTCCCGACCCGCGTGCGTTATACCGGGGCTTCGGCAGCGTATAACCTGGGCGGGATCGTCGGCGCATCGGCGGCACCGTTCTTCGCGACCAAGCTGGTGGCGATGGGTGGGCTGAGTTATGTCGGTGGGTATGTGTCGGCGGCAGCGTTGCTCAGCTTGATTGCGGTGCTGTGCCTGAAAGAGACGCGCAATAACGATCTGAATCGCGTCGTCTGATAGATCGCTATCGGGGGCAAGTCGAATCGTCGCACCGCCCCTCCCACATTTTGACCGCATTCCTACAGATTAAACGCGGTTAAGTGTGGGAAGGGCCTTGCCCCCGATGCTTTTAGAACTCTACAACAACCGCTTGGGAAGCACGGGTCGCCTTGGCCCGAGCCGCTTCAATCGACTCATCCCGCGCCAGCGCCACGCCCATGCGGCGCTGGCCATTCACTTCTGGCTTACCAAACAGACGCAACGCCGTGTCCGGCTCACTCAAGGCGGCGCCGAGGTTGGCGAATGCGGTCTGGGTCGACTGCCCTTCCACCAGGATCACCGCCGACGCCGAAGGGCCGAACTGGCGAATCAATGGAATCGGCAGGCCCAGGATGGCGCGGGCGTGCAGTGCGAATTGCGACAGGTCCTGGGAAATCAGGGTCACCAGGCCGGTATCGTGCGGGCGCGGCGACACTTCGCTGAACCATACCTGATCACCCTTGATGAACAGCTCCACGCCAAACAGGCCACGGCCACCCAGGGCGTCGGTTACGGCCTTGGCTACGCGCTCGGACTCTGCCAGGGCGATCGGGCTCATGGCCTGAGGCTGCCAGGATTCCTGATAGTCGCCTTTCTCCTGACGGTGGCCGACCGGCGCGCAGAAAGTGGTGCCGCCGATATGACGCACGGTCAGCAGGGTGATTTCGTAGTCGAAGTCGATAAAGCCTTCAATGATCACCCGGCCTTTACCGGCACGCCCGCCTTCCTGGGCGTAGTCCCAGGCTTTCTGCACGTCGTCGCTGCTGCGCAGCAGGCTCTGGCCCTTGCCCGAGGAACTCATCACCGGCTTGACCACGCACGGGAAGCCCAGGTCCTGCACGGCCTTGCTGTAGGCTTCGAAGGTGTCGGCGAAGTGGTACGGCGAGGTCGGCAGGTCCAGCTCTTCGGCGGCCAGGCGACGGATGCCTTCGCGGTTCATGGTCAGCGACGTGGCGCGCGCGGTCGGGATCACGGTGAAGCCTTCGGCCTCCAGCTCCACCAGGGTGGCGGTGGCGATGGCTTCGATTTCCGGCACGATGAAGTGCGGTTTTTCCGCCTCGATCACTGCACGCAGGGCGGCGCCGTCGAGCATGTTGATCACATGGCTACGGTGGGCAACCTGCATGGCCGGCGCGTTGGCGTAGCGATCCACGGCAATCACTTCAACGCCCAGGCGTTGCAGTTCGATTACCACTTCCTTGCCCAGCTCACCGCAGCCACACAGCAAAACGCGGGTCGCGGTTGGCGACAATGGAGTTCCGATTCGGGTCATCTCAGGTCCTCAGGGGAGCGGATCATGGGGAGAAAGGCCGGCATTTTACATGAACTGTAAAAATTGGCCTCAGTTGGCGACGGCGCGCTTGCGCAGACGCCAGGCCATGATCAGCCACACCACGGTGACCCCAGCGAATTTCGACGCCAGGGCGGTGCCCACCACCGCTGGGGTCAGAGCGCCGATCAAGCCGAAAAAGATAAAGGTATCGAGGGGAATGCTCAGCGCCGAGCTGATCCACAGGCGGTCATGGAGCGGGCGCCTGGTGATGCTGAACACCAGCCAGTCGATGCACTCGGACACCGCGAACGCCGTGGCACTGGCCAGGGCGATGGACGGATCGGAGGTGATATACGACAGCACCAGCGCCGCCAGCATGGCGAGGATCGCGCCATGACCGAAGCGGGTTTGCACCATGTCGCGCAGGATAAACACCAGGCCGCCCCAGGCGGACCAGATCACATCCAGATGCGGTGCGGTGGAGAAGGCGAAGTTGATCAGCACGACGCTGCTGATGTAGGCAATCAGGAAGAGCATGGGGGGATGAACCTATGGGCAATGCACACAGGGTAATGCACAGCCATCATTGTGGCGAGCCGGGGCGTTGTGGCGAGCGGGCTTGCCCCGCGTTGGGCTGCGAAGCAGCCCCAATAAGAGCGCCGCGTTCTGCCGGACGAACCGCGGTGGGGGTTTTTAGGGCTGCTTCGCAGCCCAACGCGGGGCAAGCCCGCTCGCCACAACAAGCCCGCTCGCCACAATCAGGCGCCGGGAACGGTAAACATCAACCCACTTGCCACCGCCCGCTCATGGCACAACCCCAGCACCACCCGCCGCTCGGCATTGTCCATGCGACTCCAACGCGTAATTTCATCCACCGTGCGCTGGCAGCCGGTGCAGAGATCGTCATCGTCCAATGCGCAAATGCTCACGCACGGCGAGGCGACAGGACGTTCAGTCGGGTTCATTCTGCCTGCTCGACCAGATCCCGCGCATAACGCTGGGCGTTATGCACATAGTGCGCAGCGCTGGCTTCGAGCATCTTCTTCTGAGCCTCGGTCAACTCACGCACCACTTTGCCCGGCGAGCCCATCACCAGCGAGCCATCGGGAATTTCCTTGCCTTCGCCGATCAGCGAGTTGGCGCCAATGATGCAGTGCTTGCCGATCTTCGCGCCGTTGAGGATCACCGCGTTGATGCCGATCAGGCTGTAGTCGTCGACCGTGCAGCCATGCAGCATGGCGTTATGGCCGATGGTCACACCGGTGCCAAGGGTCAGCGGGTAGCCCATGTCGGTGTGCATCACGCTGCCGTCCTGCACGTTGCTGTTCTTGCCGATCAGGATCAGCTCGTTGTCGCCGCGCAACACCGCGTTGAACCAGACGTTGGCGCCCTCCTCCAGCCTGACCTTGCCCACCAGCGTGGCATTGGGAGCCACCCAGCTGTGTGGATGCGTCTCGACGCGGGCGTCGCCCAAGCGGTATTTCATGGTTTTTCCTCACGGCTTGCCATTGGAGACGATGGCTTAAGTATTGATGAAGCTCTTGGGTGGGTGATGCAGGCTGATATTGGCATCGTCATAAAGCAGGTTGATCAGCTCGACAATCATAATGGCCGTAAGCCCCCAGATCTTGTATTCGCCAAACCGGTAGCTCGGCACATACCAACTGCGCCCTTGGTAGTCGATGCGGTGCGTATGCTCGCGAGGGTCCTGGCGGAAAAAATCGAGGGGCACACTGAAGACAGCGGCGATTTCGGCGTCGTTGGCCAGGTATTCGACGTAATCGGGGATCACGCCCACATACGGGGTGACGCGAATGCCATGCAGGGAAATCAGTGGGCTCAAGGGGCCGATCACCTCGACCAGGCCAGGCGGCAGGCCGATTTCTTCCTCGGCCTCGCGCAAGGCGGTAAAGATCAGGTCCGGGTCTTCCGGATCGCGGCGCCCGCCAGGAAACGCGACTTCGCCGCCATGGGTCGACAGGCCGCTGGCGCGCAGGGTCAGGATCAGCTCAGGTTCGTCACTGCGGGTAATCGGCACCAGCACGGCGGCCTCGGGGAAACGCCCGTCGGTTTCCAGCGTATGCGGCGTGTGATTGCTTACCCGGCGAAGTAGCTCGTCCAGCATGAGTCATCTCGATCTGTTGGCTACCTTGCATCATGCACCAAAGCTGCCGGGCGCCCAACCCCAAAACCTGAGGGCTGTCGCGAAACGACAACTTGCAGGGCCCTGCCGCCCACGCCAAGATAGACGCACTTTCCAGGAACCCCAGCATGAACTTCTGCAGCCAGTGCGGTAAACCGGTCACCCAACGCATTCCCGAAGGCGACGCACGCCTGCGCTTTGTGTGTGATCACTGTCAGACCATTCACTACCAGAACCCTAATATCGTTGCCGGTACCGTGCCGGTGTGGGGTGAGCAAGTGCTGCTGTGCCGCCGTGCCATCGAGCCACGCCTGGGCTACTGGACCTTGCCCGCTGGCTTCATGGAGAACGGCGAGACCGTGGAACAGGCCGCCATGCGCGAAACCATGGAAGAAGCCTGTGCCCGCGTGCGCAACCTGAGCATCTATACGTTGATCGATGTACCGCACATCAGCCAAGTGCATGTGTTCTATCGCGCCGAGCTGATGGACCTGGACTTTGCCGCCGGCCCCGAGAGCCTGGAAGTCAAACTGTTCAAAGAAGCCGATATCCCGTGGTCCGAGCTGGCGTTCCGTACCGTCGGGCGGACCCTGGAGTATTTCTTTGCCGACCGTCGGCAGCAATCATTCCCGGTGCGCAGCGAAGCCATACCGCCGCTGTCCAAGCCCGCCCAATAACAATCCTGCCGATCGTCGCCAAAGGGAAGTCGTTTTAATGCGTTGGTTGTTTGCTTTGCTCTGCCTGTCGTTCGCCACGTTGTCGCCGGCTTCCACCCTGGAAACCCTGGGCGGCAAAACGGTCGAGAAAATCCTGGTCCTCAAGTCCGCCCATCAGTTGCAATTGATCAATGACGGTAAGCCCCTCAAGACCTACCGCATTTCCCTGGGTAAAAACCCCAAGGGGCCCAAGCTGTTCGAGGGCGACCGTCGCACACCGGAAGGCCTCTACTGGATTGACTGGCGCAAGACCAGCGACAGCTACTACCTGTCGATGCACATCTCCTACCCCAATATCAGTGATTCTGCGCGCGCCCGCCGCGAGGGCGTGAAGCCCGGCAGCATGATCATGATCCACGGCACGCCCGACAGCGAAGACTACCCGGAGCAGTTGTTCCACACCCTGGACTGGACCGACGGCTGTATCGGCATGCGTAACGTCGATATGCGTGAAGTCTGGAATCTGGTCAAGGACGGCACCCTGATCGAGATCCGGCCGTAGCCTTCGACCGTTGGTAGATTAATTAAAAAAATTTCCTGCCCTCGGCAGCGCCTGCCGGTGAATACCAGTTCACCCCGCGGGCTGCGCAGCTCTGCGCGTCCAAAAGACCTCTCTAATACCACTTGATACCACGCACCATTAGCATGCCCTGAAACCAGTGCCCGCACTGTTTTGGCAGCATTGACATGGTATTTAAGTGGTATTAATTTCCGGCCATTACCGGGCGACAACACTCCAATAACCGCATCGGAAACCTTAACGATGAACCCCATCCTGACGCTGCGCCCCGACGGCAAACAATCCACGCCGCTGTACCTGCAATTGGCCCGCAACCTGGAAGCGGCGATCCATGCCGGCCAGTGGAAATCCGAACAGGCGCTGCCATCGGAACGCGCCCTCAGCGAGCAATTGAGCATTTCCCGGGTCACCGCCCGCAAGGCACTGGAAGTGTTGTTTGCCCAAGGCCTGATCCGCCGCAGCCAGGGCTCTGGCACCTTCATCACGCCTCGCCTGGAGCAACCGCTGTCGCGCCTGTCGGGCTTCAGCGAGATGCTGCGGCTCAAGGGCTTCGTACCCAGTTCGCAGTGGCTGGAACGCGAAATCACCCAGCCGACCCACGAAGAGCTGATACGCCTGGGCCTGTCACCGACTGACAAAGTGGCGCGGCTCAAGCGCCTGCGTAAGGCTGATGACACGGTAATGGCAATCGAAATGACCGCCATGCCCGCCTCGGTGCTGCCGCACCCACAAGCCATCGGTAACTCGCTGTACGAATACCTCGAAGGCATCGGCAAACCCATCGTACGCGCCTTGCAGCATATCCAGGCGATCAATGCCTCGGACGAGTTCGCCACACTGGTCGGCATTGCTCCAGGCACCGCCATGCTGCTGATGACCCGTGTCGGCTACACCGCCGACAACACGCCGATTGAAATCACCGACACCTACTGCCGCAACGACTACTACGACTTTGTCGCCGAGCTTCGACGTTAGAAAGCCGCGTCGATATGACTTTGCCGCGAATGCGGCCTTAGAGAACTGCCCATGTCCGAAGACAACATCCTGACGCCCCACGGCTGGATTCGCGGCCGCGTGGTCCATGAACACGGCAAGGTCGTCGCCATTGAAGGCGCGCCTTGCGACCCGGCCGACAACGACCTGCCCTACCTGCTGCCAGGCTTTATTGACCTGCACGTCCATGGCGGCGGCGGCAAAGACATCATGGAAGGCATCGACGCGTTCGAGACCATCACCGGCACCCACGTGCGCTTTGGCACCACCTCGCTGCTGGCCACCACCATGACCGCGCCGGTCGAGGAAATTTTCCGCGTGCTGGGCGATATCGGTACCTATAGCGAAAACCGTCCAACCGGCACCGCCCGCGTATTGGGTGTGCACCTGGAAGGTCCTTACATCAACCCAGGCAAACTCGGCGCGCAACCCAACTTCGCCCACACCGCGCTGATGGAGGAAGTGGAAGCCTACCTGCGCCTGGCGCCGATCCGCGTGATCACCATCGCCCCGGAAATCGCCGGGCATGACAGTCTGATCCGCGCCCTCAGTGCACGTGGTGTGCGCATGCAGATCGGCCACACCCTGGGCAGCTATGAAGAAGGCGTCGCCGCCCTCGCCGCTGGCGCTACCAGCTTCACCCACCTGTACAACGCCATGAGCCCGCTGCATCACCGCGAGCCTGGCATCGTGGGGGCCGCGCTGGCCCACGCACAGTACGCCGAACTGATCCCGGACTTGCTGCACGTCCACCCTGGCGCCATGCGCGTGGCCCTGCGTTCGATCCCGTGCCTGTATTGCGTCACCGACTCCACCGCCGCCGCCGGCATGCCGGACGGCGAATACAAGCTGGGCAGCCACACCGTGACCAAATGCCTGGGCGGCGTGCGCCTGGCCGACGGCACCCTCGCCGGCAGCACCCTGACCATGGACCAGGCGCTTCGCAACCTGGTGAAAATCGGCCTGCCCATCAGCGAAGCCTCACAACGCCTGTCGCAATTTCCCGCGGACTACCTCGGCCTGGAAGAACGCGGGCGCCTACAACCCGGCAGCTTTGCCGACTGCGTGCGCCTGGACCGTTCCCTGCACCTCACCGACGTCATGGTCGAAGGAGAAGCCATTGTCTTCCAAAATGCTTGAAGAGGCCTTGGCCTCCTGTGACGCCGTCGCGGCGCAGTTGCAACGTCTGAACCCGCGGCTGGAAGAGGTCGCCGGCCGCCTGCGCCGCCAGCCGCCGCAAGTGGCGATGACCATCGCCCGTGGCAGTTCGGACCACGCCGCCAGCTACTTCGCCTACCTGGCCATGCAGCACGTGGGCATTCCGGTGGCGTCGTTGCCGATGTCGGTGGTGACCTTGCTGCAAGCGCCCTTGAAGGTCAGCGGCCAGGTGGCTTTCGGCTTTTCCCAGTCCGGCCAGAGCCCGGACCTGGTCGATAGCCTGCGCCTGCTGCGCAAACGCGGCGCCTTGAGCATTTCGCTGGTCAACGCCGAAGACTCGCCGCTGCAAGCCGCTTGCGAATTCCACCTGCCGCTGTGCGCCGGGCCGGAACAAAGCGTGGCCGCGACCAAAAGCTTTATCGCTACCCTCAGCGCCAGCGCGCAGTTGATCGGCCACTGGAACCAGGAAGCGGATTTGTTGCAAGCCTGCCACGCGCTGCCCGATCACCTGCGCGAAGCCGCCAGGCAGGATTGGACGAAAGCCATCGACGCCCTGCGCGGCTGCCAGCAATTGATGGTGATCGGCCGTGGCGCCGGGTTTGCCATCGCCCAGGAAGCCGCGCTCAAGCTCAAGGAAACCTCGGCGATCCAGGCCGAAGCCTTCAGCAGCGCCGAAGTGCGCCACGGACCGATGGCCTTGATCGATGAAAACTACCCGCTGCTGGTGTTCGCCCCCCGCGGCGCCGAACAACCGGGATTGCTGAGCCTGGCCGCCGACATGCGCCAACGCGGCGCCCGCGTATTGTTGGCCGCGCCGGACGATATCGCCGAACGCGACCTGACCTTGAGCCGCGCCGAACACCCGAGCCTGGACCCGATTCTGGCCATCCAGAGTTTCTACGTGATGGCCGCCGGCCTGGCGGTCGCCCGTGGAATGGACCCCGACCAGCCACGCCACCTGAGCAAAGTGACCCGCACTCACTGAGTCGATTGCTGCGTTTTCCTGATGAGTACCGTGCCCATGTCCAACAACAATAATCAACTGACCCTCAGCGCCCCGTTAAGCGGGCCGGTGCTGCCCCTGGGCAACGTTCCCGACGAAGTCTTCGCCAGTGGCGCAATGGGCGACGGTATTGCCATCGACCCCCTGAATGACTGCCTCCATGCGCCGTGTGACGGGGTGATCATCCATGTCGCCCGCACCGGCCACGCCCTGACGATTCGCACGGACAACGGCGCCGAGTTGCTGCTGCATGTGGGTATCGACACGGTGGAGCTCAATGGCGAAGGCTTCGCGCTGCTGGTCAAGGAAGGCGCCCGTGTCAGCCAGGGGCAGGCGTTGGTGCAGTTTGACCTGGACCGGATTGCGCGCCAGTGCAAAAGCCTGGTCAGCCTGATCATTCTGACCAATAGCGATCGCTTCGCGCTGACACCGCTGGCACTCAATACAGTCAAGGTCGGTGAACCGCTGCTGCGGGTGAGCCTGCGCTCAACGGCCTCGACGCAGACGGCTGTGGATAACTCGGCCGCAGAAGCCAGCGCCAACGTGCGCATCACCCACCGCGGCGGTTTGCATGCGCGCCCAGCGGCGTTGATTCGCAAGACCGCCCAGGGGTTCAGCAGCCAGGCGCAGTTGCATTTCGCCGGCACGTCGGCGGCGTGCGACAGCCTGATTGGCTTGATGGGGTTGGGCATTGGCGAAGGCGACGAGGTTCGCGTCAGCTGTCGTGGCAAGGATTGCGAGGCGGCGTTGCAGGCATTGGTCGCCGCACTGTCAGTCGCCATCAGCGCAGAACCTCACGCGCCGGTAACCGCCACTCCACGTCGTGCGAATACTGAAACCGGTGTACTGCAAGGGGTGTGCGCAGCACCGGGCCTGGTGTGCGGGCCACTGTTCCGGTTGACCGGCATCGAGTTGCCGGCCGATACCGGTAACCACCGCGCCGACGAACAACTGCAACGGCTGGATGCGGCCCTTGAGCACGTGCGCGGTGATATCCGCCAGACCCTGGCCCACGCCCGCCAGCGCAAAAATGCCGAAGAAGAAGACATCTTCGCCGCCCACCTCGCCTTACTGGAGGATCCGGCCCTGCTGGACGCCGCCACCCGCGCGATCGAACACGGCAGCGCCGCCACCCACGCCTGGCGCGATGCAATCCAGGCGCAATGCGCGGTCTTGCTGGCCCTGGGCAAGCCGCTGTTTGCCGAACGCGCCAATGACCTGCGCGACCTGCAACAACGGGTGCTGCGGGCGCTGTTGGGTGAAGCCTGGCATTTCGAATTGCCCCCTGGCGCCATTGTCAGCGCCCATGAACTGACCCCTTCAGACCTGCTGCAATTGAGTGCACAACAGGCGGCGGGCATCTGCATGGCCGAGGGTGGCGCCACCTCCCACGTCGCGATCCTGGCCCGGGGCAAAGGCTTGCCGTGCGTGGTGGCATTGGGCGCCGACGTACTCGATGTGCCACAAGGCCAACGGGTGGTGCTGGACGCGGCCAACGGTCGCCTGGAACTGGCCCCCAGCGAGGCGCGCCATGCCCAGGTGCATCAGCTGCGTGACGCACAGCAACAGCGGCGCCAGCAGCAACAGGCCCAGGCCCGATTGCCAGCACGCACTCGCGATGGGGTGGGCATCGAAGTCGCCGCCAATGTCGCCTCCAGCGCCGAAGCCCAGGTGGCGTTTGAAAACGGCGCCGATGGCGTCGGCCTGTTGCGTACCGAATTCCTCTTCGTCGACCGCCGCACTGCGCCGGACGAACAGGAACAGCGCCAGGCCTACCAGGCCGTGCTGGATGCCATGGGCGACAAGTCGGTGATCATCCGCACTATCGACGTGGGCGGCGACAAGCAGCTCGACTATCTGCCACTGCCGGTGGAGGCCAACCCCGTGCTCGGCCTGCGCGGCATTCGCCTGGCCCAGGTGCGCCCCGAGGTACTCGACCAGCAACTGCGTGCCCTGCTGCAAGTCAGCCCGCTGGCGCGCTGCCGCATCCTGCTGCCAATGGTCAGCGAAGTCGACGAACTGCTGCACATCCGCCAACGCCTGGATGAACTGTGTATGGCACTGGAGCTGACCCAACGCCCGGAACTGGGGGTGATGATCGAAGTGCCCGCCGCCGCGCTGATGGCCGAACAACTGGCCAAGCATGCGGACTTCTTGTCCATCGGCACCAATGACCTGTCCCAGTACACCCTGGCCATGGACCGCGACCACGCAGGTTTAGCTGCGCGGGTGGATGCTCTGCACCCGGCGCTGCTGCGGCTGATCGCGCAGACTTGCGCGGGCGCGGCCCAGCATGGGCGTTGGGTCGGCGTGTGCGGCGCCCTGGCGTCCGACCCCTTGGCGACTCCCGTACTGGTTGGCCTGGGGGTCAGCGAACTGTCCGTGAGCCCGCCGCAAATCGGAGAAATCAAGGACCGCGTCCGTCACTTGGACGCGGCGCAATGCCGGCAACTGAGCCAAGGGCTGCTCGACCTGAGCAGTGCCAAGGCCGTTCGCCAAGCCTGTCAACACCACTGGCCGCTGAGCTGAAAACAACAAGAACAGGGAGACACGCCATGTACCAATACTTTATCGAAGGCCTGCAACGGCTCGGCCGCGCGCTGATGCTGCCGATCGCGATTCTGCCGATCGCCGGCCTCTTGCTGCGCCTGGGTGACACCGACCTGCTCAACATCGCGGTGATGCACGATGCCGGGCAAGCGATCTTCGCCAACCTGGCGCTGATCTTCGCCATCGGTATCGCCGTGGGTTTTGCCCGCGACAATAACGGCACCGCCGGGCTGGCCGGCGCGATTGGTTACCTGGTCATGGTCTCTACCCTCAAGGTGATGGACTCGACCATCAACATGGGCATGCTCGCCGGTATCGCCAGCGGCCTAATGGCGGGCGGGCTGTATAACCGCTTCAAGGACATCAAGCTCCCGGAGTACCTGGCCTTCTTTGGCGGGCGACGCTTTGTGCCGATTGTCACGGGCTTCAGCGCAGTCGGCCTGGGCGTGATCTTCGGCCTGATCTGGCCGCCGATCCAGCACGCTATCAACAGCTTCGGCGTACTGCTGATGGAAAGCGGCAGCCTGGGCGCGTTCGTGTTCGGCGTATTCAACCGCCTGCTGATCGTCACCGGCCTGCACCACATCCTCAACAACATGGCCTGGTTCGTATTCGGCACCTTTACCGACCCCGTGACCGGCGCGGTTGTCACCGGCGACCTCACGCGCTATTTCGCCGGCGACCCCAAAGGCGGCCAGTTCATGACCGGCATGTTCCCGGTGATGCTGTTCGGCCTTCCGGCTGCGTGCCTGGCAATGTACCGCAATGCGTTGCCGGAGCGGCGCAAGGTGATGGGCGGGATTTTCCTGTCGATGGCGCTGACTTCGTTTCTGACCGGTGTCACCGAGCCGATTGAATTTGCGTTCATGTTCCTCGCACCGTTTCTTTACCTGATTCACGCAGTGCTTACCGGCCTGTCGATGGCCGTGACCAACATGCTGGATATCCACCTGGGCTTTACCTTCTCCGGTGGGTTTATCGACATGGTGCTGGGTTGGGGCAAGTCCACCCATGGCTGGTTGGTGTTCCCGGTTGGGTTGGCCTATGCGGTGATCTACTACAGCGTGTTCAACTACTGCATTCGTCGGTTCAACCTGAAGACGCCAGGGCGTGAAGATATTCAGGTCGTACAAACCGAAGCGATGACAGATAACCAGCGGGCCACCGCTTATATCCAGGCCCTGGGTGGTGCAGAGAATTTGCTAAGCGTCGGCGCCTGCACCACGCGCCTGCGCCTGGATATGGTGGATCGCAACAAGGTCGTGGATGCGCAACTCAAAGCTCTGGGCGCCATGGCTGTGGTTCGGCCCGGAAATGGCGGGAGCTTGCAGGTGGTAGTCGGGCCGATGGCCGATAGCATTGCCGATGAGATTCGCTTGGCGATGCCGGCGTTTGTTGCTGCAAGTCCAGCGGGCGTTGCAGCTGTGGATAAGCCGGTTGCGGTGAATGCGGAGGACGCCGAGAAATGGCTGACAGCCTTGGGTGGCCGAGGGAATGTGCGTCAGCTGGAAGCGATGGCGATAACCCGGTTGCGGGTGGAACTGGGGGATGATTCGGTGTTGTCCGAAACTCAGCTTGTGGCGCTTGGATGCCAAGGTATTACTCAACTCGACAGTGGTGTTTGGCACTTGCTGATTGGTGCCAAGGCGTCGGGGTTGGGTGAGGCGCTGGAGCGGTTGGTCAGTGGTCGGCAGATTGGGGCGGGGGCGTAGTTGATCTTTGCCTGTATGGGCCTCATCGCAGCATGGGTATCTACACAACTTAGGCTCAACGCTGCCCCCCCCCGGCAGACAGGGCTGTTGTGGCGAGCGGGCTTGCCCCGCGTTGGGCTGCGAAGCAGCCCCACTAAGATCACCGCGCTGTTTCAGATAGACCGCGGACTGAGGTTTTAGGGCTGCTGCGCAGCCCAACGCGGGGCAAGCCCGCTCGCCACAGGGAGAGTTCTCAAGGTCTGAAAGTTGCGTAGATACCCATGCTCATCGCAGGCAAGCCAGCTCCCACAGTTTGAATGTATTCGCAGATCAACAATGTGGGAGCCGGGCTCGCCCGCGATAGGGCCTGTTCAGGCAACAAAAAACCCGCTGGCCAAACTGGCCCAGCGGGTTTCTTGTTTTTACAGCCGGCGAATCAAAAATCCGCCAACTGCCACACCTCATACGCCGGTGTTTCATACGGATGGCTGAGCTTCAACGCCGCCACAGCAGCCACGATCGACTCATCGGCCACCACCAGCTCAACCTTCCACTCTTCAACCACTTCAACCTGGCCCACCTGCCCGATAAACGGCTGGCTGCCGTCCAACGCGCGGAATTGGCCCTGGCCCAGCACTTGCCAGGCGCAGCTGTCGTAGTCGCCGATGCGCCCGCCACCGGCTGCGAAGACGGCGGTCTTCACCGTCTCCACATGGCTGTCGGGCACAAAGAAGCTGAGCTTGTACACCGCCTTAGTTCACCCACACGCGAGCGTTGCGGAACATGCGCATCCAGGCGCCGTCTTCGTTCCACTCTTCCGGGCGCCACGAGTTCTGCACCGCGCGGAATACACGCTCCGGGTGCGGCATCATGATGGTGACGCGGCCGTCGCGGCTGGTGAGGCCGGTGATCCCGCGCGGCGAGCCGTTCGGGTTGGCCGGGTAGTTTTCGGTGACCTTGCCGTGGTTGTCGACGAAACGCATGGCCACGCAACCGGACAGGTCGGCTTCCAGCAGGGCTTCTTCGCTTTCGAACTCGGCATGGCCTTCACCGTGGGCGATGGCGATCGGCATGCGCGAACCAGCCATGCCTTGCAGGAAGATCGAGTTGGACTCCTGTACCTGCACCATGGCAACACGGGCTTCGAACTGCTCGGAACGGTTACGCACAAAGTGCGGCCAGAACTCGCTGCCCGGGATCAGCTCATGCAGGTTGGACATCATCTGGCAACCGTTGCACACACCCAGCGTGAAGCTGTCGTTGCGCTCGAAGAAGCCTTGGAACGCGTCGCGGGCACGGCTGTTGAACAGAGCCGACTTGGCCCAGCCTTCACCGGCACCCAGGACGTCGCCGTAGGAGAAGCCACCGCAGGCCACCAGGCCCTTGAACTCGTTGAGGTCAACGCGACCGGCGAGGATATCGCTCATGTGCACGTCGATCGCGTTGAAGCCGGCGCGGTCGAACGCGGCCGCCATTTCGACCTGGCCGTTGACGCCCTGCTCACGCAGTACGGCGACTTGTGGACGAATGCCTTTCTTGATGTACGGCGCGGCGATGTCCTGGTTGACGTCGAAGCTGAGCTTGGTGCTCAGGCCCGGATTGTCTTCTTCCAGGATCAGGTCGAACTCCTGCTCGGCGCAGTCGGCGTTGTCGCGCAGGCGCTGGATCTGGTAGCTGGTTTCCGCCCACTGGCGTTGCAGCAGACGGCGCTGGCCTTCGAAAACGGTGTCGCCATTGAAGACAATGTCGATCTGGCCGTTGTTGATCGGCTGGCCGATCACTGCCACGCAATCGCCCAGGCCGGCGGCGCTGAACTGTGCAAGTACGTCCGGGGTCGCGTCCTGGCGCACCTGGATCACGGCGCCCAGCTCTTCGTTGAACAGGATGCCGTTGATTTCAGAAGCATCCTCGGCAACGCTGTCGAGCACCAGGTTCAAGCCGCAGTGACCGGCAAACGCCATCTCTACAACGCTGGTCAGCAGGCCACCGTCGGAACGGTCGTGGTAGGCCAGCAGGTGGCCGTCGGCGTTGAGGCCCTGGATCACGGCGAAGAAGGCCTTGAGGTCTTCGGCATCATCGACGTCCGGCGCGTGCTTGCCGAGCTTGCCATGGGTTTGCGCGAGGATCGAGGCGCCCATGCGGTTCTGGCCACGGCCCAGGTCGATCAGGATCAGGTCGGTGGTGCCCTTGTCCATGCGCAGTTGCGGGGTCAGGGTCTGGCGGATGTCGGTGACCGGTGCGAAACCGGTGACGATCAGCGACAGCGGCGAAGTGACGCTCTTGTCGGTGCCGTCTTCGTTCCAACGGGTGGCCATGGACATGGAGTCCTTGCCCACCGGAATGGTGATCCCCAGTTCCGGGCACAGCTCCATGCCGACCGCCTTGACGGTGTCGTACAGGCGAGCGTCTTCACCGGGGTGGCCGGCAGCGGACATCCAGTTGGCCGACAACTTGATGTCGGACAGTTTGCCGATGCGCGACGCCGCGATGTTGGTGAGGGTTTCACCAATGGCCATGCGTCCCGACGCCGGAGCATCCAGCAGGGCCAGCGGCGTGCGCTCGCCCATGGCCATGGCTTCACCGGTGTAGACGTCGAAGCTGGTGGCGGTGACGGCAACGTCAGCCACCGGCACTTGCCATGGGCCGACCATCTGGTCACGGGCCACCAGGCCAGTGATGGTGCGGTCGCCAATGGTGATCAGGAAGCTTTTGCTCGCCACGGCCGGGTGGTGCAGCACACGTTCGATGCTGTCGGCCAGGTCCAGCGTGCTCGGGTCGAAATCATCGCCCAGCTCGGCTTCACGTACGGCCGAACGGTGCATGCGCGGAGCCTTGCCCAGCAGCACTTCGAGCGGCATGTCCACCGGGCTGTTGCCGAAGTGGCTGTCGGTGACCGTCAGTTGCGGCTCGGCAGTGGCTTCGCCGACCACGGCAAACGGGCAGCGCTCGCGTTCGCAGATGGCCTGGAAGCGCGCAAAGTCTTCAGGGCCGACGGCCAGTACGTAGCGTTCCTGGGACTCGTTGCTCCAGATTTCGTGCGGGGCCATGCCCGGCTCGTCGTTTGGAATGTTGCGCAGTTCGAAACGGCCGCCGCGGTCGCCATCGTTGACCAGTTCCGGGAAGGCGTTGGACAAGCCACCGGCGCCGACGTCGTGGATGAAGCTGATCGGGTTCTTGTCACCCAACTGCCAGCAACGGTCGATGACTTCCTGGCAGCGACGCTCCATTTCTGGGTTTTCGCGCTGTACGGAAGCGAAGTCGAGGTCCGCCGAGCTGGTGCCGGTGGCCATGGAGGAGGCAGCACCGCCACCCAGGCCGATCAGCATCGCCGGGCCGCCGAGGACGATCAGCTTGGAACCGACCAGAATCTCGCCTTTCTTGACGTGTTCTTCACGGATGTTGCCCATGCCGCCGGCCAACATGATCGGCTTGTGGTAGCCGCGCACTTCATCGCCACGCGGGGTGGTGATGGATTGCTCGAAAGTCCGGAAGTAGCCGGTCAGTGCCGGGCGCCCGAATTCGTTGTTGAACGCGGCGCCGCCCAGCGGGCCTTCGATCATGATGTCCAGCGCGGTAACGATGCGCTCCGGCTTGCCGTATGGCACTTCCCACGGCTGTTCGAAGCCCGGGATCTGCAGGTTGGACACGGTAAAGCCGGTGAGGCCGGCCTTTGGCTTGGCGCCACGACCGGTGGCGCCTTCGTCGCGGATCTCGCCGCCGGAACCGGTGGCTGCGCCCGGGAACGGGGCAATCGCGGTCGGGTGGTTGTGAGTCTCGACTTTCATCAGGATGTGCACCGGCTCCTGCACCGCGCCGTACTGGCGGGTCTCAGGGTCCGGGAAGAATCGGCCGGCGACGCTGCCGACGATGACCGAGGCGTTGTCCTTATAAGCCGACAGAACGCCTTCGCTGTGCATCACGTAGGTGTTCTTGATCATGCCGAACAGGCTTTTTTCCTGGCTTTCGCCGTCGATGTCCCAACTGGCGTTGAAGATCTTGTGACGGCAGTGCTCGGAGTTGGCCTGGGCGAACATCATCAGTTCGATGTCGTGCGGGTTGCGCTTCAAGCCGTTGAAAGCGTTGACCAGATAGTCGATCTCGTCTTCGGCCAGGGCCAGGCCCAGTTCGGTGTTGGCCTTCTCGAGGGCGGCGCGACCGCCGCCAAGCACGTCAATCGCGGTCAGCGGCTTGGGCTCGGCGTGGCTGAACAGGCCGGCAGCCTGTTCCAGCTGGCTGACGATGATCTGGGTCATGCGGTCGTGCAGGCTGCTGGCGATAAGCTCGGCTTCGGTCTCGCTGAACTGCCCGGCGACATAGAAGGCAATCCCGCGTTCCAGGCGCTGGATGCTCGTAAGGCCGCAGTTGCGGGCGATATCACTGGCCTTGCTCGACCAGGGCGAGATGGTGCCGAACCGTGGCAGAACCAGGAACAAGCGGCCGGTCGGCTCTTGAACGGGAACGCTTGGGCCGTACTTCAGAAGGCGTGCCAGCACTTGCTGTTCGTCGGCGGTCAAGACGCCGGTAACGTCGGCGAAGTGAGCAAATTCAGCATACAGGCCTGTAACAGCTGGAACCTTCTGGCTCAGTTGCTCAAGGAGTTTGCTGTGGCGAAAGGCAGAAAGGGCAGGAGCGCCGCGCAGGATCAACATCTTCGGGACAGCCTCGGGAAGGGGGTGTGCTTTGAGGCCGTGCATTCTAGCGTAAACCGCCGCCAACGGCACCCGAAACGCTACTGGTGGCTGCTGCCGAACGTCAGTTGGCACCGATTGCACGCTATCCGTGGCATTCCGCGCAGTTATTTTAACCGTCACAATCACTCGCCAAGCCACGTTTCTGCGGGTTGCAGCACAGTTTTGCCGGCGCTAGCAGACAAGTCCCACGCTGTCGAGATATGGCGCCGTGGGCCGTTTGCGTATACTGCGCAGATGTTCTCCCCTACTGCTTTGCGCCCGCGGTGCGCCAAATGGCTCATCGCAACCGGACTCTTCCTGATGCTCAGCGCCTGTGTTGATAAACCCAGCACGCTCGAGCGAATCAAGGAGGATGGCGTATTGCGGGTGATTACCCGAAACAGCCCGGCCACGTATTTCCAGGACCGCAACGGTGAAACCGGTTTCGAATACGAACTGGTCAAGCGTTTTGCCGACGACCTGGGGGTGAAGCTGGAAATCGAAACCGCTGACAACCTCGACGACCTGTTCGGCCAGCTGGGCAAACCCAACGGCCCGGTCCTGGCTGCCGCCGGCCTGGTCAGCAGCGAGCAGCGCCTGAAGCAGGTACGCTTTTCCCACCCGTACCTGGAAGTGACCCCGCAGATCATCTATCGCAACGGCCAATCGCGCCCCACCAACGCGGCGGACCTGGTGGGCAAGAAGATCATGGTGCTCAAGGGCAGCACCCACGCCGAACAACTGGCGGAGTTGAAAAAACAGAATCCTGCCATCGAATACGAAGAGTCCGACGCCGTTGAAGTAGTCGACCTGCTGCGCATGGTCGACGAAGGCCAGATCGACCTGACCCTGGTGGACTCCAACGAAGTGGCGATGAACCAGGTGTACTTCCCCAACGTGCGCGTGGCGTTCGACCTCGGCGATGCCAGCCACCAGAGCTGGGCCGTGGCCGCCGGCGAAGACAACAGCCTGCTCAACGAGGTCAACAGCTACCTCGACAAGGTCGGCAAGAACGGCACCTTGCAGCGCCTGAAAGATCGCTACTACGGGCACGTCGATGTGCTCGGCTACATGGGCGCCTATACGTTTGCCCAGCACTTGCAGCAGCGCTTGCCCAAGTACGAGAAACACTTCAAGGCCTACGCCAAGGAAGAAAAGGTCGACTGGCGCCTGTTGGCGGCCATCGGCTATCAAGAGTCACTCTGGCAACCGGCGGTCACCTCCAAGACCGGCGTGCGCGGGCTGATGATGCTGACCCAGAACACCGCCCAGGCCATGGGCGTGTCCAACCGCCTGGACGCCAAGCAAAGCATCATGGGCGGCGCCAAATACCTGGCCAAGATCAAGGATGAGCTTGACGATGATATCGCCGAGCCGGACCGTACCTGGTTTGCCCTGGCCGCTTACAACGTGGGCACCGGGCATCTGGACGACGCGCGCAAGCTGGCGCAGAAGGACGGCCTGAACCCGAACAAGTGGCTGGACGTGAAGAAGATGCTGCCGCGCCTGTCGCAGAAGCAGTGGTACAGCAAGACCCGCTACGGCTATGCCCGTGGCGGCGAGCCGGTGCATTTCGTGGCGAACATCCGGCGCTACTACGACATCCTCACCTGGGTGACTCAGCCACAGCTGGAAGGTAATCAGGTGGTCGAAGGCAACCTGCATGTACCTGGGGTGAACAAGACCAAGCCGCCGGAAGAGAACCCGCAGCTGTAAACCCGATCATCCAGCCCCCCAACCCCATGTGGGAGGGAGCTTGCTCCCGATGAGGCTCGATCAGCCACAGACAAACTGACCGCCCCCTGCTACCGGCACTCCCACCGCTCGTTCGCTACTGGCCCTGGAGGCCGGTGAGCAGATGTACCGTGCCTCCCGCCAACACCATCACGCCCGGCACTCCAGCCGCCTTTAACGCCGCCACATCCACCCGCGCCGCGTCCTGCAGTTGCACGCGCACTCGCGTCAACGCCACGCGCTGTTGCGACTTGAGATTATCCGCACCACCGAGCGCATCCAGCACATCGGCCGACAACAGACTCGGTGTCGACGGCGCTACCGTCTCGGCAATCAAATCCGGGGTCAGGGCTTTCCAGAACGCCCGCTGCAATTTCTCGAACATGCTCAGTGCTCCACGACAGGTGAGGTTTCAACGGTGGCCGCGTGATACAGGCGCAAGGCCTCGCGCACTTGGGCGGCTTCTTCCAGGCCCAGTACCTGGCGGGCGATGATCTGGCAGTCCGCCAGGTCCAGCTCGCGTACGGTGGCCTTGATGGTCGGGATCAGCGGCACGCTGACAGACAACTCATCCACCCCCAGCCCGATCAATACCGGCACAGCCAAGGCTTCGGACGCCAACGCCCCGCACACGCCCACCCACTTGCCGTGGGCATGGGCGGCCTTGACGGTGGTCGCGATCAGGCGCAACACAGCCGGGTGAAAGCTGTCGGCCTGGCCGGCCAGCCGCGGGTGGTCGCGGTCCATGGCCAGGGTGTATTGGGTCAGGTCATTGGTGCCGATCGAAAAGAAATCCACATGGGGCGCAAACACATCCGCCATCAACGCCGCAGACGGCACCTCGATCATGATGCCCAGCTTCGGTAGCTCGGTGAGCCCCAGGGCCAGAGCTTCTTCTTCGAGCATCTTGCGCGCCAGGTGCAACTCGGAGAGCAGGCTGACCATCGGCAGCATGATATGCAGGCGTGCAAAACCGGCACTGGCGAGGATCGCACGGAACTGTTCGCGCAGCAGCTCGGGACGCTCCAGGCACAGGCGAATACCGCGCAACCCGAGGAACGGGTTGGTTTCGGCGTCCATCGGCACATAAGCCAAGGGTTTGTCGCCACCGACGTCCAAGGTGCGCACCACCAGGTTGCGCTCGGCGCCCAGGGCACGGGCGATGGCCGTGTAGGTGGCTGCTTGTTCGTCAGGGCCCGGCGCACGGTTGCGGTCCAGGTAGAGGAACTCCGAACGCAACAGGCCGACGCCTTCGCCGCCAAGGGTCAGGGATTGCTCCACTTCCTGCAACGAGGCCACGTTGGCGGTGACTTCGACGTGATGACCGTCTCGGGTGGTGGCGGGCAAAGACGCCTGCGCCACATCGCGTTGATGGCGAAGCACCTGCTGCTTGCGGGCGGCTTCCAATTGCTCGATTTCGGCCAGGTCCGGGTCCAAGTGCAGTTCGCCTTTGTCGGCGTCGAGCAACACCTGCTTGCCATTGGCCAACCCCAGTACCTGGGCCGAAACACCGCAAATGGCCGGCAGGCCAAGGGCGCGGGCGAGGATCGCGACGTGGCTGGTCGCGCCTCCGCCGACGGTGACAAAACCCAGCACTTTGCGTGTATCCAGGCTGGCAGTCTGCGACGGGGTCAATTGCTCAGCGATCAGGATTGCGCGCTCCGGCAAGTCCCAGGCGTTGTCCTGAATGCCCAGGATCAGTTTCAGCACGCGCTGGCCAACATCCGCCAGATCTGCCGCACGCTCGGCGATCAGCGCATTGCCCAGCCCCTGGAATAGCTTGACGGTCGCGAGCGTGGCACTGTTCCAGGCAAAGGCGGCGCTCTTGCCTTCAGCCAGCAGGCTATGGGCGTGCTCCAGCAAGGTCGGGTCTTCGAGCAGTTCCTGATGGGCGCGGAAAATCTCTGCCTGGGCGCTGCCGGCGGCCTTATCCCGAAAAGCCTGCAATGCCTCGGTGGCAGCCAGCAGGCCACGCGCCAAAGCGGCACGTTCAGTGGCTTCACCCATACCTTGTTCAGTGATGCTCAGCTCAGGCTCAGTCACTTGAACGACCTGACCAAACGCCGAACCCGGCGATGCGCACACGCCTCGCAGCAAGGTCGCCGAGGGTGGCGTAACGACCGCTTCAGCCACACTCGCCACCCCCTCGCCACAGCCTTCAGCCAACAAGGCCACCAGCGCAGTGATCGCCGCTGCGGCATCCTCACCCGCCGCACTCACCTGCAAGGTGTCGCCGTGCACGGTTTGCAACGCCATGATCGCCACCAGCGATTTGGCGTTGGCGCTCTGGGTTTGTTTATGCAGATAGATGCTTGCGTTGAAACCCTTCGCCGCCTGGGCGAACACCGCCGCCGGGCGGGCGTGCAAACCGTTGGCATTGGGCAAGGTCAACGGCTTGGAGAACAGCGCATCGCCCTCCTCTTCGTCCACTGCGTCAATGGCTTCGCCTGGGGATAACTGCAACAGCGGTTGGCCGACCTCCACAAGATCGGTTGCCAACACGCTAAACGGCTCGCCACTGACCACCAGCATCAAGGTCAGCAGGCTACGGGCGTTGAGCGCCACGTAGTCGGCATCGAATTCGATCAGCGGTTGCCCGGCCTCCACCCGCTGGCCTTCCTCGACCAATCGGGTAAATCCCTTGCCTGCCAGGTTCACGGTGTCCAGGCCGATGTGCATCAGCACCTGCACGCCATTGTCATCGGTGATGCTGACCGCATGCCCACTGTCCTGGATATTGCTGATCACCCCGGCCAGTGGCGCGCAGAGGGTCTGCGAGGTGGGGTCGATACACAGGCCGTCGCCAATCAGGCGGCTGGAGAATACAGGGTCGGGCACCTTATCCAGCGCCAGCAGCACACCCGACACGGGCGCCAGCAATTCCAGGGGTTGAGTTGCGGTCATGACTTCACCTGCTGTTTTGTTCTGTAGATATCCGTGTGGGCGGGGGCTTGCTCCCGATGACGGTGTACCAGCCAATAAATGCCTATCTGAAACACCGCTATCGGGGGCAAGCCCCCTCCCACATTTAGTCCCTGTGCACCCGAAGGCTCATTTCCACCAGTATTCGACTTGCACGCCGACGTTCGAGCCATGCCGCGCAGTGCCGTAGGCGCCGGTGTCGGACAACGCCGAACCCGCCGCCAGTTCATTCGCCGCACGCTTGGCCGCTTCGTTCCAACTGGCATAGGTGTAATACAAACGCACTTCCGGCCGCGCCCAGAAATCCGGGCCTTTGGGCGACCAGGTCGGGGCGAAGGTGAACTTGCTCAGCTTGCGCGTGCCACCGCTGGCATCGACCTGATCATGACCGAGTTCGGTGACCAGCTTGAACTGCTCGCTGATCGCATAGGCCGGGCGCACGCCGACGGACATCCAGGTCTGGTCCTGGCTGCCGGGGCGGATATCTTTCTGGTACACCGCCTCGATCTGCCCGCCGAAACGCGGGGTCACCTGCCAGTCGAAAAACTCGACGGCGCGATAGCTTTTGCTGCTGTTGTCCAAGCGGGTATTGCCGGTGTAGCCCAGGCCGGTGCCAGGACCTTCGCCGTACTGCAGGGCGAATTTGTTCTTGCCGCCCAGGAAAGCTTTTTGTACGTGCTGCGCCGTGATCGCCCAACCGCTGTTGGTATCGCGCCCGCCGGCCTTTTCGATGTAGCTCAAGCCCAGCTCCAGCTCGCCACCGGGGTTGGTCTTGAAGCCCGCAACGTTGAAATCGTGACGGGTGGCGTATTCCTTCTGGTACAGGTTGTCCTTGCGTGAAAGGGCGTAGCTGTATTTCAAGTCGCCAATCAGCACGTCCTCGATACCGCCGCCCGTGGCGCTCTGGTTCCAGTAGTAGAAGTCGGAGATATGGATGTCATTACGTTTGTAGTAACGCCGCCCGGCCCACAGCGACCCGCCGTTGAGACTGGGCAGGTTCGACCATTGCGCATACATCTGCGGCATGCGCGCCGAGCCGTTGTTTTCACCCTGGAATTTAAGGGCGCGGTCGTATTGGTTGTACAGGGAGGCCATGGCGTCGACGCTGAGCACCGAACCATCGTCGAGGGTCAGCAGGTCCTGGCGCAATTCCAGTTCGGCGTACTGCTCGCATTCGTTGCCCAAGCGGTATTTGGTTTGCGCGCCCGGCAGTTGGAAACACTGCTGCTTGCCACTGCCGGTTGAAGTGCCCACGCCACTGCGCAGGTAACCGGCAAATTCCAGGGCCTGCGCGCCGAATGGCAGGCTCAGGCACGATGCTACTAGGCCCAGCTTTATTGTTGTTTTCATGAAGCGCTCCGATATTTTTATTATGTTTTCAACGCGTCCCCGCGCTCCCACACGGGGTTTACAACGGGTCTCAGTCCTTGAGGTGCAGCACAAAGGATTCGTAGGGGCGCAGCACGACTGTGCGGGTACGCATCGGGCAATCGGGGTAGTTGCTGATCAGCAGGCGTTGCTCGGTGCCCCCACTGATCACGTTGCCGGGCAGTTGGATCTCGCACGGCTGGCCGTAGAAGTTGTTCAGCACCAGCAACCGCTCGCCATGACCTTCGCGCAGGTATGCCCAGACCTGAAGGTGGTCTTGCAGCAACGGGCGGTAAACGCCCTCCTGAATCAGCGGTTCATGGCGACGCAAGGCGATCAGCGCGCGGTAGTGATGCAGCACCGAGTCTGGGTCATCCAGTTGCTGCTCCACATTGATCTGCGCCGCATTGGCCGGGATACCGATCCACGGCTCGCCCGTGCTGAAACCGGCATTCGCCTGGTTGCTCCACTGCATGGGCGTACGCCCGTTATCGCGGGACTTCTGCATGATCGCCGCCATGCTCGACGCCTCGGACTCCCCCGCATCGCGCTTGAGGCGGAAGATGTTCAGGGTCTCGACATCACGGTATTGCTCAATCTTGTCGAACCCTGGGTTGGTCATGCCCAGCTCTTCGCCCTGGTACACAAAGGGCGTGCCCTGGAGGAAGTGCAACGCCGTGGCGAGCATCTTGGCCGAGACCACCCGGTGTTCGCCGTCATCGCCAAATCGCGAGACCACTCGAGGCTGGTCGTGGTTACACCAGAACAGTGCGTTCCAGCCGCCACCCGCCTGCATGCCGAGTTGCCAATCAGAGAGGATCTGCTTGAGCTGCAGGAAATCAAAGTCGGCGCGCACCCACTTCTGCAAGTTCGGATAATCGACTTTCAAGTGATGAAAGTTGAACGTCATCGACAGCTCTTTGGACTCCGGCCGCGAGTAGCGGATGCAGTGTTCCAGGCTGGTGGACGACATCTCGCCGACGTTGATCAGGTCATGGCCCTCGAAGACTTCGCGGTGCATTTCCTGCAGGTATGCATGCACGTTCGGGCCGTCGGTGTAGAAGCGACGGCCGTCGCTGTTGTCTTCGGGGAAATCGGCGGGCTTGGAGATCAGGTTGATCACGTCCAGGCGGAAACCGCCCACACCCTTGTCGCGCCAGAAGCGCATCAGCTTGAACACCTCGGCGCGCACCTTGGGGTTGTCCCAGTTGAGGTCGGCCTGGGTGTGATCGAACAGGTGCAGGAAGTACTGGCCGGTTTGCGCTTCGTATTCCCAGGCTGAGCCACCGAACTTGGATTCCCAGTTGTTCGGCTGGTCGCACCAGATGTAGAAGTCACGGTACGGGTTGTCGAGGCTGCTGCGTGCCTGCTGGAACCACTCATGCTCGATGGAGGTGTGATTGACCACGATGTCGAGCATCAGCTTGATGCCGCGCTGGGCCGCTTCGCTGATCAACAGGTCGCAGTCGGCCATGGTCCCGTAGCTGGGATCGATGGCGTAGTAGTCGCTGATGTCGTAGCCGTTGTCGCGCTGCGGTGAACGCAGGAACGGGGTAATCCACAGGCAGTCGACCCCCAGCCACTTGAGGTAATCGAGTTTATCCACGATACCCAGCAGGTCACCGGTGGCGTTACCCGCGTGGCTGTGGAAGCTTTTGGGGTAGATCTGGTAGATCACCGAGTGTTGCCAGTCTTGCATGGTGGGTTCCTTCAGTAGAGTTTTTTGCAGGCCTCTCGGGCCTCATCGGGGGGCAAGCCCGCTCCCACATTCAAAATGCGGAGGGGCTTGCCCCCGATAGCGGTAAATCAGGCAACCCTGTATCCAGGCCGCACGATCTTCATGCTCAACGCGCAGGTCAAAACAAACGGCACGACCATCGCGATGACCATCCCGATCACAAACATCGGAATGGCGCTCGGCACGATCGAGATAAACCCAGGCAGGCCGCCGACCCCGATGGCCGAGGCCTGGACCTTGTTCAACGACAGGAAGATGCTGCCCAGCGCCGAACCCAGAAGCGCGGCATAAAACGGGAATTTGAAGCGCAGGTTCACGCCGAACATCGCGGGCTCTGTAATGCCGAAGTAGGCGGAAACCGCTGAGGTCGAGGCCATGCTTTTGTCCCGCGCATTACGGGTCATGTAGAACACCGCGAGCGCGGCGCTGCCCTGGGCCAGGTTGGACATGACGATCATCGGCCAGATAAAGGTGCCGCCCTGGGTGGAGATCAATTGCAGGTCCACGGCGAGGAACATATGGTGCATGCCGGTGATCACCAGCGGGGCATACAGCAGGCCGAAAATCGCCCCGCCCAGCATCGGCGCCAGGTCAAAGAGGGTGACCACGCCTTCGGTAATCAGGATGCCCAGGTGACGGGTGACCGGGCCAATGATTGCCAGGGCCAGCACACCGGTAACGACGATGGTGGTGATCGGTACGACGAGCAGTTGAATCGCATTCGGCACCCGCGCCCGCAGCCATTTCTCGATGACGCTCATCACATAGGCCGCCATCAGGATAGGCAGGATCTGCCCCTGGTAACCCACTTTCTCAATCTTGAACCAACCGAAAATATCGAAGTACGGCAGGCTCTGGCCATCCAGCCCGGCGACCGCCTTGCCGTAGTTCCAGGCGTTGAGCAGGTCCGGGTGCACCAGCATCAGGCCGAGCACGATGCCGAGGATTTCACTGCCGCCAAAGCGCTTGGCCGCCGACCAGCCCACCAGCGCCGGCAAGAACACGAACGAGGTGTTGGCCATCAGGTTGATCAGGCTCCACAGGCCATCCAGGTTCGGATAGGCCTCCAGCAGCGTCTTGCCCTCGATGAACATGCCCTTGGCGCCCATCAGGTTGTTCACGCCCATCAACAGGCCGGCAATGATCAGCGCAGGCAGGATCGGCATGAACACATCGGAGAACACCCGCACCAGGCGCTGCATGGCATTGGTCTTGTCGGCGCCCTTTTTCTTGACGTCGGCGATGGTGGCGGCGGCGAGGCCGGTCTGTTCCCGCAGCGCGGCATAGACTTTTTCCACTTCGCCGGGGCCGATCACCACCTGGAACAGGCCCCCGGTGAAAAACGAGCCCTTGACGAGGTCAACCTGGTTCAAGGCGCTGCTCTTGACCCGGCTCGGGTCCTTGAGCGCCAGGCGCAGGCGAGTCACGCAGTGGGCAGCTTGCTCAAGGTTGTCGCTGCCCCCGAGGTTCTCGAGAATCTCGCGGGCAATGTTCGAATAGTCGTGGCTCATGCTTGGTTTCCACTTTGATTTTTTTATTTGGGGGCAGTCATTGGCAGCACGCCGAGAGCAAACGTACTCGTACAGACGAGTTAAAGCAACAACTCGTCTGTACGAGTTACATTTTGTTTGTTTTTTTATGGGCCCTACACCGTCACGCGCCACAGATATCCAAGGGCCCAATGGACAAACACCCCCCTTGCCACTAAGGTTCCTGCCTTGAACGCAAACCCGGCACAGAGCCATCCCCATGAGCAAATACAACCAGATCTATACCGATCTGCTTGCCAACATCACCACTGAACGCCTGCAACGTGGCACCCGTCTTCCCTCCGAAACCGAATTGATGGATGCCTACCAGGCCAGCCGTGGCACCGTGCGTCGGGCCATCGAGCAGTTGCAGGAGCGTGGGTTCGCGCAAAAAATCCACGGCAAGGGCACTTTCGTGTTGTCGCCCAACCCCATCGAGTTCCAATTGGGTGGCATCGTCAGCTTCCACGAAACCCACGCCGACCTGGGCGACGACGTACGCACCGAAGTGGTCGAATTCACCCAGTTCCCACTGGAAGGCTCATTGCAACAACACATCGAAGCCGAACCCGGCACCCTGATCACGCGGATCAAGCGCGTCCGGCGCATCGGCGGCAAACGGGTGATCCTCGACATCAACCACTTTGTCGCCGACCTGATTCCCGGCCTGGACCGCGACATCGCCGAGCAGTCGATCTACGCGTTCATCGAGCAGACGCTGCAACTGCAGATCAGCTATGCGCAACGCACCATCGAAGCCCTGCCCCGCAGCAAAGACGACCAGGCGCACCTCGACCTAGACGGTCAGAGCCATGTGATTGTGGTGAGTAACCAGACGTTTTTGCAGGATGGGCGCCAGTTCGAGTACACCGAATCGCGGCATACGCTGGATAAGTTTTACTTTTCGGATATTGCGCGACGGTAAACAAATACCAGAAGCACAAAACCCCGGACATCGCCGGGGTTTTGTTATTCAGCGCTCACCTGCTGCCGCTGCGTCACTTCCACTCCAATTATGAACCATGAAATAAAATATATAAAAATCATATAGTTATATGATCAAGTACGAATGACGCCTTGAAAAGTGCCATTTCTATCAGGAAGGCCGCTGCAAGCCACCCCACCGTTGATATGATCCTTAACAAGTCCTGAGGTGTGCCGTTGCGGATTACCCGTCGACGACAAATCGGTATGGACAGCAGGGCCTCTGGATCGGCCAAGTCGTTTCCCGAGGCTCGTGGCTACGTGCCAATTTGGGATACGGATGCGGACGACCTGCCGCCTATGCTTAAGTCGAACTCATCGCCCCTGAGGACGACCATAGAGCACTCGCCTTGTCTTCAATGGCGACGAGCGCAGTAAGGATGTGAAATGGATAAGTCGCAGGAAGTTGACGAGGTAACACGGCTCACAGCGCACGCGCACAGAGTCTTACAGAGTGGTGCGCTCGGTAAATCGCAACAGATCATTCGTCTTTTCGAGTTTCTCCTCGAACGATCACTGACGGCGACCGCAACGAAAGAAATCGAGATTGCACTAGTCGTGTTTGGTAGACCCGCCAGCGTGGATCTCGCGGCTGATGCAACGGTTCGAGTGCATATTCATCGGCTGCGAAAAAAACTCGATGCGGCGCCAGCCGATGAGCGTGGCGAGCGGCTTATCCTTCCGCGTGGCGAATATCGTCTGGTCGTCGCTGTTCCCGATGAGCAAGACAAATACTCCGGCCATGTGCACCGACGTTTCCTTGATTGGCGGTATTTTGCCGTCGCGGCGCTTTTCCTCACGCTCAACGCAATATGCTGGCTCTGGTTGGCAGGGAAATCACCCAGTGATTCGCGTATCGATAGCATTCTCTGGAGTGGTATCACGAAGAATCTGGCTCCGCTATTAATCGTTTCCGGTGATTTTTATGTATTCGGTGAACAGGGCGCTGACGGTTCTATTCTTCGTATGGTCGCTGATTCCACCATCGCTTCCAGCGAGGATTTGAATAACTACAAACAACAGATGCCTGTGCCCGGCCAAAGGTATATCGATATGAATGCCCATCACTTGCCGAGTGGGCTCGCATCAGCCCTGGTTTCGGTGATGCCAATCATGGTCGCAACCAGGCCTGGAAATTCAAGCCTGATCAAGGATGTGACCACATCACGTTTCACCAATGAAATGCTGAGCGATCACGATATTGTCTATGTTGGTTTACTCGACACGCTCGGCGATCTGCAGGAGCCGTTTTTTGATCTTTCCGGGTTTTCGCTGTCGGCCAGCGGCGATACCCTTGTGGATCGAGCGAGCGGGGATAAATTTCAATCTGATTGGGCCGAACCGTCCACTGAAAGAATCATGCGTCGTGACTATGCGTACCTTGCTCGCTTTCCGGGACCAGCAGGAAATCACATCGTCGTCGTTGCCGGCATCATGGATCCCGCGCTGATTGAAGCAGCGAAAATTGCATCGGACAGTGCCGAGCTGAGTCGCTTGAAGACCGTGCTAGGGAATAGCGACGCCTTCGAAGCGATGTATGAGGTGCGCACATTTGGTCCGTCGAGTGTATCGGCAGAGTTGCTGATCGCACGCCCACTTGACGTCGGTCAGATGTGGCGTACCAGGCAGGCGTCGCCTCCCAGTGGCAAGGCCATGCCAAGCCCTGGCAAGCCAGACGAGGCAGCTCAATAGAAGCTGAGCGCCAGACTCTTTTACGAACCTGTCCCTATCCCGGACAGGGCTGCCAACCGCACGCGGTTAGCTCCTTCTGGAGCGAAGAACCAGGCTAAAGGAACCTGAGATGGGGCAAGGCAATATCGCCCGTCGTCTCGTAGCGAAGCCATTGCTCGTTCCGAGACGGGCTGGGCACCGTGCCATACGTGCGTGGCCTGACGTGGGCATCCGCTTCGCCTGGTGCCGACGTCTCCCATCAGGGTGTGCGGGAATGCTTTGCGCAAAAAGCACATGGCCTGCATGGGGTCTCGGCAACGGCGCCTGAACCGGCATGCAGGCACATTTAATCTGCCCTGTTGATTACAACCTGTGTCGCTGGAAATTTCTCAGGGGTAGACCTACGCAATCTCCACGAACATATGCGCCTTGTCGCGCCGGACCTTTTCGAGTTTCACCAGCCAATCGCTTTCAGTATCCCGGTAGCCCAGGGCCAAAAGAACGGAACTGTTCAACCCCTGTTCGGGAAGCTTCAGAAGCGCATTCACTGCCTGGTTGTCGAATCCTTCCATGGGCGTGGCATCTACGCCCAGTTCAGCTGCCGCTACCAACGCGAATCCCAAGGCGATGTAGCACTGTTTGGACGCGTGGAAATACTGCTGCTCCTTGCTCATGCTGCCGAAAGAATCGAGCAGCGATAGCCGGTAATCATCGGTGACACTGGCAGGCAGGTTACGTATTTTGTTGCTGTATTCAAAAAACCCATTGATCCGCTCAGGTGTGTATTCATCCCAGGCAGCAAAAATCAACAAGTGGGACGCTGTGGAAATTTGCTGTTGGTTGGCGCAGATCGGCTGCAATTGCGCCTTCAACTCGCGGTTAGTGATGATTAACACCTTGAAAGGCTGCAGGCCCGAACTGCTGGGGGCCAGGCGTATGGCTTCCAGGATCGGATCAATTTTTTCTTGCGCGACCTTGTCGCCGTTGTAGCTTTTGGTTGCATAGCGCCAATGAAGCGTGTCTTTCAATGCCATGATGATTCCCTTGACGGAATTGAGCCAGCGATTGCCTGGCGTGCTTTACGCTCTAGATACTTGCCCAGTGCTCCGTACCCCTCACGGATTCGGGCTCTGCCCGTCCTTCAAGTGACGCCAGAGGGTTTTGAAAGGATCGATATAGAACCCCCTCAGGGTGTTGTGCGGATTGTTGGCACCATATTCTTCGTCGTTGCATCCCCAACGCCAGCTCTCGCCCTTCTTGGGCAAGTAGAGTGTTCCGAACATCCAGTCCCAGAGCGTCAGTACGACTGCGTTGTTCTTGTCCCAGTGATGGGGCTCCATACTGTGGTGAAGGTTGTGCATGACAGGGGCCAAAACGATCCGGTTCATCCACCCGTAGGAGATCGGCAAATGGACGTGAGAAAACACATCGATAACGAAGAAGCAGATGTAGGCCGTTGTGGTGACGGCAACCACCATGCCTGGGTGGATTTGACTCCCCGTTGCATAAAGCACCACCCCCGTAAAGGCCCCGCCGACCACCGCCGGGATAATATTGAGGCCAAAGAACTCGATGGGGTGCTGGCGGAATAGCGTCCAGGGCGTCAGTGTCTCAGCGGTATGGTGAGGCTTGTGCAGATGCCACATCAGTGCATTGGTATGGCACCAACGATGTATCCAATACCCCACGAAGTCGACACTGAGGAAATAAGTCAGGAACTGAACGGAGACGATCAGCCAGGTTGACGTCATCAAGGGGGCGCGGACGCCGAATTCAGCGGTGAAATAAGCGCCTACATTGTCAGCAATGGCGATGCCATTGACGGCGAAGACGCCGACCAGGGGAAAACCGAGCATCAGCAGGATGATACCGTTCCACATATCCACGCGAGATGAGGGGTTGTCATATTGCTCTTTGGGAAAGGCTGCATTGGTTAGAGAACGGAGGGTCAGGGGGCTCTGCCACTTTTGCGAGATGATGAACATCACCGCGAGGACTGAGACAAAAAGAGGAAGGCCCCAGGCCCACAGACTTATTATTTCCAGTGTCGGTTCATAGAACGCGACAATTGAGTCCCAGATCTCATACATCGTCATCGTAAGTACCTCGCCATTTATTCTTTTGTTTTTGTTTTGAGGCCATGGATAGCCTCGCGCTGTCTTTCCGTGCAGGCCCGGTCGGGAGTCTTATTTCAACGGGCTATATGGATACTGCCCATGACAGACTGCCCAAGATAAGTTGGGTAACGGTTAATTAACGGTACGTAACAGGTTATTTTCAGAGAGGTTTTCTCTAAAAACATCACTTGAATCAGACAGATAGTCTTAGGGGCATGCTGGCAGAGCCGTTACCTATTCGCCGAGCGTGTCAGCCGCCCGAGGTCCGTCCAGGCACCCTCTGGTTCGAGGGGCAAGGATTGGGGGCGCCGCCTGATGGATAGAGCGGAGGCTTTCCTATTTCAACACCACCAGAACATATGACTGGAAACCACTGAAGCACACCGCGCGAGTGGTTTTTATCAAAGCCTCGGCTGGTAGCCCGTGGAGAATCTACCGGAAGGTGATATTCGCTTTGGAAAGTACCGGAATAATCATTAAAAGAAGTATCGACCGGACACTTACGCTTATTCGGCGTCAGCTTAATCACGCAAGATGCGTTCGGCGGGCAAGAGACTACAGAATCCGGCAAATGCAACAATCAAGTATTGCCACTTGAAGCGGACGCTATAAAAAGAACATTCGGAGATTAACAGTGTGATCGAGCGGATATTGAAATCCCGCGCCAAGGCGCGGGATTTCGGGGAACGGCATCATCAAGAGCGCGTGGGGATCACTCCCACTCTATTATCGATAATAAATAAATACCCTTATAAATCAATCGTTAATCGCTACGATTAAAATCTATGCCACATTTAATACCATGCCAAGAAAACCTGATTTTATAAGTTCTGTTTAGGGCGTAACTGGGCCAAAACCCTACTCGTCATAAAGCAAGGCGCCTGATACTCGAATTGGACATAATTAGAATTTGTGAGCCACCGGGAGCTACCTTCATGAACCGATATGAGCCAGCCGAGCCTCGCTCCCCGCTGCCAGAGCTGACCCAGCTTCTCACGCCCGGCACATTGGGGTTTTATACTCATGTCGAATGTACAGAGCTGTTCGCCAGCCGGCCCGATCATGAGGACATCATCAATATCTTCACGCTCCTGATTGCCGAGGAGCAACCTGATCTCGAGCCAGCGGCTGCCTACTTTCTGACGCCGAAACCCATTCGAATCAAATCGCTCAATGGCTGGAGTTTTGGCCTCCGCCGTTACACTGCACTGATCGACACCCTCATTCCGGCTCTCACAGCTTTGGAGGCGGGGGAGGGATGGAGACTCTCGGGCGATGAACTCGGATTTGGCGAGCTTTTGCCGATGCCCGCACAGTTTGTGCCGCCAGATAATGGTGCGCAGGTCCCATGGAACAAACTCCTCAAAAACAACTTCTGGACTGGTTCGCATCTGCTTGAATGGGCCGATCATGGCAAAGAAGCACTGAAGCCGTTCTTCGCAGATCCTCGCCGCTTGCAAGAGCTATCAGTGCAGGTCGAAAAACACATCCCACTCCAACTGGCCACAATGTCAGATCGGCTCGGCAACCTGACAGTCCAACTTCCGGTCACTGTGCTAATGGCGAAATTTCAGCAGCTCCAAGACGGGAATTTTCAGGTCGAACACGCCTGGCATCCTAAAGCCACTCCACGCTCCTTGATAGCTGTCTGCGAATTGGAGCATGACGAAATCCTCACAGGCTTTGCTTCAGCAAGGCTACAGGAAAGGGTAACCCCACTTCCTATGCGTGCTGGCAGAGGACTATATCGGGGCTTCATCTGGGCCGAACAGAGCAGCACGCTCCTCGTCGCCTCCGGACCAGGTTCTTTTATCTCAACCATCTCATTCAATATGCGCTCTCTCGATCCGGAGCCACGCACTTTTTCGGTCAAAAATCCGGATGGCAGTAGTGACCTTCGGCGAGTAGGTATGACTTCGTTCTCCACTCATAGCCTCATCGGTGATCCTCAGCCAGACGACAACGGGGGATGGACAGCGAAGCGAATGTACACCGAGCAAGCCAACAAGCTCGCTGCCGAGCGCCGTTTTGTTCAGTATCGACCAACCCAAGACGATGGAACCGCAGTCCGCCGAAAGGCACTGGATGACATTCGAGCACTGATCGTTGCTTACAGCGAAAAAGGTGCCTGGCTATGGGATCCATATCTGTCAGCCAAAGACCTACTCGAAACGCTATTTTACTGCCCCTACCATGGAGTGGACCTCCGCGGTCTGACAACTGCCAAAGCTGGCTCCACCGACGAAATCCGCCAAACACTGAATGAATGTCAAAGCAACTGGCGGGGCCTGAAACTTGAACTTCGAGTACAGAAGGGCATGACAGGATGGGACTTCCACGATAGGTTCCTGATCTTTCCATCTGGCCCAGATGGGGCAATGGCTTGGTCGCTCGGCACCTCGGTAAACTCCGTGGGCACGGCGCACCACATCCTTCAGAAGGTCGACAATGCTCAGCTTGTGGTGGATGCCTTCACCGACCTTTGGGAGCTACTCGGCGGACAGGATCACCTTGTATGGAAAAGGCCGCAATGAAGCTTTCGGATGTTATTGTCGCGGCGATGGCGAAAGCCACGCAATTTGGGCCGATTGAAGTCCCAGATGCGCTTGTTACGGTAATCGAAGCGCAATCCGATCCTCTTCAAGCTATTTCCGAGTGGGACGCCAGTAACGACATATTTGAAGCGATCCGGTCTCAATTTGCTTTCGTAGATTTGCTCCGACGTGGCGCACCCGCCAGCGGTGAGGATTTCGACAGGCTCACCGGGCTGTTCCGATGGATTATTCAAGCAGGCGCCGATTGGAGCATCAGCGCTGATCCGCGCCGTACCCGACTAGTCGCCCTATTCGTCGTAGGACAATTCACAACGATGGGGGCAAGTTTCTGGGCTATCGTGCCAAATGATTTCAGGCCTAACGATGAATTGCTCTCTGCGCTCGAAAGCATGATCGCAGGTATAACAATGAGTTTCACGACTCGTGGTTTATCCGCGCCTATCTGGGAGTCAGAGGCCGTAGAACGGTTTGAAAAGGCTGATGCTGAAAGCGATTGGATCGGAATCGAACTAGGCTGGCGCATGATAGAAGGCGGATTTTTTCCGGGCACTGCCATAGTTCAAGCTGCCCAATGTCTCGACAGATTTGCCCCCCAGCGTTTGATCGTGGCCGTCTCGGGGCTAAGGCAGACGGCATCTATCATGAGTGTCGTGCTATCGCTCAACGCCAACGCGGCACTACGTCTCGGCTCTGGATCGTCCAGCCCTCATGTCCAGTTCGCGACAACTTATATATCTGTGTCAAACATGGCTAACAGGGAGCCACTTGGTGAAACTTGCGAGAAATTTTTGATCCAGATACTGGAACGTGTGTCGAAAGATGCGCCGCGTTGGGCTGCCTGGATGCGCGTGTTCAACTTGTTCCCTTCGCGATTTCCAGAATTACAGACTTGTCTCGGATGCGTTCTTGCTGGTGCGAACGACACTGCCCTTGAAGCCTATGTTGATGCGGTAAGCCTGCACTGGTCTGGTCAACAAACTCGATTTTCAGTTGCGAATTGTCTCCGAGCATTCAGGGACATGGCCGAAGTCAAGAAGCGGAAGACTATGTGGAATTTCGCTTATCAGCGTTGGACGTCTTGGGGGTTCGGTCTGCACGGGAGTACTGAGAACCTTATTAAGATTTCTCGCTGTGAGTTGGATTACGCTTTAGTAGGTTATGCCGTCGAATGCCTCGACGATGCCCAGCGACAGCACATGTTAGCCTCACTGACCACGAAACTTCAGACCGTGGAAAACAATTGGCACCCCGGGATCATAGACTGTCTCTCTGAGTGGTACGCAGTGCTATCGGAGATGCAGCCTCTTTTCTTGGCAATGAGTGTCGCAGGTACAGAAGCCGATTGGATCGATAAAGAACCCACAATGCGATTACCATTTGATCCAGATAAAGAAGCCTATGTAACCCTCAAGTACGGCAGACCTCAAATCGCCTAAGCCGCACTGATGAATGACTCAGAGCTTACGAAATTGTTAGCACAAACCAAGACCCAAAACCCCCGGCACATGGCCGGGGTTTTGTTATTCAGCACTCACCTGCTAACGCAGGCTCACTCGAACATAAACAATCATAAAAAACCAATATAAATCATAGTTTTATTTTGATCGTTTCTGCTGATACCACGAAAAACACCATAAACGAAAACCTGTTTTCACAAGCATTGCATCATTCATGCGATGTCATGATCGGCTGGGGAATTGACCCGCCTGCCAATACCGCACTGATCCTATATTGACTCAAGATCCAATACCGGAAAGTACTCGCAGACCAGGAGTTACGGTCAGCGAAATGTTGGTAAATGGACCAATACTTCATAAGCTGAAACACGCTCGCCTATGGGAATGACTGAACGTGCTGGACGGCAATCAAACATTGCATAACCGCTATGAGGATGCCGGGGCCGCTTGCAAACCCTTCTAGAGCGACTCACCCTACGGCGTCTCACACTTATCCGAGTCAACCCATAAGGAAGAACGCCATGTTCACGAGGAGCCTGTTGCTGAGTTTTTGCGCTGTGTTACTGGTTGGCTGCACGGGAAGGGGCTTTCAACCGCCGGCTCCGGATTACACAAAATGGTACAAGGAGGGCGTATCGCAGACCGGGATCGTTGCTGCGATGCGTGCGTGCGGATATACCAATGTTGATGGCGCAGGAGACAGGTCGCCAATCGATGTGAGGTTAATGAATTTCTATTGCATGAAAGACGCAGGCTACAAACGCAAAGATAACGTGGACATGTGCAAGCTCGGTCGTATTGGTGAGTCTGCGGTGTGTGACGGGCGCCGGTAATCGGGCACAGTCCGGGGCGCTCATGGACATGGAGAATGTGATGTTGCTGACTCGAAATCAGTGGTTGGGCCTGAGCCTTCTGGTAGTAGTTGGGGGCTGTACCCCTTTTCAACCGCCGCCAGGGGACTACACCCAATGGAAAAAGAAGGGCGTCTCCCAGCAGGGCGTCGATGACGCAATGCGGGCTTGCGGGTATACCAATCTTGATGGCGTTGGCGACAAGTCGCCGATTGATGTGGTGCTGACGCGCTTCTACTGCATGAAGGATGCGGGTTTTATCCGCACGGACGATCTGGACCTGTGCAAGCTAGGCCGCATTGGCGAATCGCCGGTGTGCGACGGCCGCCGTTAACCCATCACCAAAAGGACACAGGGAATGAACAATCTACGCAACGGACTGTATGGTGCCGCATTGGCCCTGGCGGCAACAGCGCTGGGCGGTTGCGCCTCCTCGGCCGCGATCACCGGCGAGCCTGGGGTAAACATGGGCGACAGCTATCAGAAGGTGCTCGAGGTGGTCAGCCGCAACAATACCGTGACCAAACAGGTCGATGGCCAAGGCTTCCGGGCGGAGGGTTACTCAGCGATGTTCAAGGATTGTCGCGTCAAATACTTCCTGTTCCAGGACGCCGATGGTTTGCAGCGCGTGAGCTATGAGCCGGCGCCACATCTGTCGGTCAACCAGAACTGCCGCCAGCCTTAACTTCCCCCTACGAGTCGATGCCTGATGAGACTGTTGCCTGTAATCCCCGCCGTGCTGCTGCTAGCGCTGGGCGGCTGCGGCCAAGTGGCGAACGTGCGTTCGCTGTCCACCGGCTACGTGCCCCCGCAGGGCGGCGAGACCGCGCGTATCCGCCTGCTCACCGACGGCCTGGTGCGCGCCGTGCCGGGGCGTGATTGCCTCGACTGGAACGTGCCCGGCGCGGGGGTGATGGCGTCGGCGAAACCCGGCTTCCCCGACCATAACGGCGAAAACCTCGGCATTCCCGGACCGATCTTTTCGTGGGCCGGTGCGGTCTCGTCGGAGCTGGTGGTGCCGGCGAACAAGCCGATCGCGTTCCATTACCTGGGGCGCCTGCAATATTCCCGGCAGTGTGCCAAGACCATGACCTTCGTGCCTCGGCCTGGCGTGGACTACATGGTGCAGGCCACCATGTCGGCGGACTGTTCGTTCCAGCTGGATGAATTGGAGGCGGGCGGCAAGCAGTGGGCAATGGTCCAACCGCAGCCAGCGGGGAAGGTGTCGATGTGCAACGCGATTGATAACTTCTAGCCGAAATCTACGCGGGTTAGCTTCACCAGATCCACCAGTTCCTGGAGCTGTGCCTGCATTTCTTCGTAGATGGCCATCGTCTTTTCAGTGGATTCAGTCGTGTTCTTTAGACCTGATCAAGGCTGCCAAATTTGGCATGACATTGGCATCAAGGTGGTCCTGCATTCGCTGGCTCAGATGGTGCTCGTTGGGAAGATCAATGTCCTCTTGACTCGCCCATTTCCGCAAAACGCCCAGCAATACCATGCTGACGGTATGACCATCTTCCATGTACTGGAGCAGGAAGGCCTTTAGCCTCCCCCGTCCTTCATCGGTATGCAGGTCAAAACCGCCGGGCACATCATGTAGCCGATGTGCGATCACGTTGCGATACTGGAGGAAGCGATCCAACTTGTCGTCGAAGGTGGGATGCAGATCAACCCGCTTCCGCAGTGCTTTAAGCAGTTGTCCCAGAGTGGCTTTTGAATGTCGCTCAAGCAGGATCTGAAGCTGTTCCACTGTTTGCAGTGGCTCGCCGTGCAAAGGAAACGTTAGGCAATTGCACAATAGGTGCTCAACACTCTGCCCCGCGATCACCGCAAGGCCCAATGTCTTCAACACATCGTCCTGTACAGGATTGTAGCCAGTTTGCGCTTTATCTTTCATGAACATGTCATTCCTTGATGTGCTGGAGGCGAAAAGTGGAATCGTTCTACAGCCAAAGCCCGCGTTGTTTATATTTCATGGTCATCAGTTCCTAGATCAAATCATCATCGGCTGAGAGGGAAACTCCACCAAGGCATCCATCGCGTGGAAAAGACATGCTCCATAGATGAAATGGAGTAGCCCAGACTCCTGTCCAGCTCTAATGACTACACCGACAAACAGGTGAGGGTCTCCAGATACGAAGACGGGAGATCCGCTCAATCCATCGATATCACGTCGAGCGTCGAATGCTCGTTTCTACCTGGGCGTGCCAGGGCGAGTTGATGTGGCCTTCGGCTTTACCGAGCCATCCCGAAGGCGCATCGAGACCGAGCAAACTTTACTGTGAGGCTCACAACCCACGGCGTAGCGATGAAGCTCGGCGCGCTTATCAGCGCGACCGGAGGTATGCACTGGAGTATGAGGATTTAATCGCAAAAATCTGGTCCCAAGGAGCTGCTGTTTTCCCGAGGTGGGATATAGAGACATGGGCTGAGGTCAGGAAAACGGCCTATAGCCAGCTCCAGATACTCAAGTCACCAACAAGCTCGGTGGATGAGTTGCTGAATCAAGGCATTACCAACCAGGCTGAAATTGCCCGCCAACTTGGCGTATCACGCCAAGCAGTATCTGCGGCCATCAGACGACGAGCTCGAAAGCAGTAATCATCATAAGATCGAAAATGTTAACTTCACTCTTTGCCGACGTTGCTTCGACGTGGCCGACTAAGTGTCCACTCGTCAATCATATCCGCCCAATCCTGCAACATCGCCCGACGCTGATCGCGGTATTCAGCCTTGTTGTAAACGGCCCTTACGCCCTTCTGCTCATGCGCAAGGCACTTCTCAATCCAATCTGAGTTGTAACCAGCCTCATGCAGCAGCGTGCTCGCTGTGCGCCTCAAATCATGCGGTCCGAACTTGCTCAGCGACTGCCCTTCTTTTTGCGCAAGCCGGTAAGTCAGCGTCAACACCTGATTGATCGTCGCGGTGCTCATTGGCAAATCAGAATCGTACCGGGAGGGAAAGACGTAGTCTGAACCGCCAGCAAACGTCTTCAATGCAATGAAGAAATCCAAAGCCTGCTGAGATAAGAACACCAAATGAGGATTGCGGCGCTTCATCCGCTCTTTCGGAATGGTCCACAGGGCTTCGCTGAAATTGATCTCGTTCCAGGTAGCGTTGGTCAACTCACTTTTGCGGACCATGGTCAGCAACAACAGCTTAGCGGCCACCCTCACGGAGGAGGCGGTACCGATGCGGTCCAGGTACTGATACATCAACGCGATTTCGTCAGGTCCTAAAGCGCGGTCACGTGGCTCGAATTTAGCGATGCTTGCAGGACGTACCAGATCAGCCGGATTCTCGACCTTCTGACCGCGTTCAATCGCCCATCGGAACACCTGCATCACAATCTCGCGGGAGTGCACGGCCGTGGCTGGAGCTCCTCGCTCCACGATTGCATCAGTCAGCGCTCGCAGATCCTCATGATTGATTTCCACCAGTTTCTGATTACCGAAGTGCGGCTTTAGCTCGCGCTCGTAAACAGATCGGCGCATGTCACGGGTCGAGTCAGCCATCTGATACCCACGCAGCCATTTCTCAGCCCACGCATCAAACGTCTCTGCCCCTTTGGTGCGTGCCTTGGCACGGGCTTTCTCTTTGGCAGGTGACTTACCCGCCGAAACCATCTTTTTAGCCTCTCCCAGGCGCTCTCTGGCTTCAGCAAGTGTGATGCCACCCACACCATAGCGACCGAAAGTGATGGTCTCCTGACGGCCGTTGATGGAGTAGTTGTAGCGAAATGAGATGGAACCGGCAGCAGTGACGGCCACGTACAGTCCGTCGCGGTCGTTCACTTTGTAAAGTTTTTCTTTCGGTTTGAGGTTACGCAGCTTGGTATCGGTCAACATGGCAGTTATGGATTCCATGGAAAAAATACCATGCTCAGAAAATCACTCATGCACCACGTTAAAACCCAATGAAACCGGGCGAATGATGAGATTTGATACCATGCCCTTCCCTAACAAGGCGACATGGTATCGTGCGCTAAGCATGGCATTTGGCTCAGTCAATGCCCCGTACCATGCCACATAAACACGGTGCTTGGCGATGCACAGAGCTGCCAGAATTTTCCAGACCCAAAAAGCCAAAAGCCCGCAATTACGCGGGCTCTAGGGCATTTCTTGCTAGTGGATGCCCGGCAATGCCGGACGTCCCATCATTCCCACTCAATCGTCGCCGGCGGCTTGCTCGACACGTCATACGTCACGCGCGAGATGCCTTCGATCTCATTGATGATACGGCCGCTGACAGTTTCCAGCAGTTCATACGGCAGGTGTGCCCAACGGGCGGTCATGAAGTCGATGGTTTCCACGGCACGCAGGGCCACGACCCATGCGTAACGACGGCCGTCGCCGACCACGCCAACCGATTTCACCGGCTGGAACACCACGAATGCCTGGCTGACCTTGTGGTACCAGTCGGCCTTGCGCAGTTCTTCGATGAAGATGTGGTCGGCGCGACGCAGCAGGTCGGCGTATTCCTTCTTCACTTCACCGAGGATCCGCACGCCCAGGCCCGGGCCTGGGAATGGGTGGCGGTAGACCATGTCGTACGGCAGGCCCAGTTCCAGGCCGAGGCGGCGGACTTCGTCCTTGAACAGTTCACGCAGCGGTTCTACCAGCTTGAGGTTCATTTCCTCAGGCAGGCCACCCACGTTGTGGTGGGACTTGATCACGTGGGCCTTGCCGCTCTTGGCGCCGGCCGATTCGATCACGTCGGGGTAGATGGTGCCCTGGGCGAGGTACTTGATGTTGTCCAGTTTGTTGGACTGGGCATCGAATACGTCGATGAAGGTGCGACCGATGATCTTGCGCTTCTTCTCCGGGTCGGACTCGCCGGCCAGGTTGTTCAAGAATTGATCTTCAGCGTTGGCGCGGATCACCTTGACGCCCATGTTCTCAGCGAACATGGCCATCACTTGCTCACCTTCGTGCAGGCGCAGCAGGCCGTTGTCGACAAACACGCAGGTCAGTTGGTCACCGATGGCCTTGTGCAGCAACGCGGCAACCACGGAAGAGTCAACGCCGCCGGACAAGCCCAGCAGGACGTTGTCGGTGCCGACCTGGGCGCGCACCTGGGCGATGGCGTCTTCAGCGATTTTCGACGGTGTCCACAGGGCTTCACACTCGCAGATGTCGAGGATGAAGCGCGACAGGATGCGGCCGCCTTGCTTGGTGTGGGTCACTTCCGGGTGGAACTGCACGCCGTAGTAACGACGCTCGTCACTGAACATGCCAGCGATCGGGCAACTTGGGGTGCTCGCCAGGATGTGGAAGTCCTGCGGCATCTTGGTGACCTTGTCACCGTGGCTCATCCATACGTCGAGGCCGAACAGGCCGTCGGCGTCGATGTGGTCTTCAATGCCGTCCAGCAGTCGGCTCTTGCCGACCACGTCGACACGGGCGTAACCGAACTCACGCAACTCGGAACCTTCAACCTTGCCACCCAGTTGCTCGGCCATGGTCTGCATGCCATAGCAGATACCGAACACGGGCACGCCCAGGTCGAATACGGCTTGTGGGCAGCGCGGGCTGTTGGCTTCGTGCACGGACTCGGGGCCACCGGCGAGGATGACGCCTTTCGGTGCGAATTCGCGAATCGCTTCGTCATCCATGTCGAACGGATGCAGCTCACAGTACACACCGATTTCACGCACGCGGCGGGCGATCAGTTGGGTGTACTGGGAACCGAAATCGAGGATCAGGATACGGTGGGCGTGAATGTCGAGGGCCATGAGATCAGTCTCGTCTAATGAATCAGAAACAACTCGGGGCTGAATAAGACAGCCCCGGTTACTTAACTATTTGCTGGAAGCATCAACCTACGCGGTAGTTTGGCGCTTCCTTGGTGATCTGCACGTCGTGGACGTGGGATTCGGCCATGCCGGCACCGGTGATCCGCACGAACTCAGGCTTGGTGCGCATTTCTTCGATGTTGGCGCTACCGGTGTAGCCCATCGAGGAGCGCAGGCCGCCCATCAGTTGATGGATGATGGCGCTCAGGGTGCCCTTGTAGGGAACACGGCCTTCGATGCCTTCCGGTACAAGCTTCTCGGCGCCTGCCGAGGAATCCTGGAAGTAACGATCGGAAGAACCTTGCGCCTGGGACATGGCGCCCAGCGAACCCATGCCACGGTAAGCCTTGTACGAACGGCCCTGGAACAGTTCGATCTCACCTGGCGCTTCTTCGGTACCGGCGAACATCGAGCCCATCATCACGCAGGAAGCACCGGCAACGATGGCCTTGGACAGGTCACCGGAGAAACGGATGCCGCCGTCGGCGATCAATGGAACGCCAGTACCTTCAAGGGCTGCAGCGACGTTGGCGATGGCGCTGATTTGCGGCACGCCCACACCGGCGACGATACGCGTGGTGCAGATCGAACCAGGGCCGATACCGACCTTGACGGCATCCGCGCCCGCTTCGGCCAAGGCCTTGGCGGCAGCGCCGGTGGCGATGTTGCCGCCGATCACCTGCACTTCAGGGAAGTTCTGCTTGACCCAACGAACGCGGTCGATCACGCCTTTGGAGTGACCGTGGGCAGTGTCGACCACCACCACGTCAACACCGGCCGCAACCAGGGCCGCTACACGGTCGCCGGTGTCTTTACCGGTACCGACCGCAGCGCCAACGCGCAGGCGACCTTGGTCGTCCTTGCTGGCCAGCGGGTAAGCCTTGGCTTTTTCGATGTCGTTGACGGTCATCATGCCTTTGAGGGCGAATTTGTCGTCGACAATCAGCACGCGCTCGATGCGGTGCTTGTGCAGCAGTTCGCGCACATCGTTCTTGTCGGCGCCTTCCTTGACCGTGACCAGGCGCTCTTTGGGCGTCATCACTTCGCGGACGGTGACTTCAAGACGGTTCTCGAAACGCACGTCACGGGAGGTGACGATGCCGACCAGGTCGCCATCATGCAGCACCGGAACGCCGGAGATGTTGTGCAGGCGGGTCAGTTCGAACAGGTCGCGCACGGTGGCGTCGGCTTCGATGGTGATTGGATCTTTCACCACACCGGCTTCGTAACGCTTGACCTTGCGCACTTCGGCAGCTTGCTGCTCGATGGTCATGTTCTTGTGGATGATGCCGATGCCGCCTTCCTGAGCCATGGCAATGGCCAGACGGGCTTCGGTGACGGTGTCCATGGCAGCGGAAACCAGGGGAATATTCAGCTCGATGCCACGGGTTAGGCGGGTCTTGAGACTGACTTCGTTAGGAAGTACCTCGGAATAACCGGGCACTAGGAGAATGTCGTCGAATGTCAGAGCTTCTTGGCTGATACGCAGCATCGCGGGGGCTCCCGAGCGGGAAAATGGAAGCGCGCCATTATACTCAGACACCCCCCAGGTCTCAATGTAAAACTCTGACATATTTGGGAATAGTGATAGAAGGGCTATAACTCGACTTTGACCCAACTCATCTTCTGATCCAACCAGTCGGCGAACTCATCGATAAAGCTCTGCTTGAACCCCGCCTCCGCCCAGTTGTTGAAGATGAACCCGAGGTTGGAAAACCCACATTCCTGGAGGAATAAAAAGCCATTGATGTCATCTTCATGCCCACACAACGGACAGGTGAAGTTGTCGGTGTGGCCAGGCATCCAGTCTTCCAGGCTTTCGAAGAGCGCCTCGCCGACTTCCTTGAGGCATTCCGGGCAGCCGGCCTCTTCGAGAAAACCCTTGGCGGGGGTATAGATGCAGCGCTTATAGATGATTTCCAACCCATTGACCGGCTCGTTGAACGGCAGCGCCTCGGGATGCAACACCACCGCGCGGGCGCCGTCGGCCAAGGCATAGGCCATGCGGTTGCCGGTGCGCCCGCAAGTGGTCAGCTCTTCCTTGACGATGTTCTTGCGCACCAGCCAGCGCACGATCGCCCGTGCGCGCGGTTCGTGGACCGGCAAGGTGGAGATTTTCGGGACAAGGATGCTTTGGGAATTCATGAGGCCTGAGAGTCCTGCGGTGTGCCGTCTGGCGCCTTCGCGAGCAAGCCCGCTCCCACATTCGACTGCATTCCTACAGGAGAAATGCGCTCGAATGTGGGAGCGGGCTTACTCGCGAAGAGGCCCTGAAGGCTGGCAGCTTAATCCCTGCCCCACACAGGTCAAGTACTCAAATACCGTCCGATCAAAGCAATCCCACTGGCCAGCACCAGCCAGGTCACCAACCGCACAAACGCCTCGCGCGACATACGCATCGTCAGCCGACGCCCGCACCACAGCCCCAGGACCATCGCCGGCAGCAGGCACAACGCCAACATCAACAGCGGCAAGTCGGCGTACACCCCAGCAATCAGGAACAGGCTCAGGCGCACCACCGTGCTGCAACTGATCAGCGCACTCTGAGTGGCACGGGCCGCGTCCTTGGGTAAACGACTGTTCAGGTAGATCGCATATAAAAAGCCGCCACTGCCGAACAGCGCGCCAAACAGACCGCCGACCGTGCCCATGGGTATCGACCACCCCGCCGCCAGCTGCGCCGGCCGGGCTTTCACCGCCAGGCTGTAGATCGCGTAGGCGCTGATAAACAGCCCCATCAACAGCAACAACAGATCGGAATGCAGGTTGAGCAGAAACACCACGCCCAGGGTGCAGCCAATCGCCATGCACGGCAGCAGTCGCAATAACTCCGGTTTGTTCACCTCCCGTCGCGATTGCAGGAGGTTGCCGAACGCCGCGACAAAATCCAGTAGCACCAGCAACGGAATGATCTTCGACAGTGGCATAAACACAATCAGGATCGGCCCCGCCACCAGTGCCGTGCCGAAGCCGGCAATGCCAAACACGATATAGGCCACCGCAGTACCCAGGCCAATCACCAGCCAATCAACGCCGCCAAACGACCACTGACTCATCAGCTCAATCGGGCCCATGGGTTATTCCTTGAAAGAGATGGCTATCACTTTAGCCATCCGCGAGGGTTGCGACTAATATCTTCAAAGCCACTCACCCATCTCGAAAAGGCATGACATGTGATTTCCACTCGCCAACTGCGCTACTTCGTCGAGATCGCCGACAGCGGCAGCTTCAGCGCCGCCGCCGAGCGCCTGTTCATCGCGCAATCGGCCCTGAGCAGGCAGATCAAGGCACTGGAAACCCAGCTGCAAACCCCACTGTTCGAACGCACTGCGCGCCAGCCCAAGCTGACGGCCGCAGGCGAAGCCTTTTACCCACGGGCACGCAACCTGCTGGGCGAACTGCACAAGGCCAGTAACCTGGCGACCCAGGTCGGTAACGGCCAGCTCGGCACCCTGCGCCTGAGCCATTCGAGCACCGTGCCGATGAACGGTGCGCTGTTGCAAGGCATCAGCACCTGGCTGGAACGCTGCCCTGGCGTGTCGATGGATATCGCCAAACTGTCCTCCGAAGCGCAGCTGGAGGACATCGCCGACGGTCGCCTGGACGTCGGCCTATTGCGCTTGCCGGTGTTGCGCCAACGTGAAGGGGTGCGCGTCGTGCCTTTATATACCGAGCGATTGCTCCTGGCGGTACCGCCGAATCACCCATTGGCGCGCAATGACGAGGCCGTCGACCTGGCCCAGCTCAAGGATGAGGCGTTTATCTCGATCCCCCACCCCCAGCGCGGCGGCCTGAGTTATCTGTCCGCCGAACTGTGCATGCGCGCCGGATTTTTCCCCAAGGCCGCGCGGGTGATGTCGCGCAAAACCACGCAGTTGCAGTTGATCCAGGCCGGCTTCGGGATTGCCCTGCTACCAGAGTCCATGCAAGACATCGCCCCGGCCAGTCTGCACTTTTTACCCCTGGCCGACCCGGACTGCCTGAGTACCGTGGCGCTGGCCTGCCCCCAGGCGCCGAGCGCGCTGGTGGAGCAATTCTGTCAAACCTTGCACGAATGCCTATAAACTGCCGCCCATGATTAAAGATCCCTTTGCCCGTCTGGGCCTGGACCGCGAAGTCCTGACTGTCAGCCAACTCAACGGCCGCGCGCGGGTGTTGCTGGAGGACGTGTTCACCAATATCTGGGTCGAAGGCGAAATCTCCAACCTCGCCCGTCCGGCCTCCGGCCATGTGTATTTCACCCTCAAGGACAGCGGCGCCCAGGTGCGTTGCGCATTGTTTCGCAACAATGCCGCACGGGTGCGCCAGGCGTTGAAAGACGGCTTGGCGGTCAAGGTGCGCGGCAAGGTCTCGTTGTTCGAGGGCCGTGGCGATTACCAGCTGATCCTCGACACGGTGGAGCCGGCGGGTGACGGCGCGCTGCGCCTGGCCTTCGATGCCTTGAAGGAGAAACTCAGCGCCGAAGGTCTGTTCAGTGCCGAGCGCAAGGTGCCGCTGCCGGCCCATCCACGGCGCATCGGCATTATCAGCTCGCCCACCGGCGCGGTGATCCGCGACATCATCAGCGTGTTCCGCCGCCGTGCACCGCAGGTGCAATTGACGCTGATCCCCACGGCCGTGCAGGGCCGTGAAGCCATCCCGCAAATTGTGCGGGCATTGAAGCTGGCTGACGCGCGCGGCTTCGACGCGCTGATCCTGGCCCGTGGGGGTGGTTCGCTGGAAGACCTCTGGTGCTTCAACGAAGAGGCCGTGGCGCGGGCGGTTGATGCCTGCGTGACGCCGATCGTCAGCGCCGTCGGCCACGAGACCGACGTCTCCATCAGTGACTTCGTGGCTGACGTCCGCGCGCCCACGCCTTCCGCCGCAGCCGAACTGCTCGCGCCTGACGCCAGCAACCTGGTCCGCCAGGTCGAAAGCCTGCATCGTCGCCTGGTGATGCTGATGCGCAACCGGCTGACCCACGACCGCCTGCGCCTGGAAGGCATGGCCCGTCGCCTGCGCCACCCCGGCGAGCGTCTACGCCAGCAGGCACAGCGCCTGGATGACCTGGACATGCGCCTGCGCCGCGCCTTCGAACGCAGCCTCAATACCCGTCGCGAACGTTTGATCCGCCTGGAAACCCGTCTCGCCGGCCAACACCCTGGCCGCCAATTGGCCCTGCTGCGCCAGCGCCTGGACAGCCTCGCCGAACGCCTGCCCCGCGCCATGCGCGAGGGGCTCAAGGCGCGCCGCCTGCAACTGCAAAGCCAGGTGCAGACGCTGCATGTGGTCAGCCCCCTGGCGACCCTGGGCCGTGGCTACAGCATCCTGCTGGACGAGCGCGGCCAGGCCATCCGCAACGCGGCACAAACCCAAACAGGCCAGCGCCTGACCGCACGCCTCGGTGAAGGCCAATTGCAAGTGCGGGTGGAAGACAACCACCTGACGCCCGTTACCCTTTCGCTTCTGGATTGATCGATGCCACGTCTATTTAGCCTGTTGATGCTGCTGTGCCTCACCGTTAACGCCCAAGCCGACAGCTATATCACCCGAACCCTGAACAAACCGGTGCCGGGCGGGGTTGCCGTGGTCGAACTCGGCCCTTCAGCCACCGTGCCGAAAGCCACGTACCAGGGCAAACCGGTACTGGTCGTGAAGGAGCAGGACAACTGGCTGGCGATTGTCGGCATTCCGCTGACGGTCAAGCCGGGCAATGAACGCATCAGCAGTGGCGGGCGCAACCTGCCGTTTATCGTCGGCTACAAGCAATACCCGGAACAGCGCATTACCTTGAAGAACAAAAGCCAGGTCAACCCCGACCCGGTGCAGCTCAAGCGCATCGAAGCCGAACTCGCCGTGCAACTCAAGGCCTACCGCAGTTTCAGCCCGACCCTGCCGAGCAACCTGGTGCTGGACAAACCGGTGAACGGCCCGCTGTCGAGTAAATTCGGGGTGCGCCGTTTCTTCAATGGTGAAGAGCGCAATCCCCATTCCGGCCTGGACTTTGCCGTACCGGCCGGCACGCCAATCAAGACACCGGCGAACGGCAAGGTGATTCTGGTCGGCAACTACTTCTTCAACGGCAATACCGTGTTCGTCGACCACGGCCAGGGCTTTATCAGCATGTTCTGCCATATGTCGAAGATCGACGTGAAGGTGGGCCAGCAACTGGTACGCGGCGCAGTGGTGGGCAAGGTGGGCTCGACGGGCCGTGCGACCGGGCCGCATATGCATTGGAATGTCAGCCTCAACGATGCCAGGGTCGATCCGGCGATCTTTATCGGCGCCTTCCAGCCCTGAATGGCTCAATTGCGCGCCCGATAATCGGCGCGCAATTAAAAATAGGCCAAGGACAGATTCCAACCATAAAATCTCGTTTCACGCGCCAATAGAAGAACTTCTCTCAATTTTTATCGACTGCTTGCCATCTTTCACCCCTGAGGTTAGGGTTGGGCTTATGAAAACCTCTCACACCCTCATTCAGCTCCGCCAGCACCGCAGCCTGTGCCTCGTCAGCGCACGACTGCCAGGCTGAATCGATCTGCCTCGTCTTTAGCTTTATCCCCAAAAACAGTTCTACGGCAGGCCGCCTTTTCTCGGCCCCTACAACAAAGGATTTCCCGATGAGCATGCTCAAAGACCCGTCTTCGAAGTACCGCGCGTTTCCGACCATCGATATTCCGGACCGCACCTGGCCATCGAAAACCATCACCACCGCGCCGATCTGGTGCAGTTCCGACCTGCGCGATGGCAACCAGTCGCTGATCGAACCGATGGACGCGGTGAAGAAGCTGCGCTTCTGGAAGACCCTGGTCGCTGTCGGCGTGAAGGAAATCGAAGCCTCGTTCCCGGCCGCATCGCAAACCGACTTCGACTTCGTGCGCACCCTGATCGAAGACAACCACATCCCCGAGGACACCACCATCCAGGTGCTGACCCAGGGCCGTGAAGACTTGATCGCACGCACCTTCGAATCCCTGCGCGGCGCCAAGAAAGCCATCGTGCACTTGTACAACGCCACGTCGCCGTCGTTCCGCCGCATCGTGTTCAACCAGGACAAGGACGGCATCAAGGCCATCGCCGTCAACGCAGCCAAGCTGTTCGTCAAATACGCCGCCCAGCAGCCGGAAACCCAGTGGACCTTCGAATACTCCCCGGAGACCTTCAGCGCCACTGAGCTGGAGTTCGCCAAGGAAGTCTGCGATGCCGTGATCGAGGTGTGGAACCCAACGCCCGAGCACAAGATGATCCTCAACCTGCCAGCCACTGTGGAATGCGCCACGCCGAACATCTATGCCGACCAGATCGAGTGGTTCGGTCGCCATATCAACCGTCGTGACAGCGTGATCATCAGCCTGCACACCCACAACGACCGTGGTACCGGCGTCGCCGCCACCGAGCTGGGCCTGATGGCCGGCGCCGACCGCGTCGAAGGCTGCCTGTTTGGCAACGGCGAACGTACCGGTAACGTCGACCTGGTTACCGTGGCACTGAACCTGTACACCCAGGGCGTCAATCCTGAGCTGGACTTCTCCGACATCGACGGCGTGCGCAAAGTCGTCGAAGAGTGCAACCAGATCCAGGTACACCCACGTCACCCGTATGTGGGCGACCTGGTGCATACCGCGTTCTCCGGCTCTCACCAGGATGCAATCCGCAAGGGCTTCGCCCAGCAGAAACCCGACGCATTGTGGGAAGTGCCGTACTTGCCGATCGACCCGGCCGACATCGGCCGCAGCTACGAGGCAGTGATCCGGGTGAACAGCCAGTCGGGCAAAGGCGGCATCGCCTACCTGCTGGAGCAGGAATACGACATCAGCCTGCCACGTCGCATGCAGATCGAATTCAGCCAGGTGGTACAGGCCGAAACCGACCGCGTGGGCCTGGAAATGACCGCACCGCAGATCTACGCCTTGCTGCAGCGCGAATACCTGCAAGCCAACACCCCGTATGCGCTGGTCAGCCATCGCCTGCAGGAAGAGAACGGCAACAGCACCGTGGAAGTGGAAGTCTCGGGCAAAGGCCAGGGCGAAACCAACCTGCGTTGGCAGGGCAAGGGCTACGGCACCCTGGAAGCACTGGTCGCCGCCCTGCCGATCAAGGTGGAGATCATGGACTACAACGAACACGCGATCGGTGCAGGCACCAATGCCAAGGCAGCGGCCTACATTGAATTGCGCGTGAACGGTGAGCGTCCAGTGCATGGCGTGGGCATTGATGAAAACATCACCACCGCCAGCTTCAAGGCCGTGTTCAGCGCGCTGAACCGCTCGTTGAGCCAGCTGGAAGCGAAAGCGGCGTAAACCTTAGCGCCGTAATGAAGAAGGCCCCTGGGTGAGAATCCAGGGGCCTTTTTATTGAGTTTCAGATTGGGGTGGCCTGTCAGGGACTCATCGGGGGCAAGCCCCCTCCCACATTTTGAATGTATTCACAAATCAAAGTGTGGGAGTGGGCTTGCCCCGATAGCGGTCTATCAGACCAACTCAAAGGTATCGGCATCCAGGTTCGCCGGAAACCGCGTGCGGTAAGCCGCCAGTTCAGCTGCATCGAGGCGCACCTGGAACACCCCGTCCGCCTCCCCTGCGCTCAGCAAGGTCTCACCCTGGAAGTCCAGCACCTGGCTGTCGCCGGTATAAGCGAAACCCTTTCCATCCGTACCCACCCGATTCACCGCCGCCACGTAACACAGGTTCTCGATCGCCCGCGCCGGCAACAACCGGTTCCAGTGCAGACGCCGCGCTCCCGGCCAGTTGGCGGTGTACAGCAACAGGTCGGTGTCCTGGGCATCGCGGCTCCATACCGGGAAGCGCAGGTCGTAGCAAATCAACGGACGAACCCGCCACCCCTTCAGCTCGAACTGCACCTGGCGCTCGCCGGGCGTGTAGTGATGGTGTTCGCCGGCCATGCGGAACAAGTGGCGCTTGTCGTAGTGCAACACCTCGCCATCCGGCCGCGCCCATAACAGGCGGTTGCGGTGGCTGCCATCGGCGGACTGGATGATCACGCTGCCAGTGATCACCGCACTGTATTTTGCCGCCTGGGCCTGCATCCAGTGATGGGTGGGGCCGTTTTCCGGCTCGGCGAGGGTTTGTGAGTCCATGGAGAAACCGGTGGTGAACATCTCCGGCAGCACTATCAGGTCGGCGCCCCGTGCCTGTTTCAGCAGCAGATCAAAATGCTCAAGGTTCGCCTGGCGGTCGTGCCAGGCCAGGGTGGTCTGGACCAGGGCGATATTCAGGTTCGGTAATACAGTCAGATCACGCATAGTTTTTCGGCTGCTTGCCGCAGCGTCTCCTCGCGTTTGGCAAAGCACAGGCGCACCAGGCGCTGGCCTTGGGGTGGATTCTGGTAGAACACCGAGACAGGGATGGTTGCCACGCCGTGTTCGCGGGTCATCCACAGGGACATGGCGACGTCATCCAGGTCAGGACGAATACGGGAGTAATCCACCAGCTGGAAGTAGGTACCGGTGACGCGGGTAAAGCTGAATCGGGACGCTGCCAGCAGGTCGCAGAACAGATCGCGCTTGGCTTGGTAGAACGCTGGCAGTTCGTCGACGTGCTCCGGGTGTTCAGCCATGAAGTCGGCCAGCGCGTATTGCAACGGGGTGACGCCACAAAAATTGACGTATTGATGCACCTTGCGCAGTTCGGCTGTCAGGGCCGGGGGAGCGACCACATAGCCGGTTTTCCAGCCGGTGACGTGGTAGGTCTTGCCAAAGGAGCTGACCACGAAAGCACGCGAGTACAGCTCTTCGTGGGCCAGCACACTGATGTGGGGCACGCCATCGAACACCAGGTGCTCGTAGACCTCATCGCTGACCAGGTAGATATCGCGGTCGCGGATCAGTGCTGCCAACAGGTCCAGCTCGGCACGGCTGATCAGCGCGCCAGTGGGGTTGTGCGGTGTGTTAAGGATGATCATGCGCGTGCGGGGCGACAGCGCAGCCTGGATCTTTTCAAAGTCGAGGGTGAAGTCTTTCAGGTTCAGTTGCACATGCACGCAGCGACCACCGGCCAGCTCGACCGAAGGTTCATAGCTGTCGTAGCACGGGTCGAACACGATGACTTCGTCGCCGCTGCGAATCACCGCCTGGATCGCGCAGAAGATGGCCGCCGTGGCGCCTGGGGTGATGGTCACTTCACTGTCGGCGTTGACCGTGGCGCCATAACTGCGGGCGATTTTGGCCGCCACTTGCTGACGCAGGCCCGGCAGGCCGGTCATGGGTGCGTATTGGTTGTGGCCACTGGCAACGTGTTTGCCCACGGCATCGAGCAAAGCCTGGGGGCCATTGAAATCGGGAAAGCCCTGGGACAGGTTGAGCGCGCCAGTTTCGGCAGCGAGTTGCGACATGGTGGTGAAAATGGTCGTGCCGACATTTGGCAGCTTGCTGTTGATCATCGGAGGCCCCTGCAGGTGAGCCTCAAGTTTTAAGCTGCCAGCCTCATGGGGTCAAGGCTCAAACCTGCGCGCACAAAAAAGGGCTCGTCGAGAGCCCCTTTTTTCGACGACGAAATCAGCGCTTGTCGCGGCGCTTCTTGTCGGCCTTCTTGTGGTGAGTCATCAAACGACGCTTCTTGTTCACCTGACGGTCGGTCAGTGTGTTCTTGTTGCCTTCGTATGGGTTCTCGCCACCCTTGAACTCGATGCGGATCGGCGTACCGACCAGCTTCAAGACACGGCGGTAGGTGTTTTCCAGGTAACGCACGTAGGACTTCGGCACCTTCTCGATCTGGTTACCGTGGATCACGATAATCGGCGGGTTGGCACCACCCAAGTGGGCGTAACGCAATTTGATCCGGCGGTTGTTGACCATCGGCGGCGCGTGCTCGCCAACAGCATCTTCCAGGATCTGGGTCAGGCGGTTGGTTGGCCAACGGGTGACCGCGGACTTGAACGAGTTCTGTACCGAGGCGTAGAGGTTACCCACGCCTGTGCCGTGCAGGGCCGAGATAAAGTGGATATCGGCGAACTCCACGAAGAACAGCCGACGTTGCAGCTCGATCTTGACGAAATCGCGCTCGCTCGGCGTCATGCCGTCCCACTTGTTGATCGCGATCACCAGTGCCCGACCGGCTTCCAGGGCGAAGCCCAGCAGGTTGAGATCGTGATCCACCACGCCTTCGCGGGCATCCATCACGAAGATCACCACGTTGGCGTCTTTGATCGCCTGCAGGGTCTTCACCACCGAGAACTTTTCGACTTCCTCGTGGATCTTGCCGCGCTTGCGCACACCCGCGGTGTCGATCAGGGTGTACTTCTCGTCATTACGCTCGAACGGGATGTAGATACTGTCGCGGGTGGTGCCAGGCTGGTCGTAGACGATAACCCGGTCTTCACCGAGCATGCGGTTGACCAGGGTCGACTTGCCGACGTTCGGGCGGCCGATGATGGCGATCTTGATACCGTCTTTTTCACTCGGGCCAGGAATGCGCTTGGCTTCCTCACCTTCGGCGACGATCTCTTCTTCGCCCTCTTCTTCCTCGGCGTCATCCTTAGGAAAATCGCGCAGGGCGATTTCCAGCATCTGGGTGATACCGCGACCGTGGGCACCCGCGATCGGGATCGCGTCGCCCAGGCCCATTGGGCTGAATTCGGCGCGGGCCATTTCAGGATCGATGTTGTCGATCTTGTTGGCGACCACGTAGGAACGCTTGTTGCGCTTGCGCAGGTGCTCGCCAATCATCTGGTCGGCAGCGGTGTAGCCCGCACGGGCATCCACCAGGAACAGCACCACATCGGCTTCTTCAATGGCCAGCAGCGACTGCTCGGCCATCTTTTCGTCCATGCCATGCTCGTCACCGGAGATACCACCGGTGTCGACAATAATGTAGGAGCGCCCTTGCCACTTTGCCTCACCGTATTGGCGATCACGGGTCAGACCAGACAAGTCGCCGACGATGGCGTCGCGAGTCCTGGTCAGGCGGTTGAACAAGGTGGACTTGCCGACGTTAGGTCGGCCCACCAGGGCGATTACGGGAACCATGCGGCTCTCCACTTCGTTATTTCAGAAAATACAAAAGCCGCTGCAAGGCAGCGGCTGGTGCTCGGGGCGGCATTTGAAATGCCACATACCCTGCCCGACACCGATTCCTGTAGGAGCGAGCTTGCTCGCGAAAAACCTGAGGACGCCGCGTTTATCCGGAAAAACCGCGTCAGCGTTGACGTCCTTCGCGAGCAAGCTCGCTCCTACAGTAAGCAATGAAGCAGGGCCGCCTGGGGGTAACCCCAAGCATAGTCAAACCTTTACTTGATGGTCAGGGCTTCCAGCTTGCCGCTGTTGCCAAACACATAAAGCATGTTACCCACGACCAGCGGACGGGCACGCAGGCCATCGCTGTCGATACGCTCACGACCTACAAAGCGACCGTCCACCTGGCTCAGCAGGTGCAGGTAACCTTCGAAATCGCCTACCGCTACATAGCTGGAGAACACTTCCGGTGCCGACAGTTGACGGCGAGCCAGGGAGTCATTGCTCCACAGCGCAGTGGTGGAACGCTCGTCGACACTTTCAACAGTACCGGACGCCAGGCTTACGTAGACGCTGCCAAACCCTTGGGCGACACCCGCGTAGCTGGAAGCATCACGCTGCCAGTTGATGCGACCGCTCTGAAGGTCCAGCGCGGCAACGCGGCCCTGGTAAGTGGCGACGTAGATGGTTTCACCCGACAGCAGCAAGCCGCCGTCGATGTCCACGACGCGATCCAGCTCGGAACGACCTTGCGGGATAGCCACGCGGGTTTCCCACGCAGGTACGCCATTCTGGGTGTCCAGGGCGACCACTTTACCGGTCGACAGGCCTGCAACGGCCAGATTGTTGGTCACAACCGGACCACTGGTACCGCGTAGGGTCAACACCGCAGGGGTGCTGTCATACAACCAGCGCTGTGCGCCGGTGCTGGCGTCGAGGCCGATCACACGGTCGTCCTGGGTTTGCACCACGACGATATCGCCGTTGGTAGCAGGCGGTGCGAGGACTTCACTGGTCACGCGAGCGCGCCATTTCTCTTCACCGGTGCTGGAGTCCAGCGCCACGACTTCGCCCTTGAGCGTGCCGAGCATCACCAGGCCGTAACCCACGCCTACGGCGCCGGACACAGGCAGTTCCAGGTCTTTCTTCCATTTCACGTCGCCGTTCATGCGATCCATGGAGATCACCACGCCGGTCACGTCAGCCGCCACAATGTTGTCACCGTCGATTGCCGGTACCAACATGTTGTAGGTTTCGCCCTGGCCGTCACCGATGGAGCGGCTCCATTGCTTTTGCAGGACGACTTCTTCCTTGAAGCTGGTCAGCTCGGCCGGAGGCAGTTCTTTTTTACTGTTGCTGCTGCAACCCGCGGCCAGAACGGCCAGAGCCAGCAATGCTGCATGTTTCCAACGGATCACGTCACGCATCCCCTTTGGCCAAGTCGTCGAGCTTGATTTGTAAGCCACCGACCGCCGCTTCATCAGACAGCGCCGCCTTGGCTTTTTGGTACGCAGCATTGGCTTCGTCGGTACGACCCAATTGGACCAACAGGTCCCCCTTGAGCTCTTCGCGAGTGGCTACAAATGCCTTGTCAGCATCGCCGTCGAGCAGTTTGAGTGCTTCGTCGGCCTTGTTCTGTGCCGCCAATACCTGGGCCAGGCGCTGACGTGCGATTTCACCCAGGGTCGGGTTGGTCGGCTTGTCGGCGACGGCCTTCAGTTCAGCGGCTGCATCGTCCAGCTTGCCGGTATCGACCGCGACTTTCGCGACGAACAGGCTGCCGTATTGGGCGTAGGTACTGCCGCCAAATTCGTTCTTCAGCTTGCTTGCCAGGTCAGCCACCTGTGCAGGATCGGGCTTGCCGTCCGGCGTAAGGGTGGTTTCCAGCAATTGCTGATAGAGGATTGAGGCGCCTTGGGATTGGTTGGCCTGATACTTGTGCCAGGCTTGCCAGCCGAACACCACCACTAAAGCCAGCAGGCCACCGGTAACCAGGGGCTTGCCGTTACGCTGCCACCAGTCCTTGAACTCGGCCAACTGCTCATCATCAGTACTCGACACCCCAATACTCCTTAATCGCTAAATTCGGCTGTTCGACAGCTTCAACCCTGCACGACGCAGGTGGCCAAGTGCGCGGCGAGCGCATCGAAGGCAATGTTCTGTTGCTCACCCTGGCCACGCAGGGGTTTGAAACCTATCACTTGCTGGGCCAGTTCGTCATCGCCGAGGATCAGTGCATACAGCGCACCGCTCTTGTCAGCCTTCTTGAACTGGCTCTTGAAGCTGCCCGCGCCGACATTGACCTGCAGGCGCAGGTTCGGCAGCTGGTCGCGCACTTTTTCGCTCAGGGCCAGGGCAGCCAGTTCGGCGGCCTCGCCGAAGGCGCACAGGTACACGTCCACCTGACGGGAGATTTCTTCCGGGACCTGTTCCAGGGTTTCGAGCAACAGGATCAGGCGCTCGATGCCCATGGCAAACCCCACGCCAGTGGTCGGCTTGCCGCCCATCTGCTCGACCAGGCCGTCATAACGGCCACCGGCGCACACGGTGCCCTGGGCGCCGAGCTTGTCAGTGACCCACTCGAATACGGTCTTGCTGTAGTAATCGAGGCCGCGTACGAGTTTCGGGTTGATCACGTAGGGGATACCCACCGCGTCCAGGCGAGCCTTGAGGCCCTCGAAGTGCGTACGGGACTCGTCGTCCAGGTAGTCGGCCATTTTTGGCGCGTCGACCAGTACGGCTTGCGTGTCGGCATTCTTGGTATCGAGGACGCGCAGCGGATTGGTCTTCAGGCGGCGCTGGCTGTCTTCGTCAAGTTTGTCCAGGTGGGCGGACAGGTACTCGACCAAGGCAACCCGGTAGCGGCCGCGAGATTCGCTGGTGCCCAGGCTGTTGAGCTCAAGCTTGACCGCGTCGCGGATACCCAGCAGGCCCCATAGGCGCCAGGTCAGCACGATCAGCTCGGCGTCGATGTCCGGACCGTCGAGGTTGAACACCTCCAGGCCGATCTGGTGGAACTGGCGATAGCGGCCTTTCTGTGGGCGCTCGTGACGGAACATCGGGCCGATGTACCACAGTTTCTGCGGCTGGCCACCACCGGTAAGGCCATGCTCAAGCACGGCGCGCACGCAGGCTGCGGTCCCTTCCGGACGCAGGGTCAGGGAGTCGCCATTGCGGTCTTCGAAGGTGTACATCTCTTTTTCGACGATGTCGGTCACTTCACCGATAGAGCGCTTGAACAGCTCGGTGAATTCGACGATCGGCATGCGGATCTGCTTGTAACCGTAGTTATCCAGCAGGCGCGCGACAGTGCCTTCGAAATAGCGCCACAGCGGCGTCTGCTCCGGCAGGATGTCGTTCATGCCACGTATGGCTTGCAGAGACTTGCTCACATCAAATCCTTAAATTCGTTCAATCAGCCGCGCGCGATCAGCGCTGCGTCAGCCGCGACCTTTTCGGCCGCTTTCTGGCGGATCAGTCTTTCGAGCTCATCCACCAGATTGTCATTCGTCAACTTCTGCGACGGCTTACCGTCGATATAGATCAGGTTCGGCGTGCCGCCGGTCAAGCCGATATGGGCTTCCTTGGCTTCACCCGGGCCATTGACCACGCAACCGATTACCGCAACATCCAACGGTACCAGCAGGTCCTCGAGGCGCCCTTCCAGTTCGTTCATGGTTTTCACCACGTCGAAGTTCTGCCGTGAGCAGCTCGGGCAGGCAATGAAGTTGATGCCACGGGAACGCAAATGCAGGGATTTGAGAATGTCGTAACCGACCTTCACTTCCTCTACCGGGTCTGCCGCCAGGGAGATGCGGATAGTATCGCCAATCCCTTCGGCGAGCAGCATACCGAGACCCACCGCAGATTTCACTGTGCCTGAGCGTAAACCGCCGGCTTCGGTGATCCCCAGGTGCAGCGGCTGCACGATTTCCTTGGCCAGCAGGCGGTAGGCTTCTACTGCCATGAAGACGTCGGACGCCTTTACGCTGACCTTGAAGTCCTGGAAATTCAGGCGTTCAAGGTGCTCAACGTGGCGCAGTGCCGACTCAACCAACGCAGCAGGAGTGGGTTCGCCGTATTTCTTTTGCAGGTCTTTTTCGAGGGAACCGGCGTTGACGCCGATACGGATCGGAATCCCGCGGTCACGGGCAGCATCCACCACGGCACGCACGCGGTCTTCACGACCGATGTTGCCCGGGTTGATGCGCAGGCAATCGACACCGAGTTCGGCCACGCGTAGCGCGATCCTGTAGTCGAAGTGGATGTCGGCAACCAACGGCACCTTGACCAATTGCTTGATACGGCCAAAGGCTTCGGCAGCGTCCATGTCCGGCACGGAAACCCGCACGATGTCGACGCCAGCCGCTTCCAGACGATTGATCTGGGCGACGGTAGCTGCGACATCATTGGTGTCGCTGTTGGTCATGCTTTGTACTGCGATGGGGGCATCGCCACCCACCGGCACCGAGCCGACCCAGATCTTGCGCGATACGCGACGTTTGATTGGAGATTCGCCGTGCATGACTATTGTCCCAACTTCAGGCGAGCGGTCTCGCCACTGGTGAACGGCGCCACGTCCACAGGCTGGCCGTTGTAGGCCACTTGCGCGCCACGGGCAAAGCCCAGACGCAGCGTCAAAGGTGGTTTGCCGCCCTGGTCGAGCGTGTCGCCCTTACGCTTCAGACCGCTGAACAGCACTTTGCCATTGCCATCGGTGAGCTGCGTCCAGCAATCAGCAACAAAGGTGATTTGTACGTGCCCGTCACCCGCGATCAACGCAGGTGTGGTGGGCGGCGAAATCGCGGGCGCCGCCGGGGCAGCTGGGGCGGTAGTCGCAGGAGCCTGGGCGGGAACAGCCGGTGCATGGGCCTGGGCAGCAGGCGCTACCGGAGTATGAGCAGGTACGGCCGGGGTACTTGGAACGGCCGGTGTAGCCGGAGCAGGTACTACGGCGGTTGCAGTGCCTGCATCCGGTATCGGTTGCTCGGTGGCGGGCGGCACCTGGGGCGCAGCCTGGCCTTCGACAACAGCCTGGTCTTCCGGCTCGTCGAGCGGGTGAATCTGGGTGGTGCCGTCGGCGCTCTCGACTTCGACGTGCTCCATGCTGTTACTGGCCAGGTCCTTGCCGCGCTGGGAAGTCTGGTCCTGCCACCAGAGGAAGCCACCGCCGATGACGGCGATCAACAGTAACAGGCTGACAATACGCAAGATCGTGTGGGAAACCCGCACCGGCTCTTCGATGCGACCCAGGCCATGGACATTGCTGCCCTGGGAGTCGGTACCGGTGAACTGGTCGAACTCCTGGACCAGGACGGCCTGGTCGATGCCCAGCAATTTGGCATAGGCGCGGATATAGCCGCGGGCAAAGGTATGCCCAGGCAGCTTGTCGAACGCGCCGGCTTCCAGGTTGCCCAGGGACGTGGTGGTCAAATTGAGCTTGAGGGCCACTTCTGCCAGCGACCAACCATTGCTTTCGCGGGCCTGACGCAAGGTCTCGCCTGGGTTTACGCGATTAGCTGCTACAACTTCCGGGTGCGCCGCTTTCATCATTGCTCCGACAGGTATTGCTGATATTCCGGGGTACCGGGATAGAGTCGTTCGAGTTGCTGGCCAAAACGTGCGGCCGTGTCGCGTTCTTCATGAACCGTCGCCAGGCGCACGCCGAGCAATAGACTACGTGCATTTTGCCCGCTGAGCAGGCTAAAACGCTCGTAATAGTCACGTGCCGGCACATAATGCCTGTCTTCGTAGGACAACTCAGCCATTTCGAGCAAGGCTCGTGGCTGGCGACTGTTCAGGTGCAGGGCTTTTTCCAACTGCTGGCGCGCGCTGTCGCGCAGACCGAGGCGCTTGGAGGTCACTCCCAGGTTCTCGAAAACGCGCGAGCGCTCAGGATAGAGGGTATCGGCGCTGGCTTGCTGGAAATAACGAGAAGCCTGGTCATAGCGTTTCTGCTCGAACAGAAAGCTGCCGTAGTTGTTCAGCAGCCGTGGGTCGGCAGGACGGGAGGCCAGGGCCTTGTTGAAATACTGGTCGGCCAGTTCAGGCTCGGCCTGGGCCTGGAACACCAAGGCCAGTGCAGCATTGGCGTCGGCATCGTCGCGGTCCAGCTCAATGGCCTTTCTCAACGGCACCTTGGCTTGCTCGCTCATGCCTTGGCGCAGGTAACCCAGGCCCAACTGAACATAGGCCGCTCGCGCCTCTTCACGGCCCTTGCCGGTTTGCAAAGGGCTGTCATGGCCCGATGAAACACAACCGGCCGCAAGACCGGTAACCAGCAGGAGCAGCGCAAGGCGCAAGGGCATAGAGATCCTCTCTCAGGTTCGATTCGCAGCGCTTTGCGGCATATCGTCGGTGGCACTCAGTTCGCGCACCGCGATATAACGTTCGCTGCGACGGGTGCGATCCAGCACCTGTCCTACCAATTGGCCACAAGCGGCGTCGATGTCTTCACCACGGGTGGTACGTACGGTGACATTGAAGCCCGCCTGGTGCAGTTGATCCTGGAAACGGCGGATGGCGTTGTTGCTCGGCCGCTCGTAGCCAGAATGGGGAAACGGGTTGAACGGAATCAGGTTGATCTTGCACGGGATGTTCTTGAGCAACTCGATCATCTCGACCGCGTGTTCGACCTTGTCGTTGATGTCCTTGAGCAAGGTGTACTCGATGGTCAGCACGCGCTTTTCGCCCAGGGACGACATATAGCGCTGGCAAGATTCGAGCAGCATCTTAAGCGGATACTTCTTGTTGATCGGCACCAATTGGTTACGCAATGCGTCATTCGGTGCGTGCAGCGACAACGCCAGGGAGACGTCGATGTGCTTGGACAGCTCATCGATCATCGGCACCACGCCGGAAGTCGACAGGGTCACACGGCGCTTGGAGATGCCGTAGCCCAGGTCGTCCATCATCAGGTGCATGGCCGCAACCACGTTGTCGAAGTTCAGCAGCGGCTCACCCATGCCCATCATCACCACGTTGGTGATGGCACGGTCGACGGTCGCCGGGACGCTGCCAAAGGATTTGTTGGCAATCCACACCTGGCCAATGACTTCGGCGGCGGTGAGGTTGCTATTGAAGCCTTGCTTGCCGGTGGAGCAGAAACTGCAATCCAGGGCACAGCCTGCCTGGGACGAAACGCACAAGGTGCCGCGTTTGCCCTGGGGAATGTATACGGTCTCGACGCAGCTGCCGGACGCCACGCGCACCACCCATTTACGGGTGCCGTCGCTGGAGATGTCCTCGCTGACAACTTCCGGACCACGGACCTCGGCAATGGCCTTGAGCTTGTCACGCAGGGCCTTGCTGACGTTCGTCATGGCATCGAAATCGTCGACGCCAAAGTGGTGAATCCACTTCATTACCTGACCGGCACGGAAACGCTTCTCCCCGATTGAGTCGAAGAATTTTTCCATTTCCTGTTGAGTCAGACCCAGCAGGTTGGTTTTTACAGTCGATGTAGTCATGGATTCACCTTCACTCTTAAGCCAATGCTTAGCGAGTGGTTACTTCAGTAGCTGCGAAGAAGTACGAGATTTCGCGAGCAGCAGCGGCTTCGGAGTCCGAACCGTGTACAGCGTTGGCGTCGATGGAGTCAGCGAAATCAGCACGGATGGTGCCGGCAGCTGCTTCTTTAGGGTTGGTAGCACCCATCAGTTCGCGGTTCAGAGCGATAGCGTTTTCGCCTTCCAGAACCTGAACAACGACAGGACCGGAGATCATGAAGGCAACCAGGTCGCCGAAGAAGCCACGAGCGCTGTGCTCAGCGTAGAAACCTTCAGCTTCAGCCTTGGACAGTTGCTTGAGTTTCGAAGCTACAACCTTCAGGCCGGCTTTTTCGAAACGAGTGGTGATCTCGCCGATGACGTTTTTTGCAACAGCGTCAGGCTTGATGATGGAGAAAGTACGTTGAACAGCCATGGTGTAACTCCAGAAACGGTAATTTACGAAAAATTAAACCCGCGAATTATACGCGGGTTCTTGGGTATTGCCTAACTGCGTAAGGGAGGCGTCAGTCCTGTTCTTCTTTCCAGGCTGTCTGAATAGCTTCCAAAACCTTTTCGCCACCGCGATCACGCTCATCGTCAAAACCTGGCAAGGCCATGACCATGTCACGCAAAGCAACAAAGTTCAGCGAATAGGGATCCATATCCGGGTTGCCGTCGGCCAACAGGATAGCGATTTCTTGCACATCAACCCATTTAAGACTCATGACACTTCCTTGAATCAGTGCGGCGCTTCGGCCGCATGGTTGAGGGAATATTTCGGGATTTCGACGGTGATGTCTTCCGTTCCGACCTTTGCCTGACAGCTTAGGCGAGAAGTCGCTTCCAGGCCCCAGGCCCGGTCAAGAAAGTCCTCTTCCAACTCGTCCGCTTCTTCCAGAGAGTTGAACCCCTCACGAATGATGCAGTGGCAGGTGGTGCAAGCGCACACTCCACCACAGGCACTTTCGATCTCGATGTGGTTGTCATGGGCAACTTCGAGGATGGACTTGCCGGTCTCAGCCTCAACAACCATACCGTCCGGGCAGTGCTCGGCGTGTGGCAGAAAAATGACCTGCGGCATTGATTATTCCTCGATTTCATTCAGGTTGCGCCCGGCCAGTGCGGCTTTCACCGTCTGATCCATGCGGCGGGCGGCAAAGGCGTCAGTCACCTGCGACAAGCGCTTGGTCTGTTGCTCGATGGCGTAACCATCGTTGCCTTTCATCAGTTCGGCCAGTTCCTGCATCTGCAGGTCGATGACCATGCGCTCTTCGGCATCCAGCAGGCGCTCGCCGTCGGCGTCAAGGGCGCCCTGCACCGCTTCGAGCAGGCGCTGGGCATCCACTTGTTGCTCACGCAGTACGCGCGCGACCTTATCGTCACCGGCGTACTGGAACGAGTCCTTGAGCATCTTGGCGATTTCGCCGTCAGTCAGGCCGTAGGACGGCTTGACCTGGATGCTCGCTTCGACGCCTGACGCCAATTCACGCGCAGCCACGCTGAGCAGGCCGTCGGCGTCGACCTGGAAGGTCACGCGAATCTTCGCGGCACCGGCAACCATGGCCGGGATACCGCGCAATTCGAAGCGCGCCAGCGAGCGACAGTCGCTGATCAGCTCGCGCTCACCTTGCAGCACATGAATCATCATGGCCGTCTGGCCATCTTTATAGGTCGTGAAATCCTGGGCGCGGGCAACAGGGATGGTGGTGTTGCGCGGAATCACCTTCTCCATCAAGCCGCCCATGGTTTCCAGCCCCAGGGACAACGGAATCACGTCGAGCAGCAACAGCTCGCCACCATCGCGCTTATTGCCGGCCAGGGTATCGGCCTGGATCGCCGCACCGATGGCGACCACTTGATCCGGATCGATTTCGGTCAGCGGCTGGCGGCCAAAAGCTTCGGCCACGGCTTCGCGAACACGTGGTACGCGGGTCGAACCGCCGACCATGACCACGGCGACTACGTCTTCCAGCTCGACGCCGGAATCACGCACGGCGCGCCGGCAGGCTTTCAGGCTGCGGGCGACCATCGGCTCGATCAAAGCATCGAAGGCTTCACGGGTCAGTTGGGCCGACCAGCTACCATAGGACACTTCAACCGATGCAGCATCAGTCAGCGCTTCTTTAGCAGCGCAGGCGGTTTGCAGCAGGTTGCGCTGCGCGCCCGGGTCCAGATCGGCGGACAAGCCGGCACTGGTGATGATCCAGCCCGCGATGGCGTGATCGAAGTCATCGCCGCCCAGGGCTGTATCGCCACCCGTGGCCAGTACTTCGAAGACACCGCCAGTCAGGCGCAGGATCGAAATATCAAAGGTGCCGCCGCCCAGGTCGTAAATGGCGACCAGGCCTTCGGCATGCTGGTCCAGGCCATACGCCACAGCGGCTGCCGTCGGCTCGTTGAGCAGGCGCAGCACGTTCAGGCCGGCAAGCTTCGCCGCGTCCTTGGTGGCCTGGCGCTGAGCATCATCGAAATAGGCCGGAACCGTGATCACCGCCCCGACCAGCTCGCCGCCCAAGGTGGTTTCTGCACGCTGGCGCAGCACCTTGAGGATATCGGCCGACACTTCCACCGGGCTCTTCGGGCCCTGGACGGTGTCGATGAACGGCATGTGGGACTCGCCACCGACAAAGCGGTACGGCAGTTGGTCGCCCAGCTGCTTGACGTCGGACAGACCACGACCCATCAAGCGCTTGACCGACAGTACGGTATTCAGGGGGTCGGTAGACGCCGCCAGCTTGGCCGACTCGCCCACTTCGGTGCGATCGGCGTGATAACGCACAGCGGACGGCAGGATCACCTGGCCATCGGCGTCGGGCAGCGGCTCGGACAGGCCGCTGCGCAAGGCAGCGACCAGGGAATTGGTGGTGCCCAGGTCAATCCCCACCGCCAGGCGACGCTGGTGCGGTTGAGGGCTTTGGCCGGGTTCGGCGATTTGCAGTAGAGCCATGGTAATCAGGTCTTATCTGTCTATCAGGCGTGCATCACGGGCAGCACTGGGTTAATCGTCGAGGCGCTCTTCTAGCTGGCGCACTTCGTAGGAGAGCTTGTCGAGGAACTGCATGCGCCGCATCAGGCGTTCGGCCTGTTCACGTTGCGCCGCATCATTCCAACAGGCTGCGAAGCTTTCGTTGAGCTCATCCTGGGCGGTTTTCAAACGACGCTTGAAGACCGCGACACCCGCCAGATCGGCTTCGTCCTGCAAGTCTTCGAGCTCTTCGCGCCACTGCATCTGCTGCATCAGGAAGTCCGGGTCGTGCACCGTGACTTCCAACGGCAACTCGCCACCATTCATCGCGAGCAGGTAACGCGCGCGCTTGGGGGGACTTTTGAGCGTCTGATAGGCTTCGTTGAGGCTGGCCGATTGCTCCAGCGCCAGGCGTTGCTCACGCTCGGAAGCGTCAGCGAAGCGGTCCGGATGCACCCCACGCGCCAATTCACGGTAGCGCGTGGCAAGCTGCTCGAGGTCCAGCCGAAAGCTCGGCTGCAGCTCGAATAAAGCGAAATGACAAGGAGTGCCCACAAATAGCCTCAGATGTTGAAGCTTTCGCCGCAGCCACATTCACCGCGTACGTTGGGGTTGTTGAACTTGAAGCCTTCGTTCAACCCTTCCTTGACGAAATCGAGTTCGGTGCCGTCCAGATAGGTGAGGCTTTTAGGGTCGATAATCACTTTCTCGCCGTGACTTTCGAACACCTGGTCCTCATCAACCACCTCGTCGACAAACTCCAGCACATAGGCAAGGCCGGAACAGCCCGTGGTGCGCACACCCAGACGAATCCCCTCACCTTTACCGCGCCCATCCAGGGAGCGTCGCACGTGCCGTGCAGCCGCTTCTGTCATGCTGATAGCCATCGTTGACTCCTTACTCGTCGCCAAATGCTTAGATCAAGCCTTTCTTCTGCTTGTAGTCGCGAACGGCCGCCTTAATGGCGTCTTCTGCGAGTACGGAGCAGTGGATTTTCACTGGCGGCAGGGCCAGTTCTTCGGCCAGCTGGGTGTTGCTGATCGTCACAGCCTCATCCAGGGTCTTGCCTTTCATCCATTCGGTCGCCAGGGAGCTGGAGGCGATGGCCGAACCGCAGCCGTAGGTCTTGAACTTGGCGTCTTCGATAACGCCCGCCTCGTTGACCTTGATCTGCAGGCGCATCACATCGCCGCACGCCGGAGCGCCGACCATGCCGGTGCCGACATCTGGGTCTTCCGCGTTCATCTTGCCGACGTTACGCGGGTTTTCGTAGTGGTCGATGACCTTTTCGCTGTAAGCCATGGTACTGAATCCTCACTCATCAGGGCCGCTCTGTAACCCTGTAGAAACGCCTGCGTTTTCCGCCACGTTCCTACAGAGCTGGGGTGGCGGCTTCTATAGTTAGTGTGCCGCCCACTCGATCTTGGAAATGTCGACACCGTCTTTGTACATGTCCCACAGCGGCGACAAAGTGCGCAGCTTATTGACGGCTTCGCAGACTTTCTGCGCCGCGTAGTCGACTTGTTCTTCGGTGGTGAAGCGGCCAAACGTAAAGCGGATCGAGCTGTGCGCCAGTTCGTCGTTGCGGCCCAGGGCACGCAGCACGTAGGACGGCTCAAGGGAGGCCGAGGTGCAGGCCGAACCGGACGAAACCGCCAGGTCCTTGAGCGCCATGATCAGCGACTCGCCTTCGACGTAGTTGAAGCTCAAGTTCAGGTTGTGCGGTACACGGGCGGTCATGCTGCCGTTGATGTACAGCTCTTCAAGGTTTTCGACCTGCTTGTAGAAGCGCTCGCTCAGGGCCTTGATGCGCAGGTTCTCGGCAGCCATGTCTTCCTTGGCCACACGGAAAGCTTCGCCCATACCAACGATCTGGTGGGTCGCCAGGGTGCCCGAACGCATGCCGCGCTCGTGACCGCCGCCGTGCATGGTGGCTTCGATACGTACGCGGGGCTTACGGCTCACGTAGAGCGCGCCGATGCCTTTAGGGCCGTAGGTCTTGTGGGCCGAGAACGACATCAGGTCGACTTTCAGTTTCGACAGGTCGATGTCGACCTTGCCGGTGGACTGAGCAGCGTCGACGTGCAGCAGGACGCCTTTGGAGCGCGTCAGCTCGCCGATGGCCGCGATGTCGTTGATGGTCCCGATTTCGTTGTTCACGTGGATCACGGAAACCAGGATGGTGTCTTCACGCAGCGCGGCTTCGATCATGGCCGGGGTGACGATACCGTCGGTGGTTGGCTCGAGGTAAGTGACCTCGAAACCTTCACGCTCCAGTTGGCGCATGGTGTCGAGGACAGCCTTGTGCTCAATCTTGGTAGTGATCAGGTGCTTGCCTTTGGTCGCGTAGAAATGCGCCGCGCCCTTGATTGCCAGGTTGTCGGATTCGGTGGCGCCGGAAGTCCAGACGATTTCGCGCGGGTCTGCACCGACCAGGTCAGCGACCTGGCGACGAGCGTTCTCCACCGCTTCCTCGGCTTTCCAGCCGAAAACGTGGGAGCGGGAGGCCGGGTTGCCGAAGTTTCCGTCGACCAGCAGGCATTCGCTCATCTTTTGTGCGACACGCGGATCAACCGGCGTGGTCGCTGAGTAATCAAGGTAAATCGGCAATTTCATGGACTTTCTCCTAAATCAGGCTGGCTGGCGTGCCGTTAGCTCTTCGGCTGTCACTCGACGGCGGACGCTTCAATCTTGTCCAGACGCGGCGCCTTGGTGTTGCAACGGCGCTGGTCCTGACGCTGGGCTACTTCTTGCACCTCACGGCGAGTCACAAGATCAGCCAAGCTGATACCACTCAAAAACTCATGGATCTGCAGGCTCAAGTCACACCACAAGTGATGCGTCAGGCAAGTGTCGCCGGCGTGGCAGTCACCCAGGCCCTGGCATTTGGTCGCATCGACGGATTCGTTGACCGCGTCGATGACCTGGGCCACCTGGATGCCCTGCATCTCGCGGGACAGTTGATAGCCGCCACCTGGCCCACGCACACTGGAAACCAGATTGCTGCGGCGCAATTTGGCGAACAGTTGCTCAAGGTAGGACAGGGAAATGCCTTGGCGCTCGGAGATATCGGCCAGGGACACCGGCCCAGTTTGCGCGTGCAAGGCCAAGTCAAGCATGGCGGTTACCGCGTATCGGCCTTTTGTAGTCAGTCTCATGGACAAGTACCAAGGTGTTTCAGAATGGGAGCAAGTATGCGATTCCCGAGTATTTAAGTCAACTATAAGACCTAGTACTTTAGTCAGGATTACCCGTAAAAAGGGCGCGCGAATCATAGCAGGATGGGGTGGGGACGAACAGCGGGAACAGGACCGGATGGGAATTGCTGGATCAACGGAGATCAAATGTGGGAGGGGGCTTGCCCCGATAGCGGTCTGACAGCTGACGAATGCGTCGACTGACCCACCGTCATCGGGGGCAAGCCCCCTCCCACAGGGGTTTTGTGGTGACGATGAGACTTCAGCCGGCCTTGCTTGCAGCTTCGTCCTTGATCTCGGCGAAGTCCTCTTCGCGCAGCTCAGGCAAGTCTTTCGCACAGTAGCTGCTGCCCAGTTCCTTCAGCGCGCCACACATGCCGTCCAACTTGCCGTCCACCGCTTGCAGGTGGTCAAGCAACTGGCCGATGGCGCGCGCCACCGGGTCGGGCATGTCTTCGCTGACACCGTAGGCATCGAAGCCGATCTTCTCGGCCATGGCCTTGCGCTTGGCTTCCTGCTCATCGCCCACTTCCGGCTTGACGATGATCCGCCCGGGAATACCCACCACGGTGGCGCCGGCCGGCACGGCCTTGGTCACCACGGCGTTGGAACCGACCTTGGCGCCAGCCCCTACCGTGAACGGGCCAAGCACCTTGGCGCCCGCGCCCACCACCACGCCGTTCCCCAGCGTCGGGTGGCGCTTACCCTTGTTCCAACTGGTGCCGCCCAAGGTCACGCCCTGGTACAGGGTCACGTCATCACCAATCTCGGCAGTCTCGCCAATCACGATGCCCATACCGTGATCGATAAAGAAGCGACGCCCCACCTTGGCCCCCGGATGGATCTCGATCCCGGTCAACCAGCGACCGAAGTTCGACACCAGCCGCGCCAGCCATTTCCAGCCCATATTCCACAACGCACCGGACAGGCGGTGGATCCAGATAGCGTGCATGCCCGGATAGCAGGTCAGCACTTCAAAGGCATTGCGCGCTGCCGGGTCACGATGGAAAACACTCTGGATATCTTCTCGCAAACGCTCGAACATTTTTAATCCTTCCGCTTAAGAAGCTCGCCACGGGCCGCTTTCTGGGTTTCCGTGAGGATGCCACGCAATATATTCATTTCCGCTCGACTGACCGAGCTGCGCCCGTACAACCGACGCAGGCGCGCCATCAAGTGCCGTGGCTTTTCCGGATCGAGAAATTCGATGGCCACCAGGGTTTGCTCCAGGTGTTCATAGAACCGCTCCAGCTCGTCCATGGTGGCCAGTTCGCCACTTTTGGTCGACGCAACTTCATCCTTCTCGACCTTGCTCGGCTGGCCTTCAGCAGCCAGCCAGGCCATGCGCACCTCGTAACTCAGCACCTGCACCGCTGCCCCGAGGTTCAGCGAGCTGAACTCAGGGTCTGATGGGATGTGCACGTGATAATGACATCGCTGCAGCTCTTCATTGGTCAGGCCGGAGTCTTCGCGACCGAAGACCAGGGCGATTTCAGCGCCACCGGCCGCCTCTTCCACCACTTTGGTCCCGCATTCACGCGGATCCAGCAGTGGCCACGGAATGCGCCGGTCGCGAGCGCTGGTGCCAAGCACCAGATTGCAGCCGACCAGGGCGTCTTCCAAGGTGGCGACGATCTGGGCACTTTCAAGGATGTCATTGGCGCCAGATGCACGAGCATCGGCCTCGTGGTGCGGGAACACGCGTGGTTCGACCAGCACCAGGCGCGTCAGCCCCATGTTTTTCATGGCTCGCGCCACCCCGCCGATATTGCCGGGATGACTGGTATTGACCAGGACGACACGAATGTTTTGCAGCAAGGGAGGCGCTCTCGGACACAGGAAAGGGGAGCAAATCTTACAGAACAGCCTAAGGTTATGCCATGAAAGCTCACGTCGTCCTTCACCTGAAGAAAGTTTCTGCTAGAATGCTCGGCTTTCTTTAACAACCTTAGGTGACACATCCATGCAGCCCATGCTGAATATCGCGCTGCGCGCCGCCCGCAGCGCCAGTGAATTGATCTTCCGCTCCATCGAGCGCCTGGATACCATCAAGGTCGACGAAAAAGACGCCAAGGATTATGTATCCGAGGTGGATCGCGCCGCCGAACAGAAAATCATCGACGCCCTGCGCAAGGCCTACCCGACCCACGGCATCCTCGGTGAAGAAACCGGCCTGCACAAAGGTAGCGGCGAAGGCGAAGACTACCTGTGGATCATCGATCCACTGGATGGCACCACCAACTTCCTGCGCGGCATCCCGCACTTTGCCGTAAGCATCGCGTGCAAATACCGCGGCCGCCTGGAACACGCCGTTGTCCTCGACCCGGTTCGCCAGGAAGAATTCACCGCCAGCCGTGGCCGTGGCGCCCAGCTCAATGGCCGCCGCCTGCGCGTCAGCGGTCGCACCAGCCTGGACGGCGCCCTGCTGGGCACCGGCTTCCCGTTCCGCGATGACCAGATGGACAACCTGGAAAACTACCTGGGCATGTTCCGCGCCCTGGTTGGCCAGACCGCCGGCATCCGCCGCGCCGGTGCAGCCAGCCTGGACCTGGCCTACGTGGCTGCCGGCCGTTTCGATGCGTTCTGGGAATCAGGCCTGTCCGAGTGGGACATGGCTGCAGGCGCCCTGCTGATTCAGGAAGCAGGCGGCCTGGTGAGCGACTTCACCGGCGGCCATGACTTCCTTGAAAAAGGCCACGTCGTTGCCGGCAACACCAAATGCTTCAAGGCGGTCCTGACGGCGATCCAGCCGCACCTGCCAGCCTCGCTGAAGCGCTAAGCGAGCGAGCACAAAAAAGCACCCCTCGGGGTGCTTTTTTTATGCCTGGGATTTGAAGACCAGTAGCAACACACAACAAATATGGGAGGGGGCCCCTCCCATACTTTGAACTGAACCAGGCTTTGGGATTACTGCTGGTTCTGGCCCAGGACGAGACGCCCTTCCTTGTCGACCGGAATTTGGCCGCCTGGATCACGGTCCATACGTACCGAGCCTTCCTTGCCATCCAAGGTGTAACGCACGTCGTACCCGACTACCTTGTCACTGATGTCGTTAACGGTGTTACAGCGCGTTTGCGTGGTGGTGTAGGTATCGCGGTTCTGCATGCCTTCCTGAACCTTGTTACCGGCGTAACCACCACCGACAGCACCGGCCACGGTGGCCAGTTTCTTACCATTACCGCCGCCGATCTGGTTACCCAACAAGCCACCAGCCAGCGCACCGACCACCGTACCGACGATCTGGTGTTGATCCTGCACCGGCTTCTGCCGGGTCACTGCGACGTCCTTGCAGACCTCGCGAGGCGTTTTAATCTGGGTTTTCACCGGCTGCACTGCCAGCACTTGCGCATACTCAGGGCCGCTTTTTACCAGGCTGTAGGTGGCAACAGCACCCCCGGCAGTTACACCGACAGCACCCAATACCGCACCAACCAGTAACGACTTGTTCACGTTGAACCTCCTGACCATCACAAACGGACCGAAAGATCCGCGCTATACCCAGCCTTGGAGCAAAAAAAAAGGCACGAGTTCAATACTCGTGCCTTTTTTGTAACAGCTGATCAACAAACGCCCATCAAGGACGGTCGTCGACCTCCTTGCCAGTGCTGGCCGGAGGGATCAGGTCTTCGCTGTTGAGGTTCAGCCAGATCAGTACCACGTTGGCGATGTAGATCGACGAGTAGGTACCCGCCAGGACGCCAATAAACAATGCCAGGGAGAAGCCCCACAGGTTGTCGCCACCAAAGATCATCAGGGCCGCGATCGCCAGCAAGGTGGAGATCGACGTCGCCATGGTCCGCAGCAGGGTCTGGGTGGTGGAGATGTTGATGTTCTCGATCAGCGTCGCCTTGCGCAGCACCCGGAAGTTCTCACGAACCCGGTCGAATACCACGATGGTGTCGTTGAGCGAGTAACCAATGATCGCCAGCACCGCGGCCAGCACGGTCAGGTCGAAGGTGATCTGGAAGTACGCCAGGATACCCACGGTCACGACCACGTCGTGGATCAGCGACACAATGGCGCCGACGCCGAACTTCCACTGAAAGCGAAAGGCCAGGTAGATCATGATGCCGACCAGCGCCATCAGCATGCCGAGACCGCCCTGGTCGCGAAGCTCTTCACCCACTTGAGGGCCGACGAACTCGACACGCTTGACCGACGCCGGGTTATCGCCGCCGACCTTCTGCAAGGCTTCGGCGACCTGATGACCCAATTGTGGGTCTTCGCCAGGCATACGCACCAGCAGGTCAGTGGTTGCACCAAAGCTCTGCACGATGGCTTCGTGATAGCCGGCCTTGACCAGCTCACTGCGCACCAGGGTAACGTCGGCCGGCTTCTCGTAGGTCAGCTCGATGAGCGTACCGCCGGTGAAGTCCAGACCGTAGTTCAGGCCCTTATGGAACCAGCTGAACAACGCCAGAACGGTAAGGAGCACGGTGACGCCGAACGCAATATTGCGAACGCCCATGAAGTTGATTGTACGTAACATGGCAGCCCCTTAAATCCACAACTTCTTGAAGTCACGCCCGCCAAAGATCAGATTGACCATTGCGCGGGTCACCATGATGGCCGTGAACATCGAGGTAAAGATACCGAGGGACATGGTTACCGCAAAACCTTTGACGGGGCCGGTGCCCATGGCAAAGAGAATCCCGCCGACCAGCAATGTGGTCAGGTTGGAGTCGAGAATCGCGGTAAATGCCCGGCCGAAGCCTTCGTTGATTGCACGCTGAACGGTCATGCCGGCGGCGATCTCTTCACGAATCCGCGAGAAGATCAGCACGTTGGCGTCCACCGCCATACCCATGGTGAGTACGATACCGGCGATACCTGGCAGGGTCAGCGTAGCGCCCAGCAGCGACATCAGGGCCAGCAGCATCACCATGTTGCCCGCCAGGGCCACGGTGGCGATGATGCCGAAGAAGCGGTAGATGGCGATGATGAACAGCGAAACGAACAGCATGCCCCACAAGGCTGCGTCGACGCCCTTGGTGATGTTGTCGGCGCCCAGGCTCGGGCCAATGGTGCGTTCTTCAGCGAAGTACATCGGTGCAGCCAAGCCACCGGCACGCAGCAGCAGGGCCAGCTCCGAGGATTCGCCCTGGCCGTTCAGGCCAGTGATGCGGAATTGAGCACCCAGCGGCGACTGGATGGTCGCCAGGCTGATGATCTTCTTCTCTTCCTTGAAGGTCTGTACCGGCACGTCTTTCTCGACGCCGTTGACCATTTGCTTGGTGTAGGTAGTGATCGGACGTTGCTCGATGAAGATCACCGCCATACTGCGACCGACGTTACTGCGCGTGGCGCGGCTCATCAGTTCGCCGCCGTGGCCATCCAGGCGGATGTTCACTTCAGGGGTACCGTGCTCGCCGAAACCGGCCTTCGCGTCGGTGACCTGGTCACCGGTAATGATCAAGCCACGCTCGATCTGCGCCGGAGGGCGGTTGCCTTCACGGAACTCGAAAGTCTCGGAAGTGGCCTTGGAAGCACCCGGCTCGGCGGCCAGGCGGAATTCCAGGTTGGCGGTTTTACCCAGGATACGCTTGGCTTCTGCGGTGTCCTGCACGCCCGGCAGCTCAACCACAATGCGGTTGGCGCCCTGACGCTGAACGATCGGCTCGGCCACACCCAGCTCGTTGACGCGGTTACGTACCGTGGTCAAGTTCTGCTTGATCGAGTATTCGCGGATTTCCGCCAGCTTGGCCGGGGTCATCGCCAGACGCAGCACCGGTTGACCATTGAGGTCGGCCGGTACGATGTCGAAATCGTTGAAGTTCTTGCGGATCAGCGCACGGGCCTGTTCGCGGGACGCTTCGTCAGAGAAGCCCAGCTGGATGGCACCGTTGAGCTGCGGGAGGCTGCGATAACGCAACTTCTCTTTACGCAGCAGGCTCTTCACGTCGCCTTCGTAGACTTTGAGGCGTGCGTCGAGGGCCTTGTCCATGTCCACCTCCAGCAGGAAGTGCACACCACCGGACAAGTCCAGACCCAGCTTCATCGGGTGCGCGCCAATGCTGCGCAGCCATTTTGGCGTGGTCTGTGCCAGGTTGAGCGCGACAACGTAGTCGTCGCCCATGGCCTTGCGCACAACATCCTTGGCCGGCAATTGGTCTTCTTGCTTGGTCAGGCGCAACAAGCCGCCTTTCGCATCAGCTGCCAACGTTGCCGCCTTGACCTGGATGCCCGCATCGGTGAGCGCCTTGCTCGCGCGTTCCAGGTCAGCCTGATTGACCTTCAGCGAAGTGCTGGCGCCAGAGATCTGGATCGCAGGGTCATCAGGATAGAGATTGGGAGCGGAATAAATAAAACCGATCGCCAGCACCGCCAGGATCAGTACGTATTTCCACAGAGGGTATTTGTTCAGCATCACGCCGCCCGCTTATAACGCGGGGCGCCTTGCGCGCCCCGTCGATTGGTAAAGGTTGTTGCTTAGATCGCTTTGAGCGTGCCTTTAGGCAGCGTGGCGGCGATAGCGCCCTTCTGGAACTTCATTTCTACGGTGTCGGAGACTTCCAGGACCACGAAAGCGTCGGAAACCTTGGTGATCTTGCCGACGATACCGCCAGTGGTCACGACTTCGTCACCTTTCTGCAAGCTGCCCAGCAGGTTTTTCTGCTCTTTGGCGCGCTTGGCCTGTGGACGCCAGATCATCAGGTAGAAGATGACCAGGAAACCGACCAGGAAAATCCACTCGAAACCACCGCCCATAGGGCCGGCAGCAGCAGGCGCAGCGGCGTCAGCCATGGCGTTAGAGATAAAAAAGCTCATTTAGCACTCCAGTTGCAAATAGTGAATCTTAGGGTCGGAAAACTCAGTCCAAGGGCGGCACAGGGAGCCCGCGCTTGGCATAGAAGGCATCGACGAAGGCGGCCAATGTACCCTGTTGAATAGCCTCGCGCAAACCAGCCATCAGGACTTGGTAGTGACGCAAATTGTGGATGGTATTCAACATGCTACCCAGCATTTCCCCGCACTTGTCCAGATGGTGCAGATAAGCACGGGAGAAGTTCTGGCAGGTGTAGCAGTCACAGGTGGGATCCAGCGGCGATTCATCATGGCGATGGAACGCGTTACGGATCTTCAGCACGCCTGTATCGATGAACAGATGCCCATTGCGGGCATTACGGGTTGGCATCACGCAATCGAACATGTCCACACCGCGGCGCACACCCTCTACGAGATCCTCCGGTTTGCCAACGCCCATAAGGTAACGAGGTTTTTCAGCGGGCATCAGGCCCGGCAGATAATCCAGCACCTTGATCATTTCGTGCTTGGGTTCGCCCACCGACAGGCCGCCAATGGCAAGACCATCAAAGCCGATCTTGTCGAGGCCTTCCAGCGAGCGCTTGCGCAGGCTTTCATGCATGCCGCCCTGGACGATACCGAACAGCGCCGCGGTATTGTCACCGTGGGCGTTTTTCGAGCGCTGGGCCCAACGCAGCGACAGCTCCATGGAAATCCGCGCGACGTCTTCGTCAGCCGGGTACGGCGTGCATTCGTCAAAAATCATCACGATGTCGGAGCCCAGGTCGCGCTGGACCTGCATCGACTCTTCCGGCCCCATGAACACTTTGGCACCGTCCACCGGCGAGGCGAAGGTCACGCCCTCCTCCTTGATCTTGCGCATGGCCCCCAGGCTGAACACTTGGAAACCACCGGAGTCGGTGAGGATCGGGCCTTGCCACTTCATGAAGTCATGCAGGTCGCCGTGCTTCTTGATCACTTCCGTGCCCGGACGCAGCCACAAGTGAAAGGTGTTGCCCAGAATAATCTCGGCGCCGGTGGCGACGATGTCGCGCGGCAGCATGCCTTTGACGGTGCCATAGGTGCCCACGGGCATGAAGGCCGGGGTCTCTACCGTACCGCGCGGGAAAGTCAGGCGACCACGACGGGCTTTGCCGTCGGTGGCGAGCAATTCAAACGACATACGACTCATAGTTGTTCCTCTGGGCCGCGCGGCGCCGGATTACGGGTGATAAACATCGCATCACCGTAGCTGAAAAAACGGTACCCATTGTCGATGGCGGCCTGATAAGCGGCCATGGTCTGCGGATAACCGGCAAATGCCGACACCAGCATCAACAGCGTGGATTCCGGCAAATGGAAGTTGGTCACCAGGGCGTCGACCACGTGAAACGGCCGGCCTGGGTAAATAAAGATATCGGTGTCGCCACTGAACGGCTTGAGTACGCCATCGCGCGCCGCGCTCTCCAGGGAACGCACACTGGTAGTGCCCACTGCAACGACGCGCCCGCCACGCGCCTTGCACGCATTCACCGCGTCCACGACGTCCTGGCTGACCTCCAGCCATTCGCTGTGCATATGGTGGTCTTCGATCTTATCCACACGCACCGGCTGAAACGTGCCGGCCCCCACGTGCAGGGTCACATAGGCGCTCTCGACGCCCTTGGCGGCGATTGCATCCAGCAGCGGCTGGTCGAAATGCAGCCCGGCAGTCGGCGCGGCAACCGCCCCCAGGCGTTGCGAGTACACCGTTTGATAGCGCTCGCGGTCCGAGTCTTCGTCGGGGCGATCTATATAAGGAGGCAACGGCATATGACCGACGCGCTCCAGCAGCGGCAACACTTCCTCGGCAAACTTGAGTTCGAACAACGCATCATGGCGCGCAACCATCTCGGCTTCGCCACCGCCATCGATCAAGATCGTCGAACCCGGCTTGGGCGATTTGCTGGAACGCACATGGGCCAGCACGCGATGGTTGTCCAGCACCCGTTCCACCAGAATTTCCAGCTTGCCGCCGGAGGCTTTCTGGCCAAACAGCCGCGCCGGAATCACCCGGGTATTGTTGAACACCATCAGATCTCCTGGGCGCAAATGCTCAAGCAAATCAGTGAATTGACGGTGTGCGAGGGCACCGCTCACCCCGTCCAGGGTCAGCAGTCGACTGGCGCGACGCTCGGCCAAAGGGTGGCGAGCGATCAGCGAATCAGGGAGCTCAAAAGTAAAGTCAGCAACGCGCATGATGGGGTTCGTCTAGCAGGGCCGGGAAGTCTAGCGGAAATAGTCAAAATTGACCATGAAACGTGATTGACCAACGGTAATCTCATCTCTATACTTCGCCGCCATTGAGCCCTGATGGCGGAATTGGTAGACGCGGCGGATTCAAAATCCGTTTTCGAAAGGAGTGGGAGTTCGAGTCTCCCTCGGGGCACCATCTTAAAAAAAGACCTTGAAATTCAAGGTCTTTTTTTTCGCCTGTCGGAAAGTGACCGGCGCACCAGTGGAGGTAGCGAGACCATGGAATTGTTGCTCGAAGCGATTGCGTTGTTCGCCATCAAACTGGCGCACGAGACCGAGGACGGCAGTCCGGTTTTGCGCGATGACCCGGTGATGGTTGGGCATGACCGCGAGGTGTTTGGGTTGTTGGTGCGGCAGGGGGACTTGCCGGGGATTCAGCTGAAGCTAGATGAGTGCCTGACGCCAGCGCTCGAATCCTTGGGTGGCGCAACGACAGTGATGGGTCGCGAGCTGCAACGGCTGACGTTGGATGTGCGCCAAGCATCGACACTGCACGAACTCAATGCCCCACTCAACGCACTCAAGGATTACCTGAAGGCGATCCTGTAACGTCCGGTTCAGCGACGCCCTTCCACCGCCATCCGCACCGCCAGCCCCATCAGCACCGACCCCATCAGCCAGCGCTGCACCACCTGCCAACCCGGTCGGGTGACGAAAAACACCGCGATGGAGCCGGCCATGGTGGCAATCACTGCGTTGACGCTCACGCTGATGAAAATCTGCGTAAACCCCAGCACCAGAGATTGGGTCAGCACACTGCCATGACCGTTCGGGTCGATGAACTGGGGCAGTAACGACAAATACATCACCGCCACCTTGGGGTTCAGCAGGTTCGTCACCAGGCCCATGGTGAACAGTTTGCGTGGGCTGTCCTTGGGCAAATCCCGCACCTGGAACGGCGATCGCCCACCCGGCCGAATTGCCTGCCAGGCCATATAGGCCAGGTACAACGCACCGCCGAAGCGCAGTGCGTCATAGGCAAATGGCACCGCCATGACCAAGGCCGTGATCCCCAAGGCCGCGCACACCATGTAAACCAGAAAACCCAACGCCACGCCGCCCAGGGAAATCAACCCGGCCGTGCGGCCCTGGCAGATCGAGCGGGAGATGAGGTAAATCATGTTCGGGCCGGGCGTGAGCACCATGCCGAGTGAAATAAGCGCATAGGCCAGCCAGCTGGACAGTTCGGGCATTGTTGGGCTCCTGGGGTGTTATTTTGTCGACGTGAAACATTTGGCCAAGGTTATAGGCTTGGACCCAATGGTAGGGCGTTCAAAATGCGCGCGTTAGATACAGATCCGCGAGCAAAACGGCATACACCACCGCACCACTCACCCAAGGCCAGGCCCATGATCGACTTCAACAACAAAGGCTTTTTCAAACTCAAACAGAACAACGAATACGCCGAACGCGTATCGGCCCTGCTGCTGGACGGCGAAGAAGTGATCGACGCCTACAAAGCCATGCGCGACGGCGTGGTCTTCACCACCAAACGCATCATCGCGGTGAATGTGCAGGGGATTACCGGCAGCAAGAAGGACTTCACCTCACTGCCGTATAAAAACATCGTGGCGTATTCGGTGGAGACGTCCGGGACGTTTGACCTGGATTCGGAGTTGGAGATTTACTTCTCGTCGCTGGGGAAAGTGAAATTCGAGTTCACCGGCAAGACCTCGATCGTTGAAATCTCCCGGCTGATTTCCAAACACCTGTTGACTTGATCACCACACAAAAAAAGACCTTGGCCCCCAAGGTCTATCGCTGCCGAGACGCTATGAGTGACGCGGGCGGCGCTCAAACATCACGCCACTTCCCAGACCTTGATGACCACTTCTCCATTACCGCCATCATCCAGGATGAGCGTTTCGCTCTTATCCCCCCAGAAACTAATCCGCTGGTACCAATACAGCCAGTTGCTCTCCAGGTCTTTCTGCTCACTGGAACAAGAGATGACGACCTGGATTTTCAGCGCTTTTTCAGCCTTGGGTACCCACTTCGCCAACTTCAGCCGGTCATTGAGGATCTTGTCTCTCCATTTGCTTTGGGTCCACGCATGCGCTGTCGCAACCTCAAGGAATACCTGCGTCCCCTCGTTTCCGCAGACGCGCAGATCCCCGAGAAACTTTGATGTGTTGTCCGCAAAAGACTGCTTGTAAGCAGGCTTGGGAAAGGCTTCGTAACCCCGGTCAACAAAAGCAGTAAAAATCTCCCAATTGACCCACTCTTCAAATGAGTAGCCGGTATGTGCAAAGCGGGTGACTTGTTTGGCTTTCGGGGCGAAGTGATCAGAGAGAATCTGGCAAAAGTCCTGCAGGGTCATAAGGTCTTCCTTGGGAGTAGTGATAGAGGGTGCCTCAACAACTGATTTACGCGGCTACCCCACGCATTGCTTTATCGTCATGAGGCTGGAAAACATGAAGAGTCGCCTCAAAGGTAGAAAAATACTCGTCAAGACTCGTCGCGTTTCAGCTGACTTTTCTCACGTACTTCATCGAACATTGCGAGTGTCAGGTTTCCGTTATCGTTAATAGGCTCACTCCCTCGCACAAGGAAGTGAGCCCGTCATGTCAGAACGCGCGTATCCCATCACCGAAGAAGAACAACTCAAGCGGCGCATCCTGAGCCGACAGCCGACGCCAGCACCCTATTTTCCGGCAATCGACATATTCGCCCCTCCCCCAGCGCCAACCTCGGCACCCGCCAAGCCAGCCGGTTGCGTTTTCACCAAACCCTGCAAGCTGCCCGACGGCGTCATTCGCTATGCAAACCCCACCGGCTACGTCCCGCTTGAGCTGATCAAGGACTACGGCCATTTCAGCCTGTTGGGCGGATTCCCCAAAAACCGGTAACACCAAGAAAAAGCGGGGCTGGCTTACGTGAGCGTTGGATAGATGCAAAAAGGAGAAAGCTATTTGAATGGGATTCCAAGAAAGGAGAGCTGGAGGTCTATCGAAACAGTGATTTGGAACACCTCGGCGCATTTGATCCTTATACGGCCGAGCGTCGAGGACCGGCGGACCCGAAACGTCGAATTTACAGATAAAGAGGAACTCGGAAATGGTGATGAAAATCAGATTGCGATGGTACGAAAAGCACAGCAATGACTTGAAGGCAGATGAGTATTCAGCGGATATCGCAGATCCAGACAGTGTTTTTGAAGCATTGGGTTTAGGCGAAGAAACCGCGATATATGCCGACGTATTCAATGTGCTGCCGAGCTGGATAACGATCATTCAGCCGTACTTCCAGCACATCATTGAACCCGACCGCCTCGACTACCAAATTTCCTTCCGCTACCAAGGCGCCTGGCCACCACCACCAACACAACCCAAGAAGGAACCTTGATGCAATGAGACCTACACTGCAAAAGCCCCTCCTCTACCGCTCAGTCAACACCCGAACCCATGGCGTGCGCCACGGAAGTTGCCTTGCCTACCGGTATGAGCGGCACACCAAAAGAGAAAAAAACAAACGATCAAACCGCAGTTCGATGCACAGCCATCAACGACACGGTTTTGATTACACCCCGCTATTCCGCTTTCTCCTATCCAAAGTCGGTCACCCATGGGATCAGGTTTTCAGCGAAGCCAACGCCCGCCTGGATCGTCCGGAGCCGGTGTTCTGGATGGTTGCGCTACACGAAAGTGACAAGCAGGAGTACGTGAGAACGGATGAAAACAGCTACTACAGCGGCTTGTGGGTCGACGAAGATGGCCTACTGCAAAAGGTCAATCCTCAGCTGACGCCCGAGCAAATGACACCATTTTGCGACGGCTACACCCACACCTTCAACGGTGTGGTATTCGCCCAGCCTTCACCACGCAAACGGCGGGCAACGCCCACCGTTCAATCAACTCCGCTTACCCCTCTTTCGCCTCACTCCCCTCCCCCCCAATCAACACCCGATTCGCCGGATCCGTAATATCAAACACCTGCTGCGCACACCCAGAACGGTCAAACTTGAACTGGAACTCCACCAGATACACCTTGGCCTTCTCCGGGCTGAACGTGCTCATCACCGGCCCGCAGCTGTAGTAAGCCCCAGTGCCCTGGCTGCGCGCCGAGCTGGACACGGTAAGTTTCTTGCCAGGATCCGCCTGGATCTCCAACTGTGGAAAACGCTTGAACCCGGCGCTGGCGACAGTCTGGTTGAGCTTGGCGATCCAGTTGAAGACCTTGCCTTCGCCGGTGTCCATCACGGTGCCAAGCGTTTCCGGGCGTTGGTCGGGGTCGCCTTCGCGGCGGATGGCGAATTCGACGGGGTTGGTGCCGCCGCTGGCCTTCATGATGACTTTGGCGTGGTCCGCGTCGACGGCCACGGTTTTCTGACGGAACTGGATACCGTCCTTGAGCAGGCTGGGCGATGAGTCACGTTGGTTCGATTGGCAGGCGCACAGGGCCAGGGCGAGGGAGAGCAGCGCGATTCGCTTCACGGGAGGATGTCCTTATCAGGGTGAAAGACGATGATAACTGGACCGGTGATTAAACAGAATGTTCCGCAGTGGAAAGTCCGCGATGCAGGGCTGCGGCCTGACAGGCTTACCGAGGTGATCCCATCGCGGCCTCGCCGGGGCTCGACAGCTCCCACATTTGATCTTCGTCGCGACTGACATTGCGTTCACACATTTCGCGTCAGCTCTCGTCAAACACCAACCGCGCGCACAACCCGCCTCGCTCACGATTATGCAGCGCCAACCGACAGCCGATCTTGCCGACGATCATCTGCACAATCGCCAGTCCCAGCCCTGCGCCATTGGCGTTGCCCTGGCTGTAAAAGCGCTCGAACAAGCGCCCGATTTGCGCCTCATCAATCCCTGGGCCCTGGTCTTCCACGCTCAAGCAATGGACGCCAATCACCACTTTCACCTCGCCCCCCAGCGGGGAGAAGTTGAGGGCGTTGGTCACCAGGTTCTGCAACGCAATGGCCAGCGCCACGGGGTCGGTCTCGACCCAGCACTCCTCGTTCCCTTCCAGCACCAATTCCACGTCTTTTTCCATGGCCAGCGGGGTCAACTCGGCGAGTTCTTCGCGCACCAACTCGGTCAAGTGCACACGGCTGCGCGTAGGGTTGTTCAGTTGCGGTTCGATGCGCGCCATTGTCAGTAACTGGCTGCCAATGCGCGTCGCACGATCGACCCCATTGACCAGAAAATCCAACGCCTCACGCCGTTGTTCTTCAGTGCCGGCGATTTGGGCGTTTTGCGCATGGATCCGCAGGATCGCCAGCGGTGTGCGCAGCTCATGGGCCGCGTCAGCGATAAAACGGCGTTCGCGTTCGAGCAGCTCGTCGACTTGGACCAACAACCGATTGAGCGCGGTTTGCATGGGCTCCAAGTCGCTGGGCAAGGGCTTGAGGTGCAGCGGCTGCAAGGTGTCGGTGTTGCGCCCGCGAATCTTGCGGGCCATGGCACGCAAGGGCTTGAGGCCCCAGCCGATCACCAGCCAGATCAACAGCGCCAGCAGCGGCACGCCGATCAGGGTCGGCCAGAGGGTGTGGCGCACGATGCGCTGGATCAGGTCCTGGCGAATGTCGTCGCGCTCGCCCACCCAGATCAGCAGGCCCTGTTGCGGGTCGGCGAGGAGGAACGCGCACCAGTCGTTGCCGTTGTCCACAATGTCATGGGCGCCGAGGGTAGCCGGTGGGGCCGCCAGCACGGGCGCCTCGGTGGAACGCACCAGCAACTCGCCATCGGTGCGCCACACCTGGAAGGTCAGGCGGGTTTCATAGGGATGGGCAACGCCCTCCTCACCCACGCGGCTCATGGCCTGGTCAAACGCCTCATATAAGCGGTTCCAGTCCGCTTCGCCGGGGTCGCGTTGGCGCAGGACGCCTTGCAACAAGCGTGCGCTCTGGGCGAGTTGCGCGTCGTAGACTTCTTCGATTTCGTGGTGACTGTCGCGCAGCACCAACCAGCTGATCAGGGCGTCGCCGAGCAGGATCAGTACCAGGACGGGAACGAGGATGCGCGCGCGAACGGAAGTCATGGTTTGAGCACCAGCACATAGCCCACGCCGCGCACGGTGCGAATCAGCTCGGTGGATAACTTCTTGCGCAGGTTATGGATCAATACTTCCAGGGTGTTGCTCTCGACACGGTCCTGCCAGCCATACAACGCGCGCGACAGCCGCTCGCGGGTCACGACTTTGCCGGGGCGCACCATCAGTTGGTGCAGCAGTTGGTATTCCATGGGGGTGACGATGATGTCCTCATCCTGATAGCGCACTTGCTGGGTGGCCGGGTCGAGGCTGATGCCAGCGTGTTCCAGCATCGGTTGCGCACGGCCCTGGCTGCGGCGCAACAAGGCGCGCACACGGGCCTTGAGCTCCTCCACGTCGAACGGCTTGACCAGGTAATCATCGGCACCGGCGTCCAAACCGGCGATGCGCTCGGCGGTGCCGTCGCGGGCAGTGAGGATCAGCACCGGCAGGTCGTGCTGCTCGGCGCGCAGTTGCTGCAACAGATCCAGGCCATCGAGGCGCGGCAGGCCGAGGTCGAGCAGCAACAGATCGAAGCTTTCCGTGCGCAAGGCATGCAAGGCCGCGACGCCATCCTGCAGCCAGTCGAGGGTGTAGCCCTCAGCGCCCAAGGCCCCCCGGATCCCCTGGCCGAGGGCACGGTCATCTTCGACAAGCAGCAGGCGCATAACGAATTCTCTGTAGGAAACGGCGGCATCATGCCGGGTTCTGGGCGGGGCTATTTCGGGAAAGATGTTACGACTCGTTGCCAACTAAGCTTGCACTAAGGTTGGTTTTGCACTGTGAAATCTCCCACAACTGCTGAGAGCTTTTCCATGCGCAAAATTCTCCTGCTGTCCCTGGTCATCGCCAGCCCCCTGGCCCTCGCCGGCCCGCAGTGCACCACCGCCGAGCGTTCGCAATGGCAAGACGAAAAGGTCTTCCAGGACAAGCTCAAGGCCGAAGGCTACGAGATCAGCAAGTTCAAGGTCACCGACGGCAACTGCTATGAGATCTATGGCTTCGACAAAGACAAGCGCAAGGTCGAGATCTACCACGACCCGGTCACCGGCAAAGCCGTGAAGACTGAGATCAAGGGCTGATGCCAGGCGAATCCCTGCGCCTGTGGGACCCGCTGGTGAGGCTGTTTCATCTGTCCATCGCCGGGGTCTTCGTTGCCAATTACTTCTTTAACGAAGCAGGTGACGACTGGCATGTCTGGCTGGGCTACTACGCCATGGCCTGGCTGCTGGTTCGAACAGTGTGGGGATTCATCGGGCCGCGCAGTGCGCGTTGGGCAGATTTCTGGCCGACGCCAAAGCGGCTCAATGCCCATGTACGCTCGCTGTTCAATGGCCGGCCGCACCACCGCCTGGGCCATTCGCCGCTGGGTGCGCTGGTGATGCTGCTGATGTTGCTGGCCCTGCTGACTATCGGCATCAGCGGCTTCCTGATGCAGGAAGTCGACGCCTTGTGGGGCGCCGACTGGCCGCTGCAGACCCACGAGACCGCAGCCAATCTACTGCTGGGCTTGGTGAGTGTGCATGTGCTGGCGGCGGTATTCGAAAGCATCCAGGTACGGGACAACCTGCCGTTATCCATGCTCACCGGTCGCAGGAAGCGCCTGCCGGATGAGCGTGCGCAGTAATCCTTTTCCCGACAGGTGCTCTATGCGCTCCGCTCTATTGATTTGCAGCCTGCTCGCGGTGTTTTTCGCCGCCTGGCAGAGCCATCCGCCCCATGTACTGGCACCGTTTGCCGAGGCCAGCCCGAACACCGCCAAAGTTGCGGCGCCCGCGCAGTACAGCAGCCGGTTCGTGTCCTCCCAGCTCACCGACTTTGTGCATTCCTCTTCCGTCACTGCCCTGCCTGGCGGCGACCTGATGGCCGTGTGGTTCGCCGGCTCGCGCGAAGGCGCCGCCGATGTGCAGGTGCGCACCGCACGCTTCGATGCACGCACCGGGGAATGGGGCGCCGAGCAGGTGCTGGCCACCCGGGAAAGCACCCGCGACGGCACCCAGCGTTATATCCGCAAACTGGGCAACCCGGTGATCGCCATGGCGCCGGACAAACGCCTGTGGATGTTTTATGTGTCGGTGTCGGTCGGCGGCTGGGCCACCAGTGCGATCAACGTGATGGTGTCGGACGACCTCGGTGCGAACTGGTCGGCGCCGAGGCAACTGGTGACCTCGCCGTTCTTTAACATCAGCACCCTGGTGCGCGCCGCGCCGGTGTTCCACGCTGACGGCTCCATCGGCCTGCCGGTGTACCACGAGTTCATGGGCAAGTTTGCCGAGTACCTGTACTTGAGCGCCGATGGCGCAGTGATCGATAAATTCCGCATCAGCCGCGGCAAGAACTCCCTGCAACCGACCATCGTGCCGCTGGACGGCAAGCGCGCCATCGCAATGCTGCGCTACGCCGGCGACACCCATCACCGCGTCCTGGCCAGCCGCACCGAAGATGCCGGGCAGACCTGGAGCGAGCCCTATCCGCTGGAGCCGGCCAACCCCAACTCGTCGCTGGCGGCAGTCGGCACGGTGGACGATGGTTTGCTAGTGGCCCTCAATGACCTGCAAGACGGCCGCTTCAAGCTCAGCCTCTACGGCACCGACGCCCAGTTCAGCCAATGGCGCACGGTGGCGCAGTTGGACCAGTCCCCGGACCCGCTCGGCCAACCGTTCTCTCCCGAAGCTTACAAAGCGATCATTGGCGAAGGCTTCCGCGCCTCCAGCGGCGCCAAGCGCCTGCCCTTGGAAGAGCGCTTTCTCAGCAGCCTGGATTACCGCGTATGCAAACCCCGTGGGTGCGATTTCGAGTACGAGTACCCCTATTTCAGCCGCAGCCCGGACGGCATGTACCACCTGGTGTACTCATGGAATAACACCTTCATCAAACATGTCAGCTTCAACGAAGCCTGGCTGGAGGAGCGTCTCTGATGGTTTCTCTGTGGCAAGCCCACTTGAGTTTTGTGCTGCTGGGGTTTGTGGCGCTGTGCGCCCTGCGCGTCACCGCACCTTGGCGACCATGGTTGCTGCCGGTGCTGGTGGCGGTGAGTTTTATCCCAGTCAACGAGCTGCCACTGGCAGCGTATGTACGCAGTTTTACCGATGACTTGGCGATCAGCACGTTGGTGTTGCTGGCGTGGGTGGGGCTGTGTCGATTGGGGGTAGTGCAGCCGCTCAGGCGCCCCCATCAGGTGCAGATGTTGCTGCTGTTTGGCCTGCTGAGCCTGGTGCTGTATCCGGCCACGTTGGGCCTGACCTATGTCGACCCGTACCGTTGGGGCTTCAACCCGCGGCCGATGATCGTACTGGTGGCGGCCACCGCCCTGTTGATGCTGTGGCTGCGTAATACGCTGGCGGTGTGGATGTTGGCGATGGGCACGTTGGCTTTTGCGTTACGGCTCAAGGCGTCGGAAAACTATTGGGATTATCTGGTCGACCCGCTCTTGGCGGGCTACTGCGTGGTCGCTGGACTCATGCAACTAAAACTGTGGGAGGGCGCTTGCTGCCGATGGCGGCGTGTCAGTCAGTACATCCGGCACTGAACGCCCCCCATCGGGAGCAAGCCGCTCCCACATTGGACTTGTGTTGTTTTAAACAGTGGGAAAATAGATGAGTGCGTTGCAATCACGCCGCCTGCGCTATGGCGTGGGCGCGATCGGGTTGATGTTTGTGTTGCTGGCGGCATTGCGGCTGGTGTTTGTGCTGGGTTTTTCCGGCCTGGATTTGAACACCCCGGCGCTGTTGGAAACCCTGGGTATCGGCCTGCGTTTCGACCTGCGCCTGGCGGTATTGATCCTGCTGCCGCTGGCCGTGCTGGCGTGGTTGCCGCGCTGGAACCTCACCACCCTGCCGGCCCTGCGCTGGCTGGCGCGCGGTTATCTGGCCGTCGCACTGGCGGTGGTGGGGCTGGTCTACATCATCGATTTCGGCCACTACGCCTACCTCGGCGTGCGTATCAATGCGACGGTGCTGCGTTACCTGCAAGACGCGCAAATTTCCCAGCAGATGGTGTGGGAAACCTACCCGGTGCTGTGGATAACCGCCTGCTGGCTCGCGGCGGTGGCGCTTTGGGTCTGGGCGTTGGTCCGCCTGGAGCGGTTGACCCTGGATCGAGCGCCCACCGCCATCGGCAAGCCGGCACTGACGGTGGTGAGTGTGATAGGTGTCGTCGCGGTGCTGCTCGCCCTGCTCGGGCGTGTCGCCCATCTCAACCTGGAAAACCCGGTCCCCCTGCGCTGGAGCGATGCATTCTTTTCCGGCAACAGCCAACTGGCCGCCGTGGGCCTGAACCCGGTGCTGTTTTTGTACGACACACTCAAGGTCGGCCAATCGCAGTTCGATGAAGCCCAGGTCCGCGAGTATTACCCGCAAGTCGCCCAGTACCTGGGCGTGGCCCAGCCCGATGCCCAGTCCCAGAGTTTCATCCGCGAACAAGGCGTGCAACCCTATCGGCTGGGCGGCGAGCAACCGCCCAACGTCATCTTCGTGATGCTCGAATCCCTCGGCACCAGCGCCGTGGGCGCCTACGGCAACCCGCTCAACCCCACGCCGAACCTGGACCAGCTGGCCACACAAAGCTGGTTTTTCAAACACTTCTACGTCCCCGTCACCGGCACTGCCAAAACCGTGTGGGCCAGCATCACCGGTGTGCCGGATGTCACCCGTCAGGAGACGGCCACGCGTAACCCGCTGATCACTCGGCAACACACGCTGATCAATGCGTTCGAGGGGTACCAGAAGTTCTACATGATCGGCGGCAATGCCGGCTGGGCGAACATCAATGCACTGATCCGCCAGAGCATCGACGGCGTGCAGCTGTTTGAAGAAAGCCACTGGCGCTCGCCCCGGGTCGACGTATGGGGCATATCCGACCTGGACCTCTTCAAGGAAGGTGACGCGCTGTTACGTGCCGTGCCCAAGGGCCAACCGTTCTTCGCCTACCTGCAAACCTCGGGTAACCATCGGCCCTTTACGATCCCCAAGTTCAACGACGGCTTCGAGGTCAAACACCTGTCGCTGGAGCAAGTCCAGGCCGCCGGCTCGCGCAGTGTCGAGCAGTACAACGCCGTGCGCCTGCTGGACTACAACATCGGGCGGTTGATGGAGATGGCCAAGGCGGGCGGCTATTACGACAACAGCATTTTTGTGTTCTTCGGCGACCACAACACCCGCATCAGCCAGATCCCGCATATGGCGCCGGCTTTCGAGCAGTTAGGCTTGGAAAGCAATAACGTGCCGCTGCTGATCCACGCGCCCGGCCTGTCACCACGGGTCATCGAAGAGGCCGTCGGCCTGGCGGATCTGCTGCCCACGGTGGCCGGCATGGCGGGCATTCCTTTTCGCAACGGCACACTGGGCAGGGATATCCAGCAACCCGCACCGGAGGGCGAGCGCATGGTGCCGTTGGTGTTGCGCGAAGGCACATTCCCGATCATCGGTGGCGTAACCCAGGACTTCCTGTTGCAGATGCAGCACGACGGCAGTTCCCCCACCCTGCATGACCTGGCATCAGCGACGCCCCGCGACGACGTCGCCAACCAGCACCCCGAGGCCTTTCAACGCCTGCAGGCGCTGACCCGGGGGCTGCATGAGAGTGCGCGGTTGATGCTGTTCAGGAATGTGCGGGAATGATCACTGGGGTTGGAATGTCTCGAGGTAGGCCAGGATATTGTCGATCTTTTCCGGGTCACTGATGCCCCAGAAAATCATGCGCGTGCCGCTCACCACCTTCTTCGGCGCCTCGATATAGGCCGCAAGCTTGTCTCGGGTCCAGACCACGCCGGAGTTCTTCATCGCGTCTGAATACTGGTAGTCGGTGGTGGTGCCGGCGGGGCGGCCGATGATGCCGTTGAGTTCGGGGCCAAACCCACCGCGGGCCCCTTCGCCGATGCTGTGGCAACCGCCGCAGGTCTTGGCGAACAGCTTGCCGCCCGCCTCGGCATTACCGGCGGCATACGCCGAGCCCGTACTGAGGACCAGGGCGAGGGAAAGGAGGGCGTACTTCATGAGTGACTCCACATCGGACGGTACCGGTCATTATGCCTGCTTGTCAGGAACGCATGCCCATCCAGATCACCGCTTCGGTCCAGGCGGTGACCACGGGCGTCAACAGCCTGAACCATGGGTCACTCACGTCAATCTGCGCCGCCGATTGGTCATGGTAGTGGTCATGATGGCTTTGCTGCCGCACAGGCCGGTGATCAGCCCCAGGCAAACAAGCGAACCTGGCCTGCCAGGCTTCGATTGACCATCCATCGCATATAAAACTTCCAATCGAACCTATTCGACCAGCGTCCACTCCACCCTACTGAACCCTGATGGTGGAGTAAGGATCATGGCTCAGCCATCGATTTTGGTATTGGAAGACGACGAGATCATTCGATCGTTGATGGTGGATGTACTGGAGGAATTCGGGGCGCTCGTGACCTCGTTTCCTTCGGCGGATGAAGGCATGATTTTCCTGGAGCGGGCCGATGACCGGGTGGACCTGATTGTCAGCGATATCCAGATGCCTGGCCTGTTGAACGGCTATGACTTGAGCCGCGTGGTGGCGCACCGTTGGCCATCCGTTCCGGTGGTATTGACCTCAGGCAACCGGGCCATGGCTTCGCAATTGGGCGCCAGCGTGAGGTTTTTGCCCAAGCCGTGGAGCACGGAGCACCTGCTCGAATGCGTGCAAACGGCCTTGACCCAACAGGAATCTTCCATGCACTAATAGCGTCGCGACATCACTTGTGCCGAACTTCGGCACCGGCATCGGGGTCATTAATGAGGCAGGGAGCGACTTTTCTGATCCGCTGGTCAGCACATTCGCCTTTCTCGTTCAGTTGACGGCCATCGGTTGTGTAGAATCGCCGCCCATTTCCACGCGTCATTCATGGTCGCAAGACCCACAGTCCGAGCTCACCGAATGCACTCACAGGCCCATGACGTAGATGCGCCCTCCTTACTCGAAGCGCTGCGGGCGGGCACTGCCCTGCTGCATGTCGTCCTCGAAAAGCGTCTGCCATTTTTCTCCGAGCGCCTGGATGCCCACTGGTACGAGCGCCTGCTCCGGGCGTACTACGGGTTTTATCGCCCGATGGAAGCCGCGTTGTACGACAGTGACTTGATCCCCGACGGATTCGACCAGGCCATGCGTGTGAAAACGCCCACCCTGGTCAGCGATCTTCACGCCCTGGGCTTGAGTGACGCTACCATTCATACCCTGCCGCCTTGTACAGACCTGCCCCGCCTCGACACTCCCGCTGCCTGCCTCGGTGCCCTGTACGTACTGGAAGGCGCGACCCTGGGCGGCCAGGTGCTGCGCCGGGAAATGGCTCAGCGCCTGGGCCTGGACGCGGATAACGGCGCTGCGTTTCTCAATGTGTACGGCGCCGAGACCGGTCGGCGCTGGACGGATTTTCTCGACTTTCTAGGCCGCCAGCCATTGGACACGCCCGCCAGACAGCGCGCGGTAGACGCGGCCCGTTCGACATTCAGCTGCTTTGAGCAATGGCTCGACAGCCAGGAGGTACTGCTATGAAACCCGAAGATTTTGAAAAGCTGCTTACCAACTGTGCCAACGAGCCGATCCGTTTTCCGGGGGCGATTCAACCTCACGGCGTGCTACTGACGCTGTCAGAACCTGAGCTGAATATCATCCAGGTCAGCGCCAACGTGGGCACCTTGTTCGGCCACGCACCCGAGACACTGCTGGGCCAACCCTTGCATATGCTGATCGGTGCCGAGCACGGCCAAGCCGTACAGGCCATGGCTGAGCACAACAGCTTTTTCGACGCGCCGCCGCTGCACGTCAGCCTGAACGGCGCAGCGTTCGAAGGCCTGCTGCACCGTCACCAGGGTGTGCTGGTACTGGAGTTCGAACCGCACCTCAAGGATTTCCACCCACGGGCGCTGAATGGTCGCACCAGTGACTTGGGCAAGATGCTGCAACGCCTGCAATCAGCGAAAACCCTGCAAGCGCTGTACGAAATCAGCGTGACTGAAATCCAGGCCATGACCGGCTATGACCGCGTGCTGATCTATCGCTTCGAAGAAGAAGGCCATGGCCAGGTGATCGCCGAAGCATCGGCACCGTCCATGGAACGGTTCAACGGGCTGTTCTTCCCCGCGTCCGATATCCCGGAGCAGGCCCGCGAGCTGTACCGCACCAACTGGCTACGCATCATCCCGAACGCCGCCTACGAGCCGGTGCCACTGCTGCCCAAACTGCGCCCGGACAATGGCGAGCCCCTGGACCTGAGCTTTGCCACTCTGCGCAGCGTGTCGCCGATTCACTGCCAGTACATGCAGAACATGGGCGTGCTGTCGTCCATGAGCATCTCGCTGATGAAGGGTGACACACTCTGGGGCCTGATCAGTTGCGGCAATCGCGAACCGCTGCTGGTGCCCAATGAATTGCGCATCGCCTGCCAGACCATCGGCCAGGTGCTGTCGCTGCAGATCAGTGCCATGGAGGCCCTCGACCTGAGCCGTCAACGCGAAGAAAAAGTCGAAACGCTGGCGCTGCTCGATGCCGCCATGAAAGCCTCTGAGAACACCGTGTTCGATGGCCTGGCCCAGCACGGCCAATGGCTCATGGACCTGACCCTGTCCGGCGGCGTGGCGATCATCGAAGACAAACAACTGCACCGCTACGGTAACTGCCCGGAGCCGGCGCAGATCCGTGCGCTGCATCAGTGGTTGAAGGAAAGCGGCGAGCCGGTATTCGCCAGCCATCACCTGGCCTCGGTCTACCCACCGGCGGCGGCGTTTCAAAAGGTCGCCAGCGGGGTATTGGCCATGAGCCTGCCTAAGCCGGTGGACAACGGTGTGCTGTGGTTCCGCCCGGAAGTGAAAGAAAACATCAACTGGAGCGGCGACCCGAGCAAACCGCTGGACCTGGAAAACTCCGACGCCGGCCTGCGCCTGCGCCCACGCACCTCGTTTGAAATCTGGAAAGTGGAAATGGCCGGCATCTCCACCAAGTGGAGCCATGGCGACCGCTTTGCGGCCAACGACCTGCGCCGCTCCGCACTGGAAAATGACCTGGCGCGACAGGTACTGCGCGAGCAACAGGCGGTGCGGGCCCGTGATGAACTGGTGGCGGTGGTCTCCCACGATCTGCGCAACCCGATGACGGTCATCTCGATGCTCTGCGGCATGATGCAAAAGACGTTCAGCTCCGAAGGCCCCCACACCTCGCGACGAATTTCCTCGGCGATCGACACCATGCAGCAAGCCGCCGCGCGCATGAATGTGCTGCTGGAAGACTTGCTCGACACCTCGAAAATCGAGGCGGGACGCTACGTGGTCAAGCCGGTGGCGCTGGACGTTGGCCAGATGTTCGAGGAGGCCTACTCCCTTCTCGCGCCGCTGGCGCTGGAAAAAGGCATCGACCTGTCCTTCAACGCCGAGCCCGGCCTGCAGATCAATGGCGACCCGGAGCGTCTGTTCCAGGTGCTGTCGAACCTGATCGGCAACGCCATCAAGTTCACCCCGCGCCAGGGCAATATCGGCATCAGCGCCATGAGCAACGGTGAAGAAATTGTGGTCTCGGTACGCGACTCCGGTGATGGCATTGCACCGGAGCAGTTGCCCTATGTGTTCGACCGCTACTGGACCCAGACCGAAAACAATCCCACCGGCAGCGGGCTGGGGCTGTATATCACGCAGGGCATTGTCCAGGCCCACGGAGGAAAAATCGTTGCCGAAAGTGAGGTGGGGCGTGGCAGTGAGTTCCGTTTTACCGTGCCCAAGGTGATTGAAGGCACTCACACCTGATGCTTGAAAATCGGGGCACGGACGGATGTTCTAACCTGCATGACCGAGCCATTGCGCTGCATGGCCATGGCTCGATAACGATCACCGGGTCATGTCTTGACGCAAGGCGTTTATAGGCCAGCCCTTTCCCTCTCTGTAGGTTCGATGTGCGTTGATCACGCTGATTCAACGCCCCGACAGAGCAGAGGTTTTCATGATCGATATCTTTTTTGGCTCTACCGCTAACTACTTCAACCCCCACCGGCAAGTCGACGCCGCGCCTGAACCACAAAGCCGACCGACGCAGCAACAAACGCCGGAGCAGGAATCGACCACTGATACCCACAACCAGGGCACGCCCCGGCGAAACACTCGCTCTGGCAACCTGGAGAGCCTGGGTAACGGTAACGTGCTTTAAGCAGTAAAGAGAGGGGCCACTTTTACCGGCCCCTTTCCTTTGCTCGACATCCCGCCTTGACAAAAAAGCGACATCCGCTGGTTTACCCTTGAGGCCCTTTACCACCGAGCCGCTATTCCTATGCTTCAAGCTGGCACCCTGCCCGCCGTCCTCGCCGGCCCTATGCTGCGACGTCTCGAGCCCCAGCGCCTGGTGATGTGGCTGATGGGCAGCCGTGAACTGGCATTGACCCTCAAGCTGCAGGTTGCCGGGCAGACACTGGCGTTCCCACTGGCTCAAGCGCAATGCCAAGTCGTGCCCGTAGGGCGCCATGCGTTTATCCATTTGATCGACCTCCCACTGGCCGATGCCCTGCCCCAGGATGTGATGATCGGCTACGACCTGCTGGTCGATGGCACCGGCATTGCCGAGTGGGCGCCACACTTGCTGTATGGCAACGCCGACACCCCGGGTTTTGTCCTGCATAGCCGCATTCGCCAATTGGTGCACGGCTCCTGCCGCAAACCGCACCACCCTGCCGACGAAGGCTTGCTCTGCGTCGATCGCCTGCTGGCCAGCGCGCCCACGCCGGCGGAGCGCCCCGCGCTGTTGATGATGAGCGGCGACCAGGTGTACGCCGACGATGTGGCCGGGCCGATGCTGCGGGCGATTCACGCCTTGATCACATGCCTGGGCCTGTTCGATGAATACCTGGAAGGCGCGGTGGTGGACGACAGCGCCAGCCTCTATGGGCATCGCGCGAGCTATTACCACCGAGCGGACCTTTTGCCCGCCCTGGACAGCAACGAGACCCTGCGCGAACGCTTTTTTGGCGGCGTGAAGAAACCGATCTTCACCAGCAGCACTGCCGACAACCACCTGGTGACCTTCGCCGAAGTGATGGCGATGTATTTGCTGGCCTGGTCGCCCACGCCCTGGCGCCTGATCACACCGCAGCCACCGCAACTGAGTGCCGATGAACAGCACCGGTATGCCCGAGAGCAGGTGCAACTCGATCGATTTCGCGATGGCCTGCCGGGTGTGGCACGGGTATTTGCCCATCTGTCCACATTGATGATCTTTGACGATCACGACATCACCGACGACTGGAACCTCAGCGCCCAGTGGGAAGAAACTGCCTATGGCCACCCCTTCTCCAAACGCATCATCGGCAATGCGCTGCTCGCTTACCTGCTGTGCCAGGGCTGGGGTAACCAGCCCGAGGTGTTTGGCGAGCTGGTAGCGCAAACCCAGGCGTTGGCCGCCCAGGCGCGCGGCAACCACCTGGACGCCGCCGCCCAGGATGCGCTACTCGAAGCCCTGCTGAAATTCCAGCAATGGCATTACAGGCTGCCCACCACTCCCGCCCTGGTGGTGCTCGACACCCGCACCCGTCGCTGGCGCAGCGAATTCAACCTCAAACAACCCTCCGGCCTGCTGGACTGGGAGGCCTTGAGCGAACTGCAACAGCAACTGCTGGACCACCCCTCGGCCATCATCGTCTCGCCCGCGCCGATTTTTGGCGTCAAGCTGATCGAGACCGTGCAGAAGGTGTTCAGTTGGTGCGGCCACCCGCTGCTGGTGGATGCCGAAAACTGGATGGCCCATCGCGGCGCCGCCCAAGTCATTCTCAATATTTTCCGTCACTCCCGTACGCCGGGTAACTACGTGATCCTCTCGGGCGACGTGCATTACTCGTTCGTGTACGAAGTGCTGATCCGCCACCGCAACGCCGGCCCGAACATCTGGCAGATCACCAGCAGCGGCATCAAGAACGAATTCCCGCCACGCTTGCTGGAATGGTTCGACCGCCTTAACCGCTGGCTCTACTCCCCTCGTTCCCCCCTCAACGGGTTCACCCGCCGTCGCACCATGCAAGTGGAGCCGCATATCCCGGAACATGCCCAGGCCGGCGAACGTTTATGGAACTCAGCAGGCATCGGCCAGGTGTTTTTCAACGAACAAGGCCAGCCTGAAGCGATCTACCAGCACAACGCCGACGGGAAGCCTCGGACGAGGATGGTGGCGCCCAAATAATGGCCCATAGCCACACCCTGGAGCCGTGCATCCGCCCTATTCAAAGCGTGCAAGGCCCGTTGTACAGTAGCGTCAGCCACGGAGTATCGGTGTCAATATCGCTGGTCCCAAGTGCCAGCCAACGCAGGGAGCGCACAGATGGACGATACACCTGGCAGCAATTCGTTGAGGAATGACTTTTCTGACCTCAACGCCGATATGTTGCATGCCGTCATGGAACTGGTCAGCGATGGCATTTGGGACTGGAACGCCAATACGGGGTTCGTCTACCGCAACCCGGGCTGGTATGAAATGCTCGGCTACCCCCCCCACTCCCTGGAGAACAGCGTGTTCACCTGGGAGAACATCATCCACCCGGACGATTACCCTCGCGTCATGGCAGTGTTTGATGACTACCTCCAGCGTCGGTCCCCCCATTACCAAATCGAGTACCGTTGCCGCAAAAAAGACGGCACTTACCTGTGGATCGAAGACCGTGGCTACATCATTGCGCGCAACCTCGATGACTCGGTAGCGCGGATGGTGGGCTCCCACCGCAATATCCAAACGCGCAAAAGCTCCATCGAGCAGCTCGAACGGCGCAATCAATCCCTTGAGGCCCTGGTGGCCGAGCGCACCCGCGAGCTGTCACGGGTCAATCAGCAACTGCAATTGCAATTGGAGGAAAACCGCTCCCTGGCCGAGCGTGACGCCCTGACCTGCGTCGCAAACCGTTATCGCCTGGAGAAAGTGCTGCTGGAGGAATGCGACCGGGCAGAACGCTTTCGTTTGCCGCTGGCCTTGGTCGCCATGGACATCGATGACTTCAAGCTGATCAATGATCGACACGGCCATGGCGTGGGCGACCAGACCCTCGTGCGGGTGGTGGAAGGGTTGGAAACCTGCATGCGCCAGGGCGATTTGCTGGCGCGCTGGGGCGGCGACGAATTTATCGTGGTACTGCCCAAAAGCCCGCTGGAGGCGGCGAAAGCGTTGGCCGAGCGCATCCGCCAAAGGATCGCGCAACTGCCCGCCGTGGGCGATTTCAACGTCACCCTGAGCCTCGGCGTGGTGGAGCGGCGTACGGGGGAACCGCCGACCGCCCTGATGGCTCGCGCCGACCAGGCGCTGTACCGATCCAAGGCGGCAGGCAAGGATATCGTGTCGGAATAACGCCCGAGGGCAACGAACCGGCTGCTCGGTGTTGAGCACATCGCACCGATCTCTATGTTGCCCGGCAGTATCAAGGGCTTTGCGGCGTTGCCACAAACGACCTTTTGGCAACAGCTCCTTCCGATTTGGAATGACCCGGCGACTTTATTTCGTTTGCCCCAGGGCCGGGCTCACGGCTTAGATAAAAACACGCCCAACATTGCCGAGTCCGAGATTCATGAGCCGCGAAACCATCAGCCAATCGATTTCCGTCGTCCACCCCATCAGCCTCAGCCACGGCAGGAACGCCGAGGTCTGGGACACCACGGGCAAGCGCTATATCGACTTCGTCGGCGGCATCGGCGTGCTCAACCTCGGTCATTGCCATCCGGCGGTGGTAGAGGCCATTCGCGACCAGGCAACGCAACTGACCCACTACGCCTTCAACGCCGCGCCCCATAGGCCCTACATTGAATTGATGGATCGACTGACGGCCTTCATTCCGGTGGACTACCCGGTCAGCGGCATGCTGACCAACAGCGGCGCAGAAGCGGCGGAGAATGCCTTGAAGATCGTCAGGGGCGCCACCGGCCGCAGCGCCGTCATCGCTTTTGACGGCGCCTTCCACGGGCGCACCCTGGCCACCTTGAACCTCAACGGCAAGGTCGCGCCTTACAAGCAAAAGGTCGGTGTCTTGCCCGGCCCGGTGTATCACCTGCCCTACCCCAGCGCCGACAACGGTGTGACTTGCGCCGAAGCACTCAAGGCCATGGACCGTCTGTTCAGCGTGGAAATCGACGTCAACGACGTGGCCTGTTTCATTATCGAACCGGTGCAGGGCGAAGGCGGTTTCCTGGCCCTGGATATCGAGTTCGCCCAGGCCCTTCGGCGTTTTTGCGATGAGAAAAATATCCTGCTGATTGCCGATGAGATCCAGTCCGGCTTCGGTCGCACCGGCCAGCGCTTCGCCTTCTCGCGCCTGGGTATCGAACCGGACCTGATCCTGCTCGGCAAAAGCATCGCCGGCGGCGTGCCGCTGGGGGCAGTGGTCGGGCGCCAGGCGCTGATGGACAACCTGCCCAAGGGCGGCCTCGGCGGCACCTACTCCGGCAACCCGATCGCCTGTGCCGCGGCGCTGGCCACCCTTGAAGTCATGACGGACGCACATTTACAGGTGTGGGGTGCACAGCAGGAAGCCGCGATCATCAGCCGCTATGAGCGCTGGCGCGCGCAGCGCCTGTCACCCTACCTGGGCCGTCTGACCGGCGTCGGTGCGATGCGCGGCATCGAACTGGCGCAAGCCGACGGCACGCCTGCGCCCCAGCAACTGACACAGCTGCTGGGCCTGGCACGCGCCGCCGGCTTACTGCTGATGCCCAGCGGCAAATCGCGACACATCATCCGCCTGCTCGCACCGTTGACCATTGAGCCGGCAGTGCTGGAGGAAGGCCTGGATATCCTCCAGGCCTGCCTCAAGCAACTGGACTAGTCGGGGGCATCCGCCGGATTGCCACCGTTGGGCCAGTCCTTGACCTTGTCCGGGAAGCCCAGACGCGGTTGGCCCGAGCAGTATGCGGCCACGTCCACAGCGGCCTGGTCCGACAACCCGCCCTGCCCGAGCGGGAAGTTCTCATGGAGGCCAATCGGCATAACCACTTTTCAGCCCCTGACAAATCTCCCTGTGGCGAGCGGGCTTGTCCCGCGTTGGGCTGCGAAGCAGCCCCAAAACCAGCTTCTACAGAGTGTCTGATACACCGCGTTCTTCTTTACTGGGGCTGCTACGCAGCCCAACGCGGGACAAGCCCGCTCGCCACAAGCCCGCTTGCCACAACACCGCTCGCCACGACAGCCCTATCTGCCGGACGTTCAGCGTTGAGTCAAAGTTGTGTAGATACCTGCCCATCAGCCGGAACCTGCCTTGACCTGATCCCCTGCCCCCCTGAAAATGCGCGACGCTTTTTTGTTCCGCTTACTGAAGTAGTGAAATTTCAATGTCCGATTCCTACACCGCAGAATCCGCCGAAGAATCCGTAGTCGCCTTGCAATCCAAAGCTGAATACGAAAACGCCATCAATCTTTCACAGCACCTGCCTGCGGCCAAGATCATCAGCGAGATGGTGCTGGACGCGTTCCACACCTCCAAGGAAAGCGACCAGATCCGCGAACTGCGCGTGGCGATCCGCCAGGCTCACGATGCCTTCGACGACGACAAAGCCTACGACCTGATGGGCCAGCTCAAGCAACTCAAGGACGCCGAGGCCGCCGATAACGCCGCCCTGGAAAACCTGAGCAGCCAGTTCTCGATCAGCCGCATCCTGTCCAGCTTCAAGGACGACCCGGAGTTCCAGGAGCTGGTCTACGGACTGGCCCTCAAGGTGCTGAACCAGTCCCACCAGGCCATCAGTAACCCAAGCGCCGGCAAGGGCAAGGCCGCACGGCCCAAGAAAGAAGCCGAAGTGTTTGTGATCAGCAAGGACGGCATCAGCGTCACCCTGCCAATGCGCACGCCACGCTCCAAACTGAATGTCGACCGGGCCGCGTTCGAGTTCCTGGGCTTCAGCTTTGTGGGTGAAGGCGACGAGGCCGAACTGGAGGTTGAGAGCTTTGTGGATAACTCCGGCGCCGAACAGCCGCTGAGCCGCAAGAGCGTGATCACCGCATTGCAGCAGCAGACAGCGTTTGATGGGTACAGCATCGCGCAGCAGTAACCTGAAGCCAAAAAGCCCCGCACGGTGTTGCCAATGCGGGGCTTTTTGTTGCCGATGATTCAGACGGTCGCCAATCGATCCACCATATCCGGAAACTTTTCAACCAGCCTGATCAGGAGTGCGGCCTGAGCATTGGGTTTGGATTTGTCCTGTTCCCAGTTTCTCAGCGTGCCGGGGCTCGTCCGTATGCTCCGGGCAAACACCGACTGTGACATATGCAATTTATCCCGCAGTGCCACGATCTCTTGGGCTGACACCTCAGGAACGGGCTTGTCCTCCACAGTGCTTTGCCGAAGAGTGATTTTGCCTTCTCGGTGAGCAGTCATGTCGCTAACGCCCTGCATCAACTCTGCAAACAGATCGCGCTTTTTCATGGGGTACCTCGTTTTTTCAGTTCGGCCTCTATGGCCTTTTTAAGTGCCTTCTCTTGATCGGCAGTCAAATTTTCCAATTCGTCTTTGTTGTAGATAGCAAACATCCAAAAGTGACCATCAGTGGTGAGCCAGTAGTAAATAACCCGTAAGCCACTACGCTTTCCTTTACCACGCTTGCCATCTGACCACCGTAGCTTGCGAAACCCTCCTGTACGGGGCATCACATCGCCAGCCAAAGGGTTCCACTGCATCTCGTTTTGCAGCAATCGATATTCATCATCCGTCAGGTAATGACCTACGGTGGCGGTAAACGATGAAGTCTCGAAGAAAATAGAACGCATGGGAAAACTATAGGCAACTTGCCTATAGTTTTACAAATCGAAATTCAGCTTTCTGACGAACTGCCCAAATGTCAGCCAAGAGGGTACGCCTGTTTAAACAGACGACATCTGCGCCGCAAACACCTCACGAAACCGCGCCATCTCGCGCTTGCTCCCCACCGTGACGCGTACCCACTGCGGCCAGTTCTTCCACACCCGTCCAATCAGCACACCTTGCCCGGCCAGCTTCTCGATCACCTGCTCGGCCGGTTGCTTCACATCGATCATAAAGCAGTTGCTCTGGGACGCCGTGCAGGTGAACCCACGGGCCTTGAGCCAGGTAATGGTCTCCTCACGCAGTTGGGCATTGAGCGCCTTGCGTTGCGGCAACAGCTTGACGTCTTCCAGGCTGGCGCGCGCGCCGAGCAAGCCGGTGCCTGCCGGTACGTTGTCGCCGCCGAACACCGCAAGGCGCTCCAGCAGCGCCGGGGCACCGATTGCCAGGCCAACGCGGGCGCCGGCCATGCCGTAGATTTTCGAGAAGGTGCGCAACACCAGCAGGTCGTCGTGTTCCTTGACCCAACTCACGCAGCTGGGGGCGTCGGAGAAATCGATGTAGGCCTCATCCACCACCAACACACTGCCTTTGGGCTTGTCCGCCAGCGCCTGGCGGATGGCGTCGGTCGGGGTCATGGTGCCGGTCGGGTTGTTGGGATTACACACGTAGAGCATACCGGCCTGGGGATCGGCGGCGAGCATGGCGGGGATATCGTGGGCGTGCTCGGTATTGAGGTCCACCTCGCGCACCGATGCCTTGCGCGACTCGGCCGCCTGGCGCGGCACCTCGTAGGACGGCGTGGCCATCACCAGGCCGCGGGTTTCACCGGTAAACGCCAGGACGGCATAGCGTAGCGCCGCCATGGAGCCGGAGAACACCGCGACCTGTTCTTCGGCAATCCCCTGCTGCTGGGCGAACAGCGCGGCCAGGCCGTACATGTGGCCGTAGGGATAGCGTCCGGCAGTGGCAATCGCCTCTCGCATCGCTTCGCGGGCAGCACCTGAAGGGCCGTAGGGGCTTTCGTTGTAGTTGAGCCGCACCTTGTCCGCCTTGGCCGGCGGCGGGCTGGCAACCGCCCAATCCAGGCGCCCCAACAAGGGCAGGGCCGCGCCTAGGGCGAGAAGGGAGCGACGACTGACGCTGACCATGGTGACAACTCCTTGTACGCGGGTAATGGATTCGCACGGCTCATACAGTGAGGTATGACGAGAAAGCCGCCAGCCGATTTAACCCGCGCCCAAGAAAAAGCCCCGCGCTTCTCACGAAGGCGGGGCTTGTTCACTGCTTGGAACCACTCAGGGCGCGTAGGTCAGCAACAACTCTCTCGGCACCTGGAAATCCAGGGACATCATCACGCTGAGCGCGGTGATGGTGAAGATCGAGAACACGAACAGCTTGCGTGCCCAGACGGTGTCGTCCACCGCCTTGTAGCCGGTCCAGGCCATATACAACCAGTACATGCCCATGGCGGCGGCGACAGCGAGGTAGCTCATGCCGGCGTAGCCACTGAAGGTCAACATCAAGGTCGCCACGAGGAAGGCCAGGATGTAGAGCAGGATGTGTTTCTTGGCCACCTGGATGCCGCGCTTGACCGGAAGAACCGGAATCGACGCAGCCAGGTAGTCGTTGAAACGGAAGATCGCGATGGCATAGGAATGCGGCATCTGCCACAGGCTGAACATCACCAGCAGCACCAGCGCGGCCATGTCGAAGCTATTGGTCACAGCTACATAACCAATCACCGGCGGCATCGCCCCCGACAGACTGCCCACCAGCGTGCCGTGAACCGACTTGCGCTTGAGGTACAGGCTGTAGAGGCCGACGTAGATGACGAAGCCGATCACGGCAAACAGCGCCGCCAGCGGGTTGGCCACCTTGTACAACAACACCACGCCGGCAACACCCAGGACGGTCGCGAAGATCAGTGCCAGTTTCAGGGAGATAAGCCCCTGGACCAGCACGCGATTCTTGGTGCGTTCCATCTTGATATCGATGTCGCGGTCGATGCAGTTGTTGAACACACAACCGGAAGCTACCACCAGGGACGTACCGATCATTGCAGCCAGGAAGATGGCCAGATCGACATGTCCCTTGGAGGCCAGGAAGAAACCGCCTGCCACAGAAAGCACGTTACCGAAAATGATCCCCGGTTTGGTGATTTGGATAAAGTGCTTAAGCGACATCGGGTCTTACCTCACTTCGCCATCATGTAGGTGTGGATGCTGAACATGATCCACAGCGACAGACCAACCAGCAGAACGATCACCAGGCCTGCGAACACGAACGCAATCACGTTCTCACGCTGGGCCTCGGAGCGGTCCAGGTGCAGGAAGTACACCAGGTGAACCAGGACCTGAATGACCGCGAACGCCAGGACGATCATCAACGTGATCGACTTCGGCAGGGTTGGGTACATCACCAGGCCGAACGGGATCAGGGTCAGGATGACCGACAGGATGAAGCCGATAGCGTAAGACTTTACGCTGCCGTGGCTCGCATCATGGCTGTCATGGGAGTGTGCATTAGCCATTACAGAGTCCCCATCAAGTAGACGACGGTGAATACGCAGATCCAGACTACGTCCAGGAAGTGCCAGAACAGGCTCAGGCAGCTCAGGCGAGTCTTGTTGGTGTTGGTCAGGCCGTGCTTATTGACCTGATACATCATCACCGCCATCCACAGCAGGCCAGCCGAAACGTGCAGGCCGTGGGTGCCTACCAGCGTGAAGAACGCCGACAGGAAACCACTGCGGTGCGGGCCGTAGCCTTCGGAGATCAGCAGGTGGAACTCGTTGATCTCCATGCCGATGAAGCCCAGGCCGAACAGGAAGGTCAGTGCCAACCAGCTCAGTACGCCCTTCTTGTTGCCCTTGTAGAAGGCCAACATGGCGAAGCCGTAGGTGATCGAACTGAACAACAGCAAGGCGGTTTCGCCGAGCACGTAAGGCAGTTCGAAGATGTCGTGGCCCGACGGGCCGCCCGCTACGTTGTTTACCAGTACCGCGTACACCGCGAAGATCGACGCAAACAAGATGCAGTCGGTCATCAGGTAGAGCCAGAAACCGAAGACGGTCATTGGCCCCGAGTCGTGGTGATGGTCATCGTGCCCATGGTCATCGACATGGGCGTGTCCAGCATTGGTCACTAAGTTCGACATGGTTTAAGCCTGTTCCAACGAGGTTTCGACACGGTTGGCCGGGATTTTCTTCTCGGCGACCAGACGAGCGTGCTGCTCGGCTTCGATGCGCTCGATCGTTTCGACCGGCACCATGTAGCCTTGATCATCACGTGCAGCGTGGACAATGAAGTAGCCGATGGTGCCCACCAGGCTCACGATTGCCAGCCACCAGATGTGCCAGATCATCGCGAAACCGAACACGGTCAACAGCGCGCCCATCACCACGCCAGTGGCGGTGTTGCTTGGCATGTGGATCGGTTCGTAGTGCTTAGGTTGCTGGTACGCAGTACCGTCTTCCTTGGCTTCGGTGAACGCATCGATGGTGGTCGCAGTAGGAATCACAGCGAAGTTGTAGAACGGTGGTGGCGACGAGGTCGACCATTCCAGGGTGTGGCCGTTCCATGGATCGCCCGACTCGCACATGTTCTGCTTGCGATCACGCACGCTGACATACAGCTGGATCAGCTGGCAGGCGATACCGACCGCGATCATCAGCGCACCGAACATGGCGACGTACAGGTACGGCACCCACTCAGGGTTGGTGGTGGCGTTCAGACGACGGGTCATGCCCATGAAGCCCAGTGCATAGAGCGGCATGAACGCGACGAAGAAGCCCGAGATCCAGAACCAGAATGCAGCCTTGCCCCAGCCTTCGTGCAGCTTGAAGCCGAACGCTTTCGGGAAGTAGAAGCTGAAGCCAGCGATGTAACCGAATACCGCACCGCCGATGATCACGTTGTGGAAGTGCGCGATCACGAACAGGCTGTTGTGCAACACGAAGTCAGCACCCGGGATGGCCAGCAGTACGCCGGTCATGCCGCCGATGGCGAAGGTCACCATGAAGCCCAGGGTCCACAGAACCTGGCTGGTGATACGCAGACGGCCGTGGTAGATGGTGAACAGCCAGTTGAATAGCTTCACCCCCGTCGGGATGGAAATCAGCATCGTCGCCAGGCCGAAGAAGGCGTTGACGCTGGCCCCCGAACCCATGGTGAAGAAGTGGTGCAGCCACACCATGAAGCCCAGTACCGAGATCGCGCCAGAGGCGTAGACCATTGAGTGGTGACCGAACAGGCGCTTGCCGGTAAAGGTCGAGATCACTTCGGAGAAGATACCGAACGCTGGCAGGATCAGGATGTACACCTCAGGGTGACCCCATGCCCAGAACAGGTTCACGTACATCATTGGATTGCCACCAAGTTCATTGGTGAAAATGTGGAAATCCAGGTAACGGTCAAGCGACAGCAGCGCCATGGTAGCGGCCAGGATCGGGAACGAAGCCACGATCAGTACGTTTGCCCAGGTGCAGGTCCAGGTGAAGATCGGCATGTCCATCAGTTTCATGCCTGGGGCGCGCATTTTCAGGACGGTGGCCAGGAAGTTGACCCCCGTCAGCGTCGTCCCCAGTCCTGATAACTGTAGCGCCCAGATGTAGTAGTCCACACCCACGCCCGGACTGTACTGAATGCCCGACAATGGCGGATACGCAACCCAACCGGTCTTGGCGAATTCGCCGACGCCCAGGGAAACGTTGATCAGCACCACGCCGGAAACCAGCAGCCAGAAGCTCAGGGAGTTCAGGAACGGGTAGGCAACGTCACGCGCGCCGATCTGCAGCGGCACTGCAAGGTTCATCAGGCCGGTGAAGAATGGCATCGCCATGAAGATGATCATGATCACACCGTGAGCGGTGAAGATCTGGTCATAGTGTTCAGGTGGCAGGTAGCCAGGCGAACCCTCGGTGGCCATGGCCAACTGGGTACGCATCATGATGGCGTCGGCAAAACCACGCAGCAGCATGACCATGGCAACGATGATGTACATCACGCCGATTTTCTTGTGGTCGACCGACGTCAGCCACTCGGTCCACAGGTAGGTCCACTTCTTGAAATAAGTGATTGCTGCAAACAGTGCCAGACCACCCAGCGCGATCATGGCGATGGTAATCATCACAATCGGCTCGTGGAACGGGACCGCATCCCAACTTAATTTACCAAACATCGTTTACTCCTCTGCCCCAGCAGTTGAATGCGAGCCCGTGTCAGAACCTTCAACCGCAGCCACTTCTTTCTTCTCGTGCTTGACCGGCTTGCCTGGTTTCATGCCTTCGTACTTGTCGACGATCTTCTGAAACAGGTCAGGCGTGTAAGCGGAGTACAGCGCGACAGGGTTGTTCTGGCTTGGTTTGGCAAGGGCTTCGTATTCAGCTTGATCAAGCTGTTTAGGTGCGGCCTTGACTTCGGCTACCCAGGCGTCGAAATCTTCCTGGCTCGTCGAGATCGCTTTGAATTTCATGCCGGTGAAGCCAGCGCCGCTGTAGTTGGCGGAGATGCCTTCCATTTCAGCTTTCTGGTTGGCGATCAGGTGCAGCTTGGTCTGCATACCTGCCATCGCGTAGATCTGGCCGCCCAGGGCTGGGATGAAGAACGAGTTCATCACGGCGTCGGAGGTGATCTTGAAGTTCAGCGGGGTGTGCTCCGGGAACCGGATCTGGTTGACGGTGGCGATACCCAGGTCCGGGTAGATGAACAGCCACTTCCAATCCAGCGCGACCACTTCGATATTGATCGGCTTGGCGTCCGATTCCAGCGGACGGTATGGGTCCAGCGCATGGGTGGACTTGTAGGTCACATAACCCAGGGCAATGATGATGAGGATCGGGACCAACCACACCGCGATTTCGATCTTGGTGGAGTGCGACCACTTCGGCGCGTAGGTGGCGCTGGTGTTCGACGCGCGGTATTTCCAGGCGAAGGCGAAGGTCATGATGATCACGGGGACCACGACCAGCAGCATCAGCAGGGTGGCGGTGATGATCAGGTTTCGTTCATCCAGACCGACCTGTCCTTTTGGGTCGAGCAAGGTCCACTTGCAGCCTCCCAGCATTAACATCATGCCAAGCAGCGGCAAAAAGCCTAGTAATCGGGGGTACCTGTTTTTACTCATCTCACGACCTCTAAAGCAGCTTGCGCAATGCAGTTGGGTTTTGATCGCCAACACTTCACCCTGCCAAGGGTTGGCATTTCTCTTCGATTGAATAAGAGCCTGCCCGCGCGCCCTAATCGGACGTGTCACGGACCTGCGGTGAGTTCTTATTCGATTTCGTGGTTAAAGGCCTTGTTACAGACCAATTCCATTTGGTGCGGATAGTTGAAAGGCTGCCGGAACCTGGGGTCGCACAGAGCCATCCATCTGCCCCTCGACCGCTCCAATGCTCAAAGTTTGAACAGCACCGGACATTCAGTGCGGGCGATTGTAGTTAGCTAGCGATGTATAAACCATGTCTTATAAAGAAATAATTTTTATTGATTCCAGCAACAATCCTTCACCAATATCGCAAAGGTTCGCGATCTTATCGCGTTAGATTCTCAACAAAAACCACAAAAATTGCCGTGTTATTGGGCAAAGCGCCACACCCCGCCGCCTCCACAAAGGCCTGCAAATCGCATCCAAGTCCCCATAAAACAAGGCATTCACAGAGCCCTCAAAGGCTTGGACGGCGCGACATTCGCGGGGTCGCCCAGACGACGAACTGACAGCATAAATTGACCGCCTGACGCAAATTTATGCGACGGTTCAACGCGTCAGAAATGTCCTGCGACAGCTTCTGTGTGACAACATGTCGCACGCTGCCCGCCGTCAAAATTGTCCGGCGTCACTGTCCTTTCACAAATCCCTACACACAAAAACGCCCCGGCCTTCTTTCAAAAGGACCGGGGCGTTTTGGTCGATAGGCTCAGGCTGCGCGCTTGCGGTTCCGGTATATGCCCAGGGGCACCAGGATTACCGTCAGCACGAACGCCACCAGCGCCCATTGCGCCAGGGACAAGCCAAGGATCGGCGGGTAAGGCGTGCTGCAGAAGCCGTCGACCTGGAAGCCCAGGGGGAAGACCTTGGCCAGGGGCAGGTCGTCGACGATCGGTTGCAGCACATCGACGCCACAGCTGACTTGCGGGAAAAATTGGGTGTACACATGATGGCCAGCCGCCGCCACCCCACCGAGGGCGCTGAGTACCACCAGGCCTTCAAACAGCGTGATCGCGCCCTTGGTGCGCATCGCCGCGCCGATAAACGCAAAAATCGCAATCAACAGCAAGGCGTAGCGTTGCAGGATACACAGCGGGCAAGGCGCCTCGCCCAACACCACTTGCATGTATAACGCGCCGCCGATCAGCGCCAGGCAGATGATGCCCAGCAACACCAGAAAGCGCCGCTCCCTGCCCAAACGCATTTCGTCACTCATCTCCGTATCCCTTTGCCTGATTGTGGTTGGCCTGATGGCCGCAAGTTTACACACAGAGAGTGGTTTAAACAGAGAGGGGTTAACGGGGGATTAATCGGGAGGAATGGAGAACTGAATGTGGGAGGGGGCAAGCCCCCTCCCACATCTTGAGCAGTGTTGCGCTGGAGATGTTATTCCAGGGCCGCCGCCGGGCCGAAGAATTCATAGCGGCTTTGTTGCTCAGGCACACCCAATGCCTTGAGGTGGCGCTTGATCGCCGCCATGAAGCCTTTAGGGCCGAGGAAGTAGGCATCCAGGTCGCGCTGCTCGGGCAACCACGCCGCCAGTTGCTCCTGGCTGAGCAGGCCGACCTTGTCCGCCGCCGGGCTCACGCCATCGTCCTCGTCATAACAGTAGAAGCGCTTGAGCTGCGGGTGCTTGACCGCCAAGGCGTCCACCCACTCCCGAAACGCATGCACCCCGCCGTTACGCGCGCAGTGGATAAAGTGCACCGGGCGCTCGGTGGCCAGGGCGGCCTCGAGCATGGGCAGCGTTGGCGTGATGCCCACCCCGCCACTGATAAGCACCAGTGGTTTATCACTGGCGGCCAGGGTGAACTCACCGGATGGCGGGAACAGGTCAAGGGTCGCCCCCACCTGCAACTGGTCGTGCAGGTAGTTGGACACCCGGCCACCGGCTTCGCGCTTGACGCTGATACGGTACTGGCCGGCATCGCTCAAGGCCGACAGGGAGTAATTGCGGCGCACTTCCTCGCCATCCAGGTGTAACGTCATGCCGATGTATTGGCCTGGCGCGGCCGCGAGAATCGGGGCGTTGTCCAGCGGCGCAAAATAGAACGACGTGATCTCGGCGCTCTCGTCCACGCGCTTGACCAGCTTGAACGGCCGCGCACCGCGCCAGCCGCCCGGCGCCTGGGCTTTCTCTTCGTAAATGGCCGCTTCGGCGCCAATCAGGATATCCGCCAACTGGCCGTACGCAGCGCCCCAGGCACTCATGACCTCAGGGGTGGAAATTTCGCTGCCCAGTACTTCGGAAATGGCACGCAGCAGGCACGCGCCAACAATCGGGTAGTGTTCCGGCAGGATCTGCAAAGCCACGTGCTTGTTGATGATCTTGGCAACCAGGTCGCCCAACTGATCCAACTGGTCGATATGCCGCGCGTACATCAATACGCCGTTGGCCAGAGCGCGAGGCTGGTCGCCGCTGGCCTGGTGGGCCTGGTTGAACAGCGGGCGAACCTGCGGGTACTCGGAGAGCATCATGCGGTAAAAATGGGTGATCAGCGCTTCGCCGCCGCTTTCCAGCAAGGGCACGGTAGATTTGACGATGGCACGGTCTTGGGCACTAAGCATGGAGCCTCCTGGGCTTCTTTACTGATTGCCATGGAGTACTCAGTATTCGTGCCAACTAATAAAACGTTTAAATTCAATAGCTTAAATTACACGTAGTCAGTATGACCTCCTACACCTTATAGTCATAAGGACTACAAGGAGTCATTATGACTGCGCAATCGCTGCTCACCACCCTGCTCCCCCTCGTCGCCGACCTGTCCCGCGAACTCCCCGAAGGCGAGCGTTACCGACGCCTGCTGCAAGCCATGCGCGCCTTGCTGCCCTGCGACGCCGCCGCGCTGTTGCGCCTGGACGGTGAGTCGCTGGTACCGCTGGCGGTAGACGGCTTGAGCGCCGATACCCTGGGCCGACGCTTCAAGGTCAGCGAACACCCGCGTTTCGCCGTGCTGCTCGGCAGCCCCGGCCCGACGCGTTTCGACAGCGACAGCGAATTGCCCGACCCCTACGATGGCCTGGTGGACGGCCTGCACGGGCACCTCGAAGTTCACGACTGCATGGGCTGCCCGCTGTTTGTCGATGATCGCCCTTGGGGCCTGCTGACCCTGGACGCCCTCGACACGGAGCGCTTCGAGCGGGTCGAGCTCGACGCCCTGCAAGCCTTTGCCAGCCTCGCCGCCGCCACGGTCAACGTTGCCGAGCGCATCGAACGCCTGGCCCTGCGCGTGGAAGACGAACAGCAGCGCGCCGAAATCTACCGCCAGGCCAGCGGCCAGCAGCACAAGGAAATGATCGGTCAGAGCAAGACCCACAAGCGCCTGGTGGAAGAGATCAACCTGGTGGGCGGCAGTGACCTGACGGTGCTGATCACCGGCGAAACCGGGGTCGGCAAGGAGCTGGTGGCCCAGGCGATCCACGCGGCATCGTCCCGCGCCGACAAACCACTGATCAGCCTCAACTGTGCAGCACTGCCGGAAACCCTGGTGGAGAGCGAGCTGTTCGGCCATGTGCGCGGCGCCTTTACCGGCGCATTGAACGAGCGCCGGGGCAAGTTCGAACTGGCCAACGGCGGCACCTTGTTCCTGGATGAAGTCGGCGAGTTGTCGCTGAGCGTGCAGGCCAAGTTGCTGCGCGTGCTGCAAAGCGGCCAGTTGCAGCGGCTGGGCTCGGACAAGGAACATCAAGTGGATGTGCGCCTGATCGCCGCCACCAACCGCGACCTGGCTGAAGAGGTCCGCAACGGCCGCTACCGCGCCGACTTCTACCACCGCCTGAGTGTGTACCCACTGCAAGTGCCAGCCCTGCGCGAGCGCGGGCGTGATGTGTTGCTGCTGGCCGGCTTCTTCCTGGAGCAGAACCGCTCACGCATGGGCCTGGGCAGCTTGCGCCTGACCAGCGACGCCCAGGCGGCGTTGCTGGCTTATAACTGGCCGGGCAATGTCCGGGAGCTGGAACACTTGATCGGGCGCAGCGCGCTGAAGGCCCTGGGTAACTGTCGCGAACGTCCGAAGATTTTGAGCCTGAGCGCCCAGGACCTGGACTTGCCAGGCGTCAGCGCGCCCCAGGTCGAAGCGCCAGCCGATGCCGCCCCCCTCGTCAGCGGCGACCTGCGCCAGGCCACCGAGCACTACCAGCGTCAAGTCATCAACGCCTGCCTGGAACGCCACCAGCACAATTGGGCCAGCGCCGCCCGTGAACTGGGGCTGGACCGCGCCAACCTCGGGCGAATGGCCAAGCGCCTTGGAATAAAATAGCCAGGTCAACGTTTATCAAATGCAAAATAACTTATTGATTAATAAGGATTAATATCTTTATCAAACGACCGAACTGTGTAGCAAGCAAGCTGCTGTGGCGAGCGGGCTTGCCACAATGCCAGTCAGTGAAGGCTTTTTTTGTAGGAGCGAGCTTGCTCGCGAAGAACTCACAGGCGCCGCGTTCATTCAGGAAGCACGCATTATCGTTGACGTTTTTCGCGAGCAAGCTCGCTCCTACAGAAGGCAACGCACGCTTAACTGACTGGCATTCGGGCAAGCCCGCTCGCCACGTTAGCGGGACCGCCTACATTGTTAGACGGCGTTCGCCTTGAGGGCAGGGCTCACAGGCCTGGGCTTACGGAACACCAGCACATTCCCCAGCATCACCAGCACCAACCCCGCCAACGCCGGCAAGGTCCACTGATACCCCTCGGCAAAGGCCGACACATTCAGCGCCACCACCGGGAACAACACCGTGCAATACGCCGCACGCTCCGGCCCCATGCGCCCCACCAAGGTGAGATAGGCGGTAAAGCCGATCACCGACCCTGGGATCACCAGGTACCACAACGCGCCGATATACCGCGCACTCCAGTCCATTTCGAACGGAATGCCGCGCACCAGGCAGTAGGTCGCCAGCATCAAAGAACCATACAACATGCCCCAGGCATTGGTGGTCAACGGCCTGAGCCCGGCCTTCTGTTGCAGGCTCGACAGCATATTGCCGGCCGAGAAACACATCGTGCCGAGCAGCGCCAGGCCCAGGCCAAGCAATGTCTGTGGGCTGGCGGTATGCCCCACCAGTTCCGGCCAGAACAACAGGCCCAGCCCCAGCAAGCCAAGGGCACCGCCCATCAAGACATTGCGCGCCACGCGCTGGCCAAAGAACACCCGGGCATTCAGGGCGTTCCACAGCGTAGCCGTGGAAAACACCACCGCCACCAACCCGCTGGGGATCCATTGGCTGGCGGTCAGGAAACACATGAAGTTGACGCAAAAAAGGCACAGCCCCTGGGCCAGGCAGATCAGGTGCCCGCGCCGGTTCATCACCTGCAACTTACGGCTGAGCAGCAACAGGGCAAACAGCACCAGCGCCGCCAGGCCGAAGCGATAGACGATCGACACGGGGATCGCGACAACGCCCAATTGCCACTTGAGGGCGATCCAGGTGGTACCCCAGATCAGCACGGTGAGTAAATACAGGAAAAGGTTCATGGCGGGCTCCGGTGGTTGAGCCACAGTGTCACCTTCAACCACGCACGGGCACTTGCACAATCTTGCGCTTTTGTCGGCCCGAGTGATCACAGCGCCAGCCCGGCGGAGTAGGATGCAAGGCGTCGGAGAGTACACACCATGCCAGCACTGGAATCCCTGCACGTCTTTCAAGCCCTCAACCGCTCGCCCAACGCACGCCTCGAAGCCTGCGCCGAGCTGGGTGACGGCGTGTCTGCGGCCTTGTGGAGCAACCATCACGACGCCCAGGACTACCAGGCGCCCAGTCATCACACACTGTCCTGCTACATCGGCGGCGGCACTGGCACCTTTCGCCGCGAGCAGCCGGGCACCAAGGGTGGGCCGGACAAGTTGTGCATCCTGCCGGCTGAGCACCAGTCGGCCTGGGTGATCAATGGTGAAATTCGCCTGGCCCATGTGTACTTCAGCCCGGAGCAATTTGCCCTCGGCTGCGTCACCCTGCTTGACCGCGAACCGCGCACATTGCAATTGCGGGAAAGCACCTTTCTCGAAGACCCCAGCCAGGCCCGGCGCTTTCACCAGTTGATTGCCCTCAACTGGCAAGAGCCTGCCGAGCGCCTGCTGACCAGCAGCCTGGCCCATGAAATGCTCAGCCACACCCTGCTCAGCCAGGTCGGCGTGCGCGATGGGCTGCACTTGAAGGGCGGCCTGGCGGCCCACCTGCGCCGACGCCTGGTGGAATACATCGAGCACCACCTGGAAGACCCGATCAGTCTCGGCCAATTGGCCGGGATGTGCGCCCTGTCGGAATATCACTTCGCGCGGATGTTTCGCCAAAGCTTCGGCCTGCCGCCCCATCAATACCTGCTGGCACGCCGCCTGGCCCGTGCGCAAACCCTGTTGCGCGGCGCCAGCCTGCCCCTGGGCGAAATTGCCTTGGCGTGCGGGTTCTCCAGCGCCAGCCACTTCACCCACCGCTTTCGCCAGGCCCTGGGCGCGACACCCGGGGAATATCGCCAGGCGTTCTGCGCCTAGGCCATCAAGCCCAACGTCTTGGCCTTGGCCACCGCCTGGGTGCGCCGCTCCACCCCCAGCTTGCTGTGGATACGCCGCGCGTGGGTCTTGACGGTATGCAGGGAGATAAACAGCCGATCGGCAATTTCCAGGTTGGAATTGCCCAGGGCGATCAGTTGCAGTACTTCCAGTTCGCGCTGGCTCAGGGGGTTGTCCGTCGCGCTCGTCGCAGATGCCTGTGGCTCCAGGCCCAGTTCACTGAGCAGGCCGGGCGAACGCAAACGCAGTTCACGGATCGCCTGCTGCACCTGGCAGCGCGCCGCCAGCTCCAGGCCCGCCTGCAACGAGCGACGGGCCAACGCTCCGTCACCGAGTTGCCAGGCCACCTCCCCCAACACCAGCTGCAATTCGGTTTCCAGGCACAGCATGCCGCGTTGTCGGGTGGTCTCCAGCAACGCATTGAGCCGCGCGACCGGTTGGTCGGCACCGCCCAGTTTCACTTCCGCCAGCACCAACAGGTACTCCAGGCGCGGGATCAATTCCAGGGTGGCCGGCGGCGCCTGCTTGGCATTCGGCCCGCGGAAGTGGCGCAGCACCCGGCGCACCGCTTGCGCCGTCAACTCGGCGCGACCCTGCTGCAACCAGAAATGCCCGCTGACCAATAGCAACACCGCGCGATACACCGTGTCCGGTACCTGGCGTTGTTGCATCAGGCGCTCGGCCTCGCGCAGCTGGATAAAGGCCTGGGCGTAATCGCCGCGGTTGGCCGCCAGCAGCGCCAGGCCGAGGAAGCCGTACAACACGCGCTTGTCCTGGCTGTGCAGGCACATCGTCAAGCCTGTCTCGAAGCACTCGGCCGCCAACGCGTCCTGCCCCTGGCGCAACGCCAGGTGCCCCCGGCGCAACGCGATGCGCCCCACCAACGGCCCAGCCTTGAGGTGTTGCTGCAGCAACATTGCCTGCACGCTCTCCAACAGGCTCTGCGCCCGGTACGGTGCACCGCGCTGTTCCAGCAACTGGGCGTGATCCAACTCCAACAGCGCCTCCAGCAACAACGAGCCATGGGCGCGGGCCAGGCACAACGCTTCGCGATTCAGGGCCTGGGCCACGTCCAGCTCGCCGCGCAGCAAGGCTTGCTGGGTCAACCCCGACAGGCACATCAGGCGCGATGTCCATGCACTGTCGGGCAAGGCTTGCAGCGCCTCGAGGAAATGCTCGCGGGAGCGTTCGGCATCACCCCCCAGGTGCAATAACCAACCCCATTGCGCCTGCCAGCGCGCCAGCAAGTGCCGCTGCGCCGCCGCCGTGGGTTGCGGGGCGAAACGCGCCAGTTGATCGATGCATAACGCCGCCTGGTCGAAACGCCCGGCAAACAGCAACGCCGCCGTGACCAGCCCCACCAATTGCGCGGAACACAGCATCAGTTCATCGCCATGCTGCTCATGCAGGCGTAACAGCAGCACGGCGTTCTGTTGGCGGAACAGGTCTTCGAAACTGAAGTGCTGCAACAGGCTGACCGCCACTTCGTACTCTTCGGCCAACAGCGCCTGTTCGAAGGCAGCTTGCCAGTCGCTCTGGGCGCTGAACCACTGACAGGCGCGCCGGTGCCAGGAGCGCTTGGCCGGCCAGGGCTCATCACGCAGCAATCGCGCCAGCGGCGCAAACACCTGCAGCCAGTCGGTGGCATCTTCACAGGGCTGGATAAACGCGCCGAGGGCCTGCAATTCGCGCAGGTAGTGCGCGCCATCACCAAAGCCGAACAGGTGCTCACACAAACTCACATTGAAGCGCGGCAGATGGGCCAGCACGCGCCAGGCTTCGGCCAGTTCCGCCGGCAAGGTGCTGAACAGTTCGTGTTGCAGGTAATCGAGCAAGGTCTTGTCGGGATGACCGTCGCCCAGCAGCGCGATACGCACCCCGGCGCACCAGCCGGCGCTGAAGTGCAGCACGTTCTCGAGCGTCTGGCCGGGCGCCTGGCTGAGCAGTTGCTGGATCTCCTCGGCGTTGAACCCCAACTCGGCGCCGTTGCATTCCAACAGTTCATCATCGAGTAGCAGACGTGGCCAGTTGCACGCCGGACGCCGCCGCGCGCCCAGCCACCAGGTCAGCGCCGGGCTACTGGCACTGAGCAGGCGGTCGAGCAAAGCGTCCAGTTCGGGGGCGGGCAGGCGGCAGAAATCATCCAGGAACAGCCACGCGGGCGTCTGCCAGCGGCTGAGGTCCAGCAGTAGCGTGGCTTCGTCGGTAAACCCCAGGCCAAGGTTTTGCGCCAGGCGCTGGCAGAGTTCGATGGGGCTGAGCACGACACCATTGAGCGCCATCCAGTAAACCTGGCACCCCGCCGGCGCCTGCAACGCGCACTCGGCGAACAGCGCGCTCTTGCCACTGCCACCCGGCGCACACAACAACTTGACCCGAACCTGCGCCGCCAGCAACGGCTCGGCCAGGCGTGGACGCAACAGATGGTGGGCGGACAGCCGTGGCATGAATCCAGGACGGTCCAGGCAGCGTGTCATGGCGGTCATTGCTGCATCCTGCGTTTTTATTGTTATGCAACTTGATCCCTACCCTAGTCCTGTGGGCGGCGGTTGTTGAAGAAGTATTCAGCACACTGATTAATAGCCATGCACAAAACCCAATGTGGGAGGGGGCTTGCCCCCGATAGCGGAGTGTCAGCTACAGATAGCTGACTGATACACCGCCATCGGGGGCAAGCCCCCTCCCACATTGGGATTGCATTTCAAACAGGCATCAGCGCACGCCTTCAGACCTCAAGGCCGCCGGTGTGTAATCCGCCGCCTTCGCCGCGAAGCCGAACACGAAGCTGCTCTTCTCCTCGTTCTTCATGCCCAGGGCGATGTAGCGCCCGGCGATGATGTCGTACAGGGTTTCCACGGTGTACGCCGGCACCTGATGGTCGTAGTAGAACTGCGCATGCCCCTCGGCGACGCGCCACAACTGGCCACGGCCGTCGTAGTGATCCACCAGCGCCACCTGCCAGCTGTCTTCGTCGATGTACATGTGGCGCTTGGCATAGATGTGCCGCTCGCTCGGCTTGACGGTGCCGACCACTTCCCACACACGGTGCAGCTCATAGCGGGTCAGGTCCTGGTTGATATGCCCGGCCTTGATGATGTCGTCGTACTTGAGGGTCGGCGAATCGAGCTTGTAGCTGTTGTAGGGGATATACATCTCTTTCTTGCCCACCAGTTTCCAGTCATAGCGGTCGGGGGCGCCGGAGAACATATCGAAGTTGTCGGTGGTGCGCAGGCCGTCCGACGCCGTGCCCGGACCGTCATAGGACACTTGCGGAGCACGCCGCACACGGCGCTGGCCGGCGTTGTAGATCCAGGCCAGGCGCGGCTCCTTCACTTGGTCGAGGGTCTCGTGCACCAGCAGCACGTTGCCCGCCAACCGCGCCGGCGCCGTCACCGATTGCTTGAAGAAACTCAGTACGTTGGCCGCCTTGGCCGCGTCGATATCCGGGATCGCCTGGGGCACCGCCACTTCTTCCTCGAAGCGGATTGGCGTGTAGCTGCCGTTGGTCTGCGGGGTGGCCTGGGTGATGATGCGTCGCAGGTTACCGCCGTGGTAACGGGTGATGTGGTTCCACAGCACCTCCACGCCATTCTTCGGAATCGGGAAGGCGTAGTAACGGTTACCGGTGAAGTTTTCCAGGCCGTTGCCGTCGTTGATCGCATGCACGTTCAGCGCGCTGCGCTTGATCGACTCGTAGATGTCCGGCGGCAGGTTCACCGTGCGGTGGCTGGGGTACACCGGGATCTTGTAAGTCTCGGGGTAGCGCTTGAACATCGCCACCTGGCCATCGGAGAGTTTGTCCTTGTACTTGTCCACCGTCGCGGCGGTGATCACGAACAGCGGTTTTTCGTTGGCGAACGGGTCGGCGAGGAAGCCTTTGCTGTCCACGGCACCGGCGTTTTTCGGGATACCGCCGGTCCAGGCCGGGATCGAGCCGTCGGCATTACCGGCTTTTTCCGCGCCGACGGGGGTAAGCGTGGTGCCGAGCTTGGCGGCTTCCTCGGGCGATACCGCGGCCATCACGTTGGCGGCCAGCAGGCTGAGGGCCAATACGCCACATTGCAGAATCATCTTGCGCATAAAGTCGTCCTTATCAAACCGTGATCAGAAGTTCGCGCCGACGCTGAGGGCGAGGAAGTCGCGGTCGGTCAGGGTGTTGTAGTGGCCACCGAAAAAGTCGGTGTAGCTCAGGCTGGCGGTGTAGGTGTTGCGGTAGTCGGCATCGACCCCAATGCTGACCGCCTTGGCCCCTTCGTTGAACAAGCCGTTGGGGCCATAACCCTTGACGTCATGGGACCACGACAGGTTGGGCTTGAGGTTGACCCCGGCGAATACGTTGCTGTAGTCAAGGATCGCGCGGGCGCGGTAGCCCCATGAGGTCGCGGTGACAAAGCCATCATGATCGCCCTGGTAGCCGTAGACGCCGTAGACCGAGTCACGGCCATAACGCAGCTTGCTCTTGGCTTCCAGGCCCGCCACGTAGGTGACGCCGGCTTCGCCCACCAGCGTCAGGCGATCGGCGCCCATCACTTGGTCGAAGAACTGCGTCAATGTGGTTTGCGCCTGGGTGACTTGCTTGCGGCGGTAACCGGTGTTGTCTGCACCCGCCGAGGAACTGATCACTGAGGTGCCGGGAGCGGCCGGGTTGACCAGGGCCAGGGTCAGGTCAGTGGTGTTCAACTGCACCGGTGCATTCGGCCGGTAGCTGATCTCACCACTCCAGGCGGTGCCGGTGGGCAAGGTGGTCGAGAAGCTGGCGCCGTAGAGCCGAATGTCTTCCGGGTATTCGAGGTAGTACTGGCCACGGCCGAGCATCACGCTTGAAGCCAGCGAAGGACGCAGCGCGCCCGGCACCAGAGGCAGCATGCCGCCCAAAGCAGTAAGCGTGCTCTGCCCTGCACTGGTGGTGCCGACGGTCGGCGTACGGCTGTGGTAGTTCATGAAGTACACCGCGTACTCGGTGTCGTCCCCCAGCCAACGCAATGCTGCGCCCCATTGGCCGCTGTCCCGGGCATCGCGGTCCTTGCCGCGTTGCACCACGATGCCTTCCTGCGTCACCTGGTAGCCTTGCCCGAACGCATTGGCCAAAGGCTGGAAGCCCGCCGCCGCCGCGCTGCCGACGGTGTAGTTGTTGTTGCAGCCGTGGGCCACCACATCGTTGCCAAAGAAGGTGCCGCAGTTATCCACCACGGTGTTTTCCCAGTTCAACTGGTAGAAACCTTCCACCGTCAATTGGTTGGTCAGGCTTTGGGAGGCGAACAGCATGTTCACCGGGATCAGCCCTTCCTTGATCTCCGCACCGGGGCGGCGGAAGGCCGAGACGTCGATGGGGTTGATGCTGTTGATGGAGTTGCCGATAAAGGTGCTCTCACCCCAGCTGACCACCTGCTTGCCCACGCGCACGTTGCCCGGCAGGTCGCCGATGGAATAGTTGTGATAGACGAACGCGTCCAGCAGCTCGTAGCCGGAAGAACGTGCGCCTTCGTCGCGATGGTGGTTACTGATCTGTTTGAACTCACGGTCTTCATCCTGCAGCTCGAAGTCGTACCAGTACTTGCCGCGCACGAACACACCGCTGTCGCCGTACTTGAGCTCCAGGTCATGAATGCCCTTGAAGATTTTCGAGAAGGTCTCGCCCTTCTTGAAGTTCAACCGTCCGTCATCCCCGGTCGACGCCTGGCCGGTACCGCCGTTGGCCACGCCCACCAGCTTCTTGTCGGCATCGCGCATGCCCCAGCTGGCACCGACCGACAGTGAGGAATCGAATTGCCCTTCGATCTCGCCAATATTGAACGAAACAGCCTGTGCCTGGGCGCAGCAGCCCAGTGCAACCGCTGCAGCCAGCGCCTGTGGCGTGAAGATGGCGCGCATTGTTGTTTTTGTCATGCGTCTTCCCCGGTGAGTGACAGAAGGCCTCACCCTACTGCCGCCCAACGGGAGCGATAAGCGCACCAAGGAGGTATTCGTGTTGTCGCTCGAAAGGATGAATGGGCGCTCTGGCCGGGGTTTGGGCGGGGCCATGGATTGGATGGATGGCGGGTTATCAGGGGAATGGATGGGCGGCTTGGCGGCAGGACGGGCACCGCGAAGGTACTGTTGCTGATTCAGTAACAGTCCTTGTCACGAAGCGGGATTACTCATTTTGTTACAAGCGACTATTCTTACCTGGCTTTCAGGGCAAACAGCCCACTCCCGCAACCGGGAGACAAGCCAGACTTCGATAGATTGGTGCTTGTTTTCAATCTGTTACCGCTGTTCACTGACGTTGATTTATCGCTCCTTGATCCAACGTCTTACTTCGGCCGCTGCTTTGCAGCGGCCTTTTTTATGCCCGCAATAAAACGGGGCGCCCTCAGCGCCCCGTAGTATTTAATAACGATCACGTAATGATCAAAGGCTGAATTTCTGCAAATTGGCCATCATCTCCTTCAACGCCTCGATATTGTCCTTGGGGTGAGCGGCGCCTTCGAAGTCACAGATCTGCTGCCAGTGCGCGGCCACATCGTCCGGCGAGAACCCGGCCTCCGGGTCGAAGCCCACACCCAGGCTGCGCTCCCAGCGGGTCTTGCCGATCCAGCCGCCGCCGACTTCGAACAGCCCGGCGGTTTCCTGGCACGCCTCGCTGCCCAGGTACACCACCAGTGGGCTGACCAGTTCCGGCTTGAGACGCTCGAATACCTGCGGCGGGATCAAGCCTTCAGTCATGCGCGTGCCGCCGGTGGGCGCGATGGCATTGACCAGGATGTTGTTCTTGCGGCCTTCCAGGGCCAGGGTACGGGTCAGGCCATACAGGCCAAGCTTGGCCATGCCGTAGTTGGACTGGCCGAAATTGCCGTAGATGCCTGAGGTGGACGCCGTAAAGATCACCCGGCCATAGCTTTGCTCACGCAGATGAGGCCAGGCGGCGCGAGTGACTTTATAGGCGCCTTCGACATGCACGCGGTAAACCAGGTCCCAGTCGCTGTCGTCCATCTTGTGGAAGGTTTTGTCGCGCAGGATGCCCGCGTTATTGACCACCACGTCGACACGGCCGAAGACGTCCAAGGCGTTCTGGACGATTTTCTCGCCGTCGGTGACGGAATCATGGTTGGCTTCGGCAATGCCGCCAGCGTCGCGAATCTCGGCCACCACGCGGTCGGCCGCTGATGCGTTCGCCCCCTCGCCCTGGGTGGAACCGCCGAGGTCGTTGACCAGCACCCTGGCTCCGTGCCGCGCGAACAGCAGTGCATGGGCACGGCCCAACCCGCCGCCGGCGCCGGTGACGATCACGACCTTATCCTGGAACTGCACTGACTGACTCATACCAAACTCCAATGGGGACAATGGGAATGGGTCGAGTGTCAGGCACCGCGCTTGCAGTCACAATAAATACAGCCACGGCTGAATGGTGCGCGATAAGGCAGCAGGATGATCACCCGCCTACAAGGGGAAGCACCTCTCAGGAATAAGCCCTGCGCGGCGCCACTTGCCCAATCCGCTCGCGAAAGGCCAGATAATGCTTGAGCACCTGCACCGGCGCCTCGATCTGCGGGTAGTGGCCGATATTGGCCAACAATACCGTGTCGGCGTGGGGCACCAATTGCTGGTAGCGCTCGACCATGTGGGCTCCGGAGATCGGATCGATTTCACCATCGATCACGCGCAACGGCACCTCGCCGCGCTGCATCGCCTCCACCCACCGCTCACGCAGGCGCCGACGCTGGGGAATGTAGGCGATCAACTTGTGCAGGATGCGCGGGCCGTCGTTGCAGTTGATCAAGCTCCAGAAATCATCGAGGGCGCTTTCGCTGGGGAGGGTGTCGGGGCCGAAAATCTGGTTGAAGCTGTCGGACAAGGCGCTGCGCCCGAACGCGCGGCCGATCATCCAGCCCACGGGGCTGAGCAACAGTTTCTGTACCAGCGCAGCGCGATGGGTTTCGGGGAACAACCCGCCGTTGAGAAACACACAACTGGCCATCTGAAACCGGCCTTCGTAGTGCCGCGCCAGCAACTCCTGGGCGACGCTGTCACCGTAGTCATGGGCCAACACGTGCACCGGCTGCCGCACGCCCAGGTGTTCGAGCAGCGCCTGTTGCACATCCGCCTGTTCCAACAGGCAATAGGTGTGGTCCAGCGGCTTGGCTGAATCGCCAAACCCGAGCATGTCGCAGGCGATCACCAGGTTACGCTGGGCCAGGGGCTGCCACAGGTAATGCCAGTCCCAACTGGCGGTCGGGAAGCCATGGATCAATAGCAACGGCTCGCCCTGCCCGGCCACCCAGTAACGAAGGGTACGGCCGCGAAAGACGAAATCCTGGCCACGCTTGCGCCAGGCTCTGAGCGGGATCTCGGCGAGTGGCATCAGCTTTTATACCCGGGGTCTTGAAGCTCGAGTTTGCGCAGCAGCGCCGGCCAGGCCAGCGCGCCCCCCATGCCTTGGGCACTCTTTGTGACCGCCGCCGCCATTGCCTTGGCACCGGCAAGGATCTGCGGCGCGATGGTAATCAGTTCAGCCCCGCCATTTTGCGCCAGCACCTGGATATCGCAGGCGCGCTGGAAGATGAACATCATCAGGAAGGTATCGGCGATGGTGCCGCCACACGTCAACAGACCGTGGTTGTGCAGCATCAGGAAGTTGTTTTCACCGAGGTCCGCCTGCAAGCGGGCCTTTTCCTCATGGTTCAGCGCCACGCCTTCGTAGGCGTGATAGGCCAGGCTCGACAGCACGAACAGTGACTGCTGGCTGATTGGCAATACGCCCTGCTTTTGCGCGGCCACCGCGACACCGGCGGCCGTGTGGGTATGCAGCACGCAGACCACGTCATGGCGCACTTCGTGGATCGCGCTGTGGATGGTGTAGCCCGCCGGGTTGATCTCGTAGGGACTGTCCATCCGTTTGTTACCGGCCTGATCGACCTTGACCAGGCTCGAAGCAGTGATCTCATGGAACATCAGCCCGTACGGGTTGATCAGGAAATCGTCGGTACCCGGCACCTTGGCCGAGATATGGGTGAAGATCAGGTCATCCCAACCATGCATCGCCACCAGGCGGTAGCAGGCGGCCAGGTCGACACGGGTTTGCCATTCGACGGCACTGACCTGGTCTTTGACGTTCTGTGGCAATGGTGCAGGGGCTAGGCTCACGGCAATGACCTCCTTGACACGTTTTTTATTATTTTTCTTGAGTGAAGGGCCAGTCTAGTCAGACCTCATGGCTGCCGTAGTTGCCTTGGCAGCCAGCTTGATGACCGAACGAGTCAGCACAGAGAATAGTTGAACTTTGTTTAATTCGCGTCAGAGAAGCGCCGCCAATAAAGGCGCGGCGAACAGGTTGAGCAACCCTGTCAACACCATCACCAGCCCCGCGACAGAGCCCTCCTCGCCGCCCACTTCATGGGCGCGGCTGACGCCCGCACCATGGGCGCCCACGCCAAATAACGCGCCGCGCGCCAGCGGTGTACGCAGCGGCAGCCACTTGAGCAACACGCCGCCGAGCATGGCGCCGAACACGCCGGTGAGCATCACGAACACCGCCGTCAGTTCCGGTACGCCGCCCAGGTCGGACGACACGGGCATGGCAAACGGTGTGGTGATGGAGCGCGGTACCAGGGACATTGTCACAGCGCTGTCCAGCGCCAGCGCTTTGGCCAGGCCGAACGAGGTGCCGATCGACGCCGCGCTGCCCGCGACCATGCCCAGCAACAGCGCCGGCCAATGCCGCGCCAGCAAGCGCCGCTGCTGCCAGATCGGCACGGCGAACGCCACGGTAACCGGGCCCAGCACCGCCATCAGCCAGTGGGTGTCGGTCGCATATTCGGCGTAGGCGGTTTTCAGCGGTACGGCCACCGCCAGCAGCAGCACTGGCACCAGAATCAGCGGCGACAACAGGTAGCGGCCGGTTCGCCGGTAAATCCAGCGACTGAAAACATAGGTGCCCAGGGTCAAGGCCAGCCAGAACACCGGCATCAGTTCAAGCTTCATGGCGCAGCCTCCAACGGCACACCCATTCCACGGTGAACGCCGTGACCAGCATCACCGCCAAGGTGCTCAGGCCAATGACCAACAAGATGCGCCAGCCTTCGTTGCGCAGCAGACCACCGTAGTCCAGCAGGCTCATCAAGGCCGGAATAAAGAACAGCAGCATCTCGGCCATCAACACGCCGGCACCCAATTGCAGGGCTGCCGGCTTGACCAGGCCCGTGGCGAAGGTCGCCAGCAACAGGCCCAGGCCAACCACGCCGCCGGGGACTGGCCACGCCAGCCAGACGGCCAACTGGGTGCCCAGCAGGTAAATGGCCAGCAGCACGACCAGTTCGGTGAGTAAACGGCTGAAATGTTTGAAGCGGAAACGTTTCATGGGCTTTGGATCCTCGCAGGCCTCCATTTTAGAGAAGCTTCCCCCATCCCCACAGCGAATTGTTAGACTGCCAGCCATTCCAAACTGGAATCATGACTGATGGAATTCAAACAGCTGCGCAGCTTTGTCGAAGTGATCCACCGGGGTGGTTTTACCCAGGCCGGGAAAACCCTGCATATCAGCCAGTCGGCCGTCAGCAAGCAGGTCGCGCAATTGGAACAAAGCCTCGGCACGCCGCTGCTGGACCGCATCGGCTCGCAGATCCGCCTGACCGCCGCCGGCCAGGTGGTGCTGCAACGTGCCGAAGCGATGCTGCGCCTGCAAACCGAGCTGCTCAGCGAGCTGGACGACATGCACCAACTGACCCGTGGCGAACTGCGCCTGGGCCTGCCGCTGCTGGGGGGCGATACGCTGTTCGCCGGACTGTTTGCCGAGTACCGGCGGCGTTATCCGAACGTGACGATCCAGTTGCTGGAGGGCGGCAGTCGCAATATCGAGCAGGCGATCCTCAATGGTGAACTGGAAGTCGGCGGGAGCTTGAAGCCCAATGACCCGGCATTCGCCTGGCAGGCTTTCTGCGATGAACCGCTGGACGCGTTGCTGCCGATTGATCATCCCCTGGCGGAAAACGCCCAGGTACGCCTGGAGGAACTGGCCGACACGCCGTTCCTGATGTACCAGCGCAGCTTTGTGCTCAACGACCGACTGATGCAGGCGTGCCGGCAACTGGGTTTTACCCCGAAGGAAATCGGCCGCAGCGGCCAGGCAGATTTTCTCGCGGCGCTGGTCGCCGCTGGCCAAGGAGTGGTGTTGTTGCCCAGCGTGGTCGCCCGTGGACTGGTGCGACCGGGGGTGGTACGCCTGACGCTCAAGGCGCCGGACTACCTACGCTGGGACATTGCCTTTATCTGGCGCGAGGGCGCCTATCTTTCGAGAGCCGCGCAGGCCTGGCTGGCATTGCTGCGCGAATTCCCGGTCAACCGCGCAGTGCAGTGACCAGCTCGGTCAGCCATGGCTCGGCGTCGGTTTCGGGGGTGACGCTTTCGCTGGCGTCCAGGCGCAACATCGGCAGCACCTCACGCAGGCCCAGTTCGGCGAACAACTCGCGCATTTGCTCGCCGCCACCACAGAAGGTGTCGCCGTAGCTGGCGTCACCCAGGCCGATCACCGCACCGGGCAAGCCACGCCAGGCAGCGGGCAACTGGTCGCGAATAGTCGAGTACAGCGGTTGCAGGTTGTCAGGCAGCTCGCCCATGCCGGTGGTGGAGGTCACCGCCAGAAACGCCTCAGGGGCAAATGCCTGCACGTCCGCCAGGGTGGCGCGCGGGTTGTGCCAGGCGTCGAAACCGGCCGCGTTGAGGATGCCGGCGGCGTGGCGGGCGACTTCTTCAGCCGTGCCGTACACCGAGCCGGAAAGGATGGCGACTTTCATCAATCTGATCCTGTGGTTGAGCGAAAGCCTGGGATATTAGCAGCTGGCGCAAAATTTTCGGCGCACGCCGTGCAACATTCAAGGCATGTCATAAACTGCCAGTTCCACCCACAAGCCATGGACCGCTCAATGATTAACGCCCGACTGATGCAAATGGTGATCAACGCTTCCAACGACGGCATCGTTGTCGCGGAGCGTGAAGGCAAGGACAAGCCACTTATCTACGTCAACCCGGCATTCGAACGCCTGACCGGCTACACCCTGGATGAAATCCTCTATCAGGACTGCCGTTTCCTGCAATCGGGCGACCGCGACCAACCGGCCCTGATAGCCATCCGCGATGCCCTGGAACAGGGCGGTACCTGCCGCGAAATCCTGCGCAACTACCGCAAGGACGGCAGCCACTTCTGGAACGAACTGTCGTTGTCGACGGTGTACAACGAGGCCGACAAGCAGACGTATTTCGTCGGTGTGCAAAAGGACGTGACCCTCCAGGTCAAGGCCCAGCAGCGCGTCGCGCAATTGGAAGCCGAACTGGCCAGCGTCAAGGCCGAGCTGGCGGCGCTCAAGGCGACGAGCGGATCTAACAAAATTTAGAAAATACGGTCATTAAAGCGGATAATGGCATTTTAATACTTCCCCCCGTGGGCATGACCGATGCAACGCGACACGCTTCTGACTCAGGACGAACTGGATTTCATCCAGAACATGCAGCACAACCCGCAGCTCAACCTGCGGGATCCGTCGTCGAGCCTGACTGTCAACGGCGGTGCGCAGCTTCGCGACTTGCTCACGCGACTGGCCGCTCACGACCACGTCACTCTCCAGGCGCAATTCGATAACCAGCAACTCACCTTTCCCCTGCACTTGGTGGAAGATGAGTTTCATGCGGTGCATTTGCGCCTGGGCGTACCCAGCATTTTCGAAGACGGGCCGATGATCCGCCCTTGGCGCCTGGCCCTGGAAACACCGGTAGCATTGGAAAACATCAGGGGAACACCCAGCGCACTCTGGGTGCATGAGGTGTCTTTCAAAGGCGTGTTGGTGGAGATTCGTGGCCGGCTCAGGCCGCCGAAAACCTTTTCCCTGTGGTTCAGCCCCTCTGGCTATGAACGTATTGCCCTACGCGGCACCTTCGAGCGGGAAACCGCACGAGGCCTGTTTGCCTATCGCCTGAGCCAAGGTGACGTGGATGAAACCGAGCGCCTGCGCCAATTCATCCTGCACCAGCACCGCCTGGTCCACCCACAAATGCACGCCTGATATCAGGTATCCAGCCCGCCGCCGAGAAACTGTTGCAAGCGGCGCCGCATCAGGCGCCCCTCATTGCCAAGGCAGCCAACGGACGTGCCGGCCAGGTTGTCCTGGGCAAGATCCGAAGCCGCACCGGCAAGAAACAGCGGGCAATCCAGGGTCAACGCCAAGCGGTTCAAGCGCCCGGCAAAGTCATGGTTATGCGAGTAATTGGAGAAGAGGATCAGCGCCTGTGGGCGAGTCTTCTCGCAGACCAGTGTCAACTCGTCAAACGGCTGCCCCATGCCCAGCACTTTAACGGCCAGGTCATCTCGACTCATCAAGAGCGCCGCCACCAGCAACTCCAACTTACGGCACTCGCCAGCCATGGCCGCCAGCAATACCCGCGGCACGGGTGAAGCACACGCCAATTGCAGGCGCTCCAAGGCACGTACGCGCAGGAAGTTGTCGAAGAACAACCATTCGCTCGCCTGACCGAAACGCCCCTCATGACGCAACAGCTCATTCCACAGAGGCATCAGAATGTCCTGGAACACCACGTCGAGTGGGTAGGTAGCCAGAACCTGCCCATACAAACGTTCCAGTTGACGGTCGTCAAAGTCGCTGATGGCCTGCACCAGCCGCGCCTGCCACTGCGGCCATTCGCCCTCTTCGACGACATCGCGCTCCGCACGAACGGCCTTGGCCTGCTGATCGTCGCGAGCGAGAATCTTGCCCACTTTGCTCACGGCTACGCCGCGCTCGATCCAATCGAGAATACGATGGACTGTCTCTATATCGCCCTTGGAATAGAGGCGATGCCCACTTTCAGTGCGCGTGGGCTGGATCAAGCCGTAACGACGCTCCCAGGCACGCAAGGTGACCGGATTGATGCCTGTCAGTCTCGAGACTTCACGGATCGGAAACAGCTTATCGGAAACCGTTGAATCCAGATGCGAAGCACTATCATGCGGAGCAGTAATCACGGGCATTTTTGACCAAAAAACCAACGTTAACTGGGCGCTCATTTAACGCCTTTACACCTGTCTTTTTCAAGTTCTCCGATTTTCGGACCAATGTCGCTGGTGTATTTGGGTAAAACGGGAATAATCCTTGCCTGTTTTTTTGCGCAGCCGCAACACCCCGCGACTACGCCTGTGTGCCACCTACCCGGTTCCGCACACCCGAATATTGGAGATACACAATGTCTACCTCACCCGTCACCCTGATGGTTGCGCGCCGCGTGGCCAAAGGGCGCTATGAAGAATTGATGGCCTGGCTGCGCGAAGGCGAGCAATTGGCCACCGATTTCCCCGGTTACCTGGGCTCCGGCGTGCTGGCCCCACCGCCCGATGACGATGAATTCCAGATCATTTTCCGTTTCGCCGATGAAACCACCTTGCATGCCTGGGAGTTCTCCGCTTCACGCAGCGCGTGGTTGGGCCGTGGCAGCGAACTGTTTGCCGACCCGTCCGAGCATCGCGTGCGTGGCATCGACGGTTGGTTTGGCGCCGCAGGTGCGCGACCGCCACGCTGGAAACAGGCGGTAGCGATCTGGCTGGCGTTTTTCCCGGTGTCGCTGCTGTTCAATTTCGTCCTGAACCCGCTGCTCAGCGAGCTGGAGCTGGCTCCGCGCGTGCTGGTCAGCACCCTGGCCCTTACGCCGCTGATGGTGTACTGGTTCATCCCGCTGTCGACACACCTGCTGGCGAACTGGTTGCATCCCACACCGCCACCGCGCAAGGCCACCGAAGCCGCAGCGTGAATACAGGGGCGGCCGGTCGCTGGTATAGTTCCAACCTGCCAGCGATTCGAGCCTCCCATGACCGCACCAAACGCCCCCATCCTGATCACCGGTGCCGGCCAGCGCGTCGGCCTGCATTGCGCCCAGCGCTTGCTGGATGAAGGGCAACCGGTCATTTTCAGTTACCGCAGTGAACGCCCCGGTGTACACGCCCTGCGCGAGCGTGGTGCGATCGGCCTGTTTGCCGATTTCTCCAGCGAGGCCGGCATCCTGGCCTTTATCGCTGAACTCAAGAGCCAAACTGATAGCCTGCGGGCCATCATCCACAACGCCTCGGCCTGGGTTGCAGAACCCCCTGGCGACGAAAGCCGTGCCTTGACCGACATGTTCAGTGTGCACATGCTTGCGCCGTACCTGATCAACCTGCATTGTTCACCCTTGCTGCAACGTTCTTCACCCGCCGACATCGTGCATATCAGCGATGATGTCGTGCGCAAAGGTAGCCGCCAGCACATCGCCTACTGCGCCACCAAGGCCGGGCTCGATAGCCTCACGCTTTCGTTTGCCGCGCAATTTGCGCCGCGGATCAAGGTCAACGGCATCGCCCCGGCGATGGTGATGTTCAACGAGGGCGATGACGCGGCCTACCGCGCCAAGGTCCTCGCCAAGTCGGCGCTGGGCATCGAGCCCGGGCCCGAGGTGATCTACCAGAGCGTGCGTTACCTGCTGGACAACCCCTATGTCACCGGTACCACCCTGACCGTCAACGGCGGGCGGCATATCAAGTAAGCCGTTTGTGAGGATGTTGTATGACCTTATCCCTGCCCCACCATTACCGCGAGATCCTCAAGGGCCTGGGCGAAGACCCGGAACGCGAAGGCTTGCTCGACACCCCCAAGCGCGCCGCCAAGGCCATGCAGTACCTGTGTCATGGCTACGAGCAGAACCTCGAAGAAATCGTCAACGGCGCGCTGTTCGCCTCCGACAATGACGAGATGGTGATCCTCAAGGACATCGAGTTGTACTCGCTGTGCGAGCACCACCTGCTGCCCTTCATTGGCAAGGCCCATGTGGCCTATATTCCGACCGGCAAGGTGCTGGGCCTGTCAAAGCTGGCGCGCATCGTCGACATGTTCGCGCGGCGCCTGCAGATCCAGGAAAACCTCACGCGGCAGATCGCCGACGCCATCCAGGAAGTGACCCAGGCCGCCGGCGTGGCCGTGGTGATCGAAGCCAAGCACATGTGCATGATGATGCGCGGCGTGGAGAAACAGAATTCAACCATGAACACCTCGGTGATGCTCGGCGCCTTTCGCGAGTCGAACACCACGCGCATGGAGTTCCTGCAACTGATTGGACGGAGCAAGTAGCAATGCCACAACTTCAACCAGGCATGGCGCGCATCCGGGTCAAGGACCTGTGCCTGCGCACCTTTATCGGCATCAACGAGGACGAAATCCTCAACAAGCAGGATGTGCTGATCAACCTGACCATCCTGTATGCCGCCCAGGAAGCCGTGCGTGACAACGATATCGACCACGCGCTGAACTACCGCACCATCACCAAGGCGATCATCGCCCATGTCGAAGGCAACCGCTTTGCCTTGCTCGAACGCCTGACCCAGGAACTGCTGGACCTGGTGATGAGCAACGAATCGGTGCTGTACGCCGAAGTCGAAGTGGACAAGCCCCATGCGCTGCGCTTTGCCGAGTCGGTGTCGATTACCCTGGCGGCCAGCCGCTAACCTCTTGAATCTGCGTGAGCCCTATGAACGACCAACAACGCCTCGAACTTGAAGCCGCCGCCTTTCGCCGGTTGGTGGCGCACCTGGACAGCCGCAAGGATGTGCAGAACATCGACCTGATGAACCTCGCCGGTTTCTGCCGTAACTGCCTATCGAAGTGGTACAAGGCCGAGGCCGACGAGCGCCAGATCGAGCTGAGCCTCGATGACGCCCGCGAAGTGGTGTACGGCATGCCGTACGCCGAGTGGAAAGCCCAATACCAGAAAGAAGCCAGCGCCGAGCAACAGGCGGCGTTTGCCCAAGGAAAACCCCATGACTGATTTGAATACCCTGCGCGCCAGCCTCAACAGCGGCGAACATGCCTTTGCCAATACCCTGGCGTTCGTCACTGCCGGTTATGACTACCAGCCGCAGGCCTTTACCAATGGCACCGTGGAAAACGCCGCCGGGCAGAACGAAGGTTCATGCAAGACCCTGGGCCTGGCGCTGCTGGAAGGCTTGAGCGATCAGGAAGCACTGCTGGCCTTCGGCGAGCATTACCGCTCGGTGGTGGCGACGCCCGAGGGCAGCGACCATGGCAATATTCGGGCGTTGATTGCCCATGGGTTGGCAGGCGTGAAGTTCGCCGCCCAGCCACTGACCCGCAAATCCTGAGTCAGATGTCGATCAACATGTGGGAGGGGGCTTGCCCCCGATAGCGGTGTCTCAGCTAACGAATACTTGGCTGAAAGACTGCTATCGGGGCCAAGCCCCCCTCCCACATTTAAATCGCACTCACAAAAAAACCGGCCTCGCAGCCGGTTTTTTTGCTCAACGGATTTAGAGCGAAGCGTTGCCCAAACCGTCGAGGTAACGCTCGGCATCCAGCGCCGCCATGCAGCCGGCGCCGGCCGAGGTGATAGCCTGGCGATAGACGTGGTCGGCCACGTCACCGGCAGCGAAGATACCTTCGATGTTGGTCGCGGTGGCATTGCCCTCACGGCCGCCCTGTACCACCAGGTAACCGTCCTTGGCGTCCAGCACGCCTTCGAACAGCGAGGTGTTCGGGGTGTGGCCGATGGCGATGAACACGCCGTCGACTTTCAGTTCGTCGAAGCTGCCGTCGTTGTTTTTCAGGCGGGCACCGGTCACGCCCATGTTGTCGCCCAGGACCTCGTCCAGGGTGGCATTGAGCTTGAGGATGATCTTGCCTTCAGCGACACGGGCATGCAGTTTGTCGATCAGGATCTTCTCGGCGCGGAAGGTTTCGCGGCGGTGAACCAGGGTCACGGTGCTGGCGATGTTGGCCAGGTACAGCGCTTCTTCCACCGCGGTGTTGCCACCACCGACCACGGCGACCGGCTTGTTGCGGTAGAAGAAACCGTCGCAGGTCGCGCAGGCGGACACGCCCTTGCCCATGAACGCTTCCTCCGAAGGCAGGCCCAGGTAGCGGGCGCTGGCGCCGGTGGCGATGATCAGCGCATCACAGGTGTAGACGCCGCTGTCGCCGGTCAGGCTGTAAGGCTTTTTCGAGAAGTCGACGCTGTTGATGTGATCAAATACGATCTCGGTTTCAAAGCGCTCGGCGTGCTCTTTCATACGCTCCATCAGCACCGGACCGGTCAGGCCGTGGACATCGCCCGGCCAGTTGTCGACTTCAGTGGTGGTGGTCAACTGACCGCCCGCCTGCATGCCGGTGATCAGCAGCGGCTTGAGGTTGGCCCGGGCAGCGTAGACAGCAGCACTGTAACCGGCAGGGCCGGAACCGAGAATAATCACTCGCGAATGACGGGTATCAGACATGAATCACTCCTATCGACCGCCCGGACCACAAGACGGCTGGAATAAAAAAGGGACCACGAAGCACTTGGGGAAGGCTTTCACTCGCAGACCCTGAAAAATAATGGGTGCAGCGTATCGAGGGAGGCAAGATTAAGGAAATACGGAATAACAATCCAGCTCATAGGTGGTCTCTATGCTGTCGACCCGATTAATCGACGCCTTTGTTACCGTTGATGTCGTCATACCAGCCGCGCTTTCGCCCTGTCGGCAAAGCCGGTAAGGTCGGCGCGTTCGTCATCCTGTTCGGAGTCCTACATGCCCGCCCCCGCTCTTTCCGGTCCGCAATATTTGCGCGAAGGCCTCAAACTGGTCCTCAGCCCCGGCCTGCGCCTGTTTGTGCTGCTGCCGCTGGCGATCAACCTGGTGCTGTTCGTCGGCTTGATCTATTTCGCCGGCCATCAGTTCAGCCTGTGGGTCGACACCTTGATGCCGACCCTGCCCGGCTGGTTGAGTTTCCTCAGCTATATCCTGTGGCCCTTGTTCGTGGTGCTGGTGGTGCTGATGGTGTTTTTCACCTTCACCATGCTCGCCAATATCATCGCGGCACCGTTCAACGGTTTTCTCGCCGAGAAGGTCGAGGTCGTGGTGCGGGGCACCGATGACTTCCCGCCGTTCAGTTGGGGCGAACTGGTGGCCATGGTCCCTCGCACACTGGCCCGGGAAATGCGCAAGCTGGGCTACTTCCTGCCACGGGCCATTGGCCTGTTTATCCTGTCATTCATTCCGGTGGTGAACCTGATCGCCGCGCCGCTGTGGCTGTTGTTCGGCGTGTGGATGATGGCAATCCAGTACATCGACTACCCGGCCGACAACCACAAGCTGGGCTGGAACGAAATGCTCGCCTGGCTGCGCCAGAAACGCTGGCAGAGCATGAGTTTCGGCGGCATCGTCTACCTGGTGTTGCTGGTGCCGGTGGTCAACCTGTTGATGATGCCGGCGGCAGTGGCCGGGGCCACGTTGTTCTGGGTGCGCGAGCAGGGCGCCGAGGCGATGGCCACGCCAAAGGCAATCAAGTCATAAATCCATCATCTCAATGACACAATGACGACATGACCCACGGCGACACTGTGGGTCATGACGACAGCTTCGCTTCACATCACCCTGATCACCGAAACCTTCCCGCCAGAGATCAACGGGGTGGCTAATACCCTTGGCCGCCTGTGTGACGGTTTGCGCGCACGCGGCCATCAGGTCGAGCTGGTGCGCCCACGCCAAGGCACCGATCAGAGCCGGACCAGCGACGACCAGTTGCTGCTGTGTCGCGGCTGGCCGTTGCCTGGCTATCCAGGCCTGCAGTGGGGGCAGTCGTCAATGCACAAGCTGCTACGCCGCTGGACACGCCAACGCCCGGACGTGCTGTACATCGCCACAGAAGGCCCGCTCGGGTTATCGGCGCTACGCGCCGCGCGTCGCCTGGGGATCAGCGTGGTCAGCGGCTTTCACACCAATTTCCAACAGTACTCGAACCAGTACGGCATGAGCCTGTTGAGCCGCGTGGTCACGCACTACCTGCGCTGGTTTCATAACCGCTCGACCTTGACCCTGGTACCCAGCGCCAGCCAACGCCTGGAACTGGAACGCCGGCACTTCGAGCGCCTGGGGATGTTGTCGCGTGGGGTGGACAGCCAACTGTTCAACCCGGCCAAGCGCGATAACGCATTGCGCGAGAGCTGGGGCCTGGGCAATGACGATATTGCGGTGCTGCATGTCGGGCGCCTGGCGCAGGAAAAGAATCTGGGCATGCTCAAGCGTTGCTTCGATACCCTGCGCGATACTTATCCACAGCGTCGCCTGCAACTGATCGTGGTCGGTGACGGGCCGCAACGTGCGCTGCTGGAGCACGACCTGCCGCAAGCCATATTCTGCGGTACCCGGCGCGGCGAAGAACTGGCGCGCCACTACGCCTCGGGGGATCTGTTCCTGTTTCCCAGCCTGACGGAAACCTTCGGCAATGTGGTGCTGGAAGCCATGGCCTCCGGGCTCGCGGTGGTGGCATACGACCAAGCGGCCGCGACCCAGCACATCCGTCATGGTTACAACGGTGTGCTGGCGATGCCCGGCGATGAGGAAGCGTTCTGCGATGCGGCCAATTGGCTGCTGGAAGATCGTGAGCATTTACGCAGGGCACGCCTCAATGCCCGTCGGCATGCCAGTCACCAGGGCTGGCCGGCAATTATCGAGCAGTTCGAGAACCAGCTACGCGGTGTGTGCGGAGAACCTTTTGCTGTTCCCACCCTGCCTTACGTTCGTTGAACGATCGGCGAATGACGTCAGTCGGTTCGCCCTCCTGCCAGCCTAGCCCTTGAATAATGGCTTGCACGACATGACACCTACCAGATGAGGGGACTCCCCCCATGGAGCGCGCTCAAAAAAGAGGCAGGTCATTCATGATCGACAAATAATAGAGAGCCCGCTGGCAATCAGCGGGCGCCCAGCCTTTTACACCAGGCTCATCAACGCCTCACGACTGAACGGCAGGATGTCGCCCTCGCGGCCTTCGCGCACCTTCACTGCCCAATCCGGGTCCACCAGCAAGGCGCGGCCCACGGCGACCAGATCGAACTCATCATTGTTCAAACGCTCCAGCAGTTTTTCCAGACTGGCCGGTTGCGCAACCTTGTCGGTGTTGACCATAAATTGCAGGAACTCGCCATCCAGACCGACACTGCCGACCGTGATGGTCGGTTTACCGGTGAGCTGGCGAGTCCAGCCGGCGAGGTTGAGGTCGGAACCTTCAAACTCAGGCTCCCAGAAACGACGCGTGGAGCAGTGGAATATGTCCACGCCGGCGTCAGACAACGGCTTGAGAAATTCGCCCAGCGCCTCGGGGGTTTGCACCAGACGTGCGCTGTAGTCCTGCTGTTTCCACTGGGAGAAACGGAAGATGATCGGAAAGTCCGGGCCAACTGCGGCGCGGGTTGCCTGGATCAGCTCGATGGCAAAGCGCGAGCGGTTGGCCAGGCTGCCACCGTATTCGTCGGTACGCTGGTTGCTGCCTTCCCAAAAGAACTGGTCGACCAGATAGCCGTGGGCACCGTGGATTTCCACGCCGTCCATGCCGATGCGTTGGGCATCCTTGGCCGCCTGGGCGAAGGCGTTGATCACGTCTTTGATGTCTTGGGTGGTCATGCCGTGAACGACCACGTTGCCATCCTTGAGTTTTTCCATCGGGCCATACGCCGGCACGCTGGCATCAGGCTCAGTACCGATACGGCGCACGCTGCCCACATGCCACAACTGCGGGACGATCTTGCCGCCTTCGGCGTGCACGGCGTCGACCACCTTCTTCCAGCCGGCCAGCGCCGCTTCGCCATAGAAATGCGGAACATTCGGGTAGCCGTTGGAGGCCAGGTGACCGACCACGGTGCCTTCGGTGATGATCAAGCCCACACCTGCGGCGGCACGGCGGCGGTAGTACTCGATGACCTTGGCGTTAGGCACGCCACCTGGGGAAAAAGAACGGGTCATCGGCGCCATGACCACACGGGTCGACAGCTGCAGTGCACCGAGCTGGAACGGTTTGAACAAGGCTTGGACAGGCATGGGAGCACTCCACGGGAGACGGGGTTTATGATGCGGATAATATGAGGAGTGCGAAGGGCTGAGTAGCACTATTGATCTGGGTGATTAAGGGATAAAAGTAGAAGCCCGCCGGTTGTCACCAACCTGTGGCGAGCGTGCTGTTCAAGCCAGGGCTTTTTCGATGGCCTGGACGACCGTCGGATCTTCCGGCGCGGTACGCGGCGAAAAGCGCGCAAGCACCCGACCATCCTTGCCCAATAGGAATTTCTCGAAGTTCCAAGTGATATCCCCTGGAAACTCGGCCCCCTCGCCCGCCAGCAAACGGTACAACTGATGACGCTCAGGGCCGTTTACATCGAGTTTGCTGCCCAGGGGGAAGGTCACGCCGTAGTTCAGGTCGCAGAACTCGCGGATTTCCTCTTCGGTGCCCGGTTCCTGGCTTGCAAACTGGTTGCACGGCAGGCCAAGCACGGTAAAACCCTGGTTCTTGTATTGCTGGTAGAGGTTTTCCAACGCCGCATATTGCGGGGTCAAGCCACATTTGGAAGCCACGTTGACCACCAGCACAACTTGCCCCTTGAAGGGCGCCAGCGCCAGCTCTTGTCCGTCCAAAGCTTTGAGTTTCAGATCGTGGAAAGCACTCATGACGAACTCCAGATATCCCATGTTCTTAGCATTGCGGCTGTTCGAGATTACAACCCGCAAGTCTGCAATCATAGACGCCGATTACAAAACTCGCCTGCGAACTACTGAGCGGTCGGCCACGGCAAAATCGGTATCGCGGTGACTGCGTTCTGTGGGCTGCCTTCGATCAGGCGGTCGCTGTAGACCAGGTACACCAGGGTATTGCGCTTCTTGTCGAGGAAACGCACCACCTGCATGGTCTTGAACACCAGCGAGGTACGTTCCTTGAATACTTCGTCGCCATCCTTGAGTTCACCCTTGAAGCGGATCGGCCCGACCTGACGGCAGGCGATCGATGCCTCGGCACGGTCTTCGGCCAAGCCCAGCCCGCCTTTCACGCCGCCGGTCTTGGCGCGCGACAGGTAGCAGGTCACCCCGTCGACCTTGGGGTCATCGAACGCTTCGACCACGATCCGGTCGTTGGGGCCGACAAATTTGAACACCGTCGAAACCTGGCCAATCTCTTCGGCCGAGGCCAGCAATGGCATGGCCAACAGCAGGCCGAGCAATCCCTTCATCACGCGCATCGTGTATTCCTTTCGTTTAAACCAGGATCAGGTTGTCGCGGTGCACCAGTTCCGGTTCCGCCATGTAACCCAATAGACCGACAATCGCATCAGACGACTGCCCAATGATTTTCTGCGCTTCCAGGGCACTGTAATTGGCCAGGCCACGGGCGATTTCGCGTCCGTCCGACGCCACGCACACCACCATCTCGCCGCGGCGGAAGCTGCCCTGCACCAATTTGACGCCCACAGGCAACAGGCTCTTGTTGCCTTGGGACAGTGCCGATACGGCGCCATCATCCAGCACCAGGGTGCCACGGGTTTGCAGATGCCCGGCCAGCCACTGCTTGCGCGCCGCCAGCATGCCACGCTCGGGCGACAACAGCGTGCCGATGCGTTCACCGGCCTTGAGGCGATCCAGCACACGTTCCAGGCGCCCACCGACGATGATGGTATGGGCGCCGGAACGTGCAGCCAGGCGCGCGGCGCGCAGCTTGGTCTGCATGCCACCACGCCCCAGGGCGCCGCCAACGCTGCCAGCCACGGCGTCCAGCGCCGGGTCATCGGCGCGGGCTTCGTAGATCAGTTGGGCATCAGGGTTGTTGCGGGGGTCGGCGTCGAACATGCCGTCGCGGTCGGTAAGGATGACCAGCAAGTCGGCTTCCACCAGGTTGGCCACCAGGGCAGCCAGGGTGTCGTTGTCGCCGAAACGGATTTCGTCGGTGACCACCGTGTCGTTCTCGTTGATCACCGGGATGACCTTGAGCTCCACCAGGGCGCGCAAGGTACTGCGGGCGTTGAGGTAACGCTTGCGGTCTGACAGGTCGTCGTGGGTCAGCAGGATCTGCGCCGTATGGCGACCGTGCTCGGCAAAGCTGGACTCCCAGGCTTGCACCAGGCCCATCTGGCCGATAGCGGCGGCGGCTTGCAGTTCGTGCATCGCGCTGGGTCGCGCGGTCCAGCCGAGGCGGCTCATTCCGGCGGCAACCGCCCCGGACGAGACCAGTACCAACTCGACACCCGCCTCATGCAAGGCCACCATCTGCTCGACCCAGACGCTCATGGCTGCGCGATCGAGCCCCTTGCCATCCGCCGTCAACAGCGCACTTCCGATCTTTACGACCCAGCGCTGCGCACCTGTCACTTTGCTCCGCATCATCTTCAACCTTAGATAGAGGGCTGCACGCGACCCAGCGCCGCCCATAACGTTATTAGTGACTACAGGTATACCCAGATACCAAAACGCCGCTCCTGGGAGCGGCGTTCAAGTTTATCGCAACGGATCAGTCGCGCACGTAAATGATTTCCGGACCGTCTTCATCATCCACGTCTTCCTCGTCCCAATCATCGTCGCCGATGTCATGGACCGACTTCACGCCGCTGCGACGCAGGGCACGCTGGTCATCCAGAGCCTGCAGCTGGGCACGGGCTTCGTCTTCGATGCGCTGGTCGAGCTCGGCGAGTTCGGCCTTGAACACCGGGTCGGCCGCCAGGCGGTCGGCGCGGTCTTCCAGGTAGCGCATGATGTCGCGGGTCAGGCGCTCGGTGCCTTCTTTGGCGATGGCCGAGATCACGTAGACCGGACCTGTCCATTCCAGGCGATCGACGATTTCCTTGACGCGCTCCTCGTGCTCTTCTTCGAGGATCTGGTCGCATTTGTTCAGCACCAGCCAGCGATCCCGCTCAGCCAGGGACGGGCTGAACTTGGTCAGCTCGCTGACAATCACTTCGGCGGCGTCCGGTGCACTGGTGTCATCCAGCGGCGCCATGTCGACGAGGTGCAGCAGCAAACGGGTACGCGACAAATGCTTGAGGAAGCGAATACCCAGACCAGCACCATCGGAAGCACCTTCGATCAGGCCGGGGATGTCAGCGATCACGAAGCTTTTCCAACGATCGACACTGACCACACCCAGGTTCGGCACCAAGGTGGTGAACGGGTAGTCGGCGACTTTCGGCTTGGCGGCAGAGACCGAGCGGATGAAGGTACTTTTGCCGGCGTTTGGCAGGCCCAGCAGGCCCACGTCGGCGAGGACTTTCATTTCCAGCTTGAGGTCACGCTGTTCGCCCGGCTTGCCCGGCGTGGTCTGGCGTGGCGCACGGTTGGTACTGGACTTGAATCGGGTGTTACCCAGACCGTGCCAGCCGCCCTGCACAACCATCAGCTTCTGGCCGGCCTTGGTCAGGTCCCCAATAACTTCCTGGGTGGCGGAGTCGATGATCGTGGTGCCGACCGGTACGCGCAGTACCAGGTCTTCGCCTTTTTTACCGGTGCAATCGGTGCTGCCACCGTTGGAGCCACGCTCGGCATCGAAGTGCCGGGTGTAACGGTAGTCCACCAGGGTGTTGAGGTTTTCGTCGGCCATCATGTAGATGGAACCGCCGTCACCGCCGTCACCGCCGTTGGGGCCACCGTTTTCGATGAATTTTTCGCGACGGAAACTCATGCAACCGTTACCGCCGTCGCCTGCTTTTACTCGGATGGAAACTTCATCAACGAACTTCATAACAAAACGCCTCTCGCCGCACGGACGAGCTTAAGAAACCAAGACATAAGACTCTTGCAAAAATGAGCGCAGCGACCTCAATCAACGACCGCAAATCCAGCGCTTGAGCCCATTACAAACAGCTTTGCAAGAGACTCACCCCACAAACGAAAAAGCCCCGTCGCGAGACAGGGCTTTTCCAGCAACTACGTAATTATGCCGCGACGACGTCAGTCTTCGGGACAATGCTCACGTAACGACGACCGAAGGCGCCTTTTACTTCGAACTTGATCACGCCTTCGACTTTAGCGAAGAGAGTGTGATCTTTACCCATGCCAACACCGTAACCGGCGTGGAATTGGGTGCCGCGCTGACGCACGATGATGTTGCCCGGGATGATTACCTGGCCGCCATACATCTTCACGCCAAGGCGTTTGGCTTCTGAGTCGCGACCGTTACGGGTACTACCACCAGCTTTTTTGTGTGCCATGAGTCAATTCTCCTAGTGAGGAATTAGGCTGAAATTAAGCCTGAATACCGGTGATTTTGATCTCGGTGTACCACTGGCGGTGGCCCATACGCTTCATGTGGTGCTTACGACGACGGAACTTGATGATGCGGACTTTATCGTGACGACCTTGGGAGATCACTTCAGCCACAACGGTAGCGCCAGCAACAACTGGAGCGCCGATGTTCACGTCATCGCCATTGGCGACCAACAGAACGCGATCAAAGGTAACGGAGTCGCCGGTAGCGAGTTCCAGTTTTTCGATCTTCAGGTATTCACCTGGGGCGACCTTGTATTGCTTGCCACCAGTAACAATTACTGCGTACGACATGGTATTTCTCCGATAATCCTGCTCACCCAGCGCTTTATAAGAAGAGGTATTGGCTGGCATGGCTGCATGGGATGGACGTCCCGAATGCAATTGCGTAAGGCAGGTGCTGCCCAGGAAGTTCAGGGTGCGCGATTGTACGCAAGCCTTTGACGCCTTGCAAGTGGCCGTCTATCGCGCCTTGACACTCGGGGGTCAGGGTCCTAGCATGCCGCGCAACCCTTCTGGAGCGACTGTCGCTGATGCAACCCCAAGCTTTCTACCGCGCGGTCGCGGACGATTTTAGCGCCGTCGACGGCATCATCAAGCAGCAGCTGACTTCTAAAGTGCCGCTGGTCTCCAAAATTGGCGACTATATTACGTCGGCGGGCGGCAAACGCCTGCGTCCTTTATTAGTGTTGCTGTGTGGCAAGGCCCTGGGCCGCGAAGGCGATGACCTGCGCCTGCTGGCCGCCACCATCGAATTCCTGCACACCGCCACCCTGCTGCATGACGACGTGGTCGACATGTCCGGCATGCGCCGTGGCCGTGAAACTGCCAATGCCATGTGGGGCAATGCGCCCAGCGTGCTGGTCGGCGACTTCCTGTACTCGCGCTCATTCGAAATGATGGTCGAACTGGGCTCGATGCCGGTGATGAAGATTCTTTCACAGGCCACGCGCATCATCGCCGAAGGCGAAGTGCTGCAGCTGTCGAAGGTTCGCGACGCCAGCACCACCGAAGAAACCTACATGGAAGTGATTCGCGGCAAGACCGCGATGCTCTTCGAAGCCTCGACCCACAGCGCCGCAGCCCTGTGCGAAGCGACTGCCGAACAGGCCGAAGCCCTGCGTACCTTTGGCGACCACCTGGGCGTGGCGTTCCAACTGGTGGACGACTTGCTCGACTACCGTGGTGACGCCGAAACCCTGGGCAAGAACGTCGGTGACGACCTGGCCGAGGGCAAACCGACCTTGCCGCTGATCTACACCATGCGCGAAGGTACGCCGGAACAGGCGGCCCTGGTGCGCAAGGCGATCCAGAAAGGCGGGATCGAAGACCTGGAAAGCATCCGCGCAGCCGTGGAAGCCTCGGGCTCGCTGGAATACACCGCACAACTGGCACGCGACTACGTGGCCCGTGCGATCAAGTGCCTGGAAGCCCTTCCAGCCAGCGAATACCGGGACGCCCTGGTGGAGCTGAGTGAGTTTGCGGTCGCGCGCACGCACTGACACCTGCAGACTCGGGCCAATGTGGGAGGAGGCTTGCTCCCTCCCACACTTAGTTTGTACTCCCCATCCAAGAGCGTGCCCTGCCTCGCTGCAATTCCCTATATAATGTGCGACTTTTAGCCATCCTGACCTTTAAGGAGCTTTAGTGAGCACGTTGCCACCCTGCCCGAAATGCAATTCCGAATACACCTACGAAGACGGCGCACAACTGATCTGCCCGGAATGCGCCCATGAGTGGTCCGCCACAGGCGAGGCCGAAGCGGCCGGCGATGAAACCGTGAAGAAAGACTCTGTGGGCAACGTCCTGCAGGACGGCGACACCATCACCGTGATCAAGGACCTCAAGGTCAAGGGCACCTCCCTGGTGGTCAAGGTCGGCACCAAGGTCAAGAATATTCGCCTGTGCGACGGCGACCACGATATCGACTGCAAGATCGACGGTATCGGCCCGATGAAACTCAAGTCCGAGTTCGTTCGCAAAGTCTGATCCTGTTGCCTCCATCCCGCGCCCGCCGCGGGATGGCGTTTCGCCCTCCGCGTTGATCGAACGCAATACCCACACAGAAAAATCCACAAACCGCCAATAGGCACTTGCTATTCCACGAACAAGAATTATTCTCATTGAAACCCATCAAGGAGAACGACCATGACTTATTTGATAGATGCCTGGCTGGACCGTCCCCACCCTTACCTGCGAATCCTTCATCGGGAAACCGGAGAAGTCTGTGCCGTGCTGGAGGAGGAAGCGTTGAACGAACTGCAGGACCAAGGCGACCTGGACGTGAATGGCCTGAGTTCCAGTGAACCCGGTGTACTGAAGGAAGTGGTGCGTAACCTGTTTCTATTCTGCTACGCCCGGGCATTGCGCCCGACGACAGAGCTCAATGGCAAGTTTCATCCATGAGCAACCCTGCAAAATCCTGTAGGAGCGAGCGTGCTCGCGAAGAACGCACAAGCAACGCGTTCATCCAGGATGCCCGCGTCATCGTTGACGTGTTTGGCGAGCAAGCTGGCTCCTACAGGTAATCAAAAGCAGGTCTTACAGAACGTCGAGCAGCTCGACGTCGAATACCAGAACGCTGTGCGGCGGGATGCTGCCAACGCCTTGAGCGCCGTAAGCCAGCTCGCTCGGCACGTACAGGCGCCATTTGCTGCCAGCATTCATCAGTTGCAGCGCTTCGGTCCAACCGGCAATCACGCCGCCAACCGGGAATTCTGCTGGCTGGCCACGCTCGTAGGAGCTGTCGAACACAGTGCCGTCGATCAGGGTGCCGTGGTAGTGCGTACGCACCTGGTCTTCACGGGTCGGCTTGGCGCCATCACCGGCAGTCAGTACTTCAAATTGCAGGCCGGAAGCCAGAGTGGTGATGCCATCACGCTTGGCGTTTTCAGCCAGGAAAGCCAGGCCAGCGCCAGCAGCGGCTTCAGCCTTGGCAGCGGCTTCGGCTTGCATGATTTCGCGGATGACCTTGAAGCTGGCGGCCATTTGCTCTTGGTCAACACGGCTCGGTTTGCCGGCGAACGCGTCGGTCAAGCCCGCCAGGATCGCGTCAAGGCTTACACCGGGTGGTGGGTTGTCGCGCAGTTGGTCGCCCAACTGACGGCCGATGCCGTAGCTGACGCGGGTTTCGTCGGTGGACAGATTAACTTCGGACATGAAGAGGCTCCGCTGTAGGGCAGCTGGTTTCCCGTACTACCCAGAACTAAAAGGGCCAGCAGACTAGCACAGAAAATGAGTGCGGGATGAGAGCCGCCGTCATGCCTGCCTGGGGCCGGCGCTCGGTTATACCGGGCTCCACGCGTCGGTTTGCAAATTAATCGTTTCAGTTTCCCGCCCCCCCGCCGATATGGCCTGAACACCTTGGCTGGCTCAAACAACAACACCGTCCAGCAGACAGACATCAACTTTGCGGAGCATTAGATGAACAGCTGGTTCGGTAACATCAGCGTCAACCTCAAACTGGGCCTGGGCTTCGGCCTGGTGCTTGTCCTCACCTCGATCCTGGCGCTGACCGGCTGGACCAGCCTGGGCAGCCTGATCGACCGTAGCAACTGGATGAGCGATATCACCCAGCTCAACGCCTCCCTGACCAAGCTGCGCATCGTGCGCCTGCAATACATGCTGGCCAACGGCGATGAAGCCGTTGCACAAAACGTACAGACCAGCCTGGACGCGTTCGCCGCCCAGCAGCAAAAGCTCCTGGACAGCTTCAAGAGCCCGGAGAACGTCAAGCTGCTCAACGAGCAAAAGGCTATCATCACGGCATATCAGCAGTCCCTGAACAAGATGCGCGAGGCCTACCGCAACGGCAACGCCGCACGCCAGGTAATGGGCGATAAGGCCGATATAGCCAACGCACAGATCGACGCACTGGACACCAACGTGCAACAGATGCCCGAAAGCCCGGAACGTTTCACTCAGTTCCAGGCCGTGACCCATGCCAAGCAAGAGTTCCAGTTGGCCCGCTACGAAGTGCGCGGCTATACCGGTAACGTCAACGCCGATACCGAAGCCCGCGCAGCGGCACAAATCGAAAAAGCCATCAGCGGCCTCAAGGGCCTTGGCGCAGCGTTCGGTACCAGCCAACAGAGTGCGCTCAGCGCACTGGAAAGCGCCCTCGGTGCCTATCGCAGCGCCGTGCAGAACTACAAGGCAGCCAATGCCAATATCGTCTCGGCACGCGCTGAAATGACCACCCAAGGTGCCGATATCGTCACCATCAGCGACAAGCTCTACGACATCCAGCTGGATCGCCGTGACGCTGAAAGCGCCCAGGCCCGCAGCCTGCAATTGATCAGCACCTTGCTCGCCCTGCTGGTGGGCATCATCGCCGCCCTGGTTATCACCCGCCAGATCACCCGCCCGATCCAGGAAACCCTGGCCGTGGTGGAACGCATTGCTTCCGGCGACCTGAGCCACAATATCCAGGTCACCCGCCGCGATGAACTGGGCGTATTGCAACAAGGCATCCAGCGCATGGGCACGACCCTGCGTGAGCTGATCAGCGGCATTCGCGACGGCGTAACCCAGATCGCCAGCGCCGCCGAAGAGTTATCGGCCGTCACCGAGCAGACCAGTGCCGGTGTGAACAGCCAGAAGATCGAGACCGATCAGGTCGCCACGGCGATGCACGAAATGACCGCCACCGTGCAGGAAGTTGCACGCAACGCCGAACAAGCCTCCCTGGCCGCAGCCGATGCCGATGGCCAGGCCCGCGCAGGCGACAAAGTGGTGGCCGAGGCCATCGCCCAGATCGAACGCCTGGCCGCCGAAGTGGCGCGCTCCACCGACGCCATGGCGCACCTGCAACAAGAGAGCAACAAAATCGGCAGCGTGATGGACGTGATCAAGGCCGTGGCCGAGCAAACCAACCTGCTGGCCCTCAACGCGGCGATTGAAGCGGCGCGTGCCGGTGAAGCCGGTCGCGGATTTGCCGTGGTCGCCGACGAAGTACGTGGCCTGGCCCAGCGCACACAGAAATCCACCGAGGAAATCGAAGGCCTGGTGGCCGGTTTGCAGAACGGCACCCAGCAAGTGGCCAACGTGATGAACAACAGCCGCAGCCTCACCGACAGCAGCGTCGAACTGACCCGCAAGGCCGGTGTGTCGCTGGAGAACATCACCCGGACGGTGTCGAACATCCAGTCGATGAACCAGCAGATCGCCGCCGCCGCCGAACAGCAAAGCGCCGTGGCCGAAGAGATCAGCCGCAGTATCGTCAATGTGCGTGATGTGTCGGAACAGACCGCCACCGCGAGCGAAGAAACGGCCAAGTCGAGTGTGGAACTGGCGCGCCTGGGTAGCCAGTTGCAGCAGATGGTCAGCCACTTCCGGGTGTAAGAAACCAAAAAGCCGCTTCGGTATTAACCGAAGCGGCTCCACTTCTCAGACCTTACAGGTCATCGAAGCTGTCCCGCAGGAATGTCCACACGTGATAAACACGTACGGCATTCACTACGAGGTTCCATGTACGTCGTGCAAACCTAGACATACTCGGCCCTCCGTGAGTTGGGCCTTACCTCCAGCACACTTACCGGAACACGTGAGCCTTTGGATGCACGTCAGTGCTCCTGTGAGGCGGCTGGGTTGATGGTCCTCCCGCATTAATCCGGCACGGATTGCAAGCCCGTGGCAGTCGGTCCAAAATTTGCGCGCGAACCCAGCCAACCTTCCTCACGATGAACGCAGAACGGGGGTGATGCTAGCTCAGCCATCTACGCCAAGGTGTTGCAAGTAACAGTTGATCACCCTCAAAAATTGTTGCTGTTCTTTGCAATTAAAAGCCAACAAAACCAGTTATCGTCAGCCCTTGTATAAAACCTTAAAGCAGCAGTAGTATCTCCAACACGTCAGTGCTCCTGTGAGACAGCAACCCCAGCCGCAAACTGGGACTGCAAAAAAAACCGCCTACAAAGGCGGTTTTTTATTACCTGCGATTTGCCTCTCAGCCCTCGCCTTCCTCAACAAACACCAGCCGATTCCCAAACGGATCCTTGATGCTCATCTCCCGCGAGCCCCAAGGCGTTTGCTCCACCCCAGGCTTGGCATACCGGTAGCCCTTGTCCACCAACTGCTGCTGGTACGCGTCCACCCCTTGCGCCTGAATCCGCACCGCCGCGCCCGGCGAAGCATCGCCATGATGCTCGGACAAATGCAGCACACACTCGCCCAATGACACCTGCAGGTACAACGGAAAATTCGCCTCGAAGCGATGCTGCCAGTCGACCTTGAACCCGAGGAAATCGACATAGAATCCCAACGCCTTGGCCTCATCGAAAATCCGCAGGATGGGAATGACTTTTCCTAAGTGCATGGCAACCGCTCCGTGTATAAGAGCGCCCACTATAGAGTCGAAAACCCACCCCGCAAATCCCCGCTGCGCGCCAAAAAGCGGCCCGGTCGCTGACCATTCGCCTGCCCCTCGCGGTAGCTCAACACGCCATTGACCCACACACCGTCAATGCCCTCGGCGGCGCGTTGCGGTTGCTTGAAGTCCGCCACATCGCGTATGCGCAGCGGGTCGAACAACACCAGGTCGGCCCAATGCCCTTCACGTATTTCACCCCGTTCGGACAAGCCAAATCGCGCCGCCGACAACCCGGTCATTTTATGTACCGCCGTGTGCAGCGGGAACAGGCCGACATCGCGGCTGAAATGTCCCAACACCCGTGGGAATGCGCCCCACAAACGCGGATGCGGGAACGGATCTTCAGGCAAACCATCCGAGCCGACCATCGACAACGGGTGCGCCAGGATCCGCCGCACATCCGCCTCATCCATGCCGTAATACACCGCGCCGGCCGGTTGCAGGCGCCGCGCCGCGTCCATCAGCGAGACGCCCCACTCACCCGCAATGTCCTGCAAGTCACGCCCGCCCATGCCAGGGTGCGGCGTCGACCAGGTAATCGTGATACGGAACGCATCGGTCACCTGCTTGAGATCCAGGGTCGATGAACTCGCCGCATAGGGATAACAATCACACGCCACCGGGTGGGTTTTCGCCGCCGACTCCAACGCTGCCAACAGCTGTGGACTACGTCCCCAGTTCCCGGCTCCTGCACATTTGAGGTGGGAAATAATCACCGGTATCCGTGCATGCCGGCCGATCAGAAAAGCCTCATCCATCGCCTCCAGCACCGGTTCGAATTCGCTGCGCAGATGGGTGGTGTATACCGCACCGTAGGCCGTCAGTTCTTCACTCAGTTGCAGCACTTCATCGGTCTCGGCATTGAACGCGCTGGCATAGGCCAGGCCGGTGGATAACCCCAGTGCACCGGCGTCGAGACTGTCCTTCAACTGCACACGCATCGCGGCGATTTCACCAGCAGTGGCGGTGCGATGCAGATCATCCATGTGGTTGCTGCGCAGTGCCGTATGACCGATCAGCGCTGCCACGTTGACCGCCGGATGGGCGTTTTCCACTGCGCGGCGGTAATCGCTGAAACGCGGATAGGCGAACGCCTCGCGCTGCCCCAGCAGGTTCATCGGGTCCGGCGGATCACCGCGCAAACTGACCGGAGAAGCACTGATCCCACAGTTACCGACGATCACCGTGGTCACCCCCTGGCTCAGCTTGGGCAACATCTGCGGATGACGGATCACCACCGTGTCATCGTGAGTGTGTACGTCAATAAAGCCCGGTGCCAATACGCGGCCGGCGGCATCGAATTCATGCTCGCCATGGGCCGCTGACAAATCGCCAATCGCCGCAATACGCCCGTCGCGCATCCCCACATCCGCAACGTAGCCAGGGGTGTTGCTGCCATCGATGATCAACGCCTGGCGAATCAGCGTGTCGTACTTCATATCAGTCTCCAAGCGGCAGGCTGTCAGGGCCGCCGCGGTAATCGTCCAGGGCCAGCTTGATGCGGCGCAGGCGCTCCTGGTTGTCGTCCGGCATGGCCAGTGCCAGCTCGGTGGCGAGCAGGTCGATGGCCAGCAGCATGCCGTAGCGCGCCGCCGTAGGTTTGTAGATGAAGCTGGTTTCGGCCGGTTGCAGCGGCAGCAACACATCGGCCAACTGCGCCAACGGTGAATCCGCCAGGGTGATGGCGATGATGCGCGCGTCGTAGCTGCGCGCCAGCGTCACCACGTCGAGCAATTCGGGGGTCAGGCCAGTGAGCGAACAGACGATCAGCGCATGTTCGGCCCCCAATGTTGCCGCCGTGACGCGCATCATCACCGGGTCATGGCACGCGGCAATCGGATACCCCAGGCGTACCAACCGTACCTGCAACTCCTCGCTGCACAGGCTTGAGGGGCCGCCCATGCCGAAGGCGTGGATCATCCGCACCTTGCCCAGCAGGTTGACCGCATCGACAAAGCTGGCTTGATTGAACCCCGACAAGTGCTGGCGCAACGTCGCCTCGATATCGCCGAGGATCTGGCGGTGAAACGCCGACTGTTCCGGCAAGCCCGCCGGGTCCAGGAAGCGGCTGCCGACACCGCCGGCCTGGGCCAATTGCAGGCGCAGGTCGCGCAAGTCCCGACAGCCGACACTGCGGGCAAACCGTGACAGGGTCGCGGTGCTGACCTCGGCCCGTTGGGACAACGCTTCCAGGCTGGCCGATGCAGCGAAGCCCACGTCATCCAGCATCAGCTTGGCGATACGGCCTTCGCCGGCGCTGAAGGAGGCCTGGCGGGCGCGGATCTGGTAGAGGATGTCCATGGGGGCTCCGGGTTACAAAATACAGGACAGGCCGTACGTCAGACCGAAGGCGACCACTGAAATCAGGGTCTCCAGCACGGTCCAGGTCTTGAAGGTCTGGATTACCGTCATATTGAAGTATTCCTTGATCAGCCAGAAGCCGCCGTCGTTGACGTGGGAAAAGATCACCGAGCCAGCACCGGTGGCCAGCACCAGCAATTCCGGGTGTGGATAACCCAGGCCCAGGGCGACCGGTGCCACCACACCCGACGCCGTGGTCATGGCCACCGTGGCCGAGCCCGTGGCAACCCGCATCAGCGCGGCGAACAACCAGCCCATCACCAGCGGCGACAAGTTAAAGGCATTGGCCAGGCCGAGGATCTCATGGGTGACACCGGCATCCACCAGAATGCGGTTCAAACCGCCACCGGCGCCCACCAGCAAGGTGATGCTGGCGGTCGGCGCCAGGCACTCATTGGTGAACTTGAGAATCGACTCGCGGTTGAAGCCCTGCGCCAGGCCCAGGGTCCAGAAACTCACCAGGGTCGCCACCAACAGGGCGATCACCGAGTTGCCGATAAACAACAGGAACTGGTTGAACGCAGTGCCCGGCGTGGACAGCAGGTTGGCCCAGCCGCCGATCATCATCAGCACCACCGGCAACAGGATGGTGCCCATGGTCAGGGCGAAGCTCGGCAAGCGAGTGCGCGGTTCGCGGTCGATAAACTGGCGTTCCAACGGGTTTTCCGCCGGTAAGTGGATGCGCGGCACGATGAACCTGGCGTACAGCGGGCCGGCGATGATCGCCGTCGGGATACCGATCAGGATCGCATAGAGCACGGTCTGCCCGACCGATGCGTTATACGCCAGCACCGCCATCATCGCCGCCGGGTGCGGCGGCACCAGCGCATGCACCACCGACAAGCCGGCCACCATGGGCAAGCCGACCATCAGGATCGACACCCCGACGCGCCGCGCCACGGTAAAGGCGATCGGCACCAGCAACACAAAACCGACCTCGAAAAACAAGGGCAGCCCCACCAGGAAGGCAATGCACACCATCGCCCAGTGCGCATTGCGCTCGCCGAACCGGTTGATCAGCGTACGCGCCACCTGCTCGGCACCGCCGGACTCGGCCATCATCTTGCCGAGCATGGTGCCCAGCGCCACCACCAGGGCGATATGCCCCAGGGTCTTGCCGACGCCCGCTTCGTAGGACCCCATGATGGTATCCGCCGGCATCCCGGCCATCAGTGCCAAGCCGATGGACACCAGGGTGATGACGATAAACGGGTTGAGTCGGTAGCGTGCTATCAGCACGATCAAAGCAATGATGGCGATGGCAGCGTATGCCAATAGCCCGAAGCCCGGTGATGCGGCCATGCGGTACTCCTCGGAAAGGGTCACGTCGAATAGGTTGTGAAACTCATAAATCATTACCGGGACTGACTTTCAATTTTTATGAAAGTAATTTTCGCGCAGGGATAAGCGCCGTCGCATTGGGACATGCCCAGCGCCAGTGCATGAAAATTCGGGGGGTGTTCTTACATGAAGATCAGACAACGCCGGAAACTCACCGAGCGCCATCGAGTCATAGAATGCGCACTCACTCATGCCCAGGAACCGACCATGATTCGCACCTCACTCGCCGCCAGCGCCGTGCTTCTCGCCCTGTGCGGCAGCGCTTCAGCCGCCGACAACGCCGCACTGAAGAAATGCATGGACAGCGCCAATACGACCTCAGACATGGTCAATTGCAACGCCAAGGAAGCCAAGGTGCAGGATGAGCGCCTGAACCGCGCCTACAAGACCGCCCTCGCCGCCCAGGAAGGCGCGCGTAAGCAACAATTGCAGGACGTGCAGCGCCTGTGGATCAAATACCGCGACGCCAATTGCGCCTTTGCGGGCAGCGCCACTGGCGGCACCATTGACCAGGTCAATGGCTCCGGCTGTGTGCTGGACATGACCCAGACCCGCGCCCAGGAATTGGAAGACCTGGTCGGGCCGTAACACACCCGACCTCTGTAGGAGCGAGCTTGCTCGCGAAAAACTCACAGGCGCCGCGTTGATTCAGGAAATACGCGTTATCGTTGACGTTTTTCGCGAGCAAGCTCGCTCCTACAGGTGTGTGTGATCAATCGTGGTGAACCTTGGCACGCTTGAGCAGCTTCTTGCAGCGCTCGGACAAATGCAGCACCCGCAGATGCTTGCCGGCCTTGCTGTAGCGCTCGCGCAGGGTCATCAGCGCGGCAATCGCCGAGTAGTCGACAAAGCTCAGGTGGCGGCAATCCAGGGTCACGTGCGCCGGGTCGTTGGCGGGGTCGAACTGGTTCAGGAACGGCGTGGTCGAGGCAAAGAACAACGTGCCATGCAGGCGGTAGAGCTTGCTGCCGTCGTTTTCCAGGTGTTCATCCGCATACAACTCCCGCGCCTGTTGCCAGGCGAAGTTCAGCGCTGCGATCAGAATGCCGCAGAGCACCGCCGTGGCCAGGTCGGTGAACACGGTGATCACGGTCACCGCGAGAATCACCAGCACATCATTGAGCGGCACCTTGTTGATCACCCGCAATGACGCCCAGGCAAAGGTCTGCTGCGACACCACGAACATCACGCCCACCAGCGCCGCCAGCGGGATGCGTTCAATCAGCGGTGACAGAAACAGAATGAACAACAGGATCATTACCCCGGCAAACACGCCGGAGAAACGCCCGCGCCCGCCGGAGCTGAGGTTGATCACGGTTTGCCCGATCATCGCGCAACCGCCCATGCCGCCGAACAGGCCCGAGACCATATTCGCCGCGCCCAGGGCCACGCTTTCGCGGTCCGGGTAGCCACGGGTCTCGGTGATTTCGTCGGTAAGGTTGAGGGTCAGCAGGGTTTCCAGCAGGCCGACCATGGCCATCAGGAACGCGTAAGGCGCGATGATGCCGAGGGTGTCCAGCGACCAGGGTATCTGCGGCAGCGCGAAGGTGGGCAGGCCACCGGCGATGTGGGCCATGTCGCCCAGCGTGCGTGTTGGCAAGCCCAGCAGGTACACCGCCAGGCCCACGCCAAGAATCGCCACCAGCGCAGGCGGCACGGCACGGGTGACGCGCGGCAGCAGGTAGACGATGGCCATGGTCACCAGCACCAGGCCGCTCATCACATACAGCGGCGTGCCGCTGAGCCAGCGTTCGCCGCTCTTGAAATGCTCCAGTTGCGCCAAGGCAATGATGATCGCCAAGCCGTTGACGAACCCCAACATCACCGGGTAGGGCACCATGCGCACCAGCTTGCCCAGGCGTAGCAGGCCGAACGCAACCATGATCAGCCCGCCCAACAACACCGTCGCCAGCAAATACTCCACGCCGTGTTGCACCACCAGCGCGACGATCACCACCGCCATCGACCCCGCCGCCCCGGAGACCATGCCCGGCCGGCCGCCGAACAACGCGGTGAGGGTGCAGATGATGAAAGCGCCGTAGAGTCCCATCAGCGGGTTGAGGTGAGCCACCAAGGCAAAGGCGATGCATTCGGGCAGCAACGCGAAAGACGTGGTGAGGCCGGCCAGTGCATCGGCGCGCAGTCGGGTGAGGTTCATGAGGTACCAGGGCATTGCGGGAGATAAGGCGGGGAATGGTACGGAATTGAGCGCGACGGGACCAGATTTTTAAGGCAGGCAACTCCCTGTGGCAAGTGGGCTTGTTGCAATGCCAGTCAGTTAAGGAGCAACACTGTCACTGTGGCGAGCGGGCTTGCCACAGTAAGCCTGCTGCCACAACAAATCCGCTTGCCATCAGTGAATGGCAGAAAGCCTAGACCATCTCGTGGCGAATCCACTCCACCACCGACGTGCGCTTCGGTGCCCAGCCCAGCAACTCGCGGGCATGCTTGCCGCGCACGCGGCTGTTGGAGCCCAGGCCATAGTTGGCCATTTCATAGCCCCATTCGGCTTCAGCCTCGGCCAGTGGCCAATCCTGCGGCTTACCCAGGTTCAGGGCTTGGGCGATCGCGGTGGTCATGTCGATAAACGAGGCCTCGCCGCTTTCCACAAAGTAGAACGTCCCCGGCACATTCTTCGTCAGCGCCAGCAGGTACAGCGCCACCACGTCTTCAATGTGCACGTTGGACCAAATGTTTTGCCCCGTCCCCACATGGCGCACCACCCCACTCTTGCGCGCCTGCTTGAGCAAGCGCGGCAATTGCACACTGTCACGCTTCACGCCCAGGCTGTGGCCGTAGATCAGGGTGTTGCAGATCACGGCCGAATTCACGCCGTCGCGGGCAGCCGCCAGGACCAGGTTGTCGATGGCCACGCGTGCAGCCTTGTCGACGGTCGGCTCCGGCAGGTTGTCTTCGAAATAGATGACATCACTGGCCTTGCCGCCCGACGCATCGCCCACAATGCTCGAACCGCTGGTATGCAGGAATGGCTTGTTCGAGCCTTTCAGCGCAGCCAGCAGGGTTTCCACCGCGGCACGGTGGTCGCTGCTCGCGGCATTGATCACCGCATCGGCTTTGTGCGCCTGCGCGGTCAATACGGCGGCGTCATCGAGGGTACCGATCACCGGGTTGATGCCCAGGGCGGTCATTTCAGCCGCTTGCCCGGCGCTGCGTACCAGACCGGTAACTGTGTGGCCGGCCTTGACCAGGCCAGTGGCGATGGAACCGCCGATAAAACCGGCTGCGCCGGTAATGAATACGTTCATGGAGAGTGCTCCTGACGGGGTAAGTGATGGGTCCATTGTTACGGACTCATCCCTGCCGAATAAGCCCGCAGCGCCCAATTCACTCTTGCGTGACGGTCACGAATCAGCAGGCATACCGCGCCAGCTTGGCTTGGATGAAGTCCAGGAAGCACTGGATGCGTAAGGCCAACTGCGAATTGCGGTAGAACACCGCATGGATCGGCTGGCGATAGCCACTGTTGAACGCCTCCAGCACCGGCACCAGGCGCCCGGCATTGATGTCGTCGACGGTCATGAAGTTGGACAGGCAGCAAATGCCCTGTCCTTCCAGCGCCAGCTGCCGCAAGGTTTCACCGCTGGACGCAGCAATGCCGGGCTGGATCAGCCAGCGGTCACCTTCCACATGGCGCAGGGGCCAATGGTTGAGGGTTTCGGTCTGGGTGAAGCCGAGCAAGGTGTGGTCGGCCAGTTCGGCAACCGTCGTCGGCGCACCATGCTGCTTGAGGTAGGCGGGGCTGGCGAGGATATGCAGCGGCGACCAGCCGAGGGAGCGCGCATGCAGGGTGGAGTCGGCCAGGGCGCCAATGCGAATGGCGATGTCGGTGCTTTGCTCCAGCAGGTCGATGATCAAATCATCGCTGTTCAGCTCCAGCTGGATGTCCGGGTACAGGCTGCGAAACTCAGCGATGTACGGCACGATCCCATGCAACATGAACGGCACGGCGGCGTTGATACGCAGGCGCCCGGCCGGATTTTTCTGGCGGGACGACAGGCGCTCCTCCAGCTCGTCCATCTGCGCCAGGATCAGCTTGGCCTGCTCGAAGAAGTACTTGCCCTCCTCGGTCAGGTCCATGCGCCGCGTGGTGCGGTTGATCAGCGTGGTCTCAAGCTTGGCTTCCAGGCGCGACAGCGTACGGCTGACCGCTGACGGCGTCTGCCCGACCTGTTCCGCCGCCGCGGAAATCGAGCCGCACTCAATCACGCTGACGAAGATCTGTAGCTCATCGGATCGGGCTTTCACAGGCGGTCCTCATTATCGGTTCAGCGCAGCTTACACCGGGAGGTTGAACACCTGCGCCAGATGCTGCTCGTAGCGCGCCACATCGGCTTCGATGGCCGGGCGTTTCATCACGTCCACGCAGAGGAAGGTCGGCAGCCCGGTCATGCCGAGGAACTCGTTGGCTTTGTGGAACGGGAAGTACACTGCGTCCACGCCCTTGGCTTCGAAGAAGTCAGTCGGGTCGTCAAAGGCTTGCTGCGGGGCGTTCCAGGTCAGCGACAGCATGTATTGCTTGCCCTGGATGAGGCCACCGCTGCCGTATTTCTGCGAGGCGTCGGAGCGGGTGCGACCATCGCTGGCGTACAGGCTGCCGTGGCCTTCGGTGAAGACTTCGTCGATGTACTTCTTGACGATCCACGGCGCGCCCATCCACCAGCCAGGCATCTGGTAAATGATCACGTCGGCCCAGAGGAATTTGGCGACCTCTTCGGCCACGTCGTAGCCGGCATCGATATGGGTGACTTTGACGTCGATACCGCCTCGGTCCAACACCGCCAAGGCGGTGTCATGCAGGGTGGTGTTGTAGCGGCCATCGGAGTGGGCGAACTTTTTGCCGCCATTGAGCAGGAGTACTTTTTTCATGGGAAGCGTCCAGAAGGTTGAAAATGTCTGGGCGCAGACTATCGGCCTCGGCCCCTTGGAATAAGCCACCACTGAGCAAAATACTTTTGACCAGAAATCACGAATACCTCAATCATTGTTAACCGCTGATCAGCAGATGCCCGCCCAACAAGGCCATACCGATAAAAAACACGCGCTTGAACAACAGCGCACTGATGCGCTGGCGCACCACCTGGCCCAGCCACATACCCAGCAGCGCCGGCACCAGCGCCAGCAACGAGGCACTGACTTCTCCCCCGCCCAAGGTGCCACGCCAGGCCAATCCCGCGGCCAACGCGAGGGTCGACACGCTGAACGACAGCCCCAACGCCTGCACCAACTGATCGCGATTCAACCCCAACGCTTGCAGGTACGGCACCGCAGGGATCACGAATACGCCCGTCGCCGAGGTGATCACGCCGGTGATCAGCCCACACAGCGGGCCCAGCCAGCGCTCGGTTGGGGCGTTGACCTTGAACGTGGGCAGGAACAGTCCGCTCAGTGCATACGCCAGCAACGCCGCGCCCAACGCGCGCACCACCCATTGCCCGCCGTCCATTCCCAGCCACACCGTGCCCAGCCCGGTACCGAGGAAAATCAGCAGCAACATCGGCCACAGGCGCTTGAGCAAAGCACTCAGGTGCCCGCCGCATGCCAATTGCCACAGGTTGGTGACGGTCGAAGGGATGATCAGCAACGCCGCAGCCTGCGCCGGCAACATAGCCAGGCCGAGCATGCCCATGGCCACGGTGGGCAGGCCGAGACCGATCACGCCCTTGACGGTGCCAGCCAGCAGGAAGGTGCCGATCACCAGCAAGGTAAGGGCGGGGCCGAGGTTTTGGTAAAACGCGAGGAGGGTATTCATGGGCCGATTGTGCGACTTTTCGATAAGCTCGGAAATTCGCCATATACTGAGGCAGCCTCTTGTTTTGCATGAGGCTGAGGCCTCATCGGGAGCAAGCTCCCTCCCACACTTGGGCTGCATTTCAAATGAGGGAGGGGCGGTGCGAGGCGTCGACTCGCTCCCGATGAGGCCAGTCCTATCACCCGAGCAATCAGCCATGCACTTTGACCTGATCGACCTGCGCCTCTACCTGCACGTCCTCGACACCGGCAATATCACCGCCGGCGCGGCCCGCAGTCATTTATCCCTGGCCGCCGCCAGCGCGCGCATCCGGGCGATGGAGGCCTCGTTGGGCATCGAGTTTCTCGACCGTGGGCGGCGAGGCGTCACCCCTACGCCTGCGGGAAAAGCCTTGGCCCGTCACGCCCGCCTGCTGCTGCAACAGGCCGAGCACCTGCAACAGGACCTCGCGGAATACGCCAACGGCGTCAAAGGCCAGGTGCGCCTGCTGTGCAACACCACCGCGCTCAGCGAATACCTGCCGGAACTGCTCGCGGACTTTCTGCGCGAACACCCCAACCTCGATATCGACCTGCAGGAACTGCCAAGCCTGCGCATCACCCAGGCCTTGCGCCAGGGCACGGCGGACCTGGGGATCATCTCCGACGCCGTGGACGCCCACGGCTTGCAGACCCTCGCGTTTCGCGACGATCCACTGGTGCTGATCATGCCGCTGGAGCATCCGTTGACGGCAGCAAGTACGGTGAGTTTTATCGACAGCCTGCATTACGACTATGTGGGCCTGGCCGCCCACAGCGCGCTGGCGGTGTACCTGGAAGAACAGGCGTTGCACGCGGGGTTTCGCTTGCAAACGCGCATCCGTGCCGAGGGCTTTGACGGGGTGATGCGCATGGTTGCACGCGGCGCTGGCCTGGGGATCGTGCCCCAGGCGGCGCTGGCCCGTTGGCCGTTGGAGCAGCGCTTCAAGGCCCAAGCGTTGCGAGAAGATTGGGCCTGTCGAACACTGCTGTTATGCGCGCGCTCGTTCGACCACCTGCCAGGTTACGCCAGGGCCTTGTTCGACGCCTTGGCCCTGCCCTTGCGGAAAAACCCGTAATACACCGCCGACAGGATCAGCAGGAACGGCACGCCAAATACCAACGTCATCTTGAACGCCCCGGTGAAATAGGTGGTGATCATCACCGCGCCCATCAGCAGCAAGGTGATCAACGCACCGATGGCGTAGCTCACCCGTACGCTGGGGCCGGCATAGCCGATGGCGTTGCACGGTCTAACTGTTGTCACAGATCCCCTGTGGGAGGGGGCTTGCCCCCGATGACGGTGTGTCAGTCACTTAGATGTTTGCTGATCCACCGCTATCGGGGGCAAGCCCCCTCCCACATTTTGATCTGCGTTATCTTCAGGTGACGCTGTGGCGGACTTTGAATTGCGGTTGGTCCCAGGTGCGGTTGTCGAGGATTTCACCGAGGATTTCCACGGCATCCCACACCTCGGTAAAGCTTGTGTACAACGGCGTAAACCCAAAGCGCATGATGCGCGGCTCGCGGTAGTCACCGATCACACCACGGGCGATCAACGCCTGGATCACCGCATAGCCTTCAGGGTGCTCGAAGCTCACATGACTGCCACGCCGGGCGTGCTCACGCGGGGTGATCAGTACCAGCTCATGGGCAGCACAACGGGCCTCCACCAACGCGATAAACAGGTCGGTCAACGCCAGGGACTTGCTGCGCAGGCTGGCCATATCGGTCTGTTCGAAAATCTCCAGCCCACACTCCACCATCGCCAGCGAGGTGATCGGCTGGGTGCCACACAGGTAGCGGGCGATGCCAGCACTCGGCGCATAGGTGGATTCCATGGCGAACTGCCGGGTATGCCCGAACCAGCCCGACAACGGCTGCCGCACCACATCCACCAACGCCGGGTTGACCCACACGAATGCCTGGGAGCCCGGGCCGCCGTTGAGGTATTTGTAGGTGCAGCCAATCGCATAATCGGCACCGGCCTGATGCAGGTCGATGGGCACCGCGCCCGCCGAATGGGCCAGGTCCCAGAGGCTCAGCGCGCCGCACTCGTGGCTCAGGGCGGTCAGCGCCTGCATGTCGTACATGTAGCCGGTCTTGTAGTTGACGTGGGTGAGCATCACCACCGCCACGTCCTGGTCGATGGCCTGGGGCAATTCGTCCGGGCTGTTCACCAGGCGCAGGGAATAGCCCTGTTGCAGCAGCTCGGCCAGGCCCTCGGCGATATACAGGTCGGTCGGAAAGTTGCTCGCCTCGCTGACGATCACCTTGCGCACAGGCGCGCGTTGACGCTGCACGGTCAACGCGGCGCTGAGCACCTTGAACAGGTTGATCGAGGTGGTATCGGTGATCACCACCTCACCGTCGCGCGCGCCGATCAGCGGTGCCAGGCGATTGCCCAGGCGCTGGGACAAATCCGCCCAGCCGGCGCTGTTCCAGCTGCGAATCAGGCCATTGCCCCACTCTTCGGCAATCACCGCCTGCGCCCGCGCCAAGGCCGCCACCGGGCGCGCGCCGAGAGAGTTACCGTCGAGATAGATCACGCCCTCCGGCAAGGCGAACTGACGACGCAGCGGCGCCAGCGGGTCCTGGGCGTCGAGGGCTTGGCAATGGCTTCGGGGGGTCATGGGCTGTCCTGGCTTTTAGGCTGAAGATGCTGCAAATAATGAACGAAGCTTTAGAGAATTTTCGTGCAAAGTGGTGGGTAACACGCTAATTAAGCTGTAGGAAATTCGAATTTAAACCGAAAATACGCGGATTTATGCCAACCATGATTCTCGACGCCACCGACCTGCGCCTCCTGCATTTCCTGCAACAGGATGGCCGTATCAGCAACCAGGAACTGGCGGAAAAAGTCGCGCTGTCACCCTCCGCCTGCCTGCGCCGCCTGCGCTTGCTGGAGAGCGAAGGCATCATCAGCGGCTATCGCGCGGTGCTGAATGCCGAGCAGTTGGGGATCGAGTTGGAGGCCATCGTCCACCTCTCCTTGCGCCAGGATGTGGAGGATTGGCATGAGACGTTTATCAAGAAGGTGCAAGGCTGGCCGGAAGTGGCCAGCGCCTACGTGATCACCGGCGCCAGCAACTACGTGCTACGGGTGCAGGCGCGCAACCTCAAGCACTTTTCGGACTTTATCGTGAACCACCTGAACCGCACGGCGGGGGTGATGGATATTCGCTCGGAGATCGTGTTGCAGAAGATCAAGGATCGGGATGAGGTGTTGGATCTGGTTGTGCGTAAGTAGGCCGACGATGCCTTTTGTAGGAGCGAGCTTGCTCGCGAAACAGGTACATCCAGCGCAGCGATGCGCCTGAAATACCTTCGCGAGCAAGCTCGCTCCTACAGGGGGCGTCTACTACGGCGTACGCGGCGTCGAAGACTTGTGCGAAGCGGCGCGCCTCCAGGCCTACGCCGCCAGGCTCGCCCACTTTCGCTACACCGAAGTCCTGAGCAACCCTTCGCCCGCATGGTCCGGCAAGCGTGGCTACCTCACCGAGCATTTCGACCTGGCCGAATTACGCGACAGATCGGCCGATATGTACGTGTGCGCCCCCCCGCCAATGGTCGAATCCATCCAGCAATGGCTGGTGGATCAGGCACTTGATGGCGTTCAGCTGTATTACGAAAAGTTCACGCAGAGTAATATCTGACCCCTCAGCACTTCTGAGGGGCGGGTTCGGCATGTAATCAACCCCGAGAAAAACAAGTAGAAGGGAATGTTAATGGCGGATGACATGGTTAACCCGGTAGGCCTCAAGCGTGGCCTGAAGAACCGGCATATTCAGCTGATTGCCTTGGGAGGGGCCATCGGCACGGGGCTGTTCCTCGGTTCGGCCGGGGTGCTCAAGTCGGCGGGGCCGTCGATGATCCTGGGCTACGCGATTGCCGGTTTCATCGCGTTCCTGATCATGCGCCAGCTGGGCGAGATGATCGTTGAAGAACCGGTGGCGGGTTCATTCAGCCACTTCGCGCACAAATACTGGGGCGGTTACGCGGGCTTCCTGGCGGGCTGGAACTACTGGGTGCTGTACGTGCTGGTGGGCATGGCCGAACTGACGGCTGTGGGCAAGTACATCCAGTTCTGGTGGCCAGAGATTCCAACCTGGGTCAGCGCACTGGTGTTCTTTGTCGCGGTGAACCTGATCAACACCCTGAACGTGAAGTTCTTCGGTGAGGCTGAGTTCTGGTTCGCGATCATCAAGGTGGTGGCGATTGTCGGCATGATCGTGCTCGGCTGCTACCTGCTGTTCAGCGGCACCGGCGGCCCGCAAGCCTCGATCAGCAACCTGTGGAGCCACGGCGGGTTCTTCCCCAACGGCGGCATGGGGCTGTTGATGTCCATGGCGTTCATCATGTTCTCGTTCGGTGGCCTGGAGCTGGTGGGCATCACTGCCGCCGAGGCCAGCGAACCGCGCAAGGTGATCCCGAAGGCGATCAACCAGGTGGTGTACCGCATCCTGATTTTCTATGTCGGTGCCCTGACCGTGCTGCTGTCGCTGTACCCGTGGGATCAACTGCTGCAAACCCTCGGCGCGTCGGGCGATGCCTACAGCGGCAGCCCGTTTGTGCAGATCTTCTCGCTGATCGGGAACGACACCGCCGCGCATATCCTCAACTTCGTGGTACTGACCGCGGCGCTGTCGGTGTACAACAGCGGCGTGTACTGCAACAGCCGCATGCTGTTCGGCCTGGCCGAGCAAGGCGATGCACCCAAGTCGCTGATGAAACTCAACAAGCAAGGCGTACCGTTGCGGGCCCTGGGTATTTCGGCGCTGGTGACGATGCTGTGCGTGGTGGTCAACTACGTGGCACCGAAAAGTGCCCTGGAGTTGCTGTTTGCGCTGGTGGTTGCCTCGCTGATGATCAACTGGGCGCTGATCAGCATCACGCACATCAAGTTCCGCAAAGCCATGGGTGAGCAAGGCGTGGTGCCGTCGTTCAAGACCTTCTGGTTCCCGTTCAGCAACTACCTGTGCCTGGCGTTCATGCTGATGATCATCAGCGTGATGCTGGCGATTCCTGGGATTCGGGAGTCGGTGTATGCGATGCCGGTGTGGGTGGGGGTTATCTATGTGGCCTACCGGTTGCGAGTGAGTAAGACGAAAGCGGTCGCCGCTGCGCAGTAATATCCATGTGGGAGGGGGCAAGCCCCCTCCCACATTTGATTGCGTTTACAGCGTGGAGCGTACCCGCCACAGCTCGGGGAACAGCACCGTGTCGAGCATCTTGCGCAGGTAACCCACGCCTTCGGTGCCGCCAGTACCCGGCTGGAAGCCGATAATCCGCTCCACCGTGGTCACATGCCGGAAGCGCCATTGGCGGAACGAGTCCTCCAGGTCGATAAACTTCTCCGCCAACTGATACAGGTCCCAGTACCGGCTTGGGTCGCGATAGACCTCACGCCATGCCGCCTCCACGGAGTCATCATGCACCGTGGCCGCCGTCGGGTCGCGCTCGGCTCGTTGGGGATCAATCGCCAGGCCCGCCTTGGCCATCAGGTTGATCGCCTCGTCGTACAGCGACGGCGTGGCAATCGCCACCTGCAACTCCTGCAACAACTCAGGCCGATGGGCATGGGGCCGCAACAGCGCCGGGCTCTTGTTGCCGAGGATGAATTCGATCTCACGGTACTGGAACGACTGGAACCCTGATGACTGCCCCAGGAACGGGCGAATCGCCTTGTACTCCGACGGCGTCATCGTCGCCAGCACCGCCCAGGCGTGCACCAGTTGATCGAAGATCCTCGACACCCGCGCCAGCATCTTGAACGCTGGCGGCAACTCGCCCAGGCGCACGTGTTCGCGGGCGGCCTTGAGTTCGTGGAGCATCAGTTTCATCCACAGCTCGGAGGTCTGGTGCTGGATGATAAAGAGCATTTCGTTGTGGTCTGGCGACAGCGGGTGCTGGGCACTGAGGACTTTGCCCAGGTCCAGGTAGTCGCCATAGCTCATGGACTCGGAAAAATTCAGTTCGGCGTTATGCCATTCTTCCGGGGGTTGGTAATCAGCTGAGAAAGGACATTGGCTCATCGCGTGGGCTCCTTGAGCGGGCGGAGAATAGCACGGACCGGGCTGGCGTCGAGATGGGCAAACCGCAGGGGCAGCGCGATGAGTTCATAGTCGCCCTCCGCTACGTCATCGAGCACGATGCCTTCGAGAATCGCCATGCCATGGCGGGCCACGGCGTTGTGAGCATCCATGGTCTTGGACTGTTGCGGGTCCAGGGACGGGGTGTCGATACCGATCAGGCGCACACCGAGGCCGGCGAGCAGCTCGATGGTTTGCGGGGCGATGGCGGTGAAATTCGAATCCCACTCGGTCAGCGGCGCTTGTGGATAAGTGCGCAGTAACACGCGCTCGGGCAAGTTATCCACACGCCCGTCCAGTTGATGCGGCTGCACCAGCGCGCCGCTGTCCAGGCAATGCAACACGCGGCACGGGCCCATGTACACGTCCAACGACACTTCGCCAATCGGTGCACCCTGCGCGCTGTAATGCAGCGGGGCATCCACGTGGGCGCCAGTGTGCGGCGACAAGGTAATGCGCCCGACATTCACCGGACACTCCGGGCCGAACTGCCATACACGCTCTTCCTGGAACGGCGTATCCCCCGGCCAGGTCGGGGTCGCCGCGCTCAAGGGTGGGCTGATGTCCCACCACGTTTTTATTGGGTTCATTTCAAGGCTCTCGGTCGGTACTGAGGTGAATGATACGAGGGCCAGCTGTGAATTTTCTTGCGATTTCCTGCGCCAAGCCGGAAATATTTCGCACTTACTGCGAAGAAACGGCTTATTTACGCTCAGAAGTGTCGCCTGGCCACAGAGGAGCGGCCACCAAGGATTAATGCCGGTCAGTTAAGCGTACATCGCCTCCTGTAGGAGCGAGGGTGGACGCCTAGTTCTTGCTCGCGAAAAACCTCAACGATAACGCGTGTTTCCTGAATGAACGCCGCGTCTGTGAGTTCTTCGCGAGCAAGCTCGCTCCTACAAAAAAGCCTTCCACACTGACTTCGCGATGCCTCAACCATCGGACTCCCTGCGCTTCTGGGCATCCCGATGTCGAGTTCAGACCACTGGCGCAACGCCCAAGGCCTTAGGGTGCATCTTTCCATTCCCCGCCTCGGAGTCATCCATGTCCAAGCCCATCACCGTACTGCGCGACACCCACCCACTGCCCGTCCTGGATGCCTGCAAATGGGAAAAGCTCGAAGGTGACCCGCACACCGTCAACCTCAACGCCTACACCAGCGAAGACGGCAGCAAGATCATGGGCACCTGGATCTGCACACCGGGCAAGTGGTATGTGGAATACGTGAAGTGGGAATACTGCCACTTCCAAGAGGGCTACTGCGTGATCACCCCGGAAGGCATGGAGCCGATCCACTTGCGCGCTGGGGATATCTTTGTGGTGGAACCGGGGATGAAGGGCACGTGGGAAGTGGTCGAGACGGTGCGTAAGTATTTTGTGTTTGCTTGATTCACTTCTACCGTGAACTGCTTTGCATTGTGGCAAACCGGTTTACTGTGCAAAACCGGTTTACTGTGGCGAGCGGGCTTGCCCTAATGCCGTTCAGTTAAGCGTACATCGCCTTTTGTAGGAGCGAGCTTGCTCGCGAAAAACTCACAGGCGCCGCGTTCATTCAGGAGACACGCGTTATCGTTGACGTTTTTCGCGAGCAAGCTCGCTCCTACAAAAAAGCCTTAACTGAATGGCATTAGGGCTTGCCCCGCGTTGGGCTGCGCAGCAGCCCTAAAACCATCCCCCCCGATCCTTCTGAACGATCGCAGTGATTGGATTGGGGCTGCTGCGCAGCCCAACGCGGGGCAAGCCCGCTCGCCACAGTCAGTCTACTTACCACAGTCAATCTGCTGGCCACAGTCAGCCGGCTCACCACAGTCAGCCTGCTGGCCACAGTCAGCCCGCTGCCCACACTACTTGGGTTTGCGGTAGCTGTTGATGATCGCCGAGAAGTCCTTGCCCCCTTCCCCACGCTGGCTCATCGATTGATACAACTGCTGGGCCACGGCGCCGAGGATCACCGGCTGGTGTGCCTGGCGCGCGGCTTCGGTGGCCAGGCCGAGGTCCTTGAGCATCAGGTCGGCACCAAAACCACCGGTATAACCACGGGATGACGGCGCCGTTTCGATCACGCCCGGCCAAGGGTTGTAGGTGTCGGAACTCCAGCAGCGGCCGGTGGAGCTGTTGATGATCCCCGCCAGCACTTGGGTGTCGATGCCCAGCGCATCGCCCAGGGCCATGGCTTCGCTGACGCCGACCATGCTGATGCCCAGCAGCAGGTTGTTGCAGATCTTGGCGATCTGGCCGGTGCCGACGTCGCCGCAACGCACAATGTTGCGGCCCATCTGCGCCAGCACGGGTTGAAGGGTGGCAAACAGTTCCGCGCTGGCGCCGACCATGAAGGTCAGGGTACCGGCTTGCGCGCCGCCAGTGCCACCGGAGACCGGTGCATCGGCGACAGCCACACCTTGCTTGGCCGCCGCAGCCGCGACATCGCGGATGGTCTGCGGGTCGATGGTGCTGCAATCCACCGCCGGCACGCCTTGGCCGATACCGGCTAAAACACCGTCTTCACCCAGCCAGACACTGCGCACATGGGCGGCGGCCGGCAGCATGGTAATCACCAACTCGGCGCCGGTAGCGGCATCCCGCGGTGAAGCGCTGATGCTGCCACCCAGCTCGGCCAGTTCCTTGAGTACCGCCTGGTTCAGGTCGAACAGGTTCAGCCCATGGCCGGCCTTGATCAGGTTGCGGGCCATGGGCGCGCCCATGTTGCCCAAGCCGATAAATGCAATCTTCATGGTCGTCTCCCGAATCAGCGCAGGTTGATGGTGGTGTTGACGCCATCATTGACCGTGTCGTCGTCGAACCAGCGGCTGGTGACGGTTTTGGTCTGAGTGTAGAACTGCACCACTTGCTTGCCGTAAGGGCCCAGGTCACCCAGTTTGGAGCCACGGGAACCGGTGAAGCTGAAGAACGGCACCGGCACCGGGATCGGGATGTTGATACCGACCTGGCCCACATCGATTTCGCTCTGGAATTTACGCGCCGCCGCACCGCTCTGGGTGAACAGGCCGGTGCCGTTGCCGAACGGGTTGGCGTTGACCAGGGCGATGGCTTCATCGAGGGTGTCGACTTCCAGCACCACCAGCACCGGGCCGAAGATTTCCTGGGTGTAGATCTGCATATCGGTGGTCACGCCGGAGAACAGGGTCGGGCCGACAAAGTTGCCTTGCTCGAAGCCCGGCACCTGGATGTCGCGGCCATCCAACTCCAGCTTGGCGCCTTCTTTCACGCCGCTTTCGATCAACTCCAGGATGCGCGCCTTGGCGCGCTTGGAGATCACCGGGCCGACATCGGTTCCAGCTTCGCTGCCGGCATTGACCTTGAGCTTTTGCGCCAGCGCCTTGAGGTCTGGCAGCCACTGCCTGGACGCACCCACCAGCACCACCACCGAAGTGGCCATGCAACGCTGGCCCGCCGCACCGAAACCGGCACCGACCAGGGCATTGAGGGTGTGTTCGCGGTTGGCATCGGGCAGCACCACCGCATGGTTCTTCGCGCCCATCATCGACTGCACACGCTTGCCGTGCTTGCCGGCCAGGTCGTACACATGCGTCCCCACGGCGGTCGAGCCGACGAAGGACACAGCCTTGATGTCTTTATGGGTGCACAGCGCATCTACCACATCCTTGCCACCGTGCACGACGTTGAGCACGCCGGCCGGCACACCGGCTTCCAGCGCCAGTTCCACCAGCAGCATCGTTGACAGCGGGTCTTGCTCGGAAGGCTTGAGGACGAAGGTGTTACCGCAGGCAATGGCCATGGGGAACATCCACAGCGGAATCATCGCTGGGAAGTTGAACGGGGTAATGCCGGCGCACACGCCGATGGGTTGGCGCAGGGTGTAGGTGTCCACCCCCCCGGCGACGTTTTCAGCGAACTCGCCCATTTGCAGGGTGCCGATGGAACAGGCGTGCTCCACCACTTCCAGGCCACGGAAAATATCGCCTTCGGCATCGGCAATGGTCTTGCCCTGCTCGGCGCTGAGGACCCCGGCGATGCGCTTGGAATGTTCGCGGATCAAGGCTTGCAGCTTGAGCATGATGCGCATGCGCGCGCCGATGGGCGTCAGCTTCCAGGTTTGGAACGCTTGATGGGCGGCGTCAATGGCTGCGTTGACTTCATCGGCGGTGGCAAACGGGACTTTGGCCAGCACTTGCTGGGTGGCCGGGTTGACGATGTCTTGCCAGTGGGTGGTCTTGGACTCGACCCATTCACCATTGATCAGCAACTTGACCTGTTGCACGGAAATATCGGCAGATGCGTTCATGTGGTCTCCAATCTTGTAGTTATGCAGAGACAAGGCGCGTGAATCGCCTTGGTAATGAGGCGTTCGGACTGTTTTTGGAGTATAGATGTGCAAATCTCTAATAAGAACGCACATAAAAGCCGGTCCAATATGCAAAAAAACATCACATCACTGGGCTCCCTGAACTGGGATGACCTGAAGTTTTTTCTCGAGGTGGCCCGCACCCGCAAGGCCAGCGTCGCCGCCAAGCGCCTGGCGGTGGACTACACCACCGTGTCGCGGCGCATCAGCTCATTGGAAGTGTCGCTCGGCACCCTGCTGTTCGAAAAATCCCGGACCAGCGGTTTCGTACTCACCCCCGAAGGCCAGCGTTTGCTGGGCTACGCCGAGTCCATCGAAAGTACCCTGCACATGGCCTGCGAGCAGGTATCCGGCTCCGGCGTGGCGTTGTCCGGCCATGTGCGCATGGGCTGCACCGAAGGCTTCGGCAGTTTTTTCGTCACCCCGCAGTTGAGCCACTTCGTCGACACGTATCCGGCGATTTCGGTGGACATCCTGCCCTTGCCCCACTTCATCAGCCTGTCCAAGCGCGAAGCCGACATCGTCATCGCCCTGGAACGCCCGGAACATGGGCCGTACGTGTGCTGCAAGTTGTGCGACTACAAACTGCAGCTGTACGCGACCCAGGAATACCTCGACCAACACCCGCCCATCCAACGCCCGGCGGACTTGGCCGAGCATCCGTTTATCAGCTATGTGGATGACCTGGCGTTCAGCTCAGAGCTGCTCTACCTGGCAAACGTCGTACCGGGCGCCAGCGCCAGCTTGCGCAGTACCAGCGTGATCGCTCAGTACGTGGCGGCGCAGCAAGGGCGATCGATGGCGATATTGCCGTGTTTCCTGGCGGCACAGGACCCGCGCTTACTGCCGGTGCTGGGGGAGCAGATTGCGATTACGCGGCAGTTTTGGATGTATTGCAGAGAAGACCTTAGAAAGCTCAAAAGAATCACTCTGTTATGGGACTACATCAGAGAGGTGACTGAGCTTAATAGCCCGATATTGCTGGGACAATCCAGGATCCTACAGTTCATCGACTGATGACTTAAGGGAGGCTCAGCCCTTTAAGCAACTCAGCTAGAACGTCAACTGGAGCGGGGGAAATCCAGATCGTCGCGTGGCGCGCGTTATCCGAGGTCGACTTTTCTGGCAGTCAGCGCAGGGACTAGGAAATGCTCCAGTCGTCCTCTCAATGACAAAACATACCCAAAAATTGCCTGCGCAAATGCTAAGAGTAAGCCAGTTGCTTGCATCGAGGACGTTGGGCGGCAGCCAAATTCAGAATGGGGTTAGGTGCTTGCTGTAGCCGAATTTAACACCTGATGCGAAAAAGCCCCCGCACTCTCGCTGTTTTGTGCAGCTCTGGCACTCAGGCGCGTACTCATTCTTCCAGTCGCTGATTGACTTGCGGTAGTAGGGCTGAATGTCCGGATTTACCAAGCACAGCTGATGGTTATAGACCGAGATATTCATACCGTATTTGGCCAGAATGCCAACCGATTTGCTGAGCGTGTCTTTGTACTCGACCGGGTCGATCCACAGCTCATCAAGATTGGCCCTGGTGAAGCCCATCATCTCAAGGCCCATCAGCGCCACATGGTCAACAAACAGCAGATTGCGTGCGATGAACTCACACAGTTCAGGCAAGCGCTGCACCGATAGTTTGTGAATGACAACTCGGATCTCAACCTTCTGACCCAAGCGCTTCAGATTGAGGATGCCCTGAATGGTTTCATCGAACGCGCCTTGGGCCTGGACGATGTAGTCATGCAGCGTCGGATCGTCTGAATAGACAGGGATTCCGATCATCGCGTCGGGTAATTCAATCCGCGCATACTTCTCAGCGAACGCTGGGTCTTTGAAGCTGCGCCCGTTCGAGAGAATATGGATTGCGGTTCTCGGCAGATAACTTTTTGTCAGGCTGATGATCTTAAGGAAGCGCTCCCGATTGGTCGTCGGCTCGCCCCCAGTAAACCCCAGCTCGCGGGTATCTTTTGGAATAAGCGGAATCAGACTCTCGATTTCGTCAAGTATCCACGAGTCATCAGCTGCCTTAGGCGGTTGTGAACACATAAGACAGTAATGATTACATTGCTCGGTGACCAGGATGCTGTTGTGCGGCGACGATGCTCGAAACAGCACGCTAATGCTCTGACGATCAGCTGAAAGCCGGATAATGTCACCATCACCGATGTAGCTGTAGTCATTCGGTAGGAGCGAGTAATCAGAGTCGGAAGGCAGTACCTCAACCAACTGTCGATGTTTCTCAAGCAGAAGGTAGTGCGCGAATCCTCGGGGAATCTCCTGACCGGAAACCAAGTAAGCTATTTCCCGTCGCAAGACTTCTGGCAAATTCCGGCTGGTCGACACCTTGAGCAGAGTAAGGTCCCTATGAACATCAACCGCATGGATGCGGATAATCTTTCCGCCGAGTTTCAGCATCGGTTGGCCCAACCCATAAAAATCCGTTTTGTTTGCTCATCACTTCCCATCAGCTCAATGAGATGCTTGAAAATCGCCATATTTCGCTTGCAAAAAGAGGACTCAGGTTTTCTTGCTACAACGTCTTTGTGAATGGCGTGATGGTAGACAGGCTCCGCTCCACAGTAAGGTTCAAATGCACAGTCAGAGCACATTGGAGCGCTTAAGGTGAAAGAGTTTTCCAGTGCATCCAGAAGCTGATCAGAGAGGATAATCTCCTCATATGAGTGTTCAAGAATGCTGCCCAGACGGAACGTATGATCTCCCATTTCGGCAAGCATACGGCTTTCATCTGAGGCGTAGACCGATCCGTCGTAGTTGAACACGATGGCTGCGATACCAGCACCGGCAGGGTTCATCAAATCAACGAACCCAGGGTCCCCTGATGTCAGCATTTTTGTCAGCACGAGCGAAGAATATTGCTCTACAAATCGTATGCCGGACTTGTTTAGCTCAATGATGTACTCAAGGCCCTCCTTGTAAAATTCCAGCCAGCGCTCCGTGTCATACGACATGAATTTTTTGGTCTTGATCGCAAAGCCGTAAGGAGAGAGCGTACGGAGGAAGATGCCATCAAAGCCCAGGCGCAAGTATTCATCAATGATGTCGCGTGCTCGCGGCAGGCTCTTATCTGTGGTTGTCATCAGGGCTGACACTTGGTCATAGCCGAGAGCTGCACGGGCTTTCTTCAAGCCTTCCTCGAAACGCTGATGACTATCTCTGCCCGGGCGTGGGCGATTTGCATTATGCAGATCCATTGGCCCGTCGAGCGAAGATGAAAGAACGATGTTGTGCTGCTTACAGAAGTCGAGCACGTCATCGGTCAGTAGCGAAAGCGTAGTCGCAATGACGAACTGCAGGTCACGTCCGTCCTTGACGTTACGTTTTTTTGCCTCAAGAACAACGTACCTCACCATCTCGAAGTTCAGCAGCGGCTCTCCCCCCTGAAATTCAATTTTGATGGCGGGATTGGGAGACATAAAGACGAAATCCAACGACTTGTCTGCCATCTCTGTGGTCATATCGAATTCGCCTTTGCTCTCCGACTGCCTTGAAACCTGGCAATACGGGCAGCTATGGTCACACCGAAGAGTCACTACAAAGATATGCAGATTGGTGAACTCGGCCAGCCTGGACAATCGCGTACGAATTTTGAGAGCCAGAAGCTGAAGTGGCGCTTGCTCATTGGTGAAGCGAATGAACTGCTTGGATCGAAGAGTAGGGATCAGCTCTGACGTGAGCGGAAGCGTCTTGCTAATGATCGGTTCAAGCATCGGCACCGGTATGACATGAAATTCGCCTGCCATGTTGGTAATGACGTACTCGTCGTCATTCAGACGGTCGAACTTAAAGGGCAGCAACTCGTAGGGACGTTGCTGCGCGTAGAACTCCAGCTTTTGGAATTTACTCACTAATCAGTCCGGTTTTTGAAAAGGCCAGTCCGAGTATCAGGTTCTTGATCGGTTGCGTCTCAACTGCCAGTCTGTGGCGAAGCTGATAATCGAGCGCATCCTTCTTGAACTCTTGAACCGCAGACAGAAAGGACTGCTCGTCCACGCCGATATTCGATGACAAAGCGCAGACAAACTGCCCCCCTTCAGGTGTGATCTCAACCGTCAGGGCATTGATCGATCGATATGCAGCTTTCTGCAAAACCTGTGCGTCATAAAGCCGCTCATCAAAAAGGAGCTTATGAGAGAAATCCATTATCGACCCGAATAGTGGGAGCTGTGAGAACTGTGCGAAGAGTGGGAGCTATGGGAGCTGTGATAAGCCATCATCTGCCCTTGGTCCCCGCGTTTGAGAACAAAGGCGAACAGATCGTTGCCACCACGAACCGAAAGGTTCTCGCTTTGGGCTTCAGCTTGAAATGTGTTCTTGGCTTCCGAGCTGGGCTCGACAACTTCATAAGTAGTTAAAGCGGAAGCCTGTTCGGTAGCAACGGCTGCAGCCAGAGTGGCCAGGGGAACCAGAAAGGAGCGCTTTTTCATTGCAGATATCCCTATCGATGTGATGGTTATTCGCTTCAGTGTCGGTGCCCCGCGCCGATGATGTCAATATGGAATCGACTAATGGCCTTTTACTCATCCACAATCCGACAACCGATACCCTTCTGATTTCTGACTGTTGAACGCGGGCTATAAGTTGAGAAAACGCTCAGAGCGAAAATGATGCTAATACCAACACCTGACAGGCTCTCCAACTGAGCCACGATTTGAACACCACAGTTTCAGAGCGCCTCAGCCACCTGCTTGCCGACCATTAAGGCACTACCAGCCCTACGCAAGTCATAGCTGATCGACCCCGACTAAATGCCCAATGCGCTCCTCAGCAGTGACCCCAACCGGCGCTCCAGAACCGTAAGTGTCAAACGTTATGGTTCCCGAGGCGTGCCCCGTAACGGCCTAAGCGTGAACAGTAGGAACGCCCTTCACCTGCATCAGCGAAGCCAAGGAATGACGGAGCTAGTGGAAGGTAGGCCCGCTAAGTGATCATCGCCAAGAGCATGAGGGATCGCTTGTCAGTTGGACCAGTCCCCTGCTGTCTTGTACCCGAGACAAGGGAGATCAGATTCGCCAGTCAGCAAGCCTGCAAGGACTCAGGTGGGCAAATCCTAACGAGGTCTGGGAGGGTTGCTCTCGATAGCCATGTGTCAGCCCGTCCCTCGGGTTCTGTCACTCCGCTATCGGGGGCAAGCCCCCTCCCACAGGTTGATTGCATTTCAGATTGAAGCAGGTGAAGCCATTCAATCCGCGATCACCACGATCGACACCCGCCGATTTTCAGTGCGTCCCGCCGCCGTGTCGTTGGACGCCACCGGCTCGCTGCTGCCCAGGCCGCGCAATTGGATGTTTTGTTCTTTCATGCCCACGCCGGTCAGCACGGTCGCCACGCTTTTGGCACGGCGCAGGGACAGTTGCTGGTTGTAGGTTTCCTTGCCCGAGGCGTCGGTATGGCCGTCGATGCGCACACGTTCGATGCCGACGCCCAGCAGGGCCTTGCCGATGCGTTGGACGATCTCAGTGCTGGCGGAGTTGAGGCTCTCGACGTCGCTGCCAAAGAGGACTTTGCCAGACAGGCCAAACGCCCAGCCTTCGTCGGTCAGTGCGAAGCCTTGTTGCTTGAGCACGGCGATCTGCGCCGGGGTCAGCCCTTTGGGCGGGGCTGTCTGGCACCCACTCAGGGCCAGCAGCGCCACGAACAAGGCGATAAACAGAACGCGTACAGTCGAGAACAAGGGACTAACTCCTGTGATGAACATTGACGGCGGGGCGCTCCGGCTCCGCTGTTTGCTGGCCGCCCTGGGACAAGCGCTTGGCCTGGTACATCGCCGCGTCGGCGGCGTTGAGCAGGGCACCTGGGGTGGCGCCATGCTCGGGATAAATGGCGATGCCGATACTGAGTGAGGTCAAGACCTGGGTATTGCCCGGTACCGGGATCGGTATGTCCATGCTGGCAATGATTTTATCGGCGATGCGCTCGGCGTCTTCCAGCTTGTGCAGCGGCGAGAGCAGGATAGCGAACTCATCGCCGCCCAGGCGCGCCACCAGGTCGTCCTCACGCAATTGCGCACGCACACGCTTGGCGACGGCCACAAGCACGGCATCCCCTGCGGCATGCCCAAAGCTGTCATTGATCTCTTTGAAGCGGTCACTGTCGAGGTAAAGCACTGCCACCTGTTCCTTGCTCTTGGCCGCACTGCGCAGCGCACGAATCAGGCGGCCCTCAAAGAATGCCCGGTTGGGCAAGCCGGTCAGGCTGTCGTGGTTGGCCTGGTGGGCAAGGGTTTCGTTTTCGCTTTGCAGGTGGGACTGCCAGGCCTCCATCTCGCCGAGCAGGGCATTGAAGTCGTTGCCCAAACTGTCAAGTTCGGCGATTTGTGCCGGTGGTACGCGGCGGTCGAAGTCGCGCTCCATACGGGCGGCGTGTGCCACTGCCGCGAGGCTGTGCAATGGACCGGTAATGCCCCGTAACAGGCGCCGTGCCAAATGCAGGGCGACCCAAGCGCTCAGTACGGTGCAAATCAAGATCCCGGCCAGACCGCTGAGCAGGAAACGCAACAGGCTACCGCCATGACCCGTCAGATGAATGCTGCCAACGGTTCGCCCCTGGTGGATGATGGGTTGGCTGATGGGCTGTTCAAGCAGGGCGTGGGCCAGTTGCAGCTCGACCTTGGACAACATCCCTGTTTCCGGGCGTACCCACTGCGCCAACAGCCTGCCGTTGGCGTTGAAGACTTCAGCCTGGGCCACCTCTTCGGTGGACGCGATCAGGCTAAGGGCTTCGGTCGCCGCCGCGCTGTCGTTGAACACCACTGCGGCTTCTACGGTGTAGTTGATCGAGCGCGCGATCAAATGCAGGTTGTGCTCAGCGTACACTCGCAGCGCCAGCACACCGAGCAGGGTCAGCGACACACTGGCCAGGATCACCGCCACCAATGCCAGGATCAAGTGCCCCCTGCCGATCACGGAGCGCAGGGTCGGGCGTACTTTGACGGCTGTCATGGCGCGGCTGCTCGGCGGCGGGACAGTTGCAGCACACTGGGGTGAATGCGCACGCCGCTGCGTGCAACGGAGTCGAGGTTGACCTCGAACGACACCTGCTCGTCCTCCACTCGCAAACAGAACAGGCTGCCCACGGTGCACTGGTCGCCACCCTCGCTGATGCTGAGCACCGGGTGGCCGCTGAGCGAGGCAAACAATTGGCTGCGTTCATCGGCGCTGAGTTTGCCGATGTACACGGCGTCGCAGGCATTGACGATATCGGGATGGTCGGCCAAGAGTCGCCGCACCACTACCGGACGGCCGGTGGCCTGGGTGGTGCCCTTGACCAGGTCGTCGGTGTATTGGGTCGGCCCGACGATGCACAGGCGCAGTTGCGCAGGCTCCACCGGCCAGCGTGCGTAACTGAGGATGCCGAGCACCACCTGGGTGACCGCCTCGGCGCGTTGATCCGCCGGACTGGGAGCCTGGGCAAAGGCCTGCGGGGCGAGCACGCACAGAAGCGCCACAAGTAACAGGCGTCTCCAGTTGAAACGACGCTCTGTGGGCGAGACGGCCACGTTCATGCAGCGATTCTCTAAGGTGTTTTCGGGGTGATGCCGCAACGATAGCACAGCGGCGGAAAATCCCGCGAAGAGGGGCCTTCGCGGGGGTGGCTATTTTTTCAGAAAACTCAAACGTCTGAATCAGAAATATTGCATGACCTATCAGTCAGTTTTTTCAGCCTCGTGCCCCAGTTCCAGCATCAACCCACTCAAGCGCTTGACCTTGCGTCGCACGGCTTCCTCAAACACGCCGCCGCGGGGTTCGATCAGGCTGAACCAACGCTTGGCGCGGGTGATGCCGGTGTAGATCAGCTCTTTGGTGAGCACCGGGTTGAGTGCCTCGGGCAGGATCAAGGCGGTGTGAGTGAATTCAGAGCCCTGGGATTTGTGCACGGTCATGGCATACACGGTTTCCACATCGTTCAGGCGGCTGGGTAGTACAAAACGCACACCGCCCTGGCCATCGTTCCGTGGGAAGGCGACACGCAGTACCTGAGGGCCACCGTCGCTTTCGGGCAGTTTCAGGGCAATGCCAATATCGCCGTTCATCAGGCCCAGGCCGTAGTCATTACGGGTCATCAGTACCGGGCGGCCTTCGTACCATTGCTCGTCACCTTCGATCAGCCGCACTTTGCGCAAGGCGGCGGTGATGCGCAGGTTCAGCCCCTCCACTCCCCAGGGGCCTTTACGCACGGCACATAGCAACTGGAAGGCGTCGAAGGCTTGCAGCAGTTGCTGCGCCCAGTGGGTCCAGGCGTGATCTTCCCGCGGGGTGTCGAAGGACGGGCGCGCCGATTGCAGCAGGTTCAGATAATAGCGATAGCCTTCGGCGCCATCGCCCTGCCCGTCCAGCACCAGCCGCTCCAGAGCATGGTCGTGCTCACCTTTGAGGCTGACGCAGAACAGGTCGTTGTGGCTGCGGGCGGCCAACAGCTGGCGGGCCTCTTCGGCGTTTTGCTGGTTGACCCAGCGCGCCAGTTGGCCAATACCGCTGCCTTCGCCAAAGCGTCGCGAGTAACGCAGCATCACCACTTGCTGGGCCAGGGGATGGTCGCCATCGAGGTCTTCCTGCAAGCCACTGGCGCTGAGGTCCTCGCCGCTGACGGCTTGCAACCATTGGCGGGTTTCTGGGCTGTACCAGCCAGCCTCGGCGTCGCGGCACAGGTCACCGAGGACGGCGCCGGCCTCCACCGAGGCGAGCTGGTCCTTGTCGCCCAACAACACCAGGCGCGCATGGGGCGGCAATGCGTCGAGCAGGTTGGCCATCATTTCCAGGTCGATCATCGAGGCCTCGTCCACCACCAATACATCAAGCGGCAGCGGGTTGCCCTGGTGATGACGGAAATGCCGCGTGCCCGGTCGACTGCCGAGCAAGCGGTGAACCGTGGTGACCTGGGTCGGGATTTTTTCCCGCACGCTGTCAGGCACTTTCAGTGACAGCACTTGTTGGCTGATCGATTCGGTCAAACGTGCGGCCGCCTTGCCGGTAGGCGCAGCCAAGCGAATGCGCAGGGGCGTGCCGCTTTCCACGGCCGGCGCCTGCAACAAGGCCAGCAGACGCACCACGGTGGTGGTCTTGCCAGTGCCGGGGCCACCGGTAACGATGCTGAATGCACCACGGGTGGCCAGGGCGCAGGCAAGCTTTTGCCAGTCGATCATGCCTTCCGGCACGGGTTGGTCGAACAGGCCATTCAAGCGCTGGGGCAAATCGGCGGCAACGGTTTCTGCGGTCGCCAGACGCAGGCGCAGGGCCGTATCGATGCGCCGCTCGTAGGCCCAGTAGCGCCGCAGGTACAGGCGCTTGCCGGACAGCACCAACGGACGACTCTGCGCTGCCTCGCTGCCATCCACCGCGAGGGCGACCAGTGGACTCGCGGCCAGGGTATGGCACCAATGGGCACCGTCCAGGCCGTCGAGCAGTTGCGAAGGCAGCAACATGGCGCCGGCTTGCAGGTCGCCTTCGGGCGGCAATGACAGGGCGAAGTCCGGTGCCTTGAGGGTTTCGAACAGGTCCAGGCACACGTGACCATGGCCCAGTTGGTGGCTGGTCAGCGCCGCCGCCAGCAACACCAGGGGATCGGCGTGCGGGTCGAGCTCGTACAGGAAACCGACAAAGGCTTTGTCCAACGCGCGCAGCCAGCCGCGGTCAACCCAACGCTCCAGCAGTTGCACCAGGTCAGCGGCGCGGTTGAGGGGGGCCAAGGCCTCCAGCGGTAACGACGACAGGCTCATAGCAACACTCCTTGTTCCCAGGCGGGTTCGGCCTTGGGCGGTATCGATTGACCTTGGAAGAGCAAATCCAGGCCCTCGATCAGCTCCCGTGGAGGACGGGTGAAGTACGCCCCCTGGCTGGCGGCCTGACTGCCGCGCAAGAACAGGTAGAGCGCGCCACCGACATGGCGGTCGTAGTCGTAGCCCGGCAGGCGCGCCTTGAGCTGGCGGTGCAGGGCCAGCAGGTACAGTACGTACTGCAAGTCATACCGATGTTCGAGGATCGACAGTTCCATGGCCGCGTGGGTGTAGGCTGAGTCGTCGGGGCCGAGCCAGTTGGATTTGTAATCCGCCACGTAGTAGCGGCCGTCATGCTCGAACGTCAGGTCGATAAAGCCTTTGAACATGCCATTGAGCAGGACCGGCTCGGCGGCAACCCGCGAGACACCGTTGTGGGTGTACTGGCACACCAGCTTATCGAGGGCGAGCACGTCGACTTTATGACTGGCGAACCAGAACTCCATTTCGACCTGGTATTGCTGCAGGCCGCTGAGCGTGACCTGGTCGTTGTGCAACGGCAGCGCTGTTTGCAACAGGTGGCTCAGCCAACCGCTGAGGGTGACGATCCAGCCTTCCCAGTTACGTCGATTGCAACGCGCGCCCACGGCTTTTTCGATCGCCTCCGACGTCACGTTGAAGCCCTCCTCGCCCGCCCACTCCAACAGGCCATGGAGGAAGGTCCCTGGATTCGGGCCACGTGGGAAACGGTGAATGTCGCCGCCGGACGCCGCCACTTCACGCGGTGCATCAGGGTCGAGACGTTCGTCGTCGAACAGCTTCTGGGCTTGTGGGCTTTCCGGCGCTTCGAGGCTGGCGGCGCTCATGCTGTCACCGATGCGCAAGGCGCTGTAGGACGCGATCCACCAGTTTTCCGCCGCCTTGCGTTTGGGTAACAAGGGGGGGAGCAGCGTGGCTTCGTTGCGCGGCGGATGAAACACGCTGTCTTGCGCTTCGGGTACGTGGGTGTAGTGGATGGCGGGGCAGCCTTCCTGCAGATCCAGCAGCCAGCGCGCCAGGCCAGCAGATTCGCCCAGGGACGCGCCCGCGCCCAGCAAATAACCCAGCGCCGAAAGGTGCAGCACAGAGCTGCTGCTATTGCCGCGCTTGAGGTCGGCAATGCCCAGCCAGCAGGCGTGTTTGGCCCGGGTCAGGGCCACGTAGAACAAGCGCAGGTCTTCGGCCAGGCGCTCGTCATCGGCTTGGGCGATCAACGCGGCCGTCGGGCGCAGGCTGACCTGGGACTTGCCGTTTTCATCGTGGTAATGCAGCGGCAAGCGACTGCCATCCACCGGTTTGGCCGAACAGATAAATGGCAGGAATACCAGGTCGTATTCCAGCCCCTTGGACTTGTGGATGGTCACCACTTTGACCAGTTGCTCATCGCTTTCCAGGCGCAGGATCTGTTCTTCACCTGCTTGGCCGGAGAGCGCCAGGTGTTCGGCCAGATGGCGGATCAGGGCCTGTTCGCCGTCCAATTCAGACGCCGCTTGTTGCAACAACTCACTGAGGTGCAACAGGTTGGTCAGTACTCGCTCGCCATCGCTGCGGGCCATCAGGGTTTGCGGCAATTTGAAGTCATGGAGCAGGCGCCGCAGCATCGGCAGCACGCCCTGGGTACGCCAGATCGTACGGTAGCCGCGGAACTGCATGACGCGGCTTTCCCACGCCAGCTCGTCCTGGTTCAGACGTTCCAGTTCAGGCAGTGACAGGTTCAAGGTGACGCAGGCCAGCGCGGCGCGCAACGGACGCTCGACGTCGGGCTCGGCACAGGCCTTGAGCCAGGCCAACAGATCATGGGCTTCCTGGGCGGCGAACACGGAGTCCTTGTCGGACAGGTAGACACTGCGCACACCACGGGCGGCTAATTCGCCGCGCACGGCTTGGGCCTCCTTGCCGTCGCGCACCAGAATGGCGATAGCTGAAGGCAGCACGCCGTTAACGCTGCCGTCTTCTTGCAGGAAACCCGCGTGACCTTGCTGCCCAGCGTTGAGCAGTTCAACAATCTGCGTGGCGCAGGCGGCGGCAAGTTGCTGGCGATAAACCACGTTGGAAATCGGCTGATCGGTGGGCAGGTGCCAGAGCGTCATCGCCGGCAGCGTTTGGCCATCGACCTGCAATTGCTCCTTGCGCCCCTGGGACAACACCGGCTGGAACGGCACCGGGTTTTCGCCATCCAGCCCGCGGAACAGGAACGCGCCGCGGCCTTTTTCGGCACGCTGGAACACATGGTTCACCGCCTCGACCATCGCATGGCTGGAGCGGAAGTTGGTGCCCAGGGTGTGGTGACGACCAGTGGTGGATTGGCGGGCGCGCAGGTACGTGTAGATATCCGCGCCACGGAACGCGTAGATCGCCTGCTTGGGGTCGCCGATCAGGAACAGGCCACTGTCGAGGTGGTTTTCTTCGATGCGGTAGATGCTGTCGAAGATGCTGTATTGCACCGGGTCGGTGTCCTGGAACTCATCGATCAGGGCGACCGGAAACTGCTCGCGGATCACACTGGCAAGACGCTCGCCACCGTCTGATTGCAAGGCGGCATTGAGGCGGATCAGCATGTCGTCGAAGCCCATTTCGGCACGGCGGCGTTTTTCGTCTTCGAAGCGCTTGCCGACCCAGCCAGCGGCGTGTTGCAACACGGCGGCATCGGGGGTTGGCAACGCATCGAGGGCGGCTTTGAGGCCAACCATGGCGTCGATACCCGGGTGGTGCGGCGGATCCCCCTTCCAGGCTTCGGCCATGCCATCGGGGGTCAGACGCGTGAACCCGGTGCCGATATCCAGTTGTTCGAGGGTTTCATCCGCGGCCCAGGCGCTGATTTTTTCGAACCAGGGTTCGAAGTAGCGGGCTTGCATCTTGCGACCATCGACGGCTTTGGCGGCGACGGCTTGCAGGCAGATGTCGCGCAACTCGGCGGCCCATTGTGGCCAGGGCGCTTTAAGCGCAACGAGGGCTGCTCGACGCTCTTGCAGGCAGGCGTTGATCAGTTCGGCGGGCTCACGATGCTCATCAGTGGGCCGCTCGCTGCCGAACAACGCACGTACTCGCGGCATCAGCGCGGCCGGCCCGCCCCAGTTGTTGCGCACCCAGTTGAGCGCATCGTCGTGCATCGGGTAGCAGAACAGCCGCCAATAGTCGCGCAGCACTTCGCCGAGCAGGTCGCTATGGTCGGTTTCCAGGGTCTGGGTGAACAGGCTGCCACTGTCGAACGCATGCTCGCGCAGCATGCGCTGGCACCAACTGTGGATGGTCGAGACCGCCGCTTCGTCCATCCATTGTGCCGCGATATCCAGGCGATTGGCACACGCGGGCCATTGTTCGGGCAGATAGTGCTCGCGCAGCTCGGCGATCAGCGCATCCGGTTGTTTGATTTCGTCGCGGAAGAACCGCGCAGCTTCGGCCAGGCGGATACGGATGCGTTCGCGCAGCTCCTTGGTGGCGGCGTCGGTGAAGGTCACAACGAGGATTTGCGGGGGCAGCAGTTCACGGCCAAAGCCTGACTCGTCACCACCGTGGCCGAGTACCAGGCGCAGGTACAGGGCGGAGATGGTGAAGGTCTTGCCGGTACCGGCACTGGCTTCGATCAACTGGCTGCCTTTTAGCGGGAATGCCAAGGCCAAGGGTTTGCTGCTCATGCGCCGACCTCCTCGCTGTTCAGGGATCGCCAAGGGGCGTTGAGCAAGGGCCGATACAAGGTTTCACACCAGCCTTCGAATTCTTCGCTGGCCATCAGGGCGGCGTAGTCGGGGAATTGGCGGGTGAGTGCCGGGGTTTCGCGACGTTCGCCATCGGTGGTCAGGCCATCACCTTCGTAGGCTTTGCTGGCGGCAGCGTGAGCTTTGACCGGGTCGATTTGGCCAAGCCAGGCGAAGGCGGTTTTGACCGCGATGGGCAAGGGTTTGCTCATGCCGATATGCCAGGCGAGCAACAGGTCGCCGAGGATGCCCTGGGCGCTGGATTTTTCCAGCGGAGCCAGCAACAGAGTGTCATCACTGGCCACCAACCCGGTGCTCAATGGCAGACCGCAGGCACAGGCGACCACGTGATTGACCCATGGGCGAATCAGGCGGTGCCACTTGCGCGTCTTGATCGAACCGATGCTGTTGGGGATGGTGGTGACGCTTAACAACCCGCCATCACTGCGTCGATGCAGGCCGCTGATCCAGCCTTCCAGCTGAATACCCTGATGCTCGAAACTGATCGGTTCAGCACCGGTGTGGGGGGTTGGCCAGAGGGCTAGAAGCTGTTGGTAGCGGCGTAACAAGTCAGGCAAAGGTTCGATCAGTTCGTTACGCAGACGCTCGCCGAACCCGACCATCGGCAGCAGGCCACTGCCTTGCAGGCGCAGTGCCTGGGCGTTGAGGGCCTGGTCGAAGTGATCGGGCTGGTTTAATGCGGCATTGAGCAGGCTGTCGCTCAGACTGTAGCGTTGCAGTGCGTCGAGGACGAAGGGTTCTTCATCGGCCAGCGGGACTTCGGCGGCTTCGAAAAAAACTTTCAGCCGTTGGCCGAAGAAATGTTTGACCGGGTTGCGAAGGAAGTCCTGCAGTTGGCCCAGGCTCAGGGGCTCTTCCTGTCGATGGGCCGCCAATGCCGCCGTGTCAGGGGTGGCCTCCGCGGCCTCGTGCAGCAGTTGCCACTCACGGGCGTAGCTGAACAACGGGTCACCTTCGTGAAAATACCGGGCGCTAAAGGGCTGGAGCGGATGTTCCTGGGTCATCGCCTCAATAAGTGGCTGTGCAATATTGGCGTTATGCCAGCCACTGGCGATGTGGTCGCGCAGTTGGCCAATCAACACCGATGCAGGGCGATCGCTATTGTCGCGGATGCTGCGCCCGACCCAACTGATGTAGAGCTGGTCGCGCGCGGACAGCAGGGCTTCAAGCAGCAGGTAGCGGTCATCTTCGCGGCGTGAACGGTCGCCAGGGCGATAATCGCTGCCCATCAAGTCGAAATCCAATGGCGGTTGCGCGCGCGGGTAGTCACCGTCGTTCATACCGAGCAGGCAGACGAGCTTGAATGGGATCGCGCGCATGGGCATCAGGGTACAAAAATTGACAGCTCCGGCGAGAAAGCGCTGTGAGAGGCGGCCCTGGTCCAGACCGGCCAGCCATGCCTCACGAACGACAGTGAGCGGTAACTCGTCCTGCAGGCCCACGGACTCACAGGTTTCCAGCCAGGTTTCCCGCAGCTGTTCGAGCTGGCCCAGCAGGTAGTCGTCGTGCTCGCTGCCAGGCAGGAAGAATAGCTGCATCAAGCGTTGTAGACGCTCGCCCCATGCTTGAGGAGCAGCAGGTTGAGACAAGGCTTGATGGGCATCGCTCAGGGCATCGAGCAAGGCCACCAGTGGGCCCATCAAGGCAGCGTCGAGGCCGCCGATTTCGTCATAAGGTTCGATACCGTCGCAAGCGGTGCCGGTGCCGACGGCGTAGCCCAGGAGCATGCGGCGCAGGCCGAAGCGCCAACTGTTTTGCTCCAGCTCATGGGGTAGACCCAGGCCGGCGCGTTGCTCGGCGTTGAGTCCCCAACGGATACCGGCCCCTTCGATCCAGCGGTGCAATGTGGGCAGGTCGCGTTCTTTGATAGCGAAACGTTCACGCAGGGCCGGGACGTCGAGCAGGTCGAGAATCTCGCTGACGGGGAAGCGGCTGTCTGGCAACTTGAGCAGATGCTCGACGGCGATCAACAACGGGTCGCGGCCGCGTTGTCCTTGGTCGGTGAGGGTGAAGGGGATGAAGCGTGGATCACTTCGTTCCAACTGGCCGAATACGGCGCGAATGTGCGGCGCGTAGCTGTCGACGTCGGGGACCATGACGATGATGTCCCGAGGACGTAGGGTGGGATCGGCGCTGAAGCGTTGAAGCAGTTGGTCGTGGAGAATTTCCACTTCGCGCTGGGCACTATGGGCGATATGGAAGCGGATTGACGTGTCGCGCTGCAGGTCAACGGCGGGCCAGAGATCGCGGGTTTCATTGAGCGGGCGCAGTTCGAGAATGTCGTCCTGGAGCTGGTTGAGCAATGTGGTGGGCTCGGTCTCGCTGAACAGGTCGATTCGGCCATCGCGGAAGGCGGCTCGGTAACTGTTGGGATCATCGTAACTGTCCAACAGGCTGATGTAGTCGCGGCCTTGTTTGCCCCATGCGGCCAGTAATGGATGGGCATGTTGGTGCAGGGACTGCGGGTCGATGGTCACCGGCATACCGGCCTTGCGCGCCTGGCGTTTGTATTCGTTACGCAGCAAGTCTTTGTCAGCGACGATGTCAGACCAATGATGGCGGCAGGGGTTATGCACGCACAGCAGGACCTGGCTGAAGCGGGCCAGGCCGGCAAGGGCTTCCAGTGCCTGCGCAGGCAAGGATGAAATGCCGAAAACAATGACTCGGGAAGGCAGGCCTGGGGGGGCTTGTTTCAGGCTATTGATGCGCTCGATAAATCGCTGGTGGACGCCGGCACGGCTTTGGGCCATGCCCTCCTCCCCGACATCCAACAGCAGCGCGCGCCATAATTCGGCTTGCCAGCAGTTGGCCGGGTTCAGGGGTTTGGTTTCACCGCGACCATTACGTAACTGATGACGGCCCGCGACCCAATCTTCCAGCCAGTCAGCACGGTAGACCTGATACTGGTCGAACAGGTCGGCCAGACGTTCGGCGAGTTGGTAGCGTTTACGCAGGTCCGTGTCGTGAGTCAGGAAGCGTTGCAGGGGCTCGAAGTGCGGTTGATCAATGAGCTCCGGGAGCAGGCGCATCAGGCGCCAGGTCAGCGGGGCTTTGTCGAGCAGGGACTTGGGCGGAATTTCGTCACGGCCAAGGACCATCCGATAAAGTTGCCACATGAAGCTACCCGGCAGTTGCACATCAATGGCCGCCGCGATGCCGCAGCCCCCCATATCGTCATCTTCCGGATCTTCAGCCAGGACTAATTTGAGCCATTGGGCGATGCCATTGCTTTGCACCAAGGCGATTTCGTTTTCCAAGGGTGCCAGTGGATATCGTCGCATCCAACTGACCACCAGGCTGCGCAGTTCGTCCAGGCGGTTGCCGTGAACCACCATGAATCCAGCGCTGAGGGACGTCGAGTCCGGCATAACGGCTTCCTTGGGAAAAGCAAAAATCGAGGGAGGGACTTTAGCACTGTGGGCAAATATTGGCGGTATCGGGATGCAAGAAGCGGGGGGTTTGGAGTGGGTTCGGTGTGCCCGACGGTGCGCGTCAGCGTTATCGTCCTGCATGAGCACGCTTGCGCCTGCGCTTTTCGATCGCCCAAAACAAAACCCCATCTGCTTTCGCAAATGGGGTTTCGGAATTTAATCTTGACGATGACCTACTCTCACATGGGGAAACCCCACACTACCATCGGCGATGCATCGTTTCACTACTGAGTTCGGGATGGGATCAGGTGGTTCCAATGCTCTATGGTCGTCAAGAA